>Ga0082335_1004328_pt1 | contig 21551 bp, 16 predicted proteins | sample Subgrocontami58m_FD_72375 | JGI IMG/M metagenome (GOLD analysis project Ga0082335, IMG submission 72375) | Subsurface groundwater microbial communities from S. Glens Falls, New York, USA - GMW37 contaminated, 5.8 m (SPADES assembly) (version 2) ...
TCGCGGAAGCCGTGTTTATTTTTTCTTTTTGTTTTACTTGGCTGAAAAGTGCGCTTCATTTTGTTACCTATTCATTTGAAAGTGTGCAAAATTAAAGATTTTGTAAGTAATAACCAAAGTTGTTAACTGTGTTAAAAATTTCCAATATGTAAAATGATTTTTTTGAATGTGCCGGGTATTTAAAAAAGGAAGGCGGCATCCCAGTGATAAGCCCAGCCGAAGTACCTATCACCAAAATCACCGCCGCCATCAAGAAAGCTTTTTAGAGGGTTAGCTTTTCATAAGAGGGTGCTTATGTTGTTATATATAGAACAAGCAACGTGCCATATTTAATTGTGTTTCCGGTTGAAAAATGAAATGATATTGAAATTACTTTGTATCAATTTGAACTGAAGTTTAAAAAAGAGTCAGATAAATTTACTCTCTAAAAAGAAGAACCCTGCCGCAGCAGGGTCCCTCTTGACTAAGATTATTTAACTAAGCGGAAGATTATTTCATCAAGATCATTTTCTTGGAAAAGTTTACATTATTTCCGCTCAACTTGTAGACATACATACCGCTTGCAAGTTTGCTTGCATCGAAAGTTACTTTATGCAACCCGGATGCTAATTCGTTTTCTACTAAGTTAGCGACTTCTTGACCGAGTGTGTTGTAAACTTTCAATGTATACATTCCAGCAGTTCGAACTGCGAACTCAATAGTTGTAGATGGATTGAACGGATTAGGATAGTTCTGAGCAAGTTTATATTCTGTAGGTGTAGAGTTGTCGTTATCGCCGACATCAGTAACACCGCTATTACCAGAGATCTTGTAAACTTGACCTTCTTTTGTTCCAACATAAACATCATCTGAACTTGGGTTAACCATCATTGCGCTTATGCCGTATCCGCTCATTCCAAGAGATGTCCATGTACTGCCGTTATTAGAAGACATATAAACACCGTTTGTTAGAGAGCTGACATAGATCTTGCCGCTCAAATCAACCGATATTGAATAAACAAATGTCACATTAAGCGAAGTAACTTTTGTAAAGCTCATTCCGCCATCTGTTGATTTGTATAGACCGTCGCCATAAGTTCCGGCAAATACTGTAGTAGATGTTGAAGCTAAAGACCAGATCATATCATAACCGCTTGTTAATTTATTCCAGTTAGTTCCGTCTGTACATTTGAATATTCCGCCGCCGGCTGTTCCAGCAAATATGTTTCCATTGCTTGTTACAGTAAGAGCTTGAATTGCTAAGAATCCGCCGAAACCATTATTGATTTGTGTCCATGTTGCACCAAGATCCGTTGATTTGTATACTCCAAATCCCCATGTACCGGCATACAATGTTCCGTTGTAAGAAATGAGAGCATGAACGTCTTTGCCGGAGAGACCGGTTAATATCCAGGCAGAGCCGTTGTATTTATAGACGCCTTTTTCTGTTGCAGCGAATATAATTCCACCGCTGATATTAAGAGACCAGATGAAGGATACATTCATTCCTGTGTTGATAACAATCCAATTCTTTCCGCCGTCTGTTGATTTGTAGATCTTACCGCCCCATGTTCCGGCGTAGATTGCATTTCCGCTGTATGCTAATGTGTAAACGATTTCACCTTGTCCGAATGAGCTAATGTTTGTCCATGTTCCGCCGCCGCTATTACCGCCGCCGCCATTACCGCTGCTTGTAAATACAACGGTAACGCTTCCACTATTATTGTTCGGATTAGGATCGTTAGTAATTACTGAATGTACTGATGCTATATTTATAACTTTTTTCTCAAAAGGAATATTTCCGTTAAATGGAGCTAGATTCATCTGACCTATTCCGGTGAGAGACTTACAGATCATTTGACCATTGATAACGCCAGCTGCAAAATTTATATTTGCTTTTGGTGCAAGAACTGAACCGCGGATATCAATTCCCTGAATTGTCATTGTTGTTGCTTGATAGAAGTTATATAGAACATTACCAATAGCAGTACCGGTTACGGTTAATCCGCCGGTCCAGTTGATTGTTGTTCCATCAATATTAACAAGCACTACTGAACCGTTAGGAACTGTTATGCTCATGTTGTTCGCTATTGATAAGTCTGCGCCGTTAACTTTGAATACGTTCAAGAATGGATCGTTTCCGCTGAGTGTTAATCCGCCCCATTGGAAGGTTGTTGTGCCGTTAACAGCGTATCCGCTCAATGTTGCCGATAATGTTTCAAGATATACTTTTGCTGCTGTAAAGTCGATCGGATTTCCTTGGCTAATTGTACCGCCAACACTAACTGCAGGTATTGGTAAATTAGTTGTGTTGCCGTATACAACGTTTCCATTAACATTGCCGCTGTTAAATGTTAAGTGACGTCCAACTATTAATACATCACCGCTGTTTGGAGGAAGTTGATCGCCGATACTGTAATTTGAAAATACCGCATCTCTACCGACCGCAGCTTTACCTTGAGTGTCTGATGATGGTTGATTAACGTCTTCGATTGCAAATAAATTAAAGTCTTTTGCAACACCGAGGTTGAATGTACTGTTATTAACTTGATCACAATCAGCTTTTACATAGATCTTCAAAGTTGCTGATGCGCCGCTGTTCAAATCGCCAACAGTCCACAATCCGGTATTTGGATTATATGTACCTTGAGAAGGAGTATTTGATTGATAAAGAGCTCCGGCCGGTAATAAGTCACTTATTACAATTCCTTCTGACTTATCAGGCCCGTTATTTTTTACTGTAATTGTGTAATAGAATGTTTCGTCGCATTGTACAGGAGATTTACTTGCAGTTTTCTTTACTTCAAGATCTGCTTTTTTGGGCTGACAGATAACCGTAACGGTATGGCTGTCGTCGTAACGCACTGTTGTGCCGAATGAATAACCGCTAAGTGATGGAAAACCAATTACCCATGCGTTGTTTGTCAATTGACCGCAATCATTCGGAGTTGTTGTATAAGTATATGTGAATGTGGCTGACTGACCGGCAGGTAGTTGTAAGTATTTTATTTTATGATCACCGCTTGGATTTAACATCGGATCATAAACTATAGCGCCTCCGGATAAGAGTACATCGCCGCAGTTTTCAACTGTAAATGTATAGGTTATTGTTTCACCAGCGTTAACTGTTGCCGGTCCGGTTTTAATTAAGCTTACACAGACTTTAAAGAATCCAAAGTCTATTGTGGGATTATTCTGGCAGTTAACAGTTACACCAGCAGATTTAGTTGTTAGATCGCCGTCACTGTCTTTTGTATCGTCTGTACCTTTGTCTTTGAATGTCATAAACCATTTCAAGCTTGCTGAACCGGCTAAAGCACCGCTTCCGGTAAAATTGCTTGCTGCTATTTTTACTTTATATGTGCCGTTAGCAACATTTGTGAATTGATAGAAACCGGCAGCGTTTGTTGTTGTTGTTGCAATAACTGTTGTTCCTTGTAGTAATTCAACAACAACATCTTTTATTCCGGGTTCGTTGGCATCTTGTATTCCATCAGTATCTTTATCGTGCCATACAAAATCACCGATCTTGTTTTTACAAACTAATTCTATACAAGAAAGGAAACCTTTATCAACCGTTCCATTATCAAAATTTTCGTTTATTGATGTTGCTGCATCATTAAACTGTGAAAATGTATAGCCGCTTAAGGAACCGCCGCCGATTGCTTGTTCAGCCAATGATAAGAATGCGTTTACCGACATACCTGTAAAAGGTCCCGTTGCGATTGCAAGAGCGCCAAGATCTGTCGAGTTGGCTCCAATTTTACCTGCAGCGTCATAAGCAACATTTAATTTTAATGCAACTAACTGACCGGCAAAAACACCCGCGCTTGTTGATGTTGCATTATTGTAATTCTGTGTGAATGCACCGGCAGTTCCACCCTGAGGTAAAAAGTTTTTAACTGCAGTTGCAGTGGTTAATGTTAATTTATATGTGCCCCCGATTACTAAACCAGCCGGGAACACAGTACTGAAATGTAAATCTCTTATTTTACCTGGAGTACTATTAGATGGACTTCCCCATCCTCCCTGTGTAAAAGTTATGAATCCGTTAAGATCACATTGACTTGGTTTGATATACCATTTAACGGTTGCGGTTTCTTCTTTCATATCAAAGGCAGGAGTTGCTAAAACTAATTTTTGTTTTAGATTTGTTCCCGCTTTGTATACATATCTCGTTCCCTGAGGTATTGCAACATTTGCTTTTACTTTAATCGTTGCGGTACCAGTACCACTATATGTTAAAGTAATTGGTCCCACGCGTCCGCTTGAATTTGTTGTTCCGGAAGTAGCGCTTAAGGTTCCGATAGTTGATGAAATAGTAACAGCCAATCCAGATATAGGATTTCCGTTTAGATCCAGAGCATAAATATCAAAAGTTGCATTTGTTCCTTGTGCTAAAGATTGAGATGAAGGAAGTATCAACAATGATTGTAGAGGAATAACATTATTGTGATTTGCATTTGCGTTAGCAACAATTGCAAGTGCTCTGCTTTCAATATCGTTGCTTCCGGAAATTTCAACGAGATCTACATTATCACTAAAATGCCAAATAGCAAATTGAATAGCAGCCGCTTCTTTGTCTAATGAAAGCATTCCTGCATAACTGGTTTTAAACGGATAATAATTATTGAGGATGTAGGTTATTTCCGATGGAGTATTGCCCTCGTCCCAATAATCTTCATTTCTTGCTAAGCTGGTGTTGATTTCAATGCAGTAAAATTTTTTACTTACAGAATTAAGAGTTCCATTAAATAATCCGGCAAAATATGTATCGCGCACATTTGTATATGGATTTAAGAAATTTACGCCGGTACCCTCAGCATTAGTCCCGATTTGCGCTATGCTGGTATAGTCTTGCACCTTTGGTAAAAATTTACTCTGTGCAATTACATTTGTTGACAAACCGTATACGAGTGATATAAATACGATCACTCTTAACAACAGTTTAGTATAAGTATTCACGACTTTTCTCCTAAGGTTAATCTTTTAAGTGGTAAGTGAAGGGCAATACGAATGCCATTGGTAAGCTTGGTTTTCAGAGTAAAATCGAATTTTTTAATGCTTAAACAGGAAGAAATTTGTTTCAAAATGATATTGATAGTAGAAATTGAGCCAAAGAAAAATTGCGAAAAAGCCGGCTTTTTCTACACAAATATCTTAAGAAGTAAATCGCATGAACCACAGATTTTGGTAGAAAAAAAACGAAAGGATTATAAGAGGAAAATATTTTAAACGAATTGCTTTATAAAAATCATTTATTTCTCATTATGGACAACCGAGCTTATAATTACCGGTCAATTTATATTTCAGACCTTTTAGTAAATGTTCTACAACCGGCCAGCTATGATTTTATAGTTTGTCTGAAAAGTTAGAGAAAATTTTGAATAGAAAATATTTTTTTAATTGCCAAACCGGCTAAAATTTTTGTTTTTATGTTGTGAAATTTTTTAAGAGATGAATTTCTTCAAGAAATATTATTGAGCAGGCGGACTATATCTGTTGTTGGGAAAATTGATTTAATTAAGTAAATTATTCATAGAATTTTGAACTCAAGTAAAAAATTTTTTTCCCGCCAAAAGGGCATGACTACAAAAAACAAGAATATTGTTATAATAGAAGATGACGAGGCGATTACTCGTTTAATCAAGTTCAAACTTGTTAAAGAGGGCTATGACGTTAAAAATTTTTCAAATGGTGAAAAAGTAATTGAGCACCTTGTTCGAAATAAACCTGATCTAATAATTTCTGATGTGATGATGCCGGTTATAGACGGACTTACTTTACTGAAAGAGATCAAAGCAGATTCAAGAATATCTGATATACCGGTAATAATATTATCCACACATTCACATGAAAGCGCAATATTGGAATGCCTGCGCGCAGGGGCTGCAGATTATATTACTAAGCCTTTTTCTACAACCGAGCTGTTATTGAGAATTCAAAAAACACTTCTTAAGTAATCAAATCTGTTTTATTATATTTTATCTGAATATATTTATGTCGATCTGTTCAAAATAAATTAGATCGGAGTTTTATTGTCCACCGGTTACAATTTTTACATTCTGATAACACTATTCATTCTTCTGGTCTGCGCCTATTTTTTTATGACGTGTGTGTTAACCATTAGACTCATAAATCATATTAGAAATAAGCGGCAGGAAAAATTTATTTCTAAATGGCAAGATCATATCTTTGATTACCTTTACTCGAATTTGAATCCGCAGGAAGTAATATCCCGAATACCGAAAAACAAATACAAATATTTGTTTTCTTATCTAAGAACATTTTTGTTTAATCTAAAGGGAGATGATTTAGACCGTTTAAAACAATTAATTACAGAAACAAGTCTTCGCGAATATTTTATTAACAAACTGAATAAACACAGCAGAAAAAAACGAGTAGAAGCAATTTACTTTTTAAGATTTATTAATACAGAAGAAGTAGTTGATCTTCTTGTAAAAACATTAAAGGCACCTAACGAGTTAATTTTCAGAACAACGGTTGAAAGTCTGGCATATCTTAGTGCATATAAAAACATCAATCTAATTTTAGATCTTTCTAAAAAAAGGAAGTATCTAACAAAAGAAAGTATTTTATCAATGATCATAAAGTTTGATCAATCTATATGTCCGATATTGACGAAAAGGTTAGAAACGGAAAAATCAACAGATATTATTCTTGTTATCATAACCTTATTGTGGCACTTTAAGTATGCAGACGCGCTGAAGAATATTTTAAACATCTTGTTTTACAGCGGCGACAAATATCTTATAATCGAATCGATAAGATATTTAGGCGAAGTTGAAAATTTAGATTCTGTAAATGCGCTTAGATTTTTCTTATCACACTCTAAACCGGAGATACGCGTTGCTGCAATTCAGGCGGTTGGTAAAATTGGCGACACATCACTTGAAGAAAATATTATAATAAAAATATTAGATCCGGAGCTGGAAGTAAAAATTGCGGCAGCAAAAGCAATGTATAAATTTTCAAACAAGAGCGAGTATAAATTATTGGAATATGCGAACAAACCGTCCAGTCAAATCGAATCAATTATTGCCAAAAGAATTATAATGGAGAAAAGAATTTTAGAAAATGATTGATATAATAAGAAGCATCATACAATATTTTAATTATTTTATTTTACTTTATTTTCTTGCTATAGGAAGTATTTACATTCTTCTAAGCTTTCTGTCGTTTTATAATTTAAAAAGGTATTTGAACAACCAAGCTTTTAAAGACTTAAAAGATGTTTTCAGGTTAAAAAAATATAAATCAATTTCTTTGATTATTCCCGCTTATAACGAAGAGTCCAGCATATATGCTTCAACTCTAGCGTTGCTGCAGTTGGAGTATCCAGAATATAAAATTATAGTTGTGAACGACGGCTCCACTGACAAAACGCTAGAAATATTAAAAGAAAAATTTAATGCAATCGAGATACCATATCTTCCATTTGATAATATTGTTACACGTAAAGTAAATGCCTCATATATTTGCAAAGGATACAAAAATTTATTGATCGTTGATAAAAAGAACGGCGGCAAAGCAGATGCTATAAATGTTGGCATAAACATTTCCGACAGCGATTTGATAATTGTTGTTGACGCCGATTCTATAATTGAGAGAGACAGCTTGCTAAAAATAAGTTATCCGTTTGTCGAAAACGAAAATGTAATTGCAGTAGGCGGAACAGTTCGTATTGCAAACGGTTGTCAGATTAATAAAGGATATGTAACCAGTGTAGATTTACCAAAATCATGGCTTGCTAAATTTCAAGTAGTTGAATATTTACGTGCGTTCATGTTCGGTAGAAACGGATTTCAGGTAATGGATGGAATCCTAATTATCTCCGGTGCTTTCAGTTGTTTTAAAAGAAGTGAATTGATAAAGGTTGGAGGTTTTCTTAGAGGATGTATAGGCGAGGATATGGAAATAATAGTAAGAATGCATCGGATATTAAGAAAAGAAAATCCCAAAGCGTTAATTTCTTTCATTCCTGATCCAGTATGCTGGACGGAGGCGCCGGAAAACACAAAAATATTAAGCCGTCAAAGAAAACGTTGGCAGAAAGGAACTATAGTAAGTCTTCTTCTTCACAAACAATTATTTTTTAACCCGAGCTACGGATTACTGGGGATGATCGTGTATCCATATTTTGTGTTTTTTGAAATGTTCGGACCCATCATTGAAGCCGTTGGTTATATAGTCTTTTTTATTTCGTTAATCTTTGGAATAGTATCATTGAATTTTGCTCTTGTATTTCTTTCGGTTGCTATTCTTTACGGAGTTGTGTTGTCTCTCCTCTCAGTAATATTAGAAGAATTGACATTTAGAAAATATCCGAGCACGCTGCACTTGATCGAATTGTTTGTAATTGCGGTTCTAGAAAATTTTGGATATAGACAGCTCACACTATGGTATCGTTTTGTTGGTTCTGTAGAATATTTTTTTGGCGACAAAAAATGGGGACACATGGAGAAAAAAGGATTTTCTGCTTAAACGAAAAATTTAGCAAAGGAAGATTGTAGGTAATGAAAAACAAATTAATAGATGCGCTCAAATATTTTGCTTCTTCATCGCTGGCAGGTCTACTTATTTTTTTTCTGATCAGAGCTTATGAAATTCTATTTGTCTGGGATAACATACTAAAGTATGGTATCCAATTAAATCTATTGTTTGTATCGTTCCTTTCAGAAATTACTATCTTTTTTGAAATAGCCGCACTACCCGGAGCTGTATTTATACTTCTATTTTTAATTCACCGGAAAACAGCAAAGATAGTATTAAATGTTTCCCTTACATTAACGGTAATCATTTATCTGCTGCTCGATTTATACTTTACAAAAACATCAATTCCTCTTGGTTCAGATCTGTTCGGATATTCGATGTTCGAAATAAATCAAACCGTAACTTCTGCAGGCGGGTTAAATCCCATCTACTTTGTTTTCTTAATTTTGTTTATCGGTATTGTATCGGCGGTAATATTTTTATTTCACAAGATTCCATTCAATGTTACCTTTCTAAAATTTTATTGCTTTCTAATTTTTGCTTCTCTGATTTTTGGAGCTGAGCTTACTCCCCAACCGCAAAATTTTTCAAACACGTCAGAATATTATTTAGCAATAAACAAGCTGGATTTTTTTACCGCTAAAACGCATACATATTTTTTTGAAAAAGAGCTCGAGTTACCGGTTTCCAATTATTATATTGATTCAGGCGAAGGAGAAGAAGTTTTCTTTAGGTACACAGATAATAATTACCCATTTCTTCATGAAGACAGCACAAAAAATGTATTAGCTAATTTTTTTAACGTTGGCGAGAAGAGACCAAATTTAATTTTTATAATTACGGAAAGTTTGGGCAGAGGGTACTCCGGTGAGAATGCTTATATGGGCAGCTTCACTCCGTTTTTAGATTCCCTTGCAAAACAAAGTCTCTACTGGGAAAATTGTTTGAGCACCGGGGGCAGAACTTTTGCCGCCCTTCCTTCCATATTTGGTTCTCTTCCATTTGGGGAAAAAGGTTTTTTAGAATTGAATGAAAACCAACCCGCACATTTTTCTTTAATTAAATATTTTAAAAAATATGGGTATCGGGTTAATTTTTATTATGGCGGCGACGCACGTTTTGATGACATGGATCGGTTTCTTCGAAAACAAAATACCGATTTAATAATTGATCAAAATAATTTTGGTGTTGGTTATAATAAGATGCCCGCTAAAGGAAACGGATTTTCATGGGGATATGGCGACAAAGATTTATTTAAGCGTGGATTTGTTGGAATGAATTCTGACATGAAACAAAATCAGCTCAATATTTATCTTACTTTATCCATGCACGATCCATTTTTAGTAGATGATCAAGAACACTATCGCAGACAATTCGACGAGATATATTCCAGGATTCATTTAGCTCCCGATATTATGACTAACTTAAAAAGTTACAGAGATATACTTTCAACGGTTCTTTATACCGATGATGCATTCAGATATTTTTTTAATGAATATAAAAAAAGAGATGATTTTAAAAACACAATATTTATTATAACAGGCGATCACAGAATGCCGGAAATTCCGATTACTACTCAAGTTGATAGATTTCATGTACCATTAATAATTTACTCTCCTTTGCTAAAACGCACTGCAAAATTTTCTTCAGTGTCTTCACATTTTGATATAACTCCAACACTTTTAGCGCTTCTCGCCGATCAATATAAGATGGAAAAAATTTCTCTTTCAACTTTTATAGGATCAGGTCTTGATACAGCAAGACAATTTAGAAATATTCATAGATACCCATTGATGCGAAACAAAAATGAACTTATTGATTATCTATATGGAGAATACTTTTATTCCGATAAAACACTTTATAAAATATTGGGGGATTTAAGTATTGTTCCTTTAGATGATAAAGCAATGGAAAACAAGATAGAAAATGAATTTGCAGATTACAGAAGGCGTAATAGTTACATGCTGCAAACAAAAAAATTAATTCCGGACTCGCTGCTTAAATAAAATTAAGCTGATCGGCTATTTCTTCTACAATGAATCGTAATAATTTTTTAAAATCGTACTAACAAGCGGTTGATAATAAAGCCAGAAGAAACTTTCTCTTTCGGCAAGGTCGTTAGATGGATACATCAACCATCTAAATTTTGTTATTCCCCAAAATTTTGAGAGAATCATTTTAACCGGGTTATCGCAGAAGTCTCCGCAGAAATAATAGAATTTATAATCCTTGTCATAATGTTCGATCACCGCGGGAAATGGATTTGGAATATTAAGAGATTGTAAAATCGAATCTCCGCGGGTATTAGTGAAAATTTGGTATACCGAGATAACGTTATTCGATCTTTTGGTTAACATAACATCAAACCAATAAGAATATTTTAATTTTTTTGGAATCCCAAACCGTTTTTGATTTATTTCAGCGGAAATAATATACGGCACTTCTTCTTTAAGGTCTGTTTTATAGTCTAATATTTCTAATCTACCGCTCTCATGTACTAAAACAATTCCGGATCTTGAAAACGGCCAACGATTTTGATGCTGTTCTTTATAATCGCTAATTACCCAAACCGGAATTTCTTTGTTTGCAGTTGTATCGAGACTATAAAAATATCTCCCCGTCCAACCGCTCCATTTTAACCCGAACATAGATTCAAATTGAGTTCTAACTATTCTCGATGTAGGAGGAGCAATCGTATTAAACTCAGTAAGTATTAATTTTTGTTGGAACTTCATCAAATTTAACAGCGATAATTCTTTGCGAGACATACCGCCATAAATTAATTGCGAACGTTCGCCGCGATAATTATCACTATACCAATCCTTGCTGTAAATCCCGTATAAGTCGGTCATATAAATCACATCAAGTCTATCCGCAAGATTCTTTAGTTGAACGTCATCAAAATTATCTAAATCATTTATGAAATATTTTTTGTTTTCTTTAGGAAAGAAACCGTAATAATCTTCAGAAACAGAATATAAATCTCTGTTCGGTTTGCAATATTTATTGTTGTTAAGAATCCAGTTTAAAGACCCGTGTTCATCGCCGTCTGTAGTAAGAACGGTTTTATCTATTACGGCAATTTTTAATTCCTTTTTTGGTTTGAGCTGCCACGATACAAACATTATTGCAGGCAGCAAGGAAATTATTATTATCAGAAGAAATGTTAGGATGAGATTTCTTTTTTTCATTCTTTGGCGGAATTAAAATAAAAATTTTAAGCCAAGACCGGCTGAAATCTTAGTTCTGAATTCGTTTGAGAGATATTCTTCCCTACTGTAGTCTCCTGATAAGTTCAAAATAAGTTTTCCGCTAAGCTTTACTTGATACTCTATTCCAAACTTGTCGGATTTCAACCAGTTTCCTAAGAGATCCACCGAATTTTCTTCAGGAGAAATTCCCGTGCCGACTGATAAAGCTAAATAATCATCTGCGCCCGATAGGTAATACCTAATTATTAACGAATATGAATGAGAAGCTTTTTCAACCTGTGGAGTAATAAATGTTCTTAAAGAGAACCAGTAATTTCCCCAATATTTTCCGAGAGCGAAGGTATAGATCCAAGTATCGCTCGAGTATTTTAGCAAACGGAATCCACCATCAATTTCAAAACTTAGAGGTAAACTTAGATATAAAGATGCACCGTAACGCTGTTTCGGAAATATTCCATCTTGTGAGTAACCAAAATTTAGATAAGAATAAATGCCAGTCGCAAAACTCGGATACATGTCAATCTCGTATTGAACGCCATTGCTTTCAAATCTTCTTGATAGATTGATTCTAAAAATTGTTGTACCGATAAAAGTTCTTCTCGAATAACTTAAAGAGCTTAGCTGCCACGGATCAAATGTTTTATCAAACTTTTCATACTGATATGTTAGTCCGATAGCATTTTTTCTGACTTTATCTTTCAGCCGTTCGGCAAAAGCAAAAGCTTCAGTATTTGATTTATCCAGCTTAAATATTTTTTCCAGCGAGAGAAACGCCTCGTCATATCTTTCCAGATCATCAAACACTCTTGCTTGTTTCAATAAAAAATCAGTTGAGGTAGGAAATTTTAATACACCGAGATTACAAAATTTAAGTGCAGCGTTCGAGTTACCCGACCAATATTCAAGATCGATCGCAGCGTTTATTGCATCGCTGTTGGTAGAATCTTTTTGTATAACTTTATTAAATATTACTCTGGCGGAATCGTAAATCTCATCCCATGTATATAATCTACCGAGAAAAATTGATATGTCGGAATAATCCGGGCTTTTAGCTAATGCTTGTTTGCAAAATTGTCTGGCGAGCTTTCTGTCTTTTTGATTGAAAGCCGCATCTTTAGCTTTAACAAAAAGTTCATCTGAAGTAAGCTGGGTTTGCGCCAACAATGTTAAATTCAAGATAAAAACCAGAAACGTTAAAATCCGCCTCATCTGCTTCTCCACGTTTAATTTGCAACAAGAGTTTATCATGTTCATAATAAATATTTTAATTATACTTTCAAATAGAACATTTCAAAAAGCTAGAAAACATTTTTATCACCTATAAGTATAATAATATTTTCTAAGTTATATTAAATACATTATCATTGCAATAATGATCACTAATAACACAAAAGGGAATGAAATGCGTTTTAGGAAAAAACATTTTTCGCTTAGCGTTAAAAACATTTCAGCGTTTTTACTTTTTTGGCTTATGAACGGTTATGTCTTGGGAACGGGTTTATTAATTGGTCCGGTCCGATGGATTGTTGATTATTCAAAAACGCAAAGCTGGTCTCAGTCAACAGAAGATATTATTGTAAAGATTGTAATGGTGATTCTTGTAATTCTGTCTTTTATTATTTCACTGTTTATGACACGATCATTTTTAAAGTCAGATAGCATAGTTAAAAGAATAATCCTTTTTTTATTCCCTTTAATATTTTCGGCAGGCGCTGTTTGGTTGTGGATGAATCCGCGGTTAATGCAAAACGAAAGGAACATTAGTGAAACAATCACAAGAAATGGTTCTGAATTTGTGTTTGGCTCGTTTCCCGAAGAAGCAAAAATTAGATTATTAAAAGAAAAGAATTTTACTGCAATCATAAGTTTAATGCATGAAGCAGTTGTTCCGTTTGAGCCGAAATTGATAGAAGAGGAAAAAGAATCTTGTAAGAAAGCAGGAATAGAACTTATAAACATTCCTATGCTTCCCTGGATCAGCGAAAACGAAGAGGCATTAAATCGATTAAGAGAAATAGCGCTTAAAAAACCCGGGAAATATTATGTTCATTGTTATTTAGGAAAGGATCGGGTTAATATAGCCAAAAGAGTTATTGAAATATCAAACCAATTGGCTTCAATTAACTCTGAACTTAAAACAAGATTGATTGAAGATCTTGAAGAGTTTGAAAGAGGAGCAATTATCAAATTGGAAAAGGATGTTTACTTTACCCCATTTCCAACGGATGATGAATTCCTGGGCTATATTCTAAATGGTTCCTTTAAAAATGTAATTTCATTACTAGATCCCAAAGACGCCGAAGATCTAAAACTGATCGCAAAAGAAAAGAAATTTTTTGAAACATTTAAGATACCTTTTGAAAACTATCCAATACGCCCAAATAATATCAACAAAAAAGAATTAAATCGTGAAGTTGAGAAAATCATGAAAATGGATCGTCCGATTCTTATTCATTCATTTAAAACTAATTCTCCTCAAGCTGAAATTTTTATCTCAGCTTATAACACAATCAAATCTCAGAATAAATAATAGTAAGCAGAAAGATTATATAGTCAGCAAAGCAACAGTTTCGATATGATAAGTATGCGGGAACATATCCACCGGGCAAAGCTTAATTAATTTATATCCACCTTCACAAAGTAATTTTATATCACGTGCTTGTGTTGCGGGATTGCAGCTTATATAAACTATTTTTTTAGGCATCAATTCTAAAATATCTTTAACGGTTTTAGGATTCATACCGTTTCTCGGCGGATCGGCAATAATAACATCGGGCTTTGGTAGATTCTTTTCTTCTATTATTGGAAGAAACGATTTGCTCAAATCCGTTAATATCGGTTCAAAGTTAGTAATGTTGTTCAGACCAACATTTATTTTAGCATCTTCAATTGCCGGTTCAACGCTTTCAAATCCGTAAATCTGTTTTACACATTTTGAAACGAAAATTGGAATGGTCCCGGAGCCGGAATACAAATCATAAACAATTTCATTGCCATTAAACTCGGCAAATTCTAAAGCTGTAGTAAAAAGTTTTTCCGCTTGAGCAGTATTTGTTTGAAAGAAAGAATTGGCGCTGATTCTGTATTTCCATTTGCCGATGAAATCATAGATAAATCCGCTTCCATAGGAAACAATCTCATAATCGCCATAAGCAACCTGAGATAATTTTTTATTAATGTTAAAAACTAATGTTGTTATTTGAGGAAACGAATGTATGAGAGATTCTTTATATAACATGAACAATCGCTCGTTTTCCTCTGAGACCACTAGATTAACCATAATTTCACTATTCGAAAACGACTGCTTTATTACTAAATTTCTTAAAAAACCGGTATGTTCTTTGGCAGAATAGGGTAAAACTTGGTGATTTTTGAAAAACTCTCTTGTAAAATTTAAGACACTATTACTGATCTCCGATTGAAGCCAGCACTTGTTAATATCTAAGACTTTATCAAACATTCCAGGTATGTGTAACCCTAATGCGAACGAGCGATCATGTATTTCTTGCATTGATGAGATCTCGCTTTCGCTCAACCATCTTTTATCTGAGAATGAAAACTCCATTTTATTTCTATAGAAAAAGATTTTTTCTGATGGAATAATCGGTAGGAGTTCAAATTTTTTAAATCCACCGATTCGCTCGAATAGATCTTTTACGTGTTCTTGTTTGAATTTGATCTGTTGCTCATAATCAAGATCTTGCGCTTTACAGCCACCGCATGTTCCGAAATACCTACATTTTGCTTCGATGCGAAGCGGTGATTTTTTAATGAATGTTTTTACTTTTGCTTCGGCGTAGGATTTTCTAATCTTATTTATCTGTGCTATTAACTTGTCGCCTGGATAAGAGCTATCTACAAACACCACAAATTTTTTGGATTCTGCAGATTCAGTTGTGTGAACTTCCTTAATAGTTTTTGCAACACCCTTTCCTTCAAACGCATAACCGGCAATATCTAGTTCTAGCAGATCACCTTTTTTCATTCGGCAACCTTTTGAAGCAATAGCGCAATGAAGCCGATATATTTGTCGGCGCCCAACTTTAAATATGCATTTGATTCATGACTGATTTTATTGAGAAGCTTTTTGTAATAACTTTTTTCTTGCTGGGTTAGATCGCCTTTACTGCTTTTAAGCATATCAGCATTTAGTAAAAAAAATTCTTTTAGAGTATTTGTTAGATCCACACTTCCACTTAATGTAAATTTTCTTTCGATATAATATTTAGTCAGATCATTATGAAATAGAGGCAAGAGATCGGAAGAATCGAAAATATCTTGAACGAACATTGGAACACTCTTATTTAACGCAACGATCTCGCCAACACAGAAATGTCCGCCCGGTTTTAGAATCCGGTTTATCTCCTTTACTATTTTATTTCTGTTAGTAGAAGAAATTGAAGCTTGTGCATAGACAAGATCAAATGAGGAAGAGTTAAAATCAGTTGCCTCAAAACCCATTAATCGAATATTTAATTTGGATGAATCACTTAATATTAATTTTGAATTCAACAATGATTCATAATCTTCAACAATAACCTCAACATTACAATTAAAGTTCTTAGAAATTATTTCCGCCGGGATTTCGCTGGCGGAACCGATTACCAAAGCAGATTCGATTTTTGATGATAGATTTTTTAGGAGGAAATTAATTTGTTTATCTAAACCTGGTAGAAAAAATTTTTTTTTGTTCATTTATTTATAGTTAGTATCATTTGATACTATTTTATCAACGTCATTTTCTTTGTCTGCACAAAGTTACCAACTTTTAACTGATAAAAATATATACCGGAAGGCAATTGAGAACCATGTCTACCGGCTCGCCTCGTCTCTGACTCGTCGGAGCGGGCAGGCATGTTGAGAATTGAAAATTGAGAATTGTAAAAACCGGGCGGCTGGTATTCATTAACTAGTGTTGCAACTTCTCTTCCCAGTACATTATAAACTTTTAAGGTAACATATTGTAAAGACGAGGCATGCCTCGTCTCTACAGCTGGAATTGAGTACTTAATCTTTGTTTCCGGATTAAACGGGTTTGGATAATTCTGAAAAAGCTGAAACTGATTAGGCAGAGTTTCATTTTCTACTTTAGTCGAAGAAGAATATGAAAATTTTAAAATGCGTGAAGAGAATTTAAATTCGCCCACCCATAAATCATTATTAACGGCAGCAAGACTGCCTGGAAAGTGAAGTTTATTTATTCCAATTCCCGGTGTTGTCTGAGTCAGTGATTGCTGACCAAGCACAATCACCTTGGATGCATCGCCGGCCTCTTCGATATTTTTCCAGAGTAAAACAGAATTGTTGGAATTATTTGCTAGAGCAAAACTATTATCAAAAGTAATTCCGCTCGATGGAAGATTCAACTGCAATTGGAATGAGCTCTCAACAAATTTATAGGACTTCGGCGTAATGCCGTCTTTAAAATCTGCAACACGATAAATATAAATTCCTCGCGGATTCCCATCCATCACTGCCGCAGTAAAATATTTTCCGTCACTATGAATTAGATTCAAATTAGTTGCCGGAAGAGTAAAAGTAATAACCGGATCAATGTTGGAAGCTGAAGGAATACCTTTCCAAATACCAATTTTTCCATTCCGCTCCGATAAATAAAAATACAGATTATCAAGAGCTACTCCTTTCAGTTCTTCAAATTGAAAATTTCCGATTCGATCTACAAATGTTTGAGTCGGCACTTCTCCGTTTAATGGAAGAGAATTCCAAATTACAACTTTTCGTTTTCCTGCCAACGCAATTCGATTATTTGAAAGGGCGTTATCCCATGGTGCAATATCAAGCGTTGGTGTACGTAAGGGTATTTTAATATCGGGAGCTTTACCGCTCGATGTGGGAATAGTTTTCCATATCCATAATTGCGCATCGAAATCCGAAGTAACCAAAAGTATTTTTCCATCTGTTGCGACAACCGGATTTTGTATATAGTTGATTAAGGAAAGAGTGTTCTGCGAAATGGTCGGAGAACCGATTGCAAAATCGGGTTGTTGTGTACCAGTGGTTGGAATTGAATTATACACTTGAACATTATTTCCATTGTAGTTATTCACATATAATCTTCCTCCGGCAAAAACAACATCAACTCCGTCTCCATTGCTATAGTAATTATTTTTTAATGTTATGCTGGGCTGCTGGGTTGGAGTAGTAGGATAAGTATTCCAGATGTATGCTGAAGAAAGTCCTCCCGCAATTAATTTTCCATCTTGAAGTTTGACGCCTTTAATCCACTCGCCCGCTCTATAGAAATCATACGGTTGATTGGTTTGTGTTGGGTATGAATTCCAGAAAAATGTTCCCGGCTGATCTCCGCTTACTTTTGAATTATGGTCTCCAACAAAAAAATATGTTGATCCATCCGTTGAAATATTTCTTGGCGTTCCAAAATGCTGGTGAGTAATTATGTAATCGGGAGATTTGTCGTCAACTGCCGGTAATGAATTCCAAAATAAAATTGAACTACCGCTTGTTGCAACAGCCGCTAATCTGCTGCCGTCTGTCCAAACACCCCACGGCCATCCATATCTTATCTGCGCACCGGTTGGAATAATATTTTTCAAATCAATTTTTATATCGGCGGCTTGACCATTTATCGCAGGAAAGGTTTTCCAAATTAAAATTCGATCGTTATCTGTATCGGCTACAGTTACTACTCCGTTTGACCCCATTGAAACATTACCGGGAAAATTTAATTCACTTTTTGACGAGCCCGAATTGTTCGATGTGAAGTTTGGCTGGCCAAGAACAAGATCGGGCTGAGAATCCCACTTAGATGGCAGCGAAAACCAAATGAGTACGCGGTTATTAAACCGGTCGCAAAGCAAAAACCTAGTGCCATCACTTGCAATTCCGCTTGGATGGTTAAAAACAAGTGCCCCTCCAGTGTTATTAAAATCAACACCAGATAACATGAGAGAAGCGTTTTGATTATTCTGAAACCAGCTTTGAGAGTATAACTTGTTTGCTATTAGAATAATAAATATTGCCAGTGTGTTTTTTATTATTCGCAATCTATATGTACTCATTTGATCAAAGTTAGTTTTTTAAATTTAGAAAAATTGTGCGATATCAGTCCATAGAAATAAACACCGGAAGAAAGATTGCTTGCATTGAAAACTGTTACATACTTTCCAGCCGGTTTATATTCGTTTACTAATGTAGCAACCTCTCTTCCCAATAAATCAAAGACTTTCAAATTTACATGGCCTGCTTTTGCTATTTGATAGTTGATCTCTGTTGTTGGATTGAAGGGGTTGGGATAATTTTGCATTAACTCAAATTGAATAGGAAGGTTTTGAGCTGAACTTATATCAGTAGTACCGTAGAAAATAAAATCGGCGTAAATCGGTAAATGGTCAGACGCATTTTTTAAAGAGACGCCGATTGACGGATCATTTAAAAACCATGTATTAGTACCTGTAGTAACTGCTTGATTAAAATGAGCGCCATCATTCCCAAAAATTTTAAACGAGCTATCCACATAATTAATCCCACCCGGATCTTTTAATGCTTGGGATATAAGTATCATATCTAATCTTGTGTTTAAATTGGATGTTGAATAAGTGCAAATGGTGTTGAACTTTGAATCACCACTCCAGTCCCCCGAAGCGTTGAACAGATCAATGAAATAACCCGACGATGTTTGGTTAACCAATTTTTGAAAAGCAACCTCATTAGATGAAAAAATATTGAAATCACCGCAAACAAGATAATTAGTTTTACCATTATATAGACTGGTTTCACTCCTAAGTGATTGTACAGCATCGGCTCTCTTTTGAGCATTTAAGACATTATCAGATGTAAAGTCGTTAGCTTTTAAATGTACACCAAATATTATCAATGTATCATTTGTAGTCTTGTGAACCAGCATGAATTTACTAATTACTCTTGTTCTTGCAGAAATAGCTTTATACTCAATCAAGGTTAGAAACGCACTTTTATAATAGAAAGCACAATCATTGCCATCATTACCAGCACTATTTGTTGCTTTAATTTGAACAGGTATATATGCGTATTCGGTTGAGAGTGCATTGCTTAAAAATTGGGTTACTCCATTTTGCTGTATCATCTCAACTACAACCAGTGCATCGGGATTGATCTGATTAATAATTTTTTTAAAATCCACATCTTGATTATTAGGATAGTTATGAAGGTTATAGCTCATTACCCTAACGCGCTCTTGAGTTAGAGAAACTGTACTGAATACTATTAACAGAAAAAAGAAAATAAGTTTTTTCATTTAGATCTTTCGAACCGCTTAATTATTCTTTGTGAAATCTAAAAAACATTTTCCTTATTTTGATTATGAAAATATAGTTACACTTGAATTTATATCAGATAAAAATTTATGAAACGGCAATCCCTTCTTCTTATTATAATTCTATTCTGGAGCTGTAAAGAGAAATTTCCGGTTATTGAGGAATTTGGGAGAACACAATACAACCTTGTTAATCAGAATAATCAAAATGTTGTCTTTCCGGATTTTGTAAAAAATAAAATTGTTGTTATAAACTACATCTTTACTAACTGTCCGGATATTTGTCCGCTTAGTACAAACAATATGCGGTTAATACAAGAAGAAATTAAAAAAGAGAATATCAAAAATGTTCAATTTGTATCGCTAAGCTTCGATCCCGAGTTCGACACACCAGATGTATTAAAAAAATTCGCAGGCATAAGAAATCTTGATTTGAGTAATTGGGTCTTCCTTACCGGAGAAAAATTAGTTACGGATTCGATCATAAAAAAAGTTGGCGTGCTGGCTGTTCCAAACGATTCAACAGTTTTCAAAAACGGCAGAAAAATTTATTACTATGTTCATACAGATAGAATTCAGTTGATTGATGCCGACGGTAAGATCAGAAAGAATTATAAAGGAAGCGCTATTAATGTAAATGAGATAGTTACCGACATAAAAAGTTTACAATAGCAGTACTCGGTTGAAAGTATAGAAAATAATGTATAGAGAAAGCGGAAGAAAATGAAAAGAAGATTGTTAATAATAGTTGCGCTAATCTTCACCATCAACATGATAATTTTTGCCCAACAACCAAAAACTCAAAATTCAAAACTGAAAATTCAAAACGCATGGGTGCGACCAGCAGCAAGAGGTGCAAACTCGGCGCTTTATTTTGTACTTCAGAATAATGGCTCTAAACCCGATACACTGATCGGAGCAGAATCAAAACTAGCAGACATAGTTGAAGTGCACGAGTCGTACAAAAGAGATAATGATAGAATGGGAATGCGAGAGGTTAAGTTAGTTGCTATTGCGGCAAATTCAAAAGTAGAACTTAAACCGGGCGGTTTTCATGTTATGCTTTTAGGCGTGATGAAAGATCTTAAGATCGGCGATTCGTTTGAAGCAGTACTTCAATTTAAATATGCCGGTAAAATAAAAGTTATAGCAGAAGTGCGTGATACCCCTGTTACGAAAGAGATAAAACAATAGATTATCTATCAGCCGAATCAACATGGAATTAACCGGGGGCGTTATTCTCATTGTTGTTGTTTTCATTCTCCCCGGTATTACTTTTTAATCTTCCTGCTTTTTTTAATGAGTCCTTCAATAAATATTCAATTTGTCCGTTGATGCTGCGTAATTCATCCGCCGCCCATTTTTCAAGGGCGGCATAAGTGTTATCCTCTATTCTTAATAAAAATTTTTTCTTTTCAGCCATTTTTTTCTTCTGTATTTCTAAGTGGCAGAATGAGCTGCCCGATGTCTTTGTTCCAATATAATTATATACGCCAGTAGTATTGCCCAAGGGTATTTATCAATCAACTCCGATTTTTTTTCAATTGTCACTTCCGCTCTTTCTTTCCATGACG
>Ga0082335_1004329_pt1 | contig 21545 bp, 15 predicted proteins | sample Subgrocontami58m_FD_72375 | JGI IMG/M metagenome (GOLD analysis project Ga0082335, IMG submission 72375) | Subsurface groundwater microbial communities from S. Glens Falls, New York, USA - GMW37 contaminated, 5.8 m (SPADES assembly) (version 2) ...
CCCCAACCCCCGTCCCCCTTTTTTGACCCGCGCCCCCGCGCGGGCCGCCACCTCTTCGCCGGCGCGTTTGCTGCCCGTGAGCGATACGGCATCCACCCGGTCGTCGTCGATGAGCCGGAGGGCCGCCTGCGAATCCAGCAAAAAAGTTTTGAGCACGTTTTCCGGAAAGCCCGCCCGCCGGAAGGCGTCTTCAATGGCAAGGGCGCACATCGGTACGTTGGAGGCGTGTTTCAGGGCCACGACGTTGCCCGCGGCAATGGCCGGCACAGCGCACCGGAAGACCTGCCAGAAGGGAAAATTCCAAGGCATGATGGCCAGCAGTATCCCCAGCGGTTCGAAGGTCACGTAGCTCTTCGCCGCTTCCGTCCTGATTTCCTCGGCAGCCAGAAACCGCGGGGCGTTATCGGCGTAATAGTCGGTAAGCAAGGCGCACTTCTCCACCTCCGCCACCGCATCCTTGATGGGCTTGCCCATTTCCCCGGTGATCAATTCTCCATAGGTGCGCTTCTCGGCCCTGAGGACGTCGCCCAACTTCCTGATCAGTGCTGCTCGTTGTGCGAGGGGCAGGGTTCGCCAGTGTAAAAGAGCCCGCCGGGACCGGGCGATCTCCGCCTCGAGCTCTTGCTTTCCGAGGAGGGTGAACTCTTTTATCACCTCCCCCGTGTAGGGATTTATCGACCGGATTGTTGCCTGCCCATGACTAACTTTTTCGGTAGCCTGATCTTTCATCCTTGTGACCTCCAAGTTAAATCCGCCTGCTTCCGGTGCGCATTTTACCACATTTTTCTCCCCGACTCCCTTATTTTGTGCAACATGAGCGCACTTTTTTATTTAACTACCGTCATTATTGCTTGACAGAGCACCTGCTTTTACTTACTCTCGCCGGACACGGATGAACATTTTATCGCTTGTTTCCAATATCAATCAATATCAACATGGGGAGGTCGAAAATGGAATTCTTTGACGTTGTAAAGGGGAGAAGGAGCATCCGCAATTTTAAGAAGGACCCGCTGCCTGAAGGGGCGGTGGAAACGATCCTCGATGCCGCCCGGTTCGCCATGTCGGGGGCCAACGGGCAGCCGTGGGAATTCATCGTGGTTACGAAGCCGAAATCAAAAAACAAAATCGTCGACGCCTACATGGAATTTGGCCGCAAGCCGATCATTGCCATCGAGCAGACCCGGGAATTAAGGTACCGGCACAACATGTTCAAAACCGCTTACGACCAACCGCCCGGCTGGAGAAATGCCCCCGTGATCGTCGCCGTGTGCGGAGATCTGAGGACCTACCAGGCCACCGTTCTGGCCACCCACTTTTACAACGGCGAGGGCGGACCGCAGGGCACCTATCTGAAGAACATGGGCAATGCCACGCAACTCATCTGCCTGGCCGCCGCCGCCGTGGGACTGGGGACGCAATGGGTGAGCGTCAACCTCGGCTGGGAGAGGAAGGTCCGGGATATTCTCAAGGTGCCCGAAGACCTGATCATCCATACCTTGATTCCCATCGGCTATCCGGTGCACAAGCCCGCGCCGCCTTATCGCCGGGAACTGAAGGAAATCGTCCACTATGAGGAATATGACCAAGCCCGGTACCGGACCACGGAGGATATCGTCCGGTTTCTGGATCGCTTGAGAAAACATACGAAGCCGGCCTACAATAAGTTTGTGGCTGAATAAGGATCGCCGGGTTTGCCGGGAGCGGCTCTCGCCTTATCCCGGCCTACAATAATAATTGTAGGCCGAATAAGCGGAGCCCGTTTCCGGCGGGTCGAAGGCGTCTTATCCCGCTTATCGGGGTTAGGCCGGTGTTGCCAGCTTGAGACCGATGATGCCGGCGACAATGAGCGACACGCTGATCAGCCGGGCCGCGTTGGCCGGCTCTCCCAACAGCACGATTCCAAGAATGACGGTGCCGACCGCCCCCACGCCGACCCAGACACTGTAAGCAGTGCCCACGGGCAGCGACTTCATGGCAATCCCCAGCAGCCAAAGGCTGATGATCATCGCCAAGACCGTACCAATGGTTGGCCACAAGCGCGTAAAGCCTTCCGTGTACTTCAACCCGATGGCCCAGCCGACCTCACCGAGCCCCGCAAGAATAAGAATGACCCAAGCCATATGTTTTCCTTTCTGAGTTGCAGTCGTCCCCGACCAATGTTGCATCGGCGAGGTCGTCCGCACTGCCGCTTAAAGTCTCTAGCTCCTTCGGCTAATCGGTATTTTGTGGCGCCGAGGGCAACAAAATATCCGCGTTGATCCGAACGTTGGGTAGGCCCTTCTAAGTTGAGACGTCCTCAAGATCATCATAAACATCAGTCGCAAACCGGGGTGTGCAAATAGCCAGACGCGCCAGCCGCAGCGTAAGCGGGTAAAATCTCCCGGATTTCTTTTCCGGTTTCCTGACACTCATCCTTGCGGCTCATAGTATTTATAATATTTATCCCCGGGAAAAACAAGGACAGTTGCCCGGCCCCGATAAACGGGATAAGTCCTGCCAATCCTCCCCCAAAAGGGCTGTTAATATTCTTAACAGCCCCTGCCATCTTAATTAGTTGATTTTAATATCTTTCAACAGATTACGCAAAATCTTAACAAGGGCATGTAAATATTTATAACACTCTTGCCGGGGCACTCAAGCTACCGGATCTGCTCCCTCCTTTTGTCACTGCCGGTATGTATTTGTTTTCCTTGGTTATTATCATGCTCAGCTGAAGAGCACGCGGGCCTTTGGGCCTTGGCACGGTTTATGGATTAAGAAAGAGCAAGCAAGAAAATTTCAGATGGAAGGAGGAAAGGGTTATGAAACTTTTAATTCTAATTGTCGTCGGTCTGTTAGCTGTCGCAATGCCCTTGTTTTGGTTGTTGGCGACGGTGACGGGTATCGTTTCTTATGGTCTCCATTGGCGGCGTACCGCCCATGAAGCGCCGGATATCGTCCTGAATCCCCAACTGGGATTCACCATGGCCGATGGCGGCGACGCCATTGAAAAAAGCGATGCCAATGGGAAAGAAGCAAAGAAGTGAGCGGCTTTATACCAGGTTGGCATACCCGTCAGGTCTCTGGATCCACCAGGGGTGATGATGCCGGGCAGTGAGGGCACCGAATCATGTCTGGTGGTTTAGCCCCATCCGGGTTTTGCGACGGCAAAGGTGCAATCCCGATGGTGAGGAAAAGAAAGGAGTGATTACTCCATGGGAATCGACAGAAGGACATTTCTAAAGGGTCTGGGAGTGGGAGTCGCCGGTTTGGCGCCGGGGAGTGCTTTGTTACCGGGCAGACTTGAGGCGGTAGAGATTGCTGCGAGGAAGGAATTCATGGGGGTTCTGGTCGATACCACCCGGTGTGTGGGATGTCGCAGCTGCGAGGCGGCCTGCGCCGAGGCGAACAAATTGCCGAGCCCGGATTTAGGCGATGCCTCGGCGTTGGAAAAAATCCGGCCAACATCGGTAAAACAATGGACAGTGGTCAACCGCTATAAAACGGAAAAGGGAGAGGTCTTCGCGAAGAAACAGTGTATGCATTGCAATCAGCCGGGCTGTGTTTCCGCCTGTCTGGTGAAAGCCATGGAAAAAAGGAAGGAAGGACCGGTTACCTGGGACACCAATTGCATGGGGTGCCGGTTTTGTATGATTTCCTGCCCCTTTGACATTCCCAAGTTTGAATATGACAGCGCTGCTCCCAAAATCCAGAAGTGCAGCATGTGCTGGGAGCGGCTCAAGGCAGGGGAACGTCCTGCCTGCGTGGAAGCCTGTCCGACGGAAACCCTGACCTTCGGTTCCCGGAGGGAGCTCCTGGAAGAAGGTAACCGGCGCATATACCGGGAGTCGGGAAAATATGTCTCCCATATTTACGGGGAGCACGAGGTGGGCGGCACCGGCTATCTCTATCTGGCCGCGGTGCCCTTTGAGCAGCTTGGCTTCCGCACCGATCTGGGAACCAAGGCTTATCCCGAGTTCAGCAAAGGATTCCTCTATTCGGTGCCCATTGTCCTTCTCCTCTGGCCGGCATTGCTGGTTGGTATCCACACTCTTACGAAACGGGAAGGTGCTGTGAAAAGCAAAGAAGGAGGTGAGAAGCGATGAACACCCTGGAAGCAACAGCAGAAACAAAGACATTTAAAGAGGTCCTGTCCTTCATTCGCAGTGAATTGAAGCCGAAGGGGAAGATCTTCACACCTTTCACGGTAATCTCCGCGCCGATCATTCTGCTCGGCGCCTTCCTGGTCCTCTACCGCCTCGTCAGGGGGCTGGGCGCCGTGACCAATCTTTCCCAGGATTTTCCCTGGGGGATATGGATCGGCTTTGACGTCATGGTGGGCGTCGCCTTCGCCGGCGGGGCCTATGTTCTTACCTTCGTGGTCTATGTGCTCGGGTCGCAGAAATATCATTCCATCATCAGGGCTACCGTCCTAAACGGCCTTTTGGCCTATGTCTTTTATGCCGGAGCAATTTTTCTCGACCTCGGCCGGTGGTGGAATATCACCAATCCGCTGTTCGGCAATAAATTCGGGGCGAATTCCGTGCTCTTTCTGATTGCCTGGCACTTCCTGCTCTATATGATCGCCGAGTTTGTGGAATTTTCTCCGGCGATTGCCGAGTGGCTAGGTTTGAGGAAAGTCCGGCGCTTCCTTGGTACGCTTACCATCGGGGCGGTAATCGTCGGTATTGCGCTCTCCACCTTGCATCAATCGGGCCTCGGGGCGTTATTCATGATGGCCAAGGGAAAGATCCATCCCTTGTGGTATACGGAATTCATCCCCGTGCTTTTCTTCCTTTCCAGCATTTTTGCCGGACTTTCGATGGTGATCTTCGAAGGTACGATCAGCCACCGGGTCTTCAGCGGCCAGATAGACCATCAGGATCATGCGTCTTATCATGACATCATCGTCGGCTTAAGCCGGGGATGCGCGGTTGCCATGTTTGTCTACTTTTTCGCGCAACTGCTCATTTTCATCCACGGCTGGCACTGGTCGCTCTTAAGCACCCCCATGGGCTACTGGTATCTGGCGGAGATGATCGGACTGGTGGCGGTTCCCTGCTTCCTTTTCTTGCAAGGGGCGAGATACGGCAACCTGCTTATTATCCGTACTGCCGCCATTCTTACTTTGATCGGTATTATTGTCAATCGGCTTAACATTTCCATCATCGCGTTTAAATGGTGGATACCCTTGAGCGAGCGATATTTTCCCTCCTGGATGGAGATCGTCATCACCCTGGCGATTATTCTGACCGAGGTCTGGGTATTCAGATGGATTGTGAACCGGATGCCGGTGTTCCGCAAACCGCCCGCTTGGGCGGAAGAAAATCACTAACAGGCAGGAGAAAAGGGAGGTGACATCAATGGAAGGCTTCACATATGTAGACATCTTTGCGACCAAGGAAATTGAATACTTACTGGTAATTGGTTTTCTACTCCTCTTCACCCTTTTCTGGGGGATGGCGAGCAAACCCGTAAAAGCCGTTTATGAGGCAGCGGAGAGTATTATCCCCGCGCTCAGTGCCTGGTTTCATCTTCCCGAGGGAAAATTCTTTTTCCATCAGGGCCATAGTTGGGCCATGCCGGAGAGCGGTACGGTGGTAAGGGTCGGCATGGACGATTTTGCCGGGAAGCTCGTAGGAAAGATCGATGCCGTCCGGTTTCCGCCCGTCGGTTCCCAGGTGAGGCAGGGAGAAAAGGCCTGGAGCCTGCTCGTAGGCTCGAAAGCCGTTGACATGCTCTCGCCCGTGGATGGGCAGGTACTGGACGTAAACGAGAGCCTGTTAACTTCGCCGGAAACCATCGGCCGGGACCCCTACGGCCAGTCCTGGCTGCTGAAAGTGCAGGCGCCAAAAATCTCCTCCAATCTCAAGAACTTATTGTCGGGCGGACTGGCCGGAAAATGGATGGAGGAGGTAAGGGAAAGCCTGTTGTCCCGGATGAATTACAACCTGGGCGCGGTATCCCAGGACGGCGGTGTGCCCGTCGAGGGCATAGCAAAGAATTTGGATCGGGAAAAATGGGATGAGATCGTGAAGGAATTCTTCCTGATTTCCTGATCCCGATAACCTAAAGGTCACAGGTAAACGGGATCATTAAGTTTACGAATTTGCTTTCTTGCAGAAAGTAAATTCTAACTTACTAAACGGTCGGAGTGGAAGTAAAATGGCTACCATGCAGGCAAAAAGAAAAAGTTATCCCCTGATACCTGAGGAAGAGGGAAAGTGTATCTGGATGATGACCGGATTGATCTCTTACAAGCTCTGCGATAGAAGCTATCAGTGTGAAAGTTGCCCCTTTGACCAGGCCATAAAAAATGAGGAAAAGGGGGAAGGTGATTTTCAGGAAGCGGAGGCTGATTGGGGGGAGGGAGCGCACGACGGCGAACCCTCCTCCTGGGTCGGGGGCAATGTCTTCTATCACCCCGATCACTGCTGGGTGAAGGTTGAAAATCATGAAAAGGTGAGGATCGGCGTAAATGATCTTTTGGCCCAGCTCCTTGCTCCCGTCAAGGTAGTTATCCTGCCTCAGGCAGGGAGCTTTACCGGCCGGGGAGAATGCTGCGCCCATATCATCCAGGAAGATTACATCTTGCCCGTTATTTCTCCGCTTTCCGGCTTCATCCAGACGGTCAATCCCCGTCTGCAAAAGGAGCCGGAACTCATCACCGCTGATCCGCAGGGAGATGGCTGGCTGCTGACGATGAAACCTGATAATCTGGAAGAGGACCTTAAAAACCTGCTTTTCGGCAGGAAAGCGTTTTCCTGGCATCGGCGGAAGGAAAAGGAAATAATTGCCCGCGCCGATGATTTCCTGAGACAGAATCCCCAGGCAGTGGGTCCCACCATGCAGGACGGCGGCGTCATGATCGGCCGCCTGCAAGATATCCTCCATTTCGTCAATCCTCAGCAGCGGTCCCAAATTTTGGATTTCTCCATCGCCGGTCGCCAAGATTTGCACCTGAGGGAGCCGGATAGAATGCAGTCCGAATTCATCACCACGGCGGTCCATGAGTTGCGCGCGCCTGTTGCCGCGGTGGAACAACAGCTGACGGTTATCTTAAACAATATGGCGGGTGAGTTGAACGAAAAGCAGGGACAGCTCATCGCCCGCGCCAAGGAAAGGACGAAAGGCATCCTGCTTTTGATCAGGGACTTGCTGGATATCTCCAAGCTCGAGGCCGGGAAAATGGCCCGGGAGAGGGAACAGCTGTCTCTGGCCGAAGTGATCGCCGACGTCGTCGAAATGCTGAAGGCCGAAGCGGAGCAGAAGAACATCCGGATCGAATTTAAGCCTCCACAGGGCATTTCGTTGATCCACGCCGACCGCGGCGGCATGGAAAGCATTTTCACCAATCTCCTGGCCAATGCCATAAAATATACCGCCGCCGGCAGCGTCACGATCACGCTCGGCGAAGCGGACGGCTTGGTGAAGGTTGCCGTGGCCGATACGGGCATCGGCATCGGGAGTGAAGACCTGCCCCGTATCTTTGACAAATTCTACCGGGTAAAATCACCCGAAACCCGCCAGATTGTCGGGACCGGGCTGGGGCTCGCCATCGTGAAGAGCATCGTGGACCGCCATCGCGGCTCTCTAACCGTGGAAAGCAGGAAGGGCAAGGGGACGACGTTCAGCGTTTTCTTGCCGAAAATAGCGCCTCCGGCAACCTCGTGACGGATGCTCATTTGCCCCACCAGGAAAACTGGAACCCTTTGGTAAAGGGGTTCCAGTTTTCCACCTTGATATTCTTGCTACACAAAGGACAGATGTCGGTGGATTTTTGGTCGATATTCTCCACATAGGTCGATGAATTCATTACACATCTTGGCTGCGCACAGTGGATCAGTCCGAAGGTATGCCCCAGTTCATGCACCGACTCTTTCAATAAGCGCTCGGTCGTTACCTCCCTGTCTTCCGGCAGACCATAGAACCGGTTATGCAGGCGATGGGTAGAAACTACCGACCCTATCCCTTTAAGCTGGGCCTCACCAAAAACAAAGGTCAGAATCGGAATAAAGAGATCGACATCCACCACGCCTAATATCTTTTCCGCATCCGGCGGGGGGGACATGATGATTTGCTGGAGGATCAGGGAGGAGTTGTGTTGACCCCGGTGCGCATCGAAGGCATCCGCCAAACGGATATCCAGTTCCCTTATCTTCGTTTTGAACCGAAAGGTGTCCCGGATAAACGCCTCCAGCTTTTCCAGGTACGAATGATCCGCGAGTTCGATGGGTACAATGTAGATGTAGGACATTAGTAAGCCGTTAACTTACTTATCCCGTTTATCGGGGTTACGGCCATCTTTGAGATGATATTTTTCCATTTTATTGTAGATGGTGAGCCGGCTGACCTTCAGGATATCCGCTGCCTGAGCGATATTCCCCTTGGTTTGATTCAATATTTTCACGATTTGTTCCTTTTCCACGTCTTCCAGGGATTCTCCACCGGCAGGGGGAGGGGGGGAGGGAAAGGGAAAAGACAGATCCGCGGCCTGAATTTGCGTTCCTTTGACCACGACCATCGCCCTTTCAATGACATTTCTCATCTCCCGCACATTGCCCGGCCAATCGTATTGCCTGAGCATCTCCCCGGCCTCCGGGGAAAAATCGTCTACCTGTTTATTCATGGAGCTGGCATATTTGCTCAACAAGTACCGGGCCAGCAGGGGGATGTCGGTCCTCCGTTCGCGGAGGGGAGGCAGCACGATGGAAAACACATTCAACCGGTAATAGAGATCTTCCCGGAAGCTTCCCTCTTTGATGGATTTTTCCAGGTCTTTGTTCGTAGCGGAAATGACCCGGAAATCGGCATCTACGGTCTTGTCGCCCCCCAGTCTGGTGAATTTCTTGGTTTCAATGACCCGCAGCAGATCCATCTGCATCTTTTCGCTGATATTGCCTATCTCGTCCAGGAAGAGGGTCCCTTTATCGGCCATTTCCAGCTTCCCCTTGCGGCGGTAAATGGCCCCGGTAAAGGCCCCCTTTTCATGACCGAAGAGTTCGCTTTCCAGCAGGCCTTCGGGGTAAGCGCCGCAGTTGATGGTAATAATAGGGAAGTACCGGCGCAAACTGCGGCTGTGAATGGCCCGGGCAATGAGCTCTTTTCCCGTCCCGCTTTCTCCCAAAATCATGACGGTAGAATCGGTTTTGGCAACGGAATTAACCATCTCCATCACCTTCTTCATGGCCGGACTCTCCCCCACCACCTCGTCAGGCAGCATGAGTTCTTCGATCTGCTGGCGCAGTTGAATATTTTCCGTCAACAGCCTTCTTTTCTCCACGGCATTCCGGATCAGCTTACTCAAATCATCGGGATCGATCGGCTTCGTAACGTAGTCAAAGGCCCCGTCTTTCAAGGCCTGGATGGCGGTATCCACCGAGGCATAGGCGGTGATGATAATGGTAACGATGTTCTTATCGATCTGCTTGATGCGGTTCTGGAGTTCTATCCCATCCATTCCCGGCATCTTGATGTCCAGCAGGATGATGTCCCACGGATTTTCCTGGAGTTTTTTCAAGGCACTGGTAGCTTCATCGGCGGTATCCACCCGGTAGCCGTCACTGGTGAACCACTGGTACAGAGAATCCCGTACCGATGCTTCGTCATCGACAATAAGTATGCCTATCTCTTCCGGTTTCACAGGTTATCTCCTTTCATTGGCAATGCAATCGTGTTCACAGGTTGGCCGGCTGCGCATCTCCTTTGTCCGTTTGTATCCGGGGCAAGTCAATGGTAAAAGTAGTGCCCTCGTTGAGCGTCGATTCCACCTTAATGACGCCGGCATGTTGTTCCACCACTCCGTAAACTACGGATAAGCCCAGCCCCGTGCTTTTCACCTTCGTGGAGAGAAAAGGTTCGAATATGTGGGGAAGGATATCCTCGGGAATCCCCTTGCCGTTGTCCGTCACCAAAATGCGCACCAAGTCTTTTTCCGGCTGATAGCTGGTTTTGATGGTTATTTTCCCGCCCGGTGCAGTCGCCTCGGTAGCGTTGACGATCAACGCAACCAGCACCTGCTGGATACCACTGGCATCGCACTCGAGCAAGTCATTCCCCTCATCAAGTTCTTTGACCAGTGTCAGCTCCTTCATCTTCAGGCTGTGGCCAATTACTTTAATGCTGTGGTCGATGATGGTGTTCAGGTGCTCTTCTTTAAAGTCCCCCGAGGTCTTCCGGGAGAAAAGCAGAAGATTCTTCACAATGTTGCCGCACCGTTTCGTTTCCTCGCCGATGAAGTTGAGATTTTGTTTGATCAATTCCAAGGTCTCCGTATTAAGCTCTTCCCGGCTCAGATAGCGGGAGGAGACCTTGGCATAGGAGAGAATCCCGGAAAGAGGGTTATTGATTTCATGGGCCACCATGGCCGAAAGTTCCCCCTTCGAGGCCATCTTGGCCGCCAGGATGAGCTGGGCCTGCGCTTTCTCCAACTCCTCGCTTTTTTCTTTCACCCGGTTCTCCAGCTGGGAAGACCAGTTTTGGACGGCTTCGTTGGCCTCTTTTAGCTGATGAGTCATATCGTTGAAAGAATGAGCCAAATTTCCCAGCTCATCCCGGGAATCGATCTCGACCTTATAGTCCAGGTTGAGATTGGCCACTTCTTTCGTGGCCGCGTTCAGTTTTCTGATGGGATTGTGGATCATTTTCCGGACGAAATACCCCTTCACCAAGGCCGTTATCAAGATCAGGATAACGGCATAGATGAGCATCTTGTTTCTGGTCTCGACAATTATTTTATCTCCCTTTTCCAGCGATAATTTAACATCCATGATGCCCAGCAGTTTTTCGTTGGGCGAGTGGGCATGGCAAGAGGCATTATAGCAGGCCGGCTCGTTTTCAATCGGGTTAATCAAACCCAGGATACGATATCCTTTGGGGGACGGAAATATCCGGGTGCGGTCCTTGGTGGGGACAATGCCCTTGGCCGGCTCTTCGGCGTGACAAACATAACACTGCTCCGCCTTTTTATCCGCAATGTGACCCAGTTCTTCAGGGCGGTCGGAAAAGGTGATTTCTCCAATTTTGTTATAAATACGTATTCCTTCAAAGGCCTTTTCCTTCCCGATGCTGCGAATCGTATTGGTTAAATCATCCCGGCGATTTTCCAGCATGCTGTTATAGGTGGCCCGTTTGATAATGTTGCTTATCTGGACGGCGTTGCTGACAATGTCCTCGCGGAAAAGGCTCGTGTAGAAATAGATGTTCACATAGGTGACAATGCCGAAAGAAAGCAGCAGCAAGCCGATGAGCAAAAGAAAAAATTTTACGCCGAGAGAATTGAAGGCAAGAATAACTTTATTAAATATCGTGAGGCCTTTCATAAGTACCTCCAATGGGCTTCACTTTACCATTCCGGGTGGGGCGATTTCAACATAATAATGGATTTGCCGTCGGGATATTATAGCGGCGACACCTAACAAAGTTGCATAAATAAGCGGATGGCCATTTTCTCCTTGTGTCCGTCGCGGCTTTTCAGGTATGGTACAGCCTGTCACGATGTGTGCAGGTTTTTAAGGATAATGGACTCGTAAAAAGTTGCAAGCCACAAGAAATCGTCAGGGACAACCGTGATTGCCAATCCTCAATCATTTTTTCGTTTTGCGGCCCAGTACTATCCGCTGCTCAGGGATCTCTATTACCGGAGCGGCGGCTTCAACGACGCCGATCTCCGGGAGCTCATCCTGCGCCACCGCAGCGGCGACGATCCCGCGCCGCACTACCTTGCCGATCAGCTTCTCCGGTTGGGCATTATCGAAACGACGCCCGAAGCGACGGCCAGCTACGAGATGACCAGGCCGGTCAAGAACCTGATGCGTTTCCTCCTGCAGGAACAGCGCCTCACTTCGGCGGCCGTGATTCAGGGTTACCTGGCCGATCTGGAGCAGTCCCAGGCGGAACTGGATGCCGCGATCCGGGAGACCCGTCCCGTCCGCATCGAGCGGGCCTTGAACGAGATCGGCGAAACACTCGAACGCATCCGGCAGGATTCCCGCGCCAATCGCGAGGCCGTGGTCAACGAGGTCCTGGCCCTTAAAACCAACCGGGAACGGCGGCCGGTGAAGGAACGGTTCGAGATCATCAACCGGCTTTGGACGCGCTACCTCGAACCGCTCAGGGACCTCATCGACGTGCGCAAAGCGATGGACTCCGGCCTGGACGCCCTGGACCGGGTGCTCAAGGCCGGGGCGGAGGCCTTCGAACTGGACGGAGTCCTGTTCCGCGAGTTCTCCCGGTGCCGTGCCCGCCTGTTGCGTCTCCGGCGCGATGTGGGCGTTGACTTTCACGAGGCGCTGCGGGAAGTGGAGCCCCTCTATGAATCGCTGAAGCGGGACAGCGAACTGGTGCGGGGCGCCGTCCGGGCGCTGGAGCGTCTCGGCAAGGAAGGACTCCGGGGGCTCGCTCTTACGAAACTGCTGGCCATTCCTTTCTGGCATCAGGAGGGCCTGTTTTCCGATGCCGCCCTCTCTTCCTTTTTACAGGGAGTGCACGGTTACACGCCCCGGCCGCCGGTTCCGCTGGCCACTGGAGAAGCGAGGGCGGAGGCGGACTTTATCGAACCGGAGGAAATGTTAGCCGCCCTCCGGCGTACGCTGCCCGTGGAAGATGTTTTGAACTGGCTTTTGATGACCTACCGGAACCCCGCGCCGGGGGAGGTCCTGCGGGCCTATGGCCGGATCCACGGCGGCGAAGTGGGACGGCCGGTGTTCGGGCCGGCCGAGCGGGCCTATGGACTGGGGACGACAACCTTCCTGGCCCACCCCCTGCGTCTGGAGGCCGATTCATGAACGGGATGGCAAGCAGCCCCTTTGCCCTTCCCCAGCTGGCCGAAATCTTCAACGAACTCCGCCGGGGCAGGCACCTCTGCCCGGAGGACGGCGCCCTTTATTACGCCCTCCGTGATCACATCGACTCCTTCCGGGACCTTTTCCGCCACCTCGGCTTTCGACTCGAGTTCCACTCCCGCGATTTTTATTATTTTCGCGGCGAAGGGAGCCTGAGCGACACGGCCTCGCGCATGGCCGTTTTTTTCTTCATCCTCATGGAGCACCTCGCCGGCCGGGGAGAGGCCGTGGAAGAGGGGATGATGAGCGGGACCTTTGCGGTGGCGGATCTGCCGCACCTCAACAGCGACCGCTACCGCACCTATATGCATGAGGCCGGCGTGGATGATGAAGAGGGCCTGCTTACCGTCATCCGCAACCTGGAACGTTTCGGCTTCCTCCAGCGGCGGGAAGGGCATTTCCGGTTTCGGTCACCCGCTTACCGGTTCTTCGACCTATGCCTGGAAATCCTCAGGACCGGGCCGGCAGCGGCAGAACCTTCAGATGAGGCGGAGGAAGGCAAGTGACCATCGTCGGGCCCACAAAACTCGTCCTGCTTAAGGCCGGCAAATACGAATATGCGGAGGTGGAGCTGATCCGGCCCCTGCATCTCCTGGGTCCCAACAACGTGGGCAAGACCTCGCTCATCGCGACCCTCCAGTTCCTTTACATCGACGACCAGCGCCAGATGCACTTTTCCCGGGAAATGGATGAGACGCGGCGCTATTATTTTCCGGACCGGCACAGTTACATCCTCTTCGAATGCTTGACCCCCACGGGGTATCAGGTCGTGGGCGTCCAGGGTCTCGGCCCCCTGAAGCAATATGGCTTCCAGCGGTTCACCTACCGGGGAAACTTCGATCCCGCCGATTATATCGACGAGGAACGTATCCCGCGGAGCGAAGAGGCCCTCCGGTCCCGCCTGGCCGACCGGGACTACCGGCTGCTCGAACCGAGGCATCTCCAGGCCGCCCTCACCGGTATCGGCGACGGCCGGGGCGTTCATCTGGGGCTGGTGCCCATCAGGAACCGCGACCAATACGGCCGTTTCCGCCGGGTCTTCTGCAATCTCCTCCGCCTGGCGCACCTGAGTCAGGAGGAGTTGAAACGCTTTCTCTTCGACATCTATTATACGGAATTCCAGCAGCGCGTCATCGATCTGGAGCAGGGAGGCTATGCCAGCCAGTATGACAAGGTCCGCAAGGGGGCAAAAGAACTTCAGGATCTTCAGTCCATTGCCGAGGACGCGCGGCGGCTCCTCAGGCTGGCCGGCGAGCGCGATGGCCTGCGCCGGGACCTGCCGGGATTGTGGCGCTCTTTGACCGAGGCCTATGCCGGGGCGGAGTCCGCGGCGCGACGGCAGCGCGCGGAAGGCGAAGAGCGGCAGATGATCCTGGCGGCCGAGGATGCCGAGACTGCCCGCCGCCGCCATGAACTCCAGGACCGCCTCCGGGAGACGGACCGCCGCCTGGGTGTCCTCGATCATGAATTGCAGAAGCTCGAAGAGGCGGGCGCGGGGTTTGCGGAATATGTGGCAGAACTGGAAGAGGCCCGGGCGGCGGGGCTGGCCGCGGACGTGGAAGAACTGGGCCTTAGCCTGCGCGAGGCGGGGCGGGAACCGGCCGGCCGCCTCCGGGCCCGGATTGCGAAAACCGAAGGCGATCTGGCGCAACAGACGGCGCTCTCGGCGCGGCTCAGCAGGACTGCGGCGACGAAAATCAGGTCCCTGCTAGGGGAAGAGTCGCTGGACACCCTCTTTAAGCTCTTCAGCCCGGCCCTCCTGGGTTTGACCGCCGGTTCGGAAGGGCTGGCGGTGGTCGATGGGGCCATGTTAAAATCCCGGTTGGAGGCGGTGCTGGAACGGATCGAGGGGGGCGCTTATAAGGATGAAACAGTGCGGATCGTGCTGGACGCCCTGCCGCCGCCGGACATCGCCGGCTTCACGGATTCCGGCCGCATCGCCGAGCGGATTGAAGAACTCAGGGCCGCGCTCTTGCGCGACCGGTCGGCACTCACGGCCGCCGCCGAGGCGGAGGAACTCGGGCGGCGCAAAAAGGCCTTTGAGGAAGAACTGGCGTCGGTCCGGCAGTGCCTGCTGCGGTATGCGGAATACCGGCAGGGCCTGGAGCAGGCCGGCCAATGGCGGCGGGAACGGGATGAGCTGGCAGAGAGGGAGGCAGTCGGTAAAGCCGGACTGGAAGGGTTGATCGGGCGGCAGAAGGAAATCTTCGACGAACTCCGCACTCTCAAGGACACGCTGGTGCTGCTCGAAAAAGAGTCGACGGAACTGCGCCGCCGTCTCCGCGCCCTTTGGCCCCCGGACCCGGATTGGGCCGTCGCCCCCTGCGAAGCTCCTTCGGACCTCGAAGACATGATCTCTCTCTACATGCGCCTGAGCCAGGACGAAAGGAACCTCAGCACCCGCCTGGCGGAAGGGCTGCAGGCCATCGAGGGGCGCACCTACGGCCGGTACCGGGCGGCGGAAGAGGCGGGGACGCTCAAAATCCTCGCTGAAGAACTGGATGCCCTGCAGGAACGGGAAGCCGCCGTCCAGAAACTCTGGTCCGGACTGGCGGCCGACCTGCGCCGCGCCTTCAAGCAGTTGAGCCAGGACGTGGAAACGCTCAAAAGCCGGGTGGATGAACTGAACCGGCAACTGGCCAAGGTGTCGGTCTCGAATCTCGCCCGGCTCCGGCTCCTGGTGCGCGAGCACGCCCACTGGATGCAGCGCATCCGGACGGTGGTCGAGGCGGATGACGTGCCGCTCTTCGCCGATCCCCAGGAATCAGAAAAGGCCCTGGAACACCTGGGAGAGCTGCTGCGGTCATACCGCCGCGTGGAACTTCTGGACCTTTTCGAACTCAATTTCGAGGTGACCGCCGCCGACGGCGGTACGAAGCTTTACCGGAATCTGGAAAGCATCGAATCCAACGGCACGACGATCACCATCAAGGTGCTGATCAATCTCATGCTGCTCAAGGGACTCCTGGACGAACGCAAGGAAACGGTGATCCCTTTTTACCTCGATGAGGCATCCAGCCTGGACCGGGACAACCTGCTGGCCATTGTGGAGCAGGCCGGCGAACTGGGGTTCGTTCCCGTGCTCGCCAGTCCGGAGGCCATGGATGCGGCGGACCATCTCTACTTCATCCGTGAACGCAACGGCCGCGTGGTCCTGGAGCCCCAAAGCTCCCTGGTCCGGATCCGGCGGGAAAAGGAAGGAGCGCCGAGAAAGGATGAATAACCCGCTTGTCGATCAACTGGCCGGGCACCTTTTACGTCTCCTGGAGAAAGGTTCCCTGCCCGCCGGCAGTCTGACTGCCCGCCACCGGGTCCGCCTGCAGGGCCTCCTGGATGCCGGTGCCCTCACCGATGTGCGACAGGGAGCGGGAAGGCGCGTCGTGCTGCAGGATAAAAAGGCTTTGCAATCCTTTATCCAGGCACTTTATCCCCGGGGCCTCACTGGTGGGCCGGCGGGCGATCTGTTGCCCCATAGCCTGGCCGTGGCCCACCGGCGCGACGCCAAAAAGGCCCGTCGGGGGGCGGCGGAGGCCGTCTTGTTGCGGGGATTCGGGCAGGCGGTCTTGTCAGCGGGGGACGAGGTCCTGGCTGTTGCCCATTGGACCAGCAAGGCCGGCGCCGCGGCCTTGCTTCTCAACGACCGGACGCCGGCGTGGGGCGCAAAGGGGACGGTGGCCGTGGTGGAAAATCAGGAAGTCTTCCTGCATTTTGAAAAACTGGCCTTGCCGGCGGACCTCGTCCTTTATGCGGGGGGAAGATTGTCCGGGCGGGTCCTGGACTGGCTCGCCTCTCCCCCCATGTCTGCCTGCCCGATCGTTCACTGCGGCGATTACGATCCCGTGGGCCTGGACGAATACCTGCGGCTGTCCGGCGCCTGTCCCGGCCGCGCCCGGCTCCACCAGCCGGCGGACCTCGCTGGATTGTTTGCCCGTTACGGCAAGCGGGAGCTGGTGGAGAAGGGCCAGGCCGTCCTGAGGCGGCTGCGAAAAAGTGCCGACCCGGATGTGCAGGCGGTTGTCGCCCTCATGGACCGATACGGCGCCGGCCTGGAGCAGGAGGCTTTACTGATCGGCGCCGGGGATACCGTACCGGCTTTCTGAATAACCCTGTAAACTGCAAAAGAAATGGAAAAAACTTCTATGGGCATCCCTGTCACAGCCAAGATACTGGGTTTCGCAGGAAGCGGCTTCGAAAATCGGGCCGCTGCTTCCCTTTACATCGCTGCCGTCTCTTACGGCATTACCCTGGCCATGCTGAACGTCCTGGTCCCGTTGTACGCCCTGCACCTTGGCTACAACTTGAAGACGATGGGCGCCATCATCTCCTCGCAGGCTGTTTTTCAGCTCGGTTTGCGCCTGTTCGGCGGCATCCTGTCCGACCGCTTCGGGGAACGGCTGGTGTTGTTACTGAGCTTCTTGTCGGTGCTGGTGGCGTCGGCGCTGTTTATTTTCGTCAGCCAGGTGGCCGGCCTGGTGGGGGCCCAGGTTTTTGTCGGGTTTTCCCGCTCCATTTACTGGAATGCAGCCCATTCATACGGGAGCCGTGTAAGCGAGGTTCATTCCGGCCGGATCCTGGCACGTTTTCTGGGTTACAGCAGCGGCGGCGAGATTGTGGGGGCCGCCATCGCGGGCGTGGCGGCCGTGGCCCTGGGATACCCGGCGGCCTTTGCGGTATGCACGGGGTTCTGTGCCGCCGCCCTGGCGACCAGCTTGATCATGCCGTCCATCCCCCGCCTGGGAGCGATTCCGACCATGAAGCAGATCATGAAGCCTCTTCCCCGGCTTTTCACCAGCAAGATCCTGTGGTTGGGTATTATTGTGGCCTTCGTGAGCTCGGCCCAGTCGGCCATGGTCGGCTCGTCCTACCCGGCTTTTTTCAGCCAGGAGTTGAAATTTAGTGCGGCGCAAATTGGCTTCTACCGATCGGTGTATTCGGGGGGACTGGTGATCATCGGCTTCGCCTTCGGCACCCTTATGGTCCGGTTTGGCCAGAAATCGGTGTACTCCTTGTGCATGCTGGGCATGGGTGCGCTGACCTTGGTGACGCCGGGCATTGGTTACCTGGTTTTGCCGCTGGCCGGGACGATGATGCCGCTGGCGGTGATGGTTCTGGGAGGGCTGATGCTGGCGTTGGGTTGCGCGTTCGGGATCTCCAGGGTACTGTACACGGTGGTGGCGGCGGAGAACAGCGTTCCGGGGGAGCGCGGCATGGCCATGTCGGTGGTGGGTCTGGGCTGGGCGTTCGGGCAGCTGCTCATTCCTGTGCTCTTCGGCTATGTGGCCGACTTGGTCGGTCTGGCCAACTCTTTTTATATCGCCGGCGTTGCCATGATTATGGTGGGACTTTCGACCCCCCTCCTGTACCGCTGGCTGGCCCCGCACCCCGAGACGCGGTAAGAGGAGGCAAAGAAGGCTGCGATGAAAAAGGAAAAGGGCACACTCGAACTTTTCCACCCGCTCGTCGGGAAATGGTTCGCCGCCCGGCTGGGCGTTCCCACGGATATCCAGTCGCGGGCCTGGCCGGTAATCGCCTCGGGAAGACACGCCCTGGTGACGGCCCCCACGGGCAGCGGCAAGACCCTCACGGCCTTTCTCTGGGCGATCAATCAACTGGTCACCGGCGCCTGGAGCGGTGGACGGACCCGCGTCCTCTACGTCTCTCCCCTGAAGGCCCTGGGGAACGACATCCGGCGCAACCTCACGGAACCACTGGCCGAGCTTAAATCATATTTTCGGGAGGCCGGGGCGGATTTTCCCGACTTGTGCGTCCTGACGCGCAGCGGCGATACGCCGGCGGAGGAACGGCGGCGGATGCTGAGGCGGCCGCCGGAGATCCTCATTACCACGCCCGAGAGCCTGAACATCATGCTCAGTTCCCGGACCGGCCGCACGCTGCTTGCGGGAATCGCCACGGTCATCCTCGACGAGATCCATGCCGTGGTGGGGACGAAGCGGGGCACGCACCTGATTACGGCCGTCGAGCGCCTGGTCCGTCTCTCCGGCGAATTCCAACGCCTGGCGCTCTCGGCGACGGTGAAGCCGCTGTCCACTGTGGCCGAATTTGTCGGCGGGTTCGTCCAAAAAGGCGACCCACGGGCCGAGGGCTACGAAAAACGCCCTGTCGAGATCATCGCCTCGCCGGACAAAAAGCGCTACCAGATCGGGGTCGCCTTTCCTCCTGGTGAGAGAGAAGAACTTGAGGATGCCTCCCGGTGGCCCGTGCTGGCCGCGTCCTTCCGGGAGATCATCAAGGCCGGCCGCTCTACCCTCCTTTTTGCCAACAGCCGCCGGATGGCGGAGAAAGTGACGCGCCTGATCAACGAGGGCGAGCCGGAAACACTGGCCTATGCGCACCACGGCTCCCTTTCCCGGGAGATCCGGCTGGCCGTGGAAGAGCGGTTGAAGCGGGGAGAACTCAAGGCCATCGTCGCCACCAGCTCCCTGGAACTGGGGATCGATATCGGCGATCTCGACCGGGTCATCCTCATCCAGACGCCGCCCTCCATATCGGCGGCGATCCAGCGAATCGGCCGTTCCGGGCACCGCGTCGGGGACTTGAGCCGCGGCCTCCTCTACCCCACCCATGGCCATGATTTTCTTTACGCCGCCGTCGTCGCCCGGGGCGTAACGGGGCAGGACATCGAATCCGTCCGGCCTGTCGAGTGTCCGCTGGATGTGCTGGCCCAGGTGATCATCTCCATGACGGGCAGCGAAAAATGGGACATCGACGAGCTCTTTGCCTTCCTCAAAACCAGCTACCCCTATTGCCTTCTCCCGCGCCGGCAGTTCGATCTCGTCCTGGAAATGCTGGCGGGGAGATACGCCGATACAAGACTGCGGGAACTCAAACCCCGCATCTCCCTGGACCGGATCGATAACACCGTGCACGGCAAAGAGGGGGTGCTGCGGCTGATCTATCTTTCCGGCGGCACCATCCCGGACCGGGGCTATTACGACCTCCGGGTGCAGGATACCAAAGCCCGGATCGGCGAGCTGGACGAAGAATTCGTCTGGGAGAGGAGGGTAGGCGACACCTTCACCCTGGGCACACAGGTCTGGCGTATCCGGAAGGTGACCCATAACGATGTGGAAGTAGTCCCGGTAGCAGCCAAACCGGGCATCTTCCCCTTCTGGCGGGCGGAGGACCTGAACCGTGATTGGCACTTTTCCGAGAAGATCCTGCTTTTTCTGGAGCAGTTCGCTGCCCGCCTGGAAGACCCCGCGCTGAAAGAGGAACTCTGCCGGGACTATTTCCTGGAAGAAACGGCGGCCGACGAACTCATCGGTCATCTGCAAAGGCAGAAGTCAGCGACCGGGGCGGACCTGCCGCACCGCCATCACCTGCTCATCGAGCACTGCGCTGACCCGTTGAACACCACGGACAAAAAACAAGTTATTCTGCACACCCTGTGGGGCGGCAGGATCAACCGGCCTTGGGGCCTGGCCCTGCGGGCGGCCTGGGAGGAAAAGTATAAATATCACCTGGAAATCATTGAGAACAACGATTGTATCCTCTTGCTGCTGCCCCATGAATTCTCCGCCCGTGAGCTCTTGACGCTCGTCACCCCGGAGAATATCGAGCGGCTGCTGCGCCGGACCCTGGAGACGAGCGGGTTCTTCGGGGCAAAATTCCGGGAAAACGCCGGTCGGGCGATGCTGCTCCCGCGGGCGGATTTCCGAAGGCGCCTGCCCCTCTGGCTGAACCGGCTGCGCTCGAAAAAGCTCCTGGAGGCGGTCCAGGCCTATCCGGAGTTTCCCATTCTCCTGGAGACGTGGCGCACCTGCCTGCAGGATGAGTTCGACCTCGACCAGCTGCAGCGGCTCCTGGAAGAAATCCGGAGCGGGCTGATCAGGGTGACGGAAACAACGACCACGGCGGCCTCCCCCTTTGCCGCCGGCCTGGTTTGGAAGCAGACCAATGCCTACATGTACGAGGACGACTCGCCGGTCTCGGCCCAAGCCTCCCGCCTGAGCCAGGACCTCATCCAGGAGGTGCTCTTTTCCAGCCGCCTCCGGCCCCGTCTTCCCCAGGCGCTGGTTGCCGCGCTCACGGCCAAGCTGCAGCGGACGGCGCCGGGCTATGCCCCCCGTTCGGCGGCAGACCTCCTGGACTGGACAAAAGAACGGCTCTTCATCCCCATGGGCGAATGGCAGGAGTTGACGAGCGCCATGGAACGGGACCGCGAGATAATGGCCAGTGACGCGCTGGCGGCGCTCCGGGGAAAGATCGCCTTCGTCCGGCTGCCCGGGGCATTAACAAGGGGGGTGTGCGCCGTGGAAAATCTGGCCCGCCTCGCCCGAGCCTGGCAAACGCCGGTGTCAGGGTTGGAAGCCGGCGATCTTCTCACGGACCAGCCTTTGAGCGGCAGGGTCTTGAGGGCAGTCGAGGCGCTCAGTCAGGATAAACTGCCGCCGGAAGAGGAAGCAAGCGCCTTGCCGGACATCCTGCGGCAGTGGCTTTCCTTCTATGGGCCGGTGGAAAAAACATTCCTGCGGGGCACCTTCGGCCTGGAGGAAGCCTTTCTCGATGACCTGCTGGCCGGTCTGGCGGAAACACAGGAGGTGGTCCTCGACCTGCTGACGGAAGATGCGCCGGCGACCGAAGTCTGCGACCGGGAAAACCTGGAGATTCTGCTCCGCATGGCCCGCCGGTCGCGCCGGCCCTCCTTCCGGGCGCTGCCGATCGCTCAGCTGCCCCTCTTTCTATCCGCCTGGCAGGGGCTCC
>Ga0082335_1004331_pt1 | contig 21541 bp, 21 predicted proteins | sample Subgrocontami58m_FD_72375 | JGI IMG/M metagenome (GOLD analysis project Ga0082335, IMG submission 72375) | Subsurface groundwater microbial communities from S. Glens Falls, New York, USA - GMW37 contaminated, 5.8 m (SPADES assembly) (version 2) ...
AGCCGGCGGGTTGCCAGGAAGGACAGGAGCGCCAGCGCCGCCATGATAAACCAGGAATAGGCGACATGGACCGGCACGTAGTGGTTTTCCAGGAATAGCAAAGGATGCATCTTTATCAAACCTCCTCAAGGTAGCTTTTATCGAAAAGAGTCATGATGACGGTCAGCACAATGGCGAAAATCACCGTGGAGAGCCCGAGGACGAGCCCAAAAATATCGGCAGTGGTTTTCACCAAAAGGACGTAAAGGGCAATGCCGGTGGCGGCCAGTCGCAAGAAGTATTTCAACATGAGCGGCGCCCTGGCCGGGCGTTGACCACCGCCAATCGTTCCGAAGGCTTTTTCCAGACCCCGGCGGAGGCCATAAAAGTTTAAGATACTGATCAAACCTCCTGCCAGTATACCGAGGGTGAAATTTGCCGATGCGAAAAGAGCGCTGAACAATAAAAAAAATCCCAGCACCAGCCAACTGGTGAATTTAATCTTTTTTTGCAGGGGTCTTTTTCCCTGCTGATTTATCTTCCTGGTCCACGGGTTTTTCATTTTCCATACTTTTTTTTATGAGCCCGTAAATATTCTTAAAACCAGCCGCAATTCCGATGAGGAGGAAAAAAAAGGTAAAGAAGTACCCCGTGCCCAGCTTCTGGTCCAGATAATAGCCGAGAAAAAAGCATCCAAAGATCGTTATACCCAGGGCAATGCCCATACTGCTGATGTTGGCTATCTGGATGAGGGATTTTCTTGTTTCCTTATCCATCACTTAGGGCGCCCTCTATCATGAACTGCCGGATAAATCAATTTTTTTGTACCAGTCGATGGTTTTTTGCAGCCCGGTCCGGAGGTCCGTCTTCGCTTTAAAACCGATATCCCGGAAGGCCTTGGCGGTGTCCAGCATGCGGCGCGGCTGGCCGTCCGGCTTCGTAGCGTCCCAGACGATCCGGCCGGAAAAACCAGTCAATTCGGCTATCATTTCCGTCAGCGCCTTGATGGAGATTTCAAAACCCGCCCCGATGTTCATGGCCTCACTGACGTCATATTTTTCCGTGGCCAGACGGATTGCCTCCGCCGCATCCTCCACATAAAAAAACTCCCTGGTGGCCCGGCCTGTTCCCCAGACCGTGATTTCTCCCGCCCCGTCCCGCACGGCATCGACGCATTTTCTTATCAGGGCCGGAATGACATGGGAAGAGCGGGGGTCGAAATTATCCCCGGGGCCATAAAGATTGACGGGCAAGAGAAAGATGGAATTGAAGCCATACTGCCGGCGGTAGGCCTGGGACTGGACGAGCATCATTTTTTTCGCCAGTCCGTAGGGGGCGTTGGTTTCTTCGGGATAGCCGCTCCAGAGATCGCTTTCCTTGAAGGGCACGGGTGTAAACTTCGGGTAAGCGCAGATCGTGCCGATGGCGACGAACTTGTCAATTCCCTGCCGGAATCCCTCGTGCAGGAGCTGAACGCCCATCATCAGGTTTTCGTAGAACAGGGTAGCGGGGTTCTCGAGGTTAAAGCCGATGCCGCCTACTTTGGCCGCCAGGTGGATTACAATGTCCGGCCTGGTTTCCTTGTAGAGATGCCGGACATCCTCCATGCGGACCAGATCATATTCCTTATGGTTCACGATAATAAGGTTGCGGTAGCCCTGCTCGGTAAAATTCATGGTCAGATGCCGGCCCAGAAAGCCGGCGCCACCGGTGATGACAATGCGTTTGTTCTTCATTTCAGTGCCTTATGATTATGAAAGGGTTTTTATCGTTGCCGCACAGGCCGCGAGTGTCTTATCCAGGTCTTCCGCCGTATGGGCAAAAGAGAGAAAAGCGGCCTCAAACTGCGAAGGCGCCAGATTGATGCCCCGCTCCAGCATGCCCCGGAAATACCGGGCAAACATCTGCGTATCACTCCGGGCGGCCGTCGCATAATTGATCACCTCGTCCGCCGTAAAAAAAACCGTGAACAAGGAGCCGATGCGGTTGATCCGCACGGGAAGATGATGTTCCGCAAAAAGCGCCTCCATTTGGGCACAGGCGCCGGCGGTCCGGCGGGCGAGGTTGGCATATTCACCTTCTTTTTCCTTCAGGACTTTCAAGGTGGCAATGCCGGCCGCCATGGCCACCGGATTGCCGGAAAGGGTGCCCGCCTGGTAAACGGGGCCTGAAGGCGCCAGCTGCTCCATGATGGCTCTTTTGCCCCCGAAGGCGCCTGCCGGCAGTCCCCCGCCGATGATCTTACCCAGGCAGGTCAAATCGGGTTCGATGCCGGCCAGATTTTGGTAGCCTCCGTAAAGGAGACGGAAACCGGTAATTACTTCGTCGAAAATCAGCAGGATGCCGTGCTTACCGGTAAGCTCCCGCAAGCCCCGCAAGAATCCTTCCTCCGGCAGAACCACCCCCATATTGCCGGCTACCGGTTCCACAATGATGCAGGCGATTTGTCCGCCTTCGTTATTCAGGACGGCTTCGACGGCCGCCAGGTCGTTGAAGGGGACGGTGATCGTCAGTTCCGCCAGTTGCCGGGGTACGCCGGGGCTGCCCGGGATGCCCAGGGTGGCGACGCCGGAGCCGGCCTTGACCAGCAGGGAATCGGAATGGCCGTGATAGCAGCCTTCAAACTTGAGGATTTTATCGCGGCCCGTGTATCCGCGGGCCAGACGGATGGCGCTCATGACGGCTTCCGTGCCGGAACTTACCATTCTCACCATTTCGATGGAGGGGATGGCGTTGATGATCAGCCGGGCCATCTCGGTTTCCGACTCTGTGGGGGCGCCAAAAGTTGTACCGCGCCGGGCGGCGGCGATTATCGCCTCGATAACCAACGGATGGGCGTGCCCCAGAATGGCCGGTCCCCAGGAAAGCACATAATCGATGTACTCGCGGCCTTCGCTGTCGTAAATCCGCGCCCCTTGGGCGCTGCTGATAAATAATGGCGTGGCGCCTACGGACCCGAAGGCCCGGACCGGGCTGTTAACGCCTCCCGGAATTACCTTTTTTGCCTCGGCAAATAAACGGGCATTCATTCTTGCTCCTTAAATTACGCTTTAATTTCTTAATAGATGCACCTCCACCACTCTATAGCATGAACAAATATTCCTTGACAATTTATTTTCGGCTGGCTAAAAATGCGCCGTTAAGCCCAGGGGGGCTCAATGCTCCCGTCTTCTTGTCATAGGGAGAGGACGGGGGCGGGAGCTGATTTATCCTATGATGATAACAACATTGAAGAAGGAGGTAGCAGATGAAGAAGAAGTTAGGTTGTGCCATTTTCACGACGCTGGCGGCGACATTCACCGCCTCGCTGGCCTTGGCAGCGGAAGCAGCGGCTCCGGCGGCTCCGGCAGCGGCAGCGGGTGATTATTCGAAAGCCATCGTGGTGGCGGTCAGCATTTTCGCTGCGGCGATGGTAATGGCCGCGGGCACCATGACCACCGCTTTGGGCATGGGGCACGGATTGAACGGGGCCGTAAACGCTGTCGGCCGGAATCCGGAAGCGCAGGGGAAAATCCTCACCACCATGATGGTCGGTCTGGCCATGATCGAATCCCTGGCCATTTACGCGCTGGTTATTGCGCTCGTCGTAATCTATGCCAATCCGTTGTTGAAGATTATCGGCGCCTAAGAACCACTATCCAGACTTATTGTTACAGAAAAAAGAGCGATCGGTATCATAAAAAAGGGAGGTGGAGACAACCAACACCCACAAAAGTCTCCCCTCCCTATTTTTTCAGCAATGCGGCCAGTCTTTAACTCCTCGACTTCTCGGATCAGGCATTAAGAATTTGCTTGGCCCGCTCATCCATTACGTCGGTGATGAAGGGGATTTTCGTCTCGCTTTCCGTTTCCCGGTTGGCCGAGAAAAGATCATCGCGGGAAATGTCCTTCAGGCTGAACTTACGGGCGCCGGCCATGAGTTGCTGCAGGCCCGCCGCGAGCTTGTCCGCCAGCGTCCACATGGCGATGGCGCCGAAGGGAATGTTCTTCATCTCCCCGGCGCCCACTTTTTTCTGCACGTCGTAATAGCCGGCGAAGATTTCCTCCGGCGTTGAGCCCAGCTCTTTTACGACCGGTGATAGATCATCCCAGGTGCCGTTTACCTTGGCTTTGCGATCCTTGTGGAGCACGCCCTCGATATTGGAACCGAGGAACCCGGGGATCATGACGGCCCTGCCCATGCAGACCATCTTGGTGTAAGGTGCGCCGAGCGCCAGGGCCTTGAATATGTGGTCCTCCCGGGCCAGGCCGCCGGCCAGGGCGATGTCGACTACCTTCTGTCCCTTGGCCGCCAGGGTGGCGGCGTATTCATGGGTTTTGGCATGGAGCAGGAGCGAGGGGACCCCCCACGTCTCCATCATATTCCAGGGGCTCATTCCGGTTCCACCGCCCGACCCGTCGACGGTGAGCAGATCCAGTTTGGCGTCCGTGGCAAACTTGATAGCCATGGCCAGCGCCTCCATGCCATAGGAGCCGGTCTTCAGGGAAATCCGTTTGTAGCCCAGTTTGCGCAGGTAGTTTACGGACTTCATGAAGGCATCACGGACCTTCTCCGGCGTCTGAAGATCGGTATATCCGAGCCGACTGTGGCGGGCGAAAGTCTTGAGGGAGCCGTGTTTGAAGGCTTCCTGCACTTCCGGAAGGGTCGGGTCGGGATCGACCACATAACCCCTGTTCTTGAGGAAAAGGGCGTAATCCAGGCTGTCGACCTGGATCTCACCGCCGATATCCTTGGCGCCCTGGCCCCATTTCAGCTCGATGATGACCTTATCGCCATACTTGTTGATGACATATTCGGCCACGCCGTTTCTCGTATCTTCCACGTTCATCTGGACGATGATGGCGCCATAGCCGTCGAAATAGCGGAGAAACGTGTCGATCCGGCGATCGAGTTCCGGCGCCTTCTCGATCCGGGCGCTGCCGTTACTGTTGGTGATTACGGCCTGCCGGTCGATGCCGACCACATTTTCGCCCACCACGATGGGTAAGCCGACGAGCGCGGCGCCGGTGGCAAAGGAATCCCAGTACTTGGCGGCGATGAACGTTGAACCGAGGGCGCCGGTCATGATCGGCAGCCTCACCTTCGTCTTCACCTTGCCGCCGAACTCGGATTCGATGTTGACATTGGGAAAAATACAGTCGTCCGGCGAGTTGGTCAGACCCTTGGGCAGGCCCGTTACCCCGTAATTATAGCCCTGAATCCGGAGCGAGTTGTAGCAGACGCCCAGATGGCTGGTATTGCCGCTGCCGGCCGTTACGAGACCAAAATCCCTGGGGTAGAGCAGCTTTCTCCCCTTGAGACTGGAAAGGAAGGTCTCGCATTTTCCTCGGCAGTCCGCGCGGCACAAGGTGCAGAGACCCGACTCCGCCGGGGTTGCCCTGTTGACTGATCCTATCACATCGTTTGCCTTTGGCCACTCCATGATCCGTCCTCCTAAAGTTTTATTGGTAATTAACTGCCATTTTTACGGCATTTATTTGCCGTAAACTATGGGGCGAAGTTAGCAAGATGTGGATGTGATGTCAATTAATTTTCTTGAAGCAGGCAGTTGGATTGGGAAATCACTTGCAGAGACCAAGGACCTGATATATACCGATGCGGCAATATTGCCATATCGATCTGTAGATATTAAAGAGGTGTTCGGGCGGCTGCGGACCGGAGGCCGGAACGCCGCGCGACAGGCGGCCAAGAGCGGTGGCGCCGCTGATGACGGGGGTAGGATGGAAAGAAAACAGAAGAAAACCTTGCTGATTCTGAGCACGCTGAAGAACTCCAGCACGGCGCTTACGAGCGCCAGGATGGCCCGTGAACTCCTGCTTCTGGGTCATGACATCAGTGAGCGCACCGTTCGCCTGTACCTGCAGGCGATGGCCGCGGACGGGCTGGTGGAGAGCGCCGGCCGACGCGGAAGCCGGATTACTGAAAACGGATTGAGTGAGCTCAAATCCGCGAATATTATCCAGCGGGTCGGCCTGCTGTCGGCCCGCATCGATGAGATGACCTACCGGATGAACTTCGATCTTAATACGACCTCTGGCACCGTTGTCGTCAATATGACAATTGTTAAACCGCAACAACTGGCCGATAACATTGAAGCTGTTTCCAGGGTTTATGCCGATGGTTACGCCATGGGGGAATTGTTGACCTTCCTGGAGCCCGGTGAGAGCCTGGCGCATGTCACGGTGCCCGAAGGGATGATCGGTATCGGGACCGTCTGCTCCGTCACCTTAAACGGGGTGCTGCTCAAACACGGCATTCCCACCGCCTCCCGTTTCGGCGGGCTGCTCGAACTGCAGAACCGCAAACCGGTAAGGTTTGCCGAAATCATTATGTACGACGGCACGAGCATCGATCCCCTGGAAATATTCATCCGCAGCGGCATGACGAACTACCTGGGCGCGACTCAAACCGGCAATGGTCTGATCGGCGCCAGCTTCCGGGAATTTCCGGGAGAGAGCCGCGATGTGGTTGAGCAGCTCGCCGTGAAGCTGAAAAGGATAGGGCTGGGAGGATTCCTGGCCATTGGCCTGCCCGGCCAGACGCTCCTGGATATTCCCGTTAGCGAAGGGAGAGTGGGAGCGATAGTTATCGGGGGGCTGAACCCGGTTTCCATTCTGGAAGAAAAAGGGATACGGGCCCCTTCCCGGGCGTTGGCCGGACTCACGGATTTCAGCAGGCTTTTCCGTTATCAGGAGATGGAAAGCCGCCTCCAGCCGTTTCTGTGAGCGGTCATTACGGCAATAATGCCGCAACTCCTCGACTGCGGGGGAGGATCTAAGAGCGCCAATTACTCGCTGGCGGCAGAAAAAAACTGGGGGAAACGAATCGGAACAGCCACGACGGCCTGGACGTCCGGGGCGTCTCGGGTAAGGCCGATCACGACCGACACATCCAGGGAAAACTTTGGCGAAAAGAAATAAGTGGCCCCAATCCGCAAGTTTCCCGGATAAAGGGCGGAGCCGAGGAGCTTATTGCCGTTTAACTCGGCCCGGTCGCCGAACCGCTGCTCCCAGACAAAATTGATCGAGGTATCGAGGTTAAGTGCCAGGGCCAGGCCGAGATTGAAACCCCACGTATCGCCCGGAGAAAAGCGTCCTTCCTCCTTGGCAACGGGTAAATTCAACGTATATAGGAGGCTCCCGAAAAAGGCTACCGGTTCTTTGACCTTCAGGGCGGTGAGCATGAACGAAAGGGCGTGATAACCCGTTCCCAGGGCCTGTTCGTTGGTTATGAGCCCGGCAGGGCTGCGTCCGGTGTTGGTCTTCCAGCGCAGGCTGCCGAGCATATCGGGGACCCATCCCTTTTCCCGCATCAGTTGATGACTTAGAGCCAATTCAATATCGCCCAGTCCATAGGCTTCCCCGGCATCCTCTGTGCTGTCTCCCCGCACTGTCCGGTTCGCCTCATAGCGCAGGGGGAATTTTGCTTCCGCCTGAAAATCTTCAGGCAGGCCGACGCGGAAGGTAAGCGCCGGAATCAGGATATTGCGGCGGATCTTGTCCGAAATAATTTCTCCGATCACCAGGGTTGACTCAACGGAGACGCCATCGATGCTGATGTTGTCGGCGGAGGCATGGGCATAGGTTAGCGAGGGTTCGATCTCCAGGGTTCCCGGCGGCAGGAGGATGCCGCTCCGTTCAATCAAGGTTCGTTCCAGGGCGGCCCGGGCAATACTTTCTTCCTCTTCTGCCTTGACCGGGGGAGCGGGCGGCGCAGCGACCGAGGACGGAAGAGCCTTTTCCGGCTCACCGGTGAGGGAGCGTAACTTCTGTTCGAGCATTTCGACACGTTGCAGCAACTCGCCGATTACCTGATCACGTTTATCCGCTGCCGATTTGGGGCCTGGAGCGGGCTCTACCCCGGACCCTTGGCCGCCACCTGTAACCGGGGAGAATTTCTCCTGTCCAGTAGCCTTGCCTTCGCTTCCTGCTGTCTTTTCGACTGTTCCGCAGAGCAGCAGTAAAAGGATGAGAAGGCAGGGCAAGCACTTGCAGCGCGCCGAACTTCCGGACATCCTCATAAACCGTTCCTTGTCAACGGGGCTGTGCCTGCCCGCAGGAGGGAACGGATCATGGCATTGCCATCAGGGATGAAGAAATCTTCCGCTCCCGGATTCAGTTTGCCCGGAGGCGGCGGGGAGTTGGGCCGCAGAACAATGAAACCGATGCCTTTCTTCCATATTTCCAGAAATTGGTCCGTTTTCATGGTCATCGCTCCATGGGACGGATCTGCCAAGAGGACACGATTGCCCTGGAGGCTGCGAAATATCACAAAGTGATCGTAATTATGTATCCGTACCGGTACGATGGCCGGCATGGCGAAAGCGACCAGTTCTTCCAGCGTCAGCCCGGCATATCCCTTCCCTTCATATCCTCTTAATTCGGCGTAGCGTTTCAGGTCGAGGAGGGAAAACCCCCCCCGCGCCCGGATCTTCTGCGGGTTAACGTGGTGGAGGAGGGATGCAATGATGGCGGCTTCGGATATCTTGTCGCCGTAATGAAAGGAAAGGAGCGTACTTAGTGCTGCGGCGCCGCAACTTAAGTCCCAGCGCTGTTGAGTGACGCGGCTCTGGCGGATTTCCTGAAAAGAACGCAAGGATTTGTGCATGCGCCCTCCCAGGGGCAGGGAAATCTCCCCTGCCGAGGCCGTAAGTGCTGCGGCAATGACCAAAGCGATAGCCAGTGCGATAGAGCGTGAGAATCTGTCCATCATCGTGTCAATCTAACCCCGATAAACGGGATAATTTCTAACGTACTAAAGGGACGGAACGGTATTGATCTGGTGAATCGTGCCCACCGTCGAATTTATATTGATCGTCAGGTTGATAAGCACCTGAACCTTGGCATTGACGGCGTTTACATTGACAAAGGCGCGGAGGTTGCTCTGCGCGTTGTCGCGCATAATTATATATCCCGCCGGACCGGCGGTGACGGTGTTATCGGCGGTCGTAACCGTTCCGCTGCCCGTGATGGACAGTCTGCCGCTGTCCCCGCCCAACTGAAAGTTGAACTGATCGTTGGCCGCTCCCACGGACAGCGAGCCGGCAGTAATCGCGTCCATCTCCGCATCACTCAGGGCCTGCGCGCCCCAGGCCCGTTCCGGCGCTCCGGTGAACAACAGGCAAAGGCAGCCAAGGATGACGATGAATCGCATGGTTGTTTTCCCTCCCCCCACTTCCCAACCCTTTCCCCGATCAGTTGTTGTTGATAATGGTATTGCTCTGGTAGAGGTTGTTCAGAGAGCCGCCTGACGAGCCGCCGGGAAGCGATCCGTTGACATGGACGTTTACACCGGTACCGACTTTGCTGTCAAGCGCATTCGTGATGTTCACGGCCTTGGCGTTTTCTTGCGCCTTGCCTGTAAGCTCCAGCCTCTTATTTTTCGAATTCACATTTTGTGAGGCATCCACGGAGTTGTCCACGCTGGTATTGGGAATATTCACGACGCTCACGGCATCGGGATTATCAGAGTGAATGTCATTGGCAGTCGAATTGCTGACGCTGTTGTCCGCAGTATTGTCGTGCATGGTCTGTTGCGCGTTTTCCCCGCCCGTTCCGGCCGTAATGCTGTCCAACTGCTTCTCCGTCAGCAGCTTTTCCGCCGCCCCGACGGGAGCCCCCCACAGCAGGATGAAAATACCAAGTACTGCAACCAGATTTTTCATGATCTTTACCTCCTTTTATGGCCTTGTTGGTTCACACCTTACTGAGAGCCGCCGCGCCGGTCAATAAGGATTAAATGGCAGACTAATGGTAGGCAATAACTATGACTTAGGGGAGGTGCTAATGGCCGGTGTTGTCAGGCCGGGCAGGTTCCGTAAGGACAGCCGCCGGAATATTCGGAGGCCGCGGTGACGAAGTCCGCCGGTTCCCCGGCCGCCTCGGGGTAGTCGTCCGCCAGGGTCAGTACTTGCTGTTTCTTGCTCCCATAACGGTAGACGGTGATGCCCTTGCATTTAAGCCGGTGGGCCAGCGTATAGATCTTTTGTATGTCTTCCGGGGTGGCCTCCGCCGGCAGGTTAATGGTTTTGGAAACGGAGTTGTCGCTGTATTTCTGGAACACAGCCTGCATCCGCACATGCCATTCCGGGGCAATGTCCCAATCCGTGACGAACAACCGGCGGACGTCTTCCGGTGCGGCCGTGATGCGCCGGATGCTGCCCCGCCGGGCGATATGCTGCATCAGTTCGGAGGAATAAAAGCCCCTTTTTTTCGCGACGGCCTCAAAGATCGGGTTTACCTCCAGCAAACGGGTGCCCTCCATTACGTTGCGCACGTAAGCGAGGGCGAAGAGCGGCTCGATCCCGCTGGAACAGCCGGCGATGATGCTGATGGTGCCGGTAGGGGCGATGGAGAGGAGAGTGGCATTTCTCAGGCGGGGACCATCCGGCCGGTCATAGACGCTGCCCGGGAAATTGGGGAAAACACCCCGTTTCTCGGCCAGATCCATCGAGGTAGCGGCAGCCTTCTCATAAATAAAGCTCATGATCTTTTCCGCCCTATCCAGGGCTTCCTCGGAATCGTAAGGAATACCCAGGAGCGTCAGGGCGTCGGCAAAGCCCATCACCCCCAGCCCGATCTTTCGGTTCCCTTCCCGGGTTATCTTTTCAATCTCCGGGAGAGGAAAGACATTGGCCTCGATGACGTTGTCCAGGAAATGGACCCCCAGCCGGGTCAGTTGTTCCAGCTTCGGCCAGTCGAGCTTGCCGTCCGCAACTACCTTAGAAAGGTTGATGGAACCAAGATTGCAGCTCTCATAGGGCAGCAGCGGCAACTCGCCGCAGGGATTAGTGGCTTCCAGACGTCCCAGGTGCGGAGTGGGATTGCGGCGGTTGATCTCATCGAGGAAGATGAGGCCGGGATCGCCCGTGCGCCAGGCATTGGTCACAATGAGTTCGAAGAGGGTGTGGGCGCCCACGGTGCGTACCTCTTTTTTCGTGTGCGGGTTTATGAGCGGCCAGTCCTGCTGTTTGGCCGCTCTGGCCATGAAATCGTCCGTTACCCCCACGGAAATGTTAAAATTAGACAGTGTGGTCATATCGGCCTTGGCGGATATAAATTCAACGATATCCGGATGATCGGCATTGAGAATACCCATGTTGGCGCCGCGCCGCTTACCGCCCTGCTTCATCACGGCGGTGGCGGCATCGAAAATCTTCATAAAAGAGACCGGTCCGGAGGCCACGCCCTTGGTGGACCGCACGATGTCCCCTTTGGGCCGGAGACGGTGGAAAGAAAAGCCGGTGCCGCCGCCGGACTGGTGGATGATGGCCATATGTTTCAGGGAATCGAAAATAGCCACGATGGAGTCTTCGACGGGCAGGACAAAGCAGGCGGAGAGCTGTCCCCGCGGCATCCCGGCATTCATCAGCGTGGGCGTGTTGGGGATGAACTCAGCCCGCCGCATCATCTCAAAGAAGGATTCGGCGAGGGCCTTAATATCGGCCTGCGGATCGAACCTGGTTTCAACGGCGGCGATGGCGCGGCTGACCCGCCGGTACAATTCCCGCGGTGTTTCCACGATATTGCCGTCTTCGTCGCGGAGCAGGTAGCGCCGCTCCAGTACTTTCAGGGCGTTAACCGTAAGTTTAAGGTCATCCCGGACGCCGATGACCTGTTTCAGCCGGCGGATGCCGGCCCGTTGTTCCCGGTAGATGATGTAGGCCCTGGCGACGGCGGGAAATCCTTGCCGCATCAGGACCTCTTCCACGGTGTCCTGGACATCCTCGACCCCGGGGAGGCCCTGGACGTGTCTTTCCTCGACCAGTTTCACCACTCCGGCGGCCAGTTTGGCAGCGAGGGTAAGATCGCCGATCTCCATAGCGTTCAGCGCTTTAAAGATCGCCGCCTCGATTTTCCGCGGTTCGAAAGGGACGACGGATCCGTCCCGCTTCCTGATTTGGGATATCGTTGTTTGCATGGCTTCCTCCTTACAGGACATATCACTGCGGGTTCAGTTTCTCCCAAGGCGGCGATCTATGACATTCCTGACGGAAGAGAGGGGAAGGCGATCTTTCACGGTTGGTCAATTGTTGGTCAGCCGTCATATTGAACCAGCATCGAATAATATATCATGATACCCTCACAGGTCCCCTATCGGCGGCTTTATTCTGGCGGCCTTCTTCTCCGACGTAAGGTGTTTCTGCTCCAGCATTTTTTCTTTAGCCCGTCGGGTGCGTCTTTGCTTTTGCCGCCTGATCTTTTCCATCTGGGCCTTTTCCGCGGCAATGGCTCCGGTCCTTATCCTTTCAATGCGGTCGAGGAGGATCCGCCGGGCCAAAAAACGATTCAACGCCTGGGACCTTTCCTGCTGACATTTTACGGAAAGCCCGGTGGGCAAATGGACGAGAAAAACACAGGATGAGGTTTTGTTGACCTTTTGCCCGCCCGGTCCTGAGGACCGGATAAAGGTTTCCCGCAGGTCGCTTTCCGAGACCCCGAGCCTGGCCATCCGTTCCTGCAAGGCCGCCTCTTTTTCGGGAGAAATATACAAATGCTCACCTCGCACCGGAAAGAATCGTTAGTAGTATGGTAACTTTCAGCAAATTAATCAAGCCCGGAATGACTACGGTATTTTCATGCAACCGGGAAAAAGAGTTTCACGACGGTTCCCGCGCCTGGTTGGCTTTCCACTTCCAGCCGGCCCTTTTGCGCGGTAAGCAGGTGTTTGACGATCGACAGACCCAGGCCGGTGCCGCCGAGTTCGCGGGAGCGCATTTTGTCCACGCGGTAGAATCTTTCCCCGAGGCGGGAGATTTCCTGGGCCGGGATGCCGATTCCCGTGTCGGCGACGGTGATGAGCAGGTAGTCCTTTTCGTCCACTGAAATAGCAATGGCAATACTGCCTTGAGAGGTAAACTTTACGGCATTATCCAATACATTCACCAGTATCTGGATAAGGCCGTCGGCGTCGGCCAGGATCGGCGGGAGTTCATCCGGCCAGTCCCTGCGGATGGCCAGGCCCTTTTCCTTTGCCTTTGCCTCAATAACGGCCAGGGCTTGCAAGATAGCCTTGCGTGCGTCTAGCTGCTCAATATTTAATTTCACTTCGCCGAGTTCGATGCTGGACAGAGTCAGCAGGTCATCGACCAGCCTGTTTAGCCGCAGGGCGTGTGCGCCAATGATGCCCAGGAATTTGAGCGCTTGCCGGCGATCTTCCAGCGCCCCTTCCTGCAGTGTCTGGACGAAGCCGATGATGGCCGTAAGGGGCGTTTTGATTTCATGCGTCACATTGGCGATGAAATCGGCCCTGGTCCGCTCCAATTTCCTCAACTGCGTCACATCGTGAAGTACCATGATTGTCTTGCGGTCTGCTCCCGGCCAACCCTTAATCGGCGCCACGTTCACATTAAGGATTATCGGCTTGGCATCCTCGAGGGAAATCTCCACGGCAACATGTTCCCCTTCCTCGCGGCAACGGTCAAGCGCCCGTTGTAATTCCACATTCCGGAAGGCCTCCAACAGCGTCTTTCCCGTCAGCTTACCATACTGGCGGCCCAGGATATCCGTTGCACCTCTATTGACAAGTTCAATCCGGTTTTCCCGGTTGAGAATCACTATTCCCTCCGCCATACTGGCGAAGGCTGCTTCTAATTTTTCCCTTTCGTCAAAGGCCAGGCCAGTGGCCGTTTCGTATTTTTGCGCCAGGAGGTTAAGGTTATCGGCAAGTTGCCTTATCTCATCGTCCGCCTGGATGATTAAGCTGCCGGTAATGTCATTATCCTTTACCTTATCCGTGTAGGCAGTGATTCTCAGGAGGGGATCAATAATATGGGGGTTGAAAAAAAAGACCAGCAAAAGATAGGCGGGCAGGATAACGAGGAGGACCCGGAAGATTAGCTTTTGTAACTGACTGTAAGGCGGTTTCACTTCCCGCAGCGGCTTGGCCAGCCGCAAGTAGCCGGAAATTTGTCCACCTGCTTCTACCGGCAAGGCAATGTAGAGCATATCGATACCCAGGGTTTGGCTGTATCTGGTGGCACTGCCCACTCCTTTTACCCGCGCTTCCTGAATCTCCGGGCGGTTCAGATGATTGTCGAAGTGGTGCAGCTCACCGTCCGAATCGGCCAGTACCCGGCCCGTGGCGCTGACAACGGTAACCCGGGCTTGCAATATTTCTGAAAGCAGGCGGATGTTTTTGATGGTGTGGCCCGGCGGCGTCGAGAGCAAGATTTTGCCGTTCGTTGTCAATTCTTCTTTGACCTGGCTGGCAAGATCCTGGCGTGACTGAGTCAGATCAAAGAAGCCATCAAGAATGATCACGATCAGGAGGGTGAGCACCAAGGCGGCAAAAATTTTCCGGGGGAGGCGACGTTTCATCACATAGTTTACCATCTATCTTTCCGGCGGTTCCTCATGGCGGACACTTTTGCCGGTCACCAGGTAAACCACCATATCGGCAATGCCTTTGGCGTGATCCGAAATTCTCTCCAGGTTCTTGGAAATTTGCATGATGATCGTGGCGCGGTGGATGTTGCGGACATCTTCCATCATGAAGGTAAGAAGTTCCCGGAATATTTGTTCATTCAGGTTATCAACCAGTTCGTCGCTGCTTCTTACCTTGTTGGCCAGGGTGACGTTATCGTTAACCAGGGCCTCCAGGCTTTGCCTGATCATGCCGCAGGCAATATCCGCCATTCGGGGGATATCGACGTAAGGCTTCAATGGCGGCTCTTCGTTCAGGATGATCACTTTTTCGGCAATGTTGGCCGCCATATCGCCGATCCGCTCCAAATGGCCGTTAATCTTGATGGCCGTGGTGATAAAGCGCAGGTCTCTCGCCGCCGGCTGTCGCAGCGCCAGCAGGCGGATGCACTTGTCCTCGATATCCACATCCAGGCGGTCGATTTCATCATCGGCGGCAATCACTTGGCGGGCCAGTTCCGAATCCCGCTGCAGCAGGGCTTTTATTCCCTTGGCGATGGCCTTTTCCGTCAGCACTCCCATATAGATCAGGTTGTCTTTTATCTCTTGGAGTTCCCTTTCGTACTGGAGGCTGGTATGCCTTTTTTCTGTCTCCATCTGTACTCCTTTTTTGATTAAATCATTACCCGAATCTTCCGGTAATGTATTCTTCCGTTTGCTTTACCTCGGGTGCGGTGAACAGTTTATCCGTAGAGCTGTACTCTATCAGTTCTCCCAAGTAAAAGAATCCCGTTTTGTCGGAAATGCGGGCTGCCTGCTGCATGTTGTGGGTCACGATCAGGATCGTAACTTTGCTCTTCAACTCAATAATAAGTTCTTCGATCTTGGAGGTGGCAATGGGATCAAGGGCGGACGTGGGTTCGTCAAAGAGGATCATTTCCGGATCGGTGGCCAAGGCCCGGGCAATGCAGAGCCGCTGCTGCTGGCCCCCCGAGAGATCGAAGGCCTGTCCGTAAAGCCGGTCGCGTACTTCGTCCCATAAGGCGGCTTCCCGCAGGGATTTTTCCACCTTTTCATCGAGGGCGCTCTTCTTGTTGATGCCCCTTACCCTCAGACCGTAAGCGACATTTTCGTATATCGACTTGGGAAAGGGGTTCGGTTTCTGGAAGACCATGCTGATGTGCATTCGCACCTCGATCGGATCGACGTCGGGCGAGATGATATTGCTGTTTTCCGGAAACAGGATTATTTCCCCCTCATATCTGTTATGCGGATAGAGGTCGTGCATCCGGTTGAAACAACGGAGAAAAGTCGTTTTCCCACAGCCCGATGGCCCGATGAGTGCCGTTACTTTTTTTTCCAGGATGGCCAGGCTGATATTCTTCAGGGCCTGGACATTTCCATAGAAAAAACTTAGATTTTTCGTCTCTGCCTTTATTGTTTCCGTCACCATTTTATCTTCTTTCTGAATCTGTAGCGGATATAGATAGCCAGGCCGTTCATGAGTAAGGTCATTAACATCAGGAAGATGCCGGCTGCCGCCGCATTTTCCTGGAACGCCTGCTGGGGCCGCGATACCCAATTGAACATCTGGATGGGCAAGACGGTGAAGGGGTCCATAAGCCACTGGAAGGAGATGAAAGGGAACTCCGGGGTGAAAGGCGGGGCGGGAAGGAAGGCGATGAAGGTAAGCGCCCCGATGGTAATGATCGGCGCCGTCTCGCCGATGGCCCGGGAAATGCCGATGATGATCCCCGTGAGTATCCCGCCGGTGGAATAGGGGATGATGTGCCACTGGACGGTCTGCCATTTGGTTGCCCCCAGGGCATAGGAGGCCTCCCTGATGGAATTGGGGATCGCCCGGATCGACTCCCGGGTGGCCATGATCACCATCGGCAGGATGAGCAGCGCCAGGGTGAGGCCGCCGGTGAGGATGCTTTCTCCGAATTCAAAGAAATGCACAAACAGCCCCAGGGCCAGCAGGCCATAGACAATCGAAGGCACCCCGGCCAGGTTGGCGATATTAATCTCGATAATGTCGGTCAGCCAGTTTTTTCTGCCGTACTCTTCCAGGTAAATTCCCGCTGCCACCCCGAGGGGGATGGCGGCGGCGGCCGTGACCAGAAGGACGAGGAAACTTCCCACCCAGGCCGAGAGAATCCCCGCTTCCTCAGGAAAGCGTGAGGGATAGGAGGTGAGAAACTTGTAGCTCAGCCGGGGGGCGCCGTCCCGGGCCAGATCGATCATGAGGGCGCAGAGCAGGAGGAGACCGACCAAAGTCGACAGCAGGCCGATAACCAGGAACAGATAGTTCCAGAACTTGTTGTAGCGGACCCGCTGCTTTATATCCATAACCTAACCCCATAAACAGGATAAGTCCCGCAATGCGGGATAAGTAAATTTACGAATTGACTTTCTTTCAGAAAGCAAATTCTAACTTACTAATGAGCTAACGAAATTATTCTTAATGAGAAAAACACAACGAATAATTTCTATCTCACTAATATATCTCCCGTATCCTTTTCCTCAGCCAGTAACCCAGGATATTAAAGCCCAGGGTCATGCAAAAAAGCGTCATTCCGGCGGCAAAGATCGTCTTATAGGCCACCGTACCGTGGGGCGCATCTCCCAGGCAGACTTGGACGATATAGGCCGTCAGTGTCTGGACCGGCTCCAGCGGGTTGGCGGTCAGACTAGGCATGCCCCCGGCGGCTATGGCCACCACCATGGTCTCGCCGATGGCCCGGGAGATGCCGATAATAAAAGCGGCGGCAATGCCCGAGAAGGCCGAGGGGATGATAACTTTGAAGGAGGTCTGAAGTTTTGTCGCGCCCATGGCGTAAGAACCTTCGCGGATATGCATGGGGACCGCCATCATGGCGTCCTCGCTCACGGAACTCACGTAGGGGATGATCATTATCCCCATGATGATGCCCGGGCTCAGGGCGTTGAAGCCCGATAGGTCCGGTATGAACTGCTGCAGGATGGGCGTCAGAAACAGGAGGGCGAAATAACCGTACACAACCGTCGGCACCGCGGCCAGGAGTTCGAGGATCGGCTTGATAATCTCTCTGGCCTGATGAGGGGCAAATTCACTGAGATAGACAGCGACCAAAAGACCCAAAGGCAGCGCCACCAAGAGGGCGATCCCCGTGGTCAGCAGTGTGCCGGCGACGAGAGGGAGGATGCCGAATTTCGGGTCTGCAAAGAGAGGGGTCCATTGTTTCTCCGTGAAGAACGTGATCAACGACACCTCCTGAAAGAAGCCGATAGATTCGTAGGTGAGGATGACAACAATGCTTATGGTGATAAAAATGGAGAAAAGCGCGCAGAGCAATAACACTGCCTCTATTGCCTTTTCCTTTAATTTTCTTTTCCGGATGTGATCCATGGGGCAGTCTTCTTATTTATTAGTTCCTTCCAGTTTGAGCAGGTCTTCAATCTTCATGCCCACCTTTTCCTCGCCGCCGAACATGCTGCCGGTCTTCAGGCCGTTGAATCTCTCTTGGGCAAGCCTGTAGGCGTTTGCCGGCAGGGGAACATACTTCACCTGCTTTACCAGCTTGCCGGCATTATTCAGGTAGTAGCCGACAAACTCCTTGACTTCCGGTTTGGCCAGGGAGGCTTTATTCACATAGATGAACAAGGGCCGCGAGAGGGGGCTGTAAGTGCCGTCCATTACGGTCTGCAGGGAAGGGGTGACCTCTTTTTTTGTTGCGGGGTTGACGATCGGCACCAGCTTCAGCCGGTTCCGGTTCTCTTCGTAATAAGCCAGACCAAAGTAGCCCAAGGCGTTCCGGTCGCCGGCAACCCCCTGGACAAGCACATTGTCGTCTTCGCTGGCGGTGAAGTCGCCCCGGCATGCTTTTGATTTCCCCACGATAGCCTCCGTGAAGTAGTCGAAGGTCCCGGAATCCGAGCCCGGTCCGAAGAGCTTCAACGGCGCATCGGGCCAGGCGGTCCTGACCTGGTTCCATTTCGTGACCTTCCCCTGGGCGGCGGGCTCCCACATCTTTTTCAGATCGGCAACTGTCAAAGAGGTTATCCAGGCATTCTTCTGATTGACGATGACCGCCAGCCCATCGTAGGCGACGGGAAGTTCGACATACTCAATTCTCTGCTCCCGGCAGGCATCCATCTCTTGCCGGAGGATCGGTCGGGAGGCGTCGGCAATGTCTATTTCACCGCGGCAGAACTTCTTGAAGCCGCCGCCCGTCCCCGAGATGCCGACCGTCACCCTGACTCCGCCGCGTTTGGCCTTCTGGAACTCTTCGGCTACCGCCTCGGTGATGGGGTAGACAGTGCTGGAACCGTCTATCCGGACCTGCTTGGCCGGCGCGGTAAAGGCCGGTCGTGCCGCTATACCGATCAACGCTGCCGCCAAAAGAAGGGGGGTAAATAATTTTCGCATTTAATAACTTCCTCCTGTTTTGGAAATTGGCGGCAGCATAAACGACAATTGTTACAATTTGATGACAGGATGATTAAAGATACATGAAAAAATTGGAACAAATGGTCAAGGTCCGGTTATGGCGGTTTAAGGTCGGCAAATTTATAGCCGATGCCGCGCACTGTTAAGATGAAGCAGGGATTGTCTTTATCCTTTTCAATTTCTGCGCGCAGGCGGCTCACATGTACGTCAACAGTGCGGGGTTCCACAAAATTATCATCACCCCAGATATGATCCAGAAGTTGGGTGCGGGTATATACGCGTCCCGGGTTGGCAATAAAAAACCGCAACAATTTTAGCTCTGTCGGGCCAAGATTGATTTTCTTCCCTTCCACGGTCACCTCGTAGGTGCGAAAGTCAATTGCCAAACCTTGAAGGCAGATTCTTTCCTTATTTCCGCTCAGGGGCGTCTGCTCCCACCGGCGGAGCACGGCCCGCACCCTGGCCACCAGTTCCCGCACATTGAAAGGTTTTGTGAGGTAGTCATCGGCGCCGATTTCCAGCCCCGTGATTTTGTCCACGCTGTCCGTTTTGGCCGTTAGCATGATTATGGGCAGCCCCTCGGTTTCCGGGTTCTTCCGGATTTGACGACATATTTCGAAGCCATTGATCCCGGGCAGCATCAAATCCAATATCACCAGATCCGGTCGATTTTCCCTGATGTATTGCAAGGCTTGGTGGCCGTCATAGGCCTTCGTAACCTGGTAGCCCTCTCTAACCAGGTTGTAGGCCACCAGCTCCGCTATGTCCCTTTCATCGTCCACGACGAGGATGTTTTTGTCCATATTATTTACCTCAGCTTAACGCAATAAATGTAAGGCAGAAGACGCCGGAAATCAAGAATGAAGTACTAGCCGGCGGTCTTGAGGAAAAATTATTGAAAAATCTTCAATAATTTGGTCTAATCGGCAAGGTGAGCCGGCACCATAGCCGCAGGGGGCGGGAAAACCATGAAGCCTGCGGCGGGATCAGCCTAAATCCATCTTGTCGGGAGAAATAACTTTACTGCCTGAATTCACGGCTACACACTGGGGAACATAAATACAGCTCCGGAAAGGAGGGTTGCCATGTTTGAGTCAGCCGAATTGGGACACAAGATAAGTAAAACCGTCTATGACCGGGAGGTGCCCGAATTAAGAAAATCCCTGCTCGATGCCCAACTTAACTTGCGGCAATCCGGTAAATTCCAGTTGATCATTCTGATCGGCGGAGTCGACGGCGCCGGCAAGGGCGAAACCGTAAAAATACTTAATGAGTGGATGGATACGCGCTTCATTGAAACGAATGCCATGGGTGTTCCGACGGAAGAGGAACTCGCCCATCCGCCCATGTGGAGATTCTGGCGCGCTTTGCCTCCCAAAGGAAAGGTAGGGATATTTTTTGGTTCCTGGTATACGGAGCCCATCGTCAACCGTGTTTACGGGACCATCAAAGGTTCCGCTTTTGACCAGGCCACGGACCGGATCATACGTTTCGAGAAGATGCTTTATGATGAGGGCGCCCTGATTTTGAAATTCTGGATGCATCTCTCCAAAGACGCCCAGAAGAAGCGCTTGGAAAGACTCGAACGGGACCCCGAGACGCGTTGGCGGGTCAGAGATATCGAATGGGCGCATTTCAAGCTCTACGACAAGTTTCGCCAAGTTTCAGAGCGGGCGCTCTTACATACCAGCAAGGCCGAGGCGCCCTGGATCGTCGTGGAAGGTACGGACCCACGGTACCGTTATCTAACCGTCGGCAAAACAATCCTGAACGCGCTCTGTACGCGGCTGGAAGCCGGAACACCGAACACGGTCTCTAAACTGCCGCCGGTACTGCCGCCTGTAGATGGTAAATTCCTGCTTACATCTCTTGATTTCTCCCAAAGTACGACCAAGGAGGATTATGATAATAAACTTGTCAAGTACCAGAGAAAGCTGAACCTGCTCGTTCGCAGCCCCAAGTTCAAGAAAATATCCGCCATCCTCGTCTTTGAAGGCTCCGACGCCGCCGGCAAGGGCGGCGGCGTCAGGCGGGTCACCGGGGCGCTGGATCCGCGCAGCTACCGCATCATTCCCATCGCCGCGCCTACGGAAGAAGAAAAGGCACAACCTTATCTTTGGCGGTTTTGGCGGCATACCCCGAGGAATGGCAACTTTACCATCTTTGACCGCTCCTGGTATGGCCGGGTGCTGGTGGAACGGGTCGAAGGCTTCTGCTCGGAGGCGGACTGGATGCGCGCCTACGGGGAAATCAACGACTTCGAAGAGCAGATTACGCGTTGCGGTGCCGTGCTCATTAAATTCTGGCTCAGCATCACCAAGGACGAGCAGCTCAAGAGGTTTAAGGAAAGAGAAACCACCGCCTTCAAACATTTCAAAATAACCGAAGAGGATTGGCGCAACCGCAAGAAATGGCCTGCCTATGAGATTGCCGTCGGCGAGATGATCGACCGCACCAGCACGGACATCGCCCCCTGGACGGTGGTGGAAGCCAACAATAAGTACTACGCCCGCCTCAAGATACTGAGGGAGATCTGCACCCGGCTGGAAGCGGCGCTTTAGTAAGTAAGAAATTATTTTCTGCGCTTTTTTACCCCTCAAGGGGGTACTGAAAAGAGTGGCAAAAAATAATTTCGTAAACTTACTTATCCCGTTTATCGGGGTTAGCAAGGATGAGGGAGTGAGTTATGGCAAGGGAAAAGATATCCGCTGAGGTCGCTCATCGGAGGGAAAAACCATCGGCCGTTGCAGTGATCCGGCAGGCAAA
>Ga0082335_1004332_pt1 | contig 21537 bp, 21 predicted proteins | sample Subgrocontami58m_FD_72375 | JGI IMG/M metagenome (GOLD analysis project Ga0082335, IMG submission 72375) | Subsurface groundwater microbial communities from S. Glens Falls, New York, USA - GMW37 contaminated, 5.8 m (SPADES assembly) (version 2) ...
GTGTTGTCTGTGAGACCGAAGTCAGAAATGTGGGATAAATAAATCCCAAGGATGAACTGTTTTTTCTTGACTTTCTTTTCTATAGACAACGCCGTTAGGCAAATGAAATGAAGAATATTTTAAAAATTGTTATTGTCTATTTGGTGGTCACGAATAATTACTTTGGTCAAGGAATTCTAAAAGTGACAACTGATAAGTCGAATTATTCATATGGAGATTCTATTGAAGTCAGAGTTACCTTGACTAATAATACTAGTGCGCCATTTACAATTTATCGTAGTTCGTCTTGTGTCGCGATGATAAAATTTAACGATGTTCGTTTCTTTACAGCTTGCACTGCCGATCAGCGTGAGTTTAATTTCTCTGTGGGAATGTCCATGACATGGATCTGGAAAATTGATCCAAAAGAACTGGGTATACCTGATAAAGAAGGTCAACAAAAAATTGTTGGATTAGTTTATCCACAAAAGGATTCCATATATATAAATGCTCCTAAATATAGAGGTGGAATTGTAGCGGTCGGCATTCGAGACAGTATTCCAGAAAGTGTATATAAGAGTTTAAGAGATAGTATAAACGCAACAGTCATTAATCGGTGGGGCGGCCCTTTAGTTGTAGAATATTGGAGGATAACTAACCGTTCTATAGATAGTCTTGTTGATAAATATACTAAAGACTATAGACTGAGATGGATTGAAGCTCAAAGACCATTACAGTTTTCAAAACAGATTGTGACCGCGATTGATGATCGTAGAGAACTTCCATCAGAATATTCATTATCACAGAATTATCCCAATCCGTTCAATCCTTTTACGAAAATAAAATATGAATTACCTAAAAGTAGTTTAGTGAAGATGGTTGTATATGATAATCTTGGTAGAACGATAAAGGTTCTTGCAAATGAGTTCCAGAATGCTGGTTTCTATGAACTAGACGTAAATGCAATGAACCTTCCTAGCGGAGTTTATTATTATCGAATTCAAGCTGATGAATATTCGGCAACTAAAAAATTTGTTTTACTAAAATGAAATTTGCATAACCAGCTTTTCCACCCGACCGCGTTTTCATTGCGGCATTTTTCAAATTATTGGGCTTGGTAAAAAGGTATGCATTGCTTGTAACATTGTTCTATTAAATAAATGACCTAAAAAATTATGTCAGTAGCTTTTCATTTCGGCATCGCTGTTCAGGGCGGACGGGTGAAAAGCAACGCCGTTAGGCAGTATAAAATTTACAAAAATATTTAAGGTGATAGAATTGAATAAAAAGAAGAGTAAAAACGAAATACCAGTTGAGATTAAAAATGAAATTGATAAAATTGTAAACGACTTTAATAAGCAAATTATAAAGGGAAAAAACTATTTTTATGTAACGCGTTATAAAGGAGAATATTTATTTTTAGACAGAGCAGAATATGGTGGTAGCCCGATTTGTCGTTTGAAATATAATGGAGAAATTAACAATTGGGGATTTGCAATTTATAAATATAGCAATGATGGATATGACTCAGAAGAATGGTTCTTTCCCGGTTCAGATAAAGTAGATGGAACAGTAGAAGGAGCAATGAAAGCCGGACTTGAAGCTTATCCGTAAAAATAAAATATCTATCTATAATAGTAGGAGAAATGCCAATTATGAATAGACAAAATGTGTCTGAAAATGTAGGATTAGTTTGGTATTCAGAGGACGAATGGAAAAAAATGAAAGAAGTTTCGGTTGATAGTGAAAGACTTGAAAACTCATTTAAGGAATGGGAGAAAATGGCATTAAAAACATTAAATGAAATGAGTGCCGTTGGATTGAGAGGCAAAAAAGTATATGTAAAAACAGATGAGTTTATACTTTGGTGCAAAATAAAATCTTTCCCGTTAGATAGAGCATCACGTTCAAAATATGTTTCTGAAATAATGTCAAAAAAAAGAAAGTAGCTAAAAAAACTGCCTAACGAGACTGTCGAAAAAGGTAAAGTAAGACAAAAAAAGATTACAAAATGAAGTAATAACAAACAGAAAAAATTAAAAAGTCTGGTTTTTCGACAGTCTCAACCAGGGCCTCAACGCCGACCGCCATTTTAGTGCGGTGAATTTGAGATTTTAGTGTTTGGTATTTTTGTTCGGCATTTTATTCTAAGTGTTCTTAATAATTAATTAACTTACAAACTGCACTTGCGAATGCAAGTTAAGTGCAGTTTGTTTAATCATTGGCAGTTGTGTTTTACTCGGCTTCCTTGTTATGGGCGGTGTGTTAGGTGCAATGTTATCTGCATAAACATTGAGGGTAAAAATATGGATGGTGATAATATGAATCTTACAGAGGAACAAATAAGATCCATAGCAGAAGATTTAGAAATTGGAATGAAAGTATATGTGCATAAAGAAACGAAAGAAATCAAATCGATAATAAATTTTGACGAAAATATTTATGCAGATAAAGAAGCGTGGGCTGAAGATATAACTGAAATAGAAGAAAACTATGATAAGTATGTTGAATTTGAGAAAATGTCCTCAAGAGAATCCTTTTAGGTAATGGAAGATTTTGTAAAAATTGTCAAAGATGAAAAATTGAGAGGGAAATTAGAATTAGGATTAAGTCTTTCAAAACCATTTAGAAATTTCAAAGATATAATTGATGATGACGTAGAATATAGAGAGAAATGGTTTGCATTTAAAAGCGCTAAGTATATTGATAATGTTAAAGAACAATTAGATAATTACAACAATGCTCAAGAATAAATTACCTGCACATAACAAGTTCTTCAAGGCCGACCGCTTTAAACGTTGCAGCATTTGTTTAGGGGGTGAGATAGAAATACTAATATTCTTTTTGTTGCTTGAATTATTGTGATAAAGAAAGGGAGTGAAAATTATCAGTTTATTATCTCATCCCCTAAACCAAACAAATTTATAAATAATTATTGACGTAAGTTTTTCAGTTTTGATCATTTTATCAATTGCTGCAGGAACCGCCATGAATAATTCATTCGCACAGAAAGATTCAACTAAACCGGAACCGAAAGTAATCAAGCCGGATATCGGAGATAAAGATTATATACGAATTCTTGGCGGTCCGCCCGAAAGCTATGTAATGAAATCCGGAATGGTTCAGCTTCTGCCCGGCAAGACTGTGGGAAAACACAGCACTGAAAATTTTGAAGAACTAGTTCTTGTTCTCCAAGGTGAAGGAATAATGATATTAAACAATGAAAGAAAACTGGAGATGAAAGAGGGAACTTTAGTTTACTGTCCGCCAAATACCGAGCATGATGTAAAAAATATTTGTCCTTCTACTATGAAATACATTTACATAGCAGCAAAAACAAAATGAAGATTTTTCTAAAGAGAAACAATTTCAAACTTTTCTGCATGAGTGGCTTCAGCCAACAGTCACAACAAACCGCCGATTAATTTTGCAACAGTTCGCCGCTCTGTTTAAGCAAATCTTTTTCACTCATCTTTGCGGTGTAACGTGCGGTTGAAAGTCTGCCCTGCGCTGCCGTGTAACTCTTTTGTACTTCGCGGAATTCAAGAGGGGAAAAGGTGCCGAGTTTTAATTCCTCAAATGCAAGGTCAAGGTTTTCTTTTGCGACTGAAACATTTTCTTCTTCTAAATTTAAGATCTCCAAATTCTTTTCATAATTCTTAAATGAGATCAAAAGCGAAGATTCAATTTCGATCTTGGTTGCTTGAAAAATGATTTCGTTTTTATCCAAAGTTATTAAAGCATTTTGATAAGCAAGTTGTGTGTTGAACCCGTTAAAAATATTCCACGAAAAACCGAGTCCGTAATTGTAACCATAACTCTTGTTGGCTCTAACAAGATTTGCGTCTGCTGCCGAGTTTAGATAATTGTAGCCGGAGTTTAAACTTATTCTCGGAAAGAAATCCGATTTCGATATACCTGCATCATAAGAAGAAATGTTTATATTCTTTTGGGATTGTAATAAATCAACATTGTTTTTAAATGCTGCTTCTTTCAACAATGTGAATGAAAGTCCTTCTTTAATATCTATGGTTTCATCTACATCAAAATCAATGGCAACATTTCTTGCAAGCAATCCGTTAAATGTAACTTTTAATGTGTTCAGAGTAACTTCTTGATTCAGCATGTTGGATTTATCTGAGTTCAGATCTACTTTCGCTCTCAGCAGATCGAGATTTGAAGCCGAGCCAACAGAAAGTTTTTCTTCTATTAGTTTTGCTCTTTCTTCGGAAATACTTATGCTCTCTTTTGCAACACGGTAATTATATTTTTGCTGGACTATGTTGTAATAAGTTTGGATAACATCGGAAACTGAAGTTTCTATTTGTCCTCGCAATTTTAAATCGCCGAGTTCTTTATATTCTCTCAGTTTAGAATAAGTAGTAAACATTTTTAATCCGTCGAATATAGTCCATGTTAAAGCTACGCCTGCGTTTGTTGATTTAGATGCCGCCCCGGTTTTATCAACCGTTCTTCCGTCCGAATATTCCTGCTTGGTATCGGTAACTGTTTTAGTTTGAGATCCGGTAACATCTATCTTGGGTAGGAATCCGGCGTTGCCGAGAGAATAATTGTTGTTGCTTATTGCCGCATTATTTTTTGCAAGAAGAATATCGTAATTATTTTTCAGCGCAATGCTGATCGCTTCTTTCAAGGTTAATTTCTGCTGCGGGAATATCTGTGTTGTAGCAAGAAGGGAAATTCCGATTACAAAAAAATTTTTAATTTTCACTATTAACTCCAATGCTGCCAGAACCACGTTGAGCAATGGCACGCAGATTTGACTGATTTAATGGATTTGAACAGATTTTTTATAAACATTTTCGAAAACTTGTCTTTTAATCTGAGGTTTTTTACCGAAGTTTAATAATAAACCAACTTCAATATCCGTAGCTTTTAAATAATTTAATAATTGTGCTTCGTGTTCCGGGATTAAACCTTCTGCAGCTTTTAATTCTATTATAACTTTGTTCTCGACAATGATATCGGCAAAATATTCACCAATCTTTTTCTCTTTAAAATAAACATCTAATGGTTTTTGTTTTTCACAAATTAATTTCATCGAACTCAATTCTATCATCATAGCGTTTTCATATACTTTCTCGAGAAATCCGAAACCAAGAATATTATAAACATTATAGAATGCTTTAATAATTTTCTCGGTTATATCTTTATGCAAATACTCCATTGTTTTATCAGTTCAAATCGGTTTAATCTGTTCGATCTGCGTGCCATTATCTTTACTTAGCTTCTGTAACATTTGAAACGCTCTTAGATTTCTCGGAGAAATAAGTATAAACTGCCGGAATTACAAACAAAGTGAGTATTGTTGAAAAAGCTAATCCGCCAATAACGGCAATGCCCATTGATACACGGCTTTCTGATCCGGCACCGAGAGCAAGCGCTATCGGAAGTGTGCCTAAAATAGTAGCCAGACTTGTCATCAAGATCGGGCGGAAACGAAGAACTGCCGCCTGTCTTACCGCTTCCATGATTGGAAGTCCCTGCGCTTTCTTTTGATTAGCGAACTCAACAATTAAAATTCCGTTTTTGGTTACTAATCCTATCAACATAACCAACCCGATTTCGCTAAAGATATTCATCGTTAATCCGAAAATGAAAAGGGACAGTAACGCGCCTGCAATAGCAAGCGGAACCGTAAACATTATTATAAACGGATCGCGGAAACTTTCGAACTGTGCGGCAAGAATTAAATAAAGCAACGTTAATGCAAGCAAAAAAGTAAAAAGAAGACTCGATGAACTTTCAACGAAATCTTTTGATGCGCCTGTTAATGCGGTAGAAAATGATTCATCTAAAACTTTTGAAGCGATTGCATCCATTGCTGTAATTCCATTGCCGATTGTTTTTCCCGGTGCTAAACTTGCAGAAAATGTTGATGCTACATATCTGTTGAATCTGTAAAGCTGCGGGGGAGTACTTTGTGTTTTGACAGAGATAAAATTATCAAGCTGTACCAATTCTCCGTCTCGTGATTTAACATAAAGAGATTGAAGATCAAGCGGCTTACTGCGAAATTCTTTTGTGAGCTGTCCGATAATCTGATATTGTTTTCCGTTCATAATAAAAAAACCGTATCGCTGCCCGCTAAGAGCAAGCTGAAGTGTTTGTGCAATATCAACTACTGCAACACCAAGTTCGCGTGCTTTTGCGCGGTCTATCTCTAGAACTAGTTCCGGTTTACTGAATTTTAAGTTTACATCAACTTGGGCAAATGTGGGATCTTTTCTTGCTTCATCTAAAAATTTAGGAATAATGTCTCGAAGTTTTTCGATCGTAGGCGCTTGAACAACATATTGAATCGGCAAACCGCCGCCGCGCTGCGTTCCGATCGTTTGTGATTGTACTACAAATGTTCTTCCATCACTTAATTTGTTCACTTGTTTTGACAGGTCTTCATAAATTTTCTGCTGAGAACGCTGTCTTTTATCCGGATCAACTAAAGAAAGTCTCATAAATCCGGAATTATTTCCTCCTCCGCCAAATCCCATTGCAACACCCATCATAATTGATTCTTTCTCGGGAACTTTTTCTTCAATTTCCTGATTAAGTTTTTCCATGAAATTGTAAGTGAAGTTATAGCTTGAACCTTCCGGTGTTGTTGTGTTGATGCGAATCTCACTTCTGTCTTCTATCGGCGCCAACTCGGATGGTATTAACGGTAAGATCAAAGCAACGATTAGAACTGCAACCGCCATTACAACAAATCCAAGCCATCTTTTTTTTAGAAATGAAGTAAGAATTTTTTCATAAGAAGAAATAAATTTTACGAAGAACGGTTCTGTTAACTGATAAAATCTGCTGTGATGTGCTTTTCGTTTTATTATTCTTGTGCTGAGCATCGGAGTCAACGTCAACGCAACAAATGCCGAGATAATCACCGAGCCTGCAATCACTATTCCGAATTCTCTAAATAATCTTCCTGTTAAGCCCTGTAAAAAAACAATTGGTAAAAACACAACTGCGAGCGCAACTGTTGTCGAAATGATCGCAAAGAAAATTTCCGCCGATCCTTTCATGCCGGCTTCAACGGGATCCATCCCATCTTCTATTTTCTTATAAATATTTTCAAGTACAACGATTGCATCATCCACAACTAATCCGATTGCGAGAACAATCCCAAGAAGGGTCAAAACATTAATTGTAAAGTTGGAGATGTACATTATAAAGAATACACCGATAAGTGAGATGGGAATAGCAAGAATGGGGATTAATGTTGTGCGCCAATCGCGCAAGAATAAAAAGATAATTAAGATCACAAGAACGAAAGCAATAATAATGGTCTCTTCAACTTCGCTGATTGATCTTCTAATATATTTTGTTCCGTCTAACCTGATTTCGCTTACTATCTCCGAAGAAATATCTTTCTTGATCTGCTCTAACCGCTTGTAACATTCATCGGCAATTTCGATATGATTTGATCCCGGCTGCGGAAGAAGTACAACGCTGATCATCGGAATTCCGTTGATCTTTAAAATTGAATATTCATTTTCGGGACCAAGTACAGCATAACCGATATCCGAAAGACGTATATATTGTCCGCGGTCTTCGCGAATGATTAAGTCGTTAAACTCTTTTGGAGTTATCATTCTTCCTTTAGTGCGGATTGTTAATTCAGTATTTGCACCTTCAATTCTTCCGGAGGGAAGCTCAACATTTTCACTGCTTAGAGCGGCGCGTACATCCTGAGGAGATACTTTGAATGAAGCCATTTTATAAGGATCGAGCCAGAGACGCATTGAGTATCGCTTCTCACCGAAAATAGAAACTTGGCTTACACCCGGGATTGTTTGTAATCTTTCCTTAAAAATATTTGATGCAATATCAGAGAGTTCCAATAAATTTTTTGATTCACTTTTTAATGTGATGTACATAATTGGATTTGCGTCTGCATCGGTTTTTGTGACTACAGGAGGATCAGCATCCGGAGGCAAATTGGCAACAGCGCGCGAGACTCTGTCGCGTACATCGTTGGCGGCATCTTCTAAATTAACATCAACGTTAAACTCAACTGTAATTTGGCTTCTTCCATCCCGGCTGACCGAAGTTATGGAACGAATGCCCGCAATGCCGTTAATATTTTCTTCGAGCGGCTCGGTTATTTGCGATTCGATGATCTCCGCATTAGCCCCGGTGTATGAAACACCAACAGTAATTATCGGCGGATCAATACTTGGAAATTCTCTAACGCCTAAATATGTAAATCCAATTACGCCGAGAAGAATAATTGTCAATGACATTACAATTGATAAAACCGGGCGGTGGATACTTAACGATGAAAGACTCATTGTTTTTTCTTTTCAAAATTTATTTGTTGTTAATAGAAGTAATCTTAACCTTTGCTCTTGGTCTCAGCTGCATAATTCCCGAAGTAATTACAGTATCTCCCGGCACAAGTCCGTTTACAATTTGAACTTTGTCTTCGGTTCTGATTCCGCTTTCAACTTTTATTGATACTGCAATTCCATTTTTATAAATAAAAACCCGTTCCCCTGTAATATCAAGCGCAAGCGCCTGAGTCGGAACTGTTATAGCTTCTCTCATATCATTTAAAGAAAGATTTACTGTTACATACGAACCGGGAAAAAGATCGCCGCGGTCGTTGGCGCAGATAGCGCGCATTTGCAATGCTCTTGTAACAGGATCAACCTTAGGTTCAAGCGCATAGATCTTTGCTTTATATTGTTTTCCCGAAGATGTTTTTAATGTTATAGTATTTCCGACAGAGATTGATGTTGCGTATCTCTGAGGGATTGAAAAATCTATTTTAACAGGATTATCGTTTTGAAGTGTTGCAATTTTTAATGACGGCGTAACGTATCCGCCTTCGCTTACATAACGCAGTCCGACTTTACCGTCGAACGGTGCGCGTATTTCCGTTTTGGCAATTTGTGCTTTGGTATTTTCAATATCAGCTTTTGCTGAATTCAAATCATTCAATGCAGATTCATATGCTTCCTGGCTGATTCCTTTTTTATCAAGCAACGATCTTTGTCTATACTCTTTATCTTCTGCAAGTTTCTTTCTTAGCTCTGCTTTTAGTAACTGCGCTTGAAGATCGGCATCGTTTACTTTTAAAAGAAGATCACCCTTTTTTACTTTTCCGCCTTCCTTGAATCCAATTAAAATAACTTTTCCTGAAATCTCCGTGCGCAGTTCTATTTCTTCGTTGCCAATTATAGAACCCGAAACTTGAAGATTATTTTCCATTGATGTTCGTTTAACGATTTCAACGGTAACCGGTATAATCCCGCCGCGCGCACCTTCGCTCGTTTTGTTTTCTTTCTTTGAACAATATCTTGGGATAATTAATAACCCTAATACCGCCAGAATAAATCCGGCTGTCGAAATTCTTTTTATCATTTTACTATTCATAAAACTCTTGCCTGCAGTTTGGTTATTGTTTGTTGTTCGGGTGTAAAAATAGGAATAACGCTTCTCTATACACAAATAGAAAGTCTTAAAAAGTGTTAAGAATAGCATTGGGGACGTTCAAATATTCTTAATCTGTTTGAACCATGCTAATATCCTTATTAAGTTTCATTCAACAATTTTTCACTTTAATCGAAAAAATTCTTCGAAGCCCCGCCGGCCAAAGTCCGCCGCGGCGGACGGCGGGCAGGTTGCTTCGGGTTTATCATTTTAAACAAAGGTCGAGAATTAAATACCTCGACCGAGTTTAATAAAAACCCTTCCCTTTGGGAAGGGTAGGGATGGGCTTTTATTGAAAACTCTTCTTCTTCTTTTTGCAATTGCGCTCGGCGTATTTTTTCCTTACGGACATGAATACACATTTCTAATCCGTTACTTTTTGATGCTGATGCTCTTCTTTTCATTCCTTGATGTGAAGATAGACAAGAAAATTATCAGAAAAAGTCATTTCGTAATTCTCGGCGCCATTATATTTACTTCTGTTATAATTTATTTTCTCTTAAAACCGTTTAACCAAATACTTGCCGAGACTGCATTTGTTACAGCTATTGCACCTACAGCAATCGCCGCTCCAGTAATAATAAGTCTAAAGAAAGAAAAGGTAGAGTTTGTTACATTCTCGCTTTTGTTGAATAACGTATCTATTGCCCTTTTGCTTCCGTTTCTTCTCCCGCTATTAATGAACAGCAGTTCCGATATTTCCGTCGGGAAAGTTTTGATTCCGGTTATTACAACTTTTTCAATACCTTTGGCGTCGGCGCAGTTAATAAAATTTATCTCGCCAAAAATTTGGCAGCGTTTAATCAACTTGAAAGATTCTTCTTTCTACATTTTAGTAATAAACATTTATATCGCTACGTCCGAAGCTTCTTACTATATAAGATCCGAACTTACTAACAGTTTAGAAATTGTCTTTTTCATAGCAGCTATTTCTGCATCATTATGCATTTTGTTTTTTACTCTTGGGTGGTTCATCGGTGGTCAAGAATTTTCTTCCGAAGCAAGCCAATCGTTGGGACAAAAGAACAATGCGTTCACAATATGGATTTCGCTTACATTCATTAATCCTCTTGCGGTACTTGGTCCGGTCTTCTATGTGTTTATACAAAATATTTATATCTCGTGGGAGTTATATAAACATCACCACGCGGAACAGGATTAGCGTCTAACTTATTCTTTCATGAAAGAACCGACAAGCACAATAAATGTGGACATCTTCTCTTTTTTAATTAAATTTATTCTGCATTTTCAATCTAAGTGAGGTAAAATGAAGAAATTCCTTAAGATTGCAGGATATATACTAGGGGGAGTTATTGTATTGGTAATAGTTTTTATTATCTATTTTAATTCTGTTTTCCCAAATGTTGATCCGCCATCCAACGAAAAAGTCGAGATTACTCCCGCACGTTTAGAGCGCGGCAAGTATTTAGCTCATCATGTTTCTGTTTGTATGGATTGCCATTCTATACGCGACTGGTCTAAATTTTCTGGTCCACTAATGCCCGGTACGCTTGGCAAAGGCGGTCATAAATTCGACGAGGCAACTATTCCAGGTGTATTATATGCAAAAAACATTACTCCTTCCGGAATTAGCAGATACACGGATGGAGAACTAATGCGTGTAATTACAAACGGTGTAACAAAAGAGGGAAGAGCGCTCTTTCCTTTGATGCCGTACATTGGATATAACAATCTAACAAAAGAAGATTTGTCTTCAATCGTTGCATACATTCGTTCTCTTGAACCGATAAAAAATGATGTACCGGACGGATCGTTAAATTTTCCTCTTAACTTAATTGTAAAAACAATTCCGCCAAAATCTTATAAGCCTTCGCCGGAACCAAATAGAAACAACCCGGCTGAATACGGAAAATACCTTGTTAGCATTGCGGGATGTTTTGATTGCCATACACAACAAGTTAAAGGTGATTATATAATCGAAAAAGCATTTGCGGGAGAATTTGAATTTCAATTTCCAGGTGGAACCGTCCGCTCGGCTAATATAACTCCTGAACCGGTTTCGGGAATTGGCGCGTGGACTAAGAATAAATTTGTGGAAAGATTTAAATCAATGGATCCGGAAAAATATCCGCCCGTGAAAACAAGTATAAATGATTTTAATACTTTTATGCCGTGGACAATGTATTCGGGAATGACTAATGAAGATCTTGGTGCTATTTATGAATACTTGCGAACGATAAAACCGGTTAAAAATGCAGTAGTGAAATTTACACCGAACAAATAAAATTAATTGTAGAGACTCGATCCCGACAAGCCGGGACAGGTTAATCGAGTCTCTACTTTAGTAATTTTATCTAGTAACTGATAAGATCCAATCTTTCATAATCTTCAAAGCATCTTCAGAAAAAGTAGTTTCAATATTACCGTACTCACTAACTCCGCCTGTCTTTGCCGGCTGGAATAAATGATTTAGTCCCTTCAATTCTAAAGTCTTAAAATTTTTATTTCCTCCGGCTTTAAGAGCTTTCTCAATTTCCGGCAAGTTTTGAAAAGGCGGAACCTGAAGATCTTTCTCACCGTTCAAAGCAAGAACCGGAACCGTGACTTGCTCTATTGTTGGCTGCGGATCATATTTTATAAAAAATCTGAACCATGGACTGAGCAAGGTTTTAATTGCGCGGTCGAAACTTTCTTTTGAGTTTTCCGGTTTCATTTTCTCATCTTCGCCCAGTTTGCTAACGTATTCATCATACATTGCCAAAAGCTTTTTATACATTAGAGTGCTGTCTGTTTCTTCTGTTATCACTTTATAAAAACGTTTATTTTGCTCAACTGCCTTGTTTATCTCTTCATCTTTCGATCCCTCGGCTTTCATTATTAATTCTGTTTGGAGGATTAAAATATCTTTTCCGGAAACACCCGGTCCTGCAAGCATAACAATGAATGAAACATCGTTTGAGTTTACTGCACACATCGGTGCAATTAATCCGCCTTCGCTATGTCCTGCTACTCCGATTTTTTTAGGATCAATTTCTTTTCTTGTTTTAAGATATTCAACGGCGGCAAGAGCATCTGTAGCAAAATCTTCTGACGTTGCTGAAGCAAAATTACCTTTCGATTTTCCAATGCCTCGGTCATCATATCTTAAGACAGCAATTCCATTGCGGGTTAAGTAATCGGAGATCACTAAAAATGGTTTATGATTCATTAAAGATTCGTCTCTATCCTGAGGACCCGAGCCGGTAACCAATACGACCGCCGGAAATTTTCCATCGCCCTTGGGATAAGTGAATGAACCCGCCAAAGTAATATTCGCAGATTTATTTTCAAAAGTTATTTCTTCATCATTATACGGATATGGTTTCTGTGGATTCTGCGGGCGTTTTATCTCAACAAGTTTATCAATCTTTTTTAAATCTAACGGCAGAACCATTGCACCCTGTTTGAATGTACCTTTTACCAATGCGCTATCTTTATAAATTTTTCCAGTGTATGAAGCGCCGATTGTTTGAACCACAAATTTTAAACTATCTTCGGTCATGGTTATGGATGAAACCGGAATGTTGTTGGCGCTTTGGTCCGGACTATCTAATAATGCACCAGGCGAGCCATCACTATTATTGAATACTTTTAATACTACTCGCAACGAGACAGAAGAAATTTTCAGCTTTCCTTCCCACAGACTTGTGAATTTCTTTTCTTCTTTCTTTTGATTTTCCTGTGCTATCAAGAAATTATTCGCTCCCAAACATAACAGTACTAAAAACAGAGTAAAATATTTTACTAAACGTTTCATTTCATTCCTCGGTTATTAATAATAATTACTTTGTTCATTTGCTAAGCTGCGGTACTTTGCCTAAAATATTTTCGATCGAAAGATTTTTCAATTCTCCTAGATTCAAATTTTTAATTCCTTCTTCGATCTTTGCTTTGTCTCCTACTACTACAATAATCATCTGATCCGGTACAATATATTTTTTAGCGGCTCCGTTTACATCATTACCGTTTACACTTAATATCTTCGATACGAATTCACCGAAATAATTTGAGGGCAGGTTATATAATACCATTTCTTCAAGCTCTCCTGCTATTTCCGCAACAGATTGAAAATTTCCCGGGTAACTAAGAGCAACCAAATTTTTTGCGCGGTTTAAGTCTGCATCAGTCAATGGCTCACGAATTCCGTTTAGTTCGTTAAAAAATTCCGTTAGCGCTTTGTCGGTAACATCCGTTTGAACAGATGATGAAGCAATAAAACTTCCCGGTGACGGTCTGAACATAAATCTTGAAGAAGCTCCGTAAGTGTAGCCATGTTTCTCTCTCAAGTTTTGATTTAAGCGTGAAGTAAATGATCCGCCGAGAAGTGTATTCATTACAACAACGGGGTTGTAATCCGGTGTTAGCCGTGATGTACCGATCCTTCCGATATTAATTACTGATTGAGCGGCGCCTGGTTTATCAATCAAATAAACAAAGCGGTTAGCAACTTGAGCCGGTTCTTTTACTTTAACTTCTTTAACATCATCTTTTTGCCATTTACCGAAAACGTTTTCCAATTTTTTCTTTAGTTCTTCTTTCTTGATATCTCCAACAACAATAACAAAAGAATTATTTGCTGTAGAATATTTTTTATAAAAAACCTTCATATCATCAACGGAAAAACCATTGATCTCGTTTTCGCTTGTAATTTTTCCGTACGGGTGATCTTTACCAAAAAGAATTTTATTAAATGCCGCCGTAGCAATGGCTGTCGGTTGATCGTGCATTTGCATTAACGATGTTAGGCGGTCTTTTTTCTTTCTCTCCAATTCTTTCTGGGGGAAATCCGGACGCAGAAGAATATCGCTCATAATCTTCAAAGCTTCATCAAACTTTGATAGCGGCGTGTGAAGATATAATCCGGAAGAATGTGCGCCTGCATTTGCAGAAATCCTTGCGCCGAGAAAATCGATTGCGTCTGCAAGTTCAAGAGAGGTTTTCCCGGCGGCGCCTTCGGTTAACATACTCATCGTTAATCCGGCTAACCCGGTTTTGTTTTCCGGATCGTTAACGCTTCCCGTTTTAATAATAACATTCAATTGAACTAACGGGACTTCGTGTTTTTCTATCAACACAACTTTTAATCCGTTTGAAAGTGAGAATTGTTGTATCGCAGGTAAATTTAATTTTTGAGGTGCGGGCAGCAACGGCGGTTTTGTTCTATCCGGAGTCTGTGCATAAAGAGAAAAACAAAATGCGGAGACAACAATTAATCTTATCGAAAATAAAAATATCTTTTTCATATTATTTGCCCTCCGCTTTAGGTTGAACTGCTAAATCTGTTTTGCCTTTAGGGACAATGCTTAGAATTACTCGTCCGTTATCGGGCAAATATTTTAGCGCAGCAGATTGAATATCATCTACACTTAGCGCTTTATAGCGGGAAAGATCTTCATTAGCATAGTCCGGATTCCCTGCGTAATAAAAATATTCATTCAGTTGATTTGCTTTTCCTCCGAATCCACCCGGTTTTTCTAATGCATCTAAAAATGATGCTTCATATTGATTGACCGTTCGCTGTAATTCTCTTTGTTTCGGCGCTTCGTTTTTTATTTTATCTATCTCCTGCTGGATCACTTTTTTCAATTCTTCGAGAGTATGACCGGAGCGCGCTGTTGAAACTATCTGGAACTGTGAAGAAAGTTTGCTTGAACCTTGAAATGCGCGTACATCTTGAGCGATCTGAAGTTCATAAACTAATTTTTGATACAGCCGTGAATTTTTTCCGCGAGATAAAATATTTGCAAGAACATCAAGCTCTGCATCTCCAGGTGCAAATCTCTGTGGAGTAATCCATGTCATATACAAACGTGGAAGCTGAACACGGTCTTCCATAACCAATATCTTTTCTTCGTTCAATCTTACTGCGGCAGGATTTTGTGGTTCTACAGGTTTTCCTGCCGGAATTCCGCTAAACCATTTTTCAACAAGCTTCAATGTTTCTTGCGGATTAATATCTCCCGCAATAGCAATTGATGCATTGTTCGGTACGTAATATGTTTTGAAGAACTCAACAACGTCATCGTATGTAGCGGCGCTTAAGTCAGTCATCGAACCGATGACCGGCCAGCTGTAAGGATGGGTTGCTGGATAAAGATTTTTTAAAATTGTTTCTTGCGATAATCCGTATGGACGGTTTTCATAGCTCTGACGTCTTTCGTTTTTTACAACGGCTCTTTGTGCATCAACACTTTGAGGCGTCATTGCATCAACAAGAAATCCCATTCTATCGGAATCAAGATAAAGAGCAAGTTCAAGTGCATTCGAAGGAAGATCTTCATAATAATTTGTTCTGTCTTCGGTTGTTGATCCGTTATTTTCTGCGCCTGCTGCTTCAAGCAATTTATCAAATTCTCCTTCGGCAACATGTCCGGATCCCATGAACATCAAGTGTTCGAACAAATGTGCAAAGCCTGTGCGTCCCGGTTTTTCATAACCTGAGCCGACATGAAACCATATGTTAACCGTAACCGTTGGTGTTGAGTGATCTTCATGTAAGATTACATTTAATCCGTTCGGAAGAAGATGGCGTGTATGGGGGATTTTGATCTGACTCTGCGCAGATAAAACTGTGCACAGAGCAATTAGTAGAACAAGAGTTTTTCTCATGCTTTCACCTTTGATGAATTATGATTGAACAAAAAATATATATTTCTACTGAATAAGTGAATGATAGAATTAATTTAAGATCCGACGCGAGGTACTAAAAGAATATTTCTTGGAAGGAGAACACATATTAATTTTATTAATGAGCTGCATTGAACCATCTATCGGTGTTTAGTGTTTGTGAAGTAACAACCAAAAAAATCCAAAGGAGAAAATAAATGGCAAATAAAAAAGTAATTGCGGTTTTAGGTGCTACCGGTGCGCAGGGCGGGGGTTTAATTCGGGCAATTCTTAATGATAAGTCGGGTGAATTCACTGTGCGGGCTTTAACAAGAGATGTTAATTCCGATAAAGCAAAAGCATTGAAAGATTTGGGCGCAGAATTAGTTGCTGCCGACATTGATAATTACGAAAGCATTAAGTCTGCTTTTAGTGGTGCTTACGGTGCATATGCTGTTACATTTTTCTGGGAACATTTTTCCCCGGAGAAAGAAGCTTCTCAAGCAAAATCAATTGCGCGGGCTGCAAAGGAAACCGGGTTAAAACATATTATCTGGTCAACGCTGGAAGATACACGTAACTGGGTTCCGCTTGATGATAACAGAATGCCTACTCTGGGTGATAAGTATAAAGTACCTCATTTCGATTCAAAAGGTGAATCGAATAAATTTTTTACCGAGCAGGGAGTGCCGGTGACCTTTTTGTTAACTTCTTTTTATTGGGATAATTTTATTTACTTTGGAATGGGGCCTAAGAAGGGACCAGACGGTAAGCTGGCACTTACTATTCCGATGGGAGATAAAAAACTGCCGGGTATTGCCGCTGAAGATATCGGAAAATGTGCGTACGGAATTTTCAAAAAGGGAAATGAGTTTATTGGAAAAACAGTTGGAATTTCCGGCGGGCATTTAACCGGAATCCAGATGGCTGATACATTCACTAAAGAGCTAGGACAGGAAGTTGTTTACAATTCTGTTCCGTTCGATATGTACCGAAGTTTCGGTTTCCCCGGTGCCGAAGATCTTGGTAATATGTTCCAGTTCAAGCACGACTTCGAAGATTATTTTACCGGTGCAAGAAATGTAGAGTTTTCAAAATCTCTTAATCCATCGCTGAAAAGTTTTGACGATTGGCTTAAAGAGAACAAAGCAAAAATTCCTCTTGAATAATTCATTTCTCTTATATTAATAATGATCTGAAAGCGGCAGGATATAATTCTTGCCGTTTTTGTTATTAAAACAACCGTAAAGATGTTTCGCAATAAATCTCTCCGCTTGATATTAAAAACAAAGTTGGGCAATTTGCAGTTGCAGAACCGCTGTGATGAATGAAAAGAAAGATCAAAATAAAGAAAAAGAAAATCCGTATTCCTTTACCGAAGCAGCGCGAGAAGGTAAAAGAATCGAGCAAGATTTATAAGCGGAGTAAAGCAAAAAAAATTGAAGAATAATTTCTTCAATTGTCATTTCGATCCCCCCGCCTATCGGCGAATTATCGGGAGAGAAATCTTTGTTTTTGTTTAGATTTCTCAGTCACTTTCCCGAAGGGATTCTTTGATATTAATCCCTCTTTCTTCCAAACCTTTCAAAATATATTTAAAACAGTCTTCATTCTTTCCTATGAACTCAGGCGGGGAAATTCCTTTTTCCTTATATAATCCATCTGCCAACATTCTGATCGACATTGTAGCCATATATCCTGTTGTACGCGCCATCGAATGAGTTTTGTTTTTTTTATCGTAAGTGTCTAAGAGACCAAAAACATATCTTACTTTTTTCCCATTCTTACTCCCTTCTACAATAACTTTTAAAACTGTTAAGTCTTCATCCCCTTCTTTGAATTCAAACGCTTTTGCAAGCAGTTTAGCAGAGAGGTTAAATGGTATAACTTTTTTATCGCCGAGATCAATTTGGTCTTTCGAGAAGAATCCGGCTTCGCGCAGTATTTTCATTTTATCAACATGTCCCGGATACCGCAAAGTCTTTTCTTTCATATCAATGGCATTAATTGTAGTTGCAATCGTGCGCAAACCATCGCTATTGAACGCTTCAAGCGTACCTACACCGGGAAAATCGATAAGTTCACATTCGGAAAGCGCCGGTTTAACAACTTGCTTTCCGTTTTCAACATACCGCACAGGACGAATATATTCTTCTATTACATCCGTAATCGAAAAAACACATTTGTACTCGAACAGCCCTTCTTTCTTTCTGGGCAACCCACCGGCATAAATAATAACGCTTTCAGTTTTATCAAGCTTGCTGTCGGCATAACCGATAAGCATATTGCTCAAGCCGGGAGAAACTCCACAGTCAACAATTACAGTTACATTCTTATCTTTTGCCGCCTTGTCCAGCAGAAACGGATCTTCAGCATAGAAAGCTATATCAACGGCATTTTTACCGGCTTCAATCACTGTTTTAAGAGTATCAAATCCCAGAAATCCCGGAACTGCATTTAAAACAAGATCATAATCCTTTACCAGGTCCTTTACGTTTTGGAGATTAGACAGATCTGCTTTAATTCCATTTACGAAAAAACCTTTCAGCTTTTCAAGGTTCGTTCCGTTTATATCCGCGGCGGTTACATCAAATTTTTTATCTTTTGAAAGATCAACCGCCATAGCGCTACCGACCAACCCGGCGCCAAGCAAAATAATTTTCATTGTAACCTCCTTAACTGAGTTAAAAATAGCTTTTAAATTTTTGTATAAAACTGAATCTTGGAAGAGAGGAAATAAAATGAATTATAACCCGTTAAAGCGGTTGAGATAGGAGATAGAGAAAAGAGACGGTATGTTCGCCGGTTTCAAAAACATCTTCTTATAGAATTGTTAATTCAAATATATTGAAAAACTATTGCTACTTCACTAAGAAACCTTGAAACAATGAATAACCTTTTGCAAGTTGTAGTCAGAAATCTTGGGGTTACAAATTGTGACCTTAAACGTATGTGTTAAATGAAAACTAAGATCAAAACAAAAAAGAAAAAGATCCGCATACCTCTGCCCAAACAACGACCTAAAGTAAAAGAATCCAATAAAGTTTATAAGCGCAGTAAAGTAAAAAAAATTGAAGAATAATTTCTTCAATTGTCATTTCGAAGAAGTCTGGCCGTTGCCGGACGACCGGGAAGTCTTAAATGATCAGCGCAAAACTTTCTTTTGATTCCTCTACAAACTTTTTTACCAGCTCGTAACTCTTCCTTCCGTTTTTCGATTCAACTCCCGTGTGTACATCAACTCCGGCGGGATGGATTTCTAAAATTGCTTTTTTAACATTGGCGTGATTTAGTCCGCCTGCTATGATAACCGGTTTGGAAGAGATCTCAACTAATTTTCTGCTGATTGTCCAATCATGTGTTTTGCCTGTTGCGCCTTCTGCACCGGTTGCAGGATCAAAAGTATCCGTGATGAATGCATCAACAAAAGTTGAAAGCGTATCAATTGTTCTTTCAAGTTCCGGATAATTATTACCGGCAACAACAAGACTTTTAATTATCTTAAGATCGGGACGCAACAATTTTGTTCTTTTCAATTCTTCTTTAGAGATCTTTCCGTGAAGCTGAACAATGTTAAGGTTTAGTTTTGTACAGAGCTTTATTATCTCCTCGGCATTATCAAGATAAGTTATAAGCACAGCTCTGTACGGGGGAGAAATTATTTTTATTACTTCAGCTGCTTCATCTTCGGTTAGATCTTCTTTATGTACGGGCAGTCTAAGCGGAAAACCGAGATAATCAACGCCCGCGCCCATTAACATTTCCGCTTCTTCTTTATCAATCACTCCGGCTATTTGGATCAGATCTTTCATGTTGTCTTTTCGTTTTGGTTAAAAATAGTCTGAAGAATAATTTTCTCCAAATATCCTGATGTAAAGAGCAGCATGCTGCGTCTTTACGATTTGTTGTTTGGTATGAAAACACTTTAACGTAGAGACGTTCCGGCGGAACGTCTCTCTTATTAATACACAAGGCGCTTGCCCGTTCCGAAAGCGGGATGCGTTTCTACAATTAACACAACAAATATTTTACTGCTTGATAATGAAAATAAAGTTGAGCAAATTGTAATAGTTTAATAACAAAACAAGAAACTAAAAAGATAATAATATGAGCAAAGCAGAGGTAATCAATATTTTATCGCAGTTCAATGAAGAAGCTAAAGCAAAATATAAAAGCAAGATCATCGGACTGTTTGGTTCTTACGCTAGAAATGAAGGATCACAGGAGAGTGATATAGATATTCTTATCGAAAAAGACGGAGATCTTACCTTATTCGATCTTTCCGCTTTGAAAATCCGTCTCGAAGAGAAACTAAATGCGCGGGTCGATATTGTAACAACAACTGCTTTAAGGGAAGAGATTAAATCTTATGTTATGAATGATTTGATATATGTATGAGGGACTACAAACTTTTTTTGAAAGATATTCTTACAGCTTCAGTTGCTATTCAAGAATTTATACGGGAAATGGATTACAAACAGTTTCGCGGCGATGATAAGACTGTAAGCGCTGTGATCAAAAAATTTGAAATCATCGGCGAAGCAGCAAAAAGAATCCCCCCCGAAATTACTTCGGCACACCCTGATCTGCCTTGGAAAGAAATGGCGGGGATGAGAGATATATTGATTCATGCTTATTTCGGTACCGAGCATGAAGCTGTTTGGAATGCCGCAACGGTTTCCGTCCCGACTTTAATTACACGTTTACAAGAGATAATAAAAGATCTTTAGTCGAAGAGATGCGGGGGTTGTATGAAAAATAAAATCTCCTTCTCTTGTTCTTGTCGAAAGGATCACATCAAAGATATATCTTCTTCGCAATGAAAAAGTTTTGATAGACCGTGATCTCGCGGAACTTTACGGCGTAGAAGTAAAACAATTAAACCGGGCAGTGAGAGGAAACCTAGAAAGATTTCCCGCTGATTTTATGTTCAAATTAAATAAAGAAGAGACTGAAAACTTGAGGTACCAATTTGGCACCTCAAGTTGGGCGGGAGAAGATACTTGCCTCTTGCATTTACAGAGCAAGGCGTTGCTATGTTATCTTCTGTTTTGAACAGCAATAGAGCGGTGCAGGTTAACATTGCAATAATGCGGGCGTTCGTGCAGATGAGAATGTTCTTGCAGAGCAGCGACGCGCTTGCAAAAAAATTGAACGAACTTGAAAAAGAAACCAAAAAGAGATTTGCCAAACAGCAGGAACAAATAGAGATTATTTTTGAAGCAATAAAAGAATTGATGATTGAGAAAGAAAAGCCCAAAGGGAAGATGGGGTTTTGACCAGCTCCTTTGCCGAAACAGCGAGAGAAAGTAAAAGAATCGAGCAAGATCTATAAGCGGAGTAAAGCAAAAATTATTGAAGAGTAAAATTGTAAATAGTGGTTATATCGGAATAGAAATTGTCATTTCGGGTATAATAGTCAAAAAGTGTTGCTAAAATAGCTATAAGATGTTCTTTGATATTAAGTTACGGGGAAGAAACTTAAAACAAGTGAGAATG
>Ga0082335_1004333_pt1 | contig 21531 bp, 23 predicted proteins | sample Subgrocontami58m_FD_72375 | JGI IMG/M metagenome (GOLD analysis project Ga0082335, IMG submission 72375) | Subsurface groundwater microbial communities from S. Glens Falls, New York, USA - GMW37 contaminated, 5.8 m (SPADES assembly) (version 2) ...
GCGAGGGCAACTTTCCGACCAGCGCGACGGACGTGTCCACCGTGGGCGTGAGCTTCGTGCGCGTCAGCTCGCAATCCGATGCCGCATTCCGCTTCGGCACCGTTTCGACCCGTGATTTCTACTACGTGACCGACAGCCAGGCCGCCGGAGGCGCCATCCAGGGCCTCGTCTTCTATCGTAATCCGCTGACACTCAAATTCGTGGGCTATACGCACCCGCAGGCCATATCGACGTCCACTACGACCACGAAAAGCGCGCGGGTAGTGATGAACAAGGTCCAGTATACGTTCGGCACGCAAAGCGTCGACATCGTCCTGAACGCCGACGGAATCGAGACGGGCCTGGCGGATCCAGACTTCGTCGACTTCGTCATCATCGTCCCTGACAGCAACAGCGGCTCCTCATTCCACTTGGACGTCGGTTACGGCGACCAAACCATGCCCAAGCTTGGCTCGGGAACTCAAACGGGTGCGTACTATGGTTGACTTTCGCGCGTATTTCAGCGGTTCCAACTTATTGTTGGGCGTAGCCATGCTTGCTTTGCTTGCGGGCCTGTTATCGGCGGCCTCGTCCGGCGCCGTGCCGGTGGCGGGCAAGTTCAACGTGTACTGCTACGGTTGGATTAACTACCCCTGCACCGCGCAACCGCTTCCATCCTGTCCGGTCGGATGGATTGAGAAGACGACGGCCTGTCCAATGCCTGTGCCTTGGGGGTTGAATCGTTCCTGCACCGCGCTATATTTCACGGCCAAATGCCTTGAATCTGCCCAGGTCGGCCAGTCCGCTTGCCCGGTTGGCTACACCGGATTCTACTCCGGCTCGGCCACGAATGTGGACTGCGCGTCAGTCAGCCCGACGCCTAGCGCAACGCCGTCTCCCACTCCGACACCAACGCCAACCCCGACCGTCACGCCCACTCCAACTCCAACGCCTACGTCCACACCAACGCCACCGCCGAGTCCATCCCCAACGCCTACGCCCAGCCCATCGGTTACGCCTACCCCGACTCCGACGCCCACTGTCGCGCCCTCGCCGACTCCGCAACCGACGCCCCGACCCCTGCAGGTCGCCGGCTTCGTCTCGCCAATCGGCTCGAAAATCATCTTCGCAACAACGACCGGCGTGAAGCTGGAGTTCGCCATGAGCACCTGGGGCGGCACTGGCATGGATGAAGCCGGGTAAAAACGCACATCCTTCGAGTCGGGGATGCGTGGTTGGTCGGGAGGCTCTCGCGACTTTTCCTAAAATAAGAACGTGACCGAGTCCCCGCAATCCGTTCGTGCGTCAGCCCGTGCGCAAGGAAAACGATTGTGCTTCTATCCGCCCAGCACGGCGGTCGCAATTTTTTCGACTTGGATGCGCTTCTGTCCGCCGGAATCCCGCTCGCGCAAGGTGACGGTGCCGTCTTGCAGCGTCTGGTGGTCGATGGTGACGCACCAAGGGGTGCCGACTTCGTCCATGCGGGCGTAGCGGTCTTTCGTTGGCGGGTTTCAGATTGGGATGGCGTCTTTGGCCGCTGACCGCACGGTTCCAATTTCTTTCTTTTTGCGCTCAAATTCCTCGGCTGTGTAACAAAGGACATCCGCGGCCAGGGTGGATTGGGTGCGTTTTAAGACCTGCTTGATGCGGTCCAGGAAATGCATGTCGGCAAAATCCGGTGACACGATGATGAAGTCGTAATCGCTATCCTTTACGTGGTCGCCCCGGGCCCGTGAACCGAATAAAAAAATGGCCCGAGTGTCAAAATGGCGTCGGACCGATTCGGCAAATCGGGTTACTCGTGGATCCATTTCGTCACCTTTTCAAGAATCCGCCCGGCGGCTTGTAGCTTGTCTTCCGTGTTTGACGCATTGTAGAGATTTGCGGGAACTTCGTTGGCGGCATCCGGATAGCGGGTCATCGTGTAATCCGGGGTAAGTTCAATAAAGTCGTCATCCTTGATTTTCAGTATCTTGCCCAATTCAAAAAGGCTGTGGGTTTTCGGCAATTCCCCCGTTTTTTCAATGGCAAACGCTTTCAGTGCCTTTTCTGCGGCTTGCTGGGAGAAGAAAGCGGATGCGTAATATTTTTTTATCTGATAGTTGGCTTTGGCGGTATCCAAATCATATTGGGCCTGTTCCATCCAGCGCTGGGCTTCGGCTCTCATGTACAGACCATGGCTCTGGCCGTATTATACCTTTATTGAACCCGGTTTGATCCGTTTTTGTTCACCCGTTTCCCGCTCGCGCAAGGTGACGGTGCCGTCTTGCAGCGTCTGGTGGTCGATGGTGACGCATAGCGGCGTGCCGACTTCGTCCATGCGGGCGTAGCGTTTGCCGATGGAACCGGATTCGTCGTACTGCACGGCCGGGTTGTGTTTTTTGAGTTCGGCGTAGATTTCCCTCGCCTTTTCGGCCAAACCGTCTTTTTTCATCAACGGGAATACGGCCAAGGGCACGGGGGCGATGTTGGGCGCGAGTTTGAGCATGATTTTGGCGTCCTCAGCGGGGCCAGCGGCTTTTTGCTTCTGGCCTTCCGCGGGCTTTCCGCCCTTTGCGGCGTTAGGGCTGTTTTCCTCTTCGTTTTCTTTTCCGGCTTTGGTTTCCTTTTGTTCATGGTGGGCATCCAAAAGCAGCGTGAAGATAAGTCGGTCAAGACCAAAGGACGGCTCGATGACGTGCGGCACGACTTTCTGTTTGGTGGATTCGTCGAAAACGGCGTGGTCTTTTCCGGATTCCTTTGCGTGGGCCTTGAGGTCGAAGTCCGTGCGGTTGGCAAAACCGGCCAACTCCTTCCAACCCCATTCGGGATAGTCGTATTCCACGTCCCATGTCTCTTTCGCGTAGTGCGACAGTTCGTCAGACCGGTGCTGGCGCAGGCGGAGTTTGGTCAGGCCCATTGAGGCGAACCAGTCCAGCGCTTCGGCCATCCAGTACGCGTGCCATTTGGTCTGGATGATTTTTTGCTTGACGGCGTCGGCAAACGTCATGGTTTGGCCGTTTGAATCGTTTTCGTGGGCGTAGACGATGGCGTTGTTTTTTTTACGGCCTTCGTCGCCTTCGCGTTTTTTGTTTTCCTTGTTTTCATGGCTTTGCTTGCCTTTCCCAGCTTGGTTTTCTTGGTTTTGTCTCTTTCCTTCCTGTTGCGCTGCGGTGCAAAACAAGGCTTTGTGTTTGGCGATTTTGTCGAATTCCGGGCAGTCGTCGAGTTTTTCGGGGTGCACGAAAAATTCGATTTCCATCTGTTCGAACTCGCGGCCGCGAAAGACGAAGTTGCGGGGTGAGATTTCGTTGCGGAAACTGCGGCCGCTTTGCGCGATGCCGAACGGCAACTGCTTGCGGCCGATTTGGTGGAGGTACTTGAAGTTGGCAAAAATGACTTGCGCCGTTTCCGGACGTAGGTAGGCGTGGTTGTCCTCCGTCGCGCCCACCGAGGTTTTGAACATCAAGTTGAAGTTGCGGGCATCCGTAAGCGTGCCTTTGCAATCCGGGCAGGCCAGTTTGTGCGCTTTGAGCAATTCGTTGAGTTTGGCTTCCGAAATGCCGTCCACGCTCTCGTTGAGCTCTTGTTCGATTAAGTGGTCGGCGCGGAAGCGGTGCTTGCACTTTTCGCATTGCACGAGCGGATCGTTGAACGCGTCGACGTGGCCCGAGGCCTTCCAGATGCGCGGGTGCGTCAGCACGGCGCCGTCCAGGCCCAGCATGTCTTCGCGCTGCAGGACAAAGCGGCGCCACCAGCTCTGCTTGACATTGTTCTTCAGCTCGACGCCCAGCGGGCCGTAGTCGAAAAAGCCGCCGAAACTGCCGTAGAGTTCGGCCGCTGAAAAGACGAGTCCGCGCCGCTGGCAGAGATTTATGACTTTCTGGATTTTGGAATCCGGTTTTTCTAGGGGTTTATCGGTCAAGGGAATCTCCTTTTTTTTAAATTGAGCCGTCAAAATTTGCTAAAATGAGGGCCTTATTTACTTTATTTTATGCCTTTAAATCAGCAGCCAAATGGCCGTTTCGCGTATTTCGCCGCTTACAATTCTCCCCGGTTGTCTTGTCGAATCGTGTCGTAGACGGACCACGCGTCGCAGCAAGCACAGCCTTTATCGAAGTCCGGACAACGTTTTCCAAATAAGTCTTCGATTTTATTTTCTAACCAGTTTTCGTTGACGGCTTCTTGGAAGCAGGCGTCGCATTCCCAGTACTCGACGCTTTTTTCTTTTCCCGTCCATTTGACTACGTCGTGGTTTTTCCGGCCAATGCGCATAACGCCCGTTTTTTTGTATTCCCCTTTTCCGACCGGATAATTCAAATTGCCGAAAAAATGGCCGTCGTGGTAATGGCCGTCTGGAAAAAGCTTGATTGGAAACGGCTTACCGCATACTAGGCATTTTCGGTTTCGTTTTTTTGTCGGAATTTTTTTGCGGGTCATTTTTCCAGTGATCTAAGTAAACGGCTTGAAGAAAGCCTTTCGCAATGGATATGCCTGTTGCGTGACGGAGTAGCAAAAACATATTTTTCCCGCCGAATCCGACCTTTTGACCCGTGTTGGCCTGGGCGTCAATTCCTTCAGTTCCATTGGGTTTTACGCCGGCGTGTAGCCCACTTTGTCGGCGGCAAATGAGCCAATCACTGGCAGCACGACGTCGTCGCCTTTGTACGTCTTGTACGCCATGTAAAGCGGCACGGCAACAATGATCAGCACGTACGCCATGATTACCAGCATGCCCAGGATTGGGATCATGATGCCCAGCAATCCGCTCAGGATAAGCACGGGCCAGTACAGTACGCCGATGACCACTCCGTACAGCAGGGCCTGCGCACCGTGAAACTTGGCTTTGCTGTTTTGTCCCATCAATGCGATGAGGGCTAGGAGCCAAAAGACGTATCCGACGGCGGGCACCAGCAAGTCGTTCGATGCGGATTTTGCCGCTGCAGGCTTGGTTTCCGCGCCGGGAAGCGGGTTGGAGTCCGCCACGCTGGGCTGGACCGGAGTTTCGGTGTGGTCCGCGTCTTGCGGCAGCGGGTTGGAGCCGTGGGTTTCGGACGGCATTGGCGCGGCCTCCGTGTGTTCGGCATCGGAAGGCAAAGGATTGGAAGAATCAACCAATTTTATCACCGGATTCTACAACGAAATCCGGCCTTAAAAGCACGACGCCTTGCGCGCTGTAACTGCCCATGACCAGCACTTCCGACAAAAACGGGCCGATTTGTTTGGGCGCGAAGTTGACGACGCACACGACCTGCTTGCCGACGAGGTCTTCCGGCGCGTACGCCTTCGTAATTTGGGCGCTAGAGCGCTTGATGCCAATGTCCGGTCCAAAGTCCACTTCCAGTTTATACGCCGGTACTTTGGCTTCGGCGAAGATTTCGGCTTTGATGATGCGTCCAATGCGCATGTCGATTTTCTCGAAGTCCTGCCACGTGGCTGTTGGCGTGTGGTCGGTGTTGGTCTGCTTCATGGTAGTTGCGTTGGTTGCACGTGCTTTTAACATTGGTGCCGGAACTGTCCGGCTTTTTTTTTAGGGGCGTAGGTGGAGGCTTATTTAGTCGATTGCTGCGCCCGGTTTTTGGGCTCAAGCGGCACGGGCGTGTGCTCTGCGTCGGCTATGGTTTTAGAAACGGCACTGCGTTGAGGTTCTGGATGCCGAAAAGTCGGATGATTTTTTCCTTTCCGCCGGGTTGTTTGGCCAATCGCAGGTAAAACGCTTCCGATTTTTCGAATTGGGCGTTGATGAACGCGGCGTGCTCTTTTTTCCAGGCGCCCTTGCTCGTTTTGACGTACTCCGCCCATCGGTCGATTTGCTGCGCGCGTTCCGGGTTCATGTTTTTAGACGCCACTGGTGGATGAGGTGTTTGGCCCCGTTAATCTTTTTTTCGTCGACTTGGTCTGAAAAAATGGCCCGCAGGTGGCGGGCGTCTTCCAGGTCTTTTTCGGACTTGAGCAGCTCTTCCTTGAAGGCGATGTTGATGTTCACGTCGCCGAACCAAACGTCTACGCCGGTCAGGGGCAGTTTCGCCCGGTTTTCCAGCTGGTGCTCGTCCAGCAGGTCTTTGGCAAGCTTCACTTCCATTTCAGGCAATAAGTGCCCTCTTCGTACGTAGCGCAGGCTGAGGTTTTCGGCCAGGTACTGGCGATAAAGGAATTCGGGTTTTTCCCCTTGGATGCATTCAAAACCGCTTTTGACGAGGTCTTTGTCCAAGCGCTTGAATTTTTCTTCATCCAACCTTTCCAAAATGACGTCGATGTCTTCGGTTCCGCGGGTCCGTCCGGATGAAATCGCCAGGAAGCCGGAGACGATGATGTATTTGGCGTGGCGTTCCAACACTCTGCAAAAATCAAGGCAAAACGCGTCCAGCACGTTGCGGTCGTGTACCAATCGCATGAATCCTTTCTGGCGGCTGCAACTTAAAAAAGCCCTGTGGCAACGCGCCGACTTTCGGTCATGCGTTCACGCTTCGTCAAGCAGTTTTTCCACGTCCAACGGTTCCGTGACCATCTTAAGCTGGCCTTTTCCGTCCCGCGGCCACTGGCTTTCCGGACGGTCGGCGTACAACTCCAACCCGTTGCCATCCGGGTCTTTCAAGTAGATGGATTCGGACACGCCGTGGTCCGCCATCCCTTCAATCGGCCATTTTTTTTGGAGTAGGCGCTTGAGCGCGCGGGCCAATTCTTTTCGGTCCGGGTACAAAATGGCGACGTGGTACAAGCCGATTTGCCCTTCCTGGGGTTTTTGCGCATGCGGGCGGCTCCACGTGTTGAGGCCAATGGTGTGGTGGTACCCTCCCGACGACAAGAACGCGGCCTGGGTGCCCAACTGCTGCGTGACGTCGAAGCCCAACAAGTCGCGGTAGAATGCGACGGCCCGCGGCAAGTCGGAAACCGTGAGGTGGACGTGGCCGATGCGGATGGCGTCTGAGGAGTCTGTCATGAGTGTATCGGTGGCGTTGCCGCTTATTGTTTTTTGCTTTCTTGTTTTTCGACTTCTTGCCGCCCTTTTTTTCTTTTTGTGCCGGGGGTGTCGCTGCCCGTAGCTTGTAAATTGGGTGTCCAATATATTTAAATATTGGCTATCCAATACTTACTCCGTTCGTAACCTGGAGGTCGGTCCCGTTGGAATTCAAGCAGATTGTAGCCGAGCGTTATGCGACCAAGCGGTTTGACGGTCGCAAGATCCCCGATTCCAAAATCGGCGAACTGCTGGACCTCATCCGCATGGCACCCTCTTCGTTCAACTTGCAACCCTGGAAAATCCAAATCGTTACCAATCCGGGGGTCAAAGAGAAGCTCGCGCCTGCCGCCTACGGCCAGACGCAGATCCCGACCAGTTCGCACTTGTTGGTCTTTTTGGCTGATACTGATTTGCATGGCCTGGTGGACCAGCTGGATGCCCAAATGAAGGCGGCGGGCGTGCATCCCGATCGGCGGGACCCCTACGTGAAAATGATGCGCGGTTTCGTCTCGAGCATGACGCCCGACCAAAAACGGACGTGGGCCCAGCGCCAAGTCTATTTGGCGTTGGGAAATGCGCTTAACGGCGCTAAAAGCCTGGGCTTTGACTCGTGCCCCATGGAGGGGTTTGATGCAGTGGCGTTCTCAAAGATCTTGGATTTGCCCGAACATTTGGTGCCCACCGTGTTGTGCCCGGTCGGCTACGCCGCCGACACGGCGCTGCCGAAAGTGCGCTTCGCTGAAAAAGACATCCTGCGTGTCCTGTCCGCTTATTGATTTTCTCTAGGATTTCACTGTTTGCAGTCCTTCGGTTTCCTTCCATCCCATCATGAGGTTCATGTTCTGGATGGCGGTGCTAGCGGCGCCTTTCAGCAGGTTGTCGATGGCGCAGACGAACACGGCGTTCTGTCCGTCAAACGCAAAGCCTCCTATGTGGGCGCCGTTGGTTTTGGCCGCGGATTTGAGCGTCGGCATTTCTTGCTGGATTTTGACCATCGGTTCCTCGCGGTAAAAATCGTTGAACAACGCCCTGAGGCCTTCTGCCGGCACCGTTGATGCATCCAGGCCAATCACATGCGCCGTGGCAACCAATCCCCGGAATGCGTTGACCACGTGCGGCGCGAACGTGAACGGACGCGTGACGAACTTGGAGACTTCGGGCAATTGATAATGGTTTTGCAGGCCGTACGGAATGACGTTTTCCTCGTAGTCGTACGTCTTGGTCTTGCCGCCGCCGGAATAGCCGCTTTTGCAATCGAACCCAAGTGCCGCAAAATGGTCTTTCAAAGGCAGGGCGGCCAGGATGCACGCCGTGGCATAGCAGCCGGGGTTGGCGATTTTCTTGGCCGTCTTGATTTGCTCACGGTTGGCTTCCGGCAGGCCGTAGGTGAATTCCGGATCGAAGCGGTGCGCCTGGCTCAAGTCGATTACGCGCGTCGACAACTGGGCGGCTGCGGTTTTGGCTTCTTCCGTCGGAATGGCGAGGAATACCACGTCAGCGTCGTTGGCCTGTTCCAGCGTCACGTTGTCGTAGATGACGTGCAAGTCGGCCGGCGCGTCGGGGTATACGACGTGCACCGATTTGCCCGCATGCTCGCGGCTTACCGCAACGACGCCGTCCACGTGGGGGTGGAACGCCAGTAGGCGGACCAACTCGTTGCCGGCGTAACCGGAGGCTCCAAAAACTACGGCGGTTGTCATCGTGTTTGCCTCGCGTTCTTTCCTTGCATTCCATTCGGCCTCATGCGACCACTTCGTTGAACGCGTGGAGAAATTCGTCCGCGTCGCTTTTCTGCAGGATAAGCGGGGGCAGCAGACGCAGCGTGTTATCGTGGGCCACGTTACTTAGCACGCCGGCGTTGCGCAGGCCTTCCAGCGTTGCTTTCGCGTGGGAGTCCAGCTGGATGCCTATCATCAAGCCCTTTCCTCGCACGAAGCTTACGGTTTTTTTGCCCATTTCGCGCACGCCTTCCATGATGTAGCTTCCTTGGCGCGCGGCGTTTGGCATCAGGTTTTCATCGTGGATGGTGCGGACCACGTCGTACGCCACGCCCGCAACGAATGAGTTGCCGCCGAACGTGGTGCCGTGCTGGCCGGGCTTGAAGTCCAAACCCCGCGCCAATGTCACGCCCATGGGCAAGCCGTTGGCCAATCCTTTGGCCGTGGTGGTGATGTGTGGCTTGATGCCGAGCGATTGCCATTCAAAGTAGGTGCCGGTGCGGCCGTTGCCGGTCTGCACTTCGTCCACGATCAACAAGACGTCGTTGGATTCGCACAGTTCCAGCAATTCGGCCAAGTAGGTTTGAGGCGGGACGATGACGCCGGATTCGCCTTGGATGGGCTCGACGATGACCGCGGCCGTTTGTAGCGTAATGGCCTTGCGGACCGCGTCGGCAGAGCCGTAGGGCACGAAATCCACGGCCGGCATCAGCGGTTCAAAGGCCGCGCGGTACTTGGCGTCGTACGTGGCGCTGAGGCTGCCCAAGGTGCGGCCGTGAAACGCCCCCTGGCAGGCGACGAACCGCTTCTTGCCGGTGGCGGCCATGGCCAATTTGAGTGCCGCTTCGTTGGATTCCGAACCGCTATTGCTGAAGAAACATTTTTCCATGGAGGAATTCCTGCACAATTCGGACGCCAGGCGCGCTTGGTTTTCCGTGTAGTACAAATTGGACGCGTTGCTGAGGCCTTGTGCGTGCCGGCGGACCGATTCGACAAAATTAGGGTGCGCATGTCCCAGCGGACAGGACGCGATGCCGGAAAGCATGTCCAAATAGGTTTTGCCGGCGGTGTCCGTGAGGCGGCAGCCTATTCCTGACGCCAAGTGCACGGGATAGCGCGCATAGGTGTCCATGATGAATGATCGCGTGTCGGCCGGTTCCGTGGCGACCGACCGGGCGCCCGTCTTTTTTTCTAGGGCGGTGCGGCTTTGCATGGGCGTTGCCGTTTTACCGTTGGCTTTTGTTGGTGCGGTTTTCATGCGTTCACCATGGTCTTGGGCAATTGTAAGACTTTGCGGATGGTCTTTGCGTCGGGCTTTTTGCCGTACCAAAACACGATCCAGTCCCCGGATTTTTGCGCGCCGTCCGCCTGCTTGAGGTACCATGGGTTGATGGGGTTGTGGACGGACGAACGCCAGACCAAGTCGGCGTATTTTTTTGTGACTTCCTGCCAGATGATCTTGGCTAAGCCTGTTGCCTGCGCTTTTTTGGCGATGGCGAATTTGTCCAGGTATGCTTTGCCGTTGAGTTTTTTGACGATGGCGATGCCGGCATGGCTTTTCTCGGCGATGACGCGCAAAACGGGCTGGCGGAAGTAATCCGCGACGAGTTGCTTGCCAAAGCTTTCCTCCAATAACGCGCGGATGGCAGGTTTGTTCAACGAGCGGAACGACCGCACGGATTGCAGGTTGGCGCCGCTGCGAAGCAACGTGCCCGATCCTTTGATGGTGAATAGTTCCTGCAACAGGCTTTGCGGCGCGCAGATTTCCACCACTGTCTGCGGCACTTCGCGTAGCAGCCGCTGGATTTCCTCGGCTTTCACGCGCATGCCTTCGGTGATGACCCCGAGGTGCAGCAGTTCGGGCAGTTCCTGTTCCACGTCGATGGTGGAGATGATTTTGCCGTCGCGGTCCAAGATGCCGCCGGTGGAGGTGATGAGGATGAATTTCTGCGGCTTGACTTTGCGCACCACTTGGCGTGCCAAGGAGTCGGCGTTGACGTTGTACCACCCGTCCGCACCGCGGGCCATGGATGCCAGGACGGGAATGAAACCCGATTGGCAAAGCGAACGCAACTGCGCCACGTCTACGTGGTCGACGTGTCCCACGCGTTGTAAATCCACGAAGTCTATGACCGCCATCTTAGACGCCTTGAGGATGTGCATGCCGTTGGCGTTGATGGCCCGGCCTCCTTTCTTGTTAACGGCACCGACCAGTTTCGTGGTCAGTTGGTCCAGCACCCGTTGCACGACTTTCATGGTCTGGGCATCCGTCACCCGCAATCCGTTGACTTTATTCACCACAATGCCTTTTTTCTGCAGCTCGCGGTCGATTTGGGAGCCTGCGCCGTGCACGACGATGGGTGACAGGCCTAAGCTTGACAAAAACGCCAGGTCTTGGGCAATGCTTTGCGGCGTCTGCTCCAGCGTCTTTCCGCTGACTTTTATTACGGCGAAGCGATGCGCCGGCAACTGGCTGAACGTCCGGTGGAAAAGCGCGACTTCGCGGTCCAAGCCGAACATGCGCAGCGTGTTGAGAACGACGTCCTTCATTGCGGAATCCTCGCTAGGCGTTTCAGGAACGCTCCGGCTTTTTCCAAACCCGCTTCGCTGACGTATTCGTTTGGCTTGTGCGCCTGCTGGATGTTTCCCGGGCCGTACACTACCGTGTTGATTCCGGCGGATGCTAAAGTCGCGGCATCGGTCCAAAACGGCACTTCGGTTTTGCTTGCGATGAATGGCTTTTTGTTGTCCAATGGTCCTTCCGCTTGCACGATGCGCATGGCCGTGCCGTTCGGCAACGCTTTTCCGATTTCTTTTACGACGATGCTTGCGTTTTGATAGCTTCGGATGGAAACCGTGGCGTTGCATGCACTGGCACGGACGTTGGCGCCGGCGGCTTCTGCGTGGATGGCGGACACGTTGACGTTCCAACCCGCGTGGTGCTGGAGCCGGTGCAGCGTTTCAACCGCGACCCCGGCGGCGCTGGGTTTCAGGCTGGACGAGTGCCCCGTGCTTCCCGCAAAGATTAATTCGGCTTGGACGTAGCCCGGATGGCGCGTGTACACGTGGTTTTCCGTAGGCTCCATCACCACGGCGCCTTGCAGGGTTTTGGCCAACGTTTTTCCAACCGCCGTCTTGAAGAATCGGTTGGCGCCCGTCTGGGGTCCGCACTCCTCGTCGGTCGAGAACAGCACGGCCACGTCTTGGGCGCCGTTTTTAGTGGCCTCCAAAATGGCGTGTATGCTGCCCTTGGTGTCGCATGCGCCCAACCCGTAGATTCGGCCGCGTTGCTTCCACGCCCGCAGCGGGTTGCGCGTCCACCCTTCAGCCCGCACGGTGTCCATGTGCGCGTTGAACAGGATGCGCGGCGTTTCCCACGTGCCCAAAACGGAGCCTGCCACGACGTGCACGGATGCCCCGCGGTCTTGCAGTGCGGTCGTGAGGTATCGTCGGATGTGTCCGTAGTCCGCCCCCGGGTTCTGCGTGTCGATGGCAATGAGGTCTTCCAGGCCCATGGGGTCTATTCGCTCTTTATTTTTTTTCTTTTTTAAATTTGGGTTATGGCCGGCATCGGTTTTTTTGACGTGGTTTTTTCCGACTTTTTTTATTGTTGTTTTTTTCCCGTTTGCTTAGGCTTTCGCTTTCTTTTTGATCTGTTTTTCCACGAGTTCCTTTGCCTGCCGAAAAGGTATGCCTTTTTCGATGGCCAGGCGTTCGGCTTTCGCTGTCTGCGTCAACGGCTCGCACAACGCCTCCATCTTCTCCGCGTTGGGCGCCACGGCGGCGACAAAATCGGCCATCAACCCGGGTGCTTGTTCGCATTCGACCAATGCATGCAACAATGCCTTCTTGGTCCATTGTGAGTCGCGGTTGTACCCGGTGAACGCGTTTTTGCCCGAATCGCACAACTGCGTCAGGCAGGCAATGGCCACGGAGGCTTTGGCTTTGTTCACTTCCAAAAAATCAGGGTTTTTCTTGTGCGGCATCACGCTTGAACCGGTGCAGAATTCTTCGGGCAACCGCACCAATTCCATGCCGGGCATGCCCAGCACGATGAACGTCTGTGACAACTGGCTGATGTGGTCCATGGCCTTGACGATGCAAAAGACCAGGCTGGCTTCGCTTTCCCACCGTTGCTGGACGGCGTCCAACGTGTTGGAAAATGGTTTTGAAAATCCCAGTTTCTGGGCCGTCTTGTCCGGGGCAATGTTGAATTGCGTGCCGAAGCCTGCGCACGCACCCAAGGGGCATTCATCATACAACTCCAACCACTGGCTGAACGCGCTTGAGTCCCGTTGGAAGGCCACGGCGTAGGATTGCAACCATTTACCGTAGGTGTACGGTACGGCCGTCTGGTGGTGCGAATACCCCGGCATGGCCACCGTCGCGTATTTTGCGGCCGTCTTTTCCAGGCGTTGGGCCAACTGTTCCAGGTTTTTCTGCCACGCTCTTGCTTTGTCGCGCATCAAAAGCCGCGTGTCGCATGCCACCAAGTCGTTGCGGCTGCGGCCGGAATGCAGTTTCTGCCCGGCCGGCGTGCGGGCGGTGACGAATGCCTCCACGGCGGAGTGGACGTCCTCGAAGCCATGTAGGGACGGCGGATTTTTTTCCGCTTCACCCAATGCTTTTCCGATTTGCTCCAATTCCTTGGCCGTCAGAATACCCTGCTCAAAAAGCATTTCGGCGTGCGCCCGGTTAGTCTGGATGTCGTACGACAGCAGCAACGCATCCAACGCGGGGAACGCTTGCGCATCAAAGCCGGCGCAATAATCGATGACGTTTTTTCGCGGTTTTTTAAAAAACGCGCCGCCCCACAGCTTGTTGTCCTTCATCTTGAATCGCCTCGGACTATTTCCGCTTGGTTTGCCTGTTTTTCGGTTCATCTAAGAACAGCAGCAAGGCTTTTTGAGCATGCAGTCGGTTCCCCGCCTGCTCCAAAACGATGCTCTGCGGACTATCGAACACGTCGCGGCTGACTTCGAGGCTTTTTTGCGCTGGCAGGCAATGCATGAACACGGCATCCGCCGCTGCGTGCTTCATCAGCGCATTGTTGACTTGGAATCCGGCAAACGCTTTCATGCGCGCGTCTTTTTCCTTTTCGTCGCCCATGCTCACCCACACGTCGGTATACACTACGTCCGCACCGCTTGCCGCTGCAATCGGGTCGGTTCCGTACGAAATAAAATTCCCAAACGCCTTGCACTTCTGGACCATGCCGGCATCCAATTCAAAACCTTTCGGCGTGGCCACCTTCAGGCGAATACCCAGCATGCTTAAGGCCAAGGTCAAGGAGGCGCAGACGTTGTTGCCGTCTCCCACGTACGCGACTTTTGCTTTCGGCCCTTTGTGTGCCAAGATGGTCTGCACGTCGGCCAACGCCTGACACGGATGCTCCAAGTCCGACAACGCGTTGATGATGGGAATCCGGCTATGCTGGGCTAACTTTTCCAGCAACCCGTGTTCGAACACGCGCGCGGCCAGAAAGTCGGCGTACAGGCCCACCATTTGCGCGGTGTCCGACACGTCTTCTTTTCCGCCGCCCAAATGGCTTCCGGCCATATCCATGAAGTTTCCACCCAATTGCTGGATGGCCGCCTGGAACGACAGCCTCGTCCGGGTACTTGCTTTTTCGGTGTAAAACGCCAACGCTTTTCCCTGCAACTCCTGCGCGTGGGCGGCCCTGTTTTTCTTGAGCGCATCCGCTTGCTTCAAGACGGTTTTCATCTCGTCAACGGACAGGTCCGTCACGGACAAAAAATGGCGAGGTTTTGTTGAAGCCATGCCGCGGTTCACTTAGGTTGGGTCGTCATCCAATGCGGGTGCCGCGCCGTTTGCGTGCTCAATGCGTACAGCGCCCCGAAGCCGGCGCTCAGGCGTTGGTCGAACGTGCTGTTCTTGCCGTAAGTAGCTTGGCCCCGCTGGTACATGCCATCGGGGGCCTTGCGCGCGATGACGTGCGCCGCGCCCTTGTACAGCTTTAGCTTGACCCAGCCGTTGACTTGCGTTTGCGTGGCGTCCATGAACGCGTGCATCGCATCCATGACCGGCGAGTCCCATAATGCCGAATACGCGTATTGCGCGAATTTCTGGTCCATCGACTCCTTGAGTTGGTTCAACTCGCGCGGCAGGCACACTTTTTCCAAATCCGCGTGGGCCGCGATGATGACCAACGCGGCGGGACACTCGTAATACTCGCGGCTCTTAAGGCCAATGACGCGGTCCTCGATGTGGTCGATGATGCCGATGCCGTGCTTTCCTGCCAACCGGTTCAGCTCTTCGATCAGGGCCGCGCCGCCTTGTCGCATTTTTTGGCCGTCCAGTTCCGCTTGTCCGAGCACGCCTTGCGCGAAGTGCAAGGTCAGCACTTGCGGCGCATCGGGCGTGCGGTCCAACGGTTTGACCCAATCCAACGCATCTTGCGGAACCTCTTCGTCCTCGATTTCGATGGGTCCGCCACACACGGATCGTCCCCACAAATTGGCATCCACGCTGTAACCCGTCTTTTTCTTGATTGGTACTGCAATACCTTTTTCCTTCGCGTACTCTAACTCTTCCTCCCGGTTCAACTGCCAGTCCCGCACCGGCGCCAACACCTTCAACCGTGGGTCCAAGGCTTTGATCGACACTTCAAAACGCAAGTAATCGTTTCCCTTGCCGGTGCTGCCGTGCACCACGGCGTCCGCGCCCAGTTTGTGTGCCGCCTGCACCAGGTATTTGACGATGAGCGGTCGTCCTAACGCGGTCGAACACGGATACCTCCCTTGGTAGAGGCAGTTGGCCTTCACCGCCGGCGTGACATAGTCGAGCACGAACTCTTCCTTACCATCAATGACGTCCGCGGAGACCGCTCCCAGTTTCAAAGCCTTCTGTCTTGCCTGCTCCATGCCCTGCTCTTGGTATTCTTTCTGTCCCAAATCGACCGTGACTGTGGCCACCTGCAGGCCCAACTCCTGCAGCAACTTCATCAGTATGGACGTGTCAAGTCCCCCGCTGTAGGCCAGCACGATTTTCTTGCACGCCTGGTACTCCGCTTTGTCGGGAATTTTCTGCAGTAAGTCCATGAAATCTTCCACTCCCCGTGTCCGCATCGGTGTCGTCCGTACGCTGATTCCGAAAGCAAACGAAGGAGATGCGTCTTTTATTAAGGTTGCGACGCAAATAAAACAAAAAAATCAAAAAATGATCCAAATGAAACAACCGCTTCGCAAACCCAAAACGCCGCCGGTTTCGTCCGTCGCGTCCCGCGTCGCCGCCGCATTGGCCGCCGATTTGCATTACGCAAAATCCATCGAACTTCGCATCGCCAACCGCTCGGCCATCGCAATGCAGCTGGCCCGCAAACTCAAACTGCCTCCGCAGGCCGTCAAAGTCGCCGTCACCCGATGGGCGCAGCGGCAACAAGCCGCAAGCTCTTCCGTGGCCGAACGCACGCGCCGCATCCTCTCGCGCACCACCTTGCACCTGCAGGACGACGTAGGCGTGCTGGTGTTGGAAAACGACCCGCAGACGCACCGCGCGGTCTTCGCCTTGCAGGACGAGCGCATCCTGTCCATCGTCATCAGCGCCAAAAGCATCACGCTGATCGGCCCGCCCGACAGCATCGCATCGGTTGAGAAAAAAATCGGCGCCCATGCCTTGAAGCGTTTGGACGGTTTGTGCTTGCTGCAATTGTCGTCATCGGAGGAAATCGAGGACGTGCCCGGCGTCTACGCCGCGGTGCTGGACGCCTTGGCCCGAAAAGGCATCAACGTCCTGGAAAGCTCGTCGTGCTACACCGACACCAACGTCGTGCTGAAGCGCACGGATGCGCTCAAGGCCTTTGAGGCGCTGGAAGAAATATGCGGCAAGAACCGTCCGGCCTGACTTGCCTCCTCTTTTTTGCACTTTTTTCCGGTGCGTCCGTACCCGGAGGTTCATCACGCACTGCCAAGGGTTATTACCTTGCGGCTCCATACTGTCGGAATGGATAAACCCCACAAATTCAAGAAACCCCAGAATCCCAATTGCCAATGGGGTAAGCCCTCGGAATACGAACACAAGAAACGCCCTAAACGCTAACTCCGTTTCAGGCCTTTTTTTTTATCACCCGCCAGCGCAAGCCAATTTCTGACGCCGTTCGTTGGATGGAAAAAATCAGGAAAAACAGGCCGCCGTAGTCGGATGCCCAGACCGAATGCATTCCAGATTCTGGTTTTTTGCCGGTCAACCGGTTTTCAAAGGCGAAACAGGTCAAAGCCAACCGTCGCCCTGATTCAGCCGTGGGCGCGTATTTAATCTGAGAACCCGTGAGGTTGTGATGGAAAAGACGTTCGTGGTGGTTTTATTATCGGCGCTATTGGCCGGATGCTTGATGGGCCCGACGAGCGAATCCCCACCCGATAGACCCAACTTCGTAGAAACGCGCGAAAAGTCGATCCCGCGTGAGGTGGCGACGACTCCGGTAGAACTCGTCGGGTCGCCTGGAAAAACATTTTGGAAGAGCCAAGTTGATGCGGCCTTTGAGCCTGTCGACTGCCCCACTCCTCCCGAACGCAATTTTTCGGCTACGGTCTATTCGGGTCCTTTGTTCGATGCGCACATACACTTCCGAAGCATTCCCGACGGCGGGTCGGGCTCCGAGCTTTCCGGCGAGAACCTCGGAACCGGATACCAAATCGGCCAATGGGTCTGCATGCTGGAGTATGAAGGAACGAGCAAGGCTTTGACGTTTTTTCCCGTGTGGGACCCCATCGCCCGCGAATCACTGGATGTCGTAAAACGCACCATAGACCAATACCCCGACCGCTTCATCCCGTTCATCATGCCTCCGGATGACGACGGCAGCCCGGAGGGTTTTCCAACAGTGGACGCGGAAAAACTCAAGGAAATGTTGAACGTCTACCCCGGCCTTTTTCAAGGCTATGGTGAACTAGGTCTCTATGAACGCCCAGGAGGCGCGCCGGCACACCCGCCGGACTCCCCGCGGCTGCAGGATATCTATCCCATCATCCGGCAAAACAAGCTCGTCGTCTACCTGCACCCCGGCGAAAACCAAAGCGAAGCGTTCGAACGAGTCCTGACCGCCAATCCGGACATTACCTTCATTTTCCACGGCGATCAGTGGATTGACTGTGCATCCTGCGACGGCACGGCGGCCATCGTGGCCCGGATACTGGAAAACCACCCGAACGCCTATTATGGCGTCGACGAACTCTACGGCGACGAATTCCTCATGCGTCCGGAAGTAAGCAAAAAAGAGTTCATCGCACATTTTTCCGATTACGCCCCCTTGTTGGAAAAAGACCTGGCCAACTGGAAGGCGTTCATCGAACGCCACCCGGACCAAGTGTTATGGGATACGGACCGCGGAGTGGGCGCGCCTTGGTCATTGGATTTGGACGTGGCGTTGACGCTCAACGACTACAGCCGCGCCTTCATCGGCCGACTGGATCCGGACGTACAGGAAAAATTTGCTTACAAAAACGCGGAAAAAATATTCGAAAACCGCTAATTTCCATGGCGCAATACGGTATAATCGTGCCGAATGCGCACTCAGACTTGTTCTGGATGCGGCTGCCGCGAACTGAGTATAAGTCTGGATGCGGCCGCCGGGAGTCGAACCCGGGCAACCAGCTTGGAAGGCTGGAATCATACCGTTAGACCACGGCCGCGGTTTGGTCCCTTTGGGTTTACGGCCCGTCCGGGAAAAACTACAGTGGGGGATCTGAGATTCGAACTCAGGTCACCAACTCTTCCGCTTGGCAGCCGCGTTGCGCGTCCGCCAAATCCCGAAGCTGGTAGGATGGCCAGGCTACCCCAATCCCCCTATTGAGACGTTCATCCTGGGCTTTGAGGCACAGAAAAAACGACGAATTATTCTATGGGGTTTAAGGCTTTAAAGATTGATTTTTCATGCCCGCTCGTTCTCTTCCAGCGCATTTCGGCCCTGTTCGTGGCTGCTTCGCCTCTAAAAAAAATCAGCCGGAAACCAGGCCTAGCGTCTGGGCGATGAGGTAAGCGTCAAATAGGATGATGATTACGGCGAAGATGGCGGCTAGGAACGTCGTGATTTTTTTGTTGACCAATTCGCCCATGAGCTTTTTGTCAGCCGAATAGTAGATCAGCGGCAAAAGCGGCAGCGGGATCATCAGGCTCAAGATGACTTGGCTGTAGACGAGGATTTGAAGGGGCTCGATGTTCAGCCAGACCGCGACCAGCAGGGGGATGACGTTGATGACGCGCGTGATGATGCGCCGCATCGTCACGCTCAATTTGAAGTCGGTGAGGCTTTCCATGATGGATTGGCCCGCCAAAGTGCCGGTGATGGATGAGGCGATGCCCGCGGATAGCAACGCAATGGCGAAAACGAAGGACGCCATGGAGCCGAACAGGGGCGTCAACGTGCGATAGGCGTCGTCGATCGTAGCCACCGGGATGCCGGATTGGTAGAACGCCGCGGCGGCCATGATCAGGATGGCGGCGTTGATTAAACCTGCGACCAAAAGCGAGCCGACGTTGTCCACGACGTGGTATTTCATCATCGTTTTTTGGTCCAAATGGCCGTGTTCTTTCATCTTGTTTTTCAACAGCCAGGAATGCACGAACAAGGCGTGCGGCATGACGGTGGCGCCGATGATGCCCACGGCGTACAGGATGGTGTCGCCATTGAGTAGAGGCGTGATCGAATGGGTGGCGATCAGACCCAGGCTCGGTTTCGTGATGAACAACTCGTACACGTAGCCCAGGCCGATGACGGAGACGAATAGGATGAACGCGTATTCCAACGGGCGGAACGATTTGCGGGTCAGCGCCAACAGCAAAACGACGTCCAGCATGGCGATGAGGGCGGCGTGCGGCAAGGGGATGCCGAACAACAGCGTCAATGCGACCGCTATCCCTAAAAATTCGGCCAAATCCGTGGCCAAGATGGCGATTTCGGCAAGCATCCAGTATCCAAAGACCAGGCGCTTGTCCTTCCATTTTAGGCGGACCGCTTCGGCCAACGAATATCCGGCGATTCCCATCTTGCCCGAAAGGTATTGGAACAGCATGGCCATGGCGCTGGACATCCAGACGATCCAAAGTAAGTCGTAGTTGAATTCGGCGCCGGCGGAGATGGACGTGCCCCAGTTGCCGGGGTCCATGTACGCCACGCTGACGATGAGGCCGGTTCCAAAAAAAGCCCAAAAACTTCGTTGCGTTAGCACCTGGGCGTGGTCGCGAAACGTCTGAATGACGTTTGTAAGGTTCATGCGGACCTCGTTTAGGGCTAGGCGACCAGCATGCCGGTGACGAACATGATGGCCATGCCGGCAAGGACGCCTGCCACGTTGACGGGCGTGAACAATTCGCGTTTTTGGGCCAGGAAGTGCTCGACGATGGAGATGACGACTTGGAACGCCGCGCCGGCGCCGACCGCAAGGAAAAGCGTCGAGAGCGTGGCGGAGTAGTTGAATCCGCCGATCCACGTGCCCACGATGATGGGGGCTCCGGCGATGAGGCCAAGTTGGATGACGTGGCGCAGGAAGCGGGGGATGTTGTGCGCTTCGCGCGAGATGGGGGCGGCAATGGCGATGCCTTCCGTGATGTTGTGGATCATGAAGCCGAGCACCAGTGCCGTGCCCAGGCTGATTTCGCCGATGGCGTAGGCGCTGCCGATAGCCAGGCCTTCGCCGAAGTTGTGTAGTCCAATGCCGATGGCGACCAGGTACGCCAATCCCAAGAGTCGGGATTCTTCCGTCGACGCCTTGTTTCGGCCGTGGTGGCTCAACGCAAGCAGTATGAGGATGATGGAAATGAATCCGATCAATACCAATGCCGGGCCTTGGAAGATTTGGGGTACGTTGGCCGACGCCTCCATGGCTTCACTCAAGGCATCCACGCCCAGGAACAAAAGCAAACCGATGGTGAGGGCCAACAGGAAGTCGGAGGCCTGTTTTCCCAACCGGCGGAGAAACGGAATCCACAACAGTCCCAGAAAGACCGGTATGACGCCGACGTAGAGGCCGATTAAGGCAAATGCGATGAACAACTCCGTTGACGGTTGCGGACTCAAAGTGGCCACCGCGATTTCGTGACTGAAGCGGATTCCTGATGAGGTCAACACGGCGACGTGGAGGGGTTCGGCATCGGTCCAGTCGTAGGGGATGCTCAGCGTCGCTTTGTCGCGAGGCTGCAAGTCGTACTGCGTCGATTCGAATTGGACGTAGGCGTCGTTGACCAAGACTTGCGCGATGCGCGTGGGGTCGGGCCCGTCGTTGATGACGTAAGCCACGACGAGTTTTTCCTTGATTTCGACCCGTTCGAACGCCACGTGCTCGACCGGCGGAAACGTGGTCTTGATCACGCCGAGTGGGCCTTGCGTGAAGAAAAAGCCGATGAGGCCGGCCAACAACAAAAGCGGGACGACGCCTAAGGCCACTGTTTTAATGTTCATCTAGGGGTTCACCGGCTCCGTCGCGGCAGCGTCTTGGGTATCGTCCGCTGTGGGTTCGACCTCGAAAAAACCCATCCAGCCCAATTCCGAAAATTCGGTCTGGTGGGCGTGGAACATGTACCGGCCGGGAAACTTGAATTCGACTTCAATGCGGGTGCGCTCGGCTTGCGCCAGTTCCACGATGTCCGTGTAGTGCGTGGATTGGTTCAGCGTCCCGGTTGGAAAGACGTGGAAGAAGTTGCCGTGGATGTGCAACGAATTGATGGGGTCGTTCTCGACCATGTTGGCAAGAAAAATCCGCACTTTTTCGCCGGTTTTGACCCGGATGGGGTGTTGCGCATAGGCGAATGCCACGGTGTTGACGGCGTACACGTCGTTCTCGCCGTCAAAATCGGTGTCGAACGCATTCATCAGCATGATGAATTCTTGGTCTGCCGGTTGCAGGCCGCCTTTGGGATCGACGATGAACATGCCGTACA
>Ga0082335_1004335_pt1 | contig 21528 bp, 27 predicted proteins | sample Subgrocontami58m_FD_72375 | JGI IMG/M metagenome (GOLD analysis project Ga0082335, IMG submission 72375) | Subsurface groundwater microbial communities from S. Glens Falls, New York, USA - GMW37 contaminated, 5.8 m (SPADES assembly) (version 2) ...
GCGCGAGGACCGGAGACTAGCCTCAACGCCCCCTGCCGGATAGCCCGCCTCCGGACTCCCCGCTCAGGTCGCCTGCAGTGTGCGACCTGCGCGGGAACCTATATCAGACCAGGCCATCCCGCCGTATACGAACGTGACCACAACAATCGTCCACCCCCATCCGGGGAAGGAAGACTCCGATTCCGGCCCAGTTTCCGTGCTCACGGCACCGTGACTATAGTCCGTAGACCGTGAGTCACGGAGCGCAGACGCTCGGTGCGTGCCCTCCATCTCAACCGCGCTCGCCGGAGTCCTACGCCGTCATCGCACAGAGGCGAACCTGTCTCAGGAGGAACTGGCGCACCGCGCTGATCTCGACCGCACCTACATCTCGCTGGTCGAGCGGTCCAAGCGGAACATCACGGTCGATGCGTTGGACCGGATTGCGTCGGGTCTTGGCGTGCCTGCCTCCAAGCTGCTTGCGGAGGCGGAGGCGGCGCGATCAAGAGGTCGCCGCTAGATGACGACGTAGCTGTGCAGACCATCCTGAGCGACCCAACCTGGCAGGGCATCGGCGGCGTCGCCGCTGTGCTTGCGGTGATCGTCGCGATCGGGGCGTTCGTCCAGAATCGCCCGCGACGAGCCCTGACCTATGAAGTCCTCGCGTCGCTCCCCGTGCTCTCCCAGTCCGAGGAACTAGGCGGAGAGCTTCAAGTGACATTCAAAGAGCGCCCGGTCAAGGACGCGAGGGTCGTGGTCCTGCAGATTGTGAATGACGGCACGCAGCCGATAGCGATGGGTGACTTCGCGTCTGGTCTTTTCATTCACGCTGGTCCCGGGAGTTCAGTGCTCAACGCCGAGGTGCTTGAGGTGGTCCCCTCTAACCTCAGGCCAACCTTCGCGCACGAAGAGTCGGCGAGCCAAATAGTGGTTCACCCGTTGCTTCTCAATGCCGGCGACATCATCACCCTTCGCGTTCTGTTCGCAGAGTGGATTGAACCAATAACTGTTGATGCACGGATTGCCGGGATAGGCGAGATCGCGCCGTATCGAACTACTCGCAACTGGGCAGCGCTCTTCGCCTACCTAGCGATTGTTACCCCACTTGTGATCGCTTTCGTCGCAGTTTGGCGAGTCGACACGACAGCCGAGGTCAGGTCAGCCGTCTCTCTTGGGCTCATGGGGATCAGCGCTGGATCGTCACCGCTGATAGATCGGATAGCGGCTCGCGGCCCTCGTCGTCGGTCTGTTGTAAGAAAGCGCTTCCGAGACTCCGCATCCTCGAAGCGTCGATAGGCGCAGTCTCATCGCTGGTAAGTGCCGCCAGATCCGGCTTACTGTCCAACTCGTTTCCCCGCAGAAGACTTGGGCGCAAGCCCCGTCGGTGAGACGCAATGACAGCAATAGCTCGATCAGACCTACATCAGCGGGATCGAGCGGGAGCGCAGGAACCTTGGGTATCGGAATCTTGTGAAGGTCGCGCGGGCGCTCGGGGTGCTGGGCTCAGAACTTGTCGCCGAGGGAGAGCGGCGCACGGTCGGAGGCCGCCAGCCAAGGCCAGGCGTTAGGGGCCACGTCCGCGCGAGGTCAGTCCCGTGACCGCGCAGAGAGCCTCGTGCTCAGGAGGGGAGCACGAATGTCGGTGAATCCAGTCGTCCTCTCGATCTAGTCGTCAGGGATAAGACTGCGCAGCGGGACCTCGAGCTGCTTCGCAAAGAAGGCCAGACTCTTGAGGCTAGGCGCGACCTTCCCGAGCTCGACGGCCGAAACCATCGCGCGCGTGAGGTGTGGGGCACCGAGCTGCGCTTGCGACAGACCCTTCTTGATGCGCGCATCCCGCAGCAGCATGCCCACTCGTTTGTGGAGGTCCCCGGTCGGGGCGGGCGTTCGGAGTTGATGTTGCTTCTTGATGGGCGGCACGATCTACACCAGCACCTTGCGCGGTCGCGCGCTCGCTGCTCGGTTCACGGCCGCCCCGCCGCACTCCAGGCGCTGACCCAGTCCGTCGCGATCGCGCGCTGCGCATCAACCAGCATCATCCGACCGGAACAGACCTGCGCGTGGAGGTAGTTCTCGAAGCGGTCCTTTTCACCAGCGTTGGGCTCGCCCCCGCGGGGCTCGGGCCAGAGATTCCGCGGGTCACGCGGATCGCCCCCGACCTCGAGCGGGATTAGGTGGTCCTCCTCGTAGTCCGCAGTCGTCCCGGTCAGGCCGTATGCCCGCATCTGCTGAATCTTCAGTTGGTCGGTGTACGACGCTGGCGGGCGGATCCTCGTGCTGTAGCCGGAGACGCAGATTGTCCGTGAGATAGTCGCCTGGGTGACCTCTGGGTTCGCTGCTCCGGGCGTGCATGCCGCATCGGGCAGCGCGCCAGTCAGGTGACATACCGTTGGGATCGCGACGGCCTGCCCAGCCACCTGAGGACCCCGTGATTCGAGGGGGACGCCTGGGGTCGCGCTCTGCCGACTCGCGGACGCGAGAAGAGCCACGATCGCGACAAGGACCATTCCCGCGCCGAGCCATTTCACGTACTGACGACCTTAGCTCCACGGAGCGCCGACTCTCCACCATACTTACATCTCCCATGGCAACGGTTGATATCCGACGAATCAATGGCGGGCCGTCACTCGTCGTCGAGAGCGCCGAACGCTTGGCGCTCGACTTCTTTCGCACCGATCCGAGCGCCGCTCCCGGCGGTTACGACGACCGAGCGGGGCGCGGGGAACTCGAGCGCATCACAACTGCAGACATCGTCGCGATCAATGCGACTATGCGTGCCCGTTCTCCGCATAGTGTTTGGGAGCCGCTTATCAGCGCGGGGCGACGGCCTTGGCTCGCGGCACTCGATCCCGCCTGGGACCTGATGGAACTTGACGATGCGATCTGGGATCGAGACGCAAAGCAGGCGATCTCGAAGGCCCTTGGGGCGACAGTCGCAAGCGGTCGAGGCCTTTCAGTTGCCACGAAGGTTCTTCACTTGAAGAGGCCGAGGTTGTTCCCCGTGCTCGATCGCCTTGTTCTTGAACAGCTTGGCGTTACCGACAGCGTTTCGCCAATGACGATCGTTGCACACTTGCGCTCGGAAGGGCGTCGGAACTTGAAGGCGTTGCGGAGCATTCAGTCGTCGGTCTCGCCGGAATACCAACGATCGCTGGTTCGCATTCTCGACGTTCTTCTCTGGGCGAGTCACCCGGCGGCCGGACTCGCGAACTCTCTCACGGGTTGGCAGCACGTTGTGCGGCGGACAACGAAGGGCTAACCCGCGCTTTGACACGTTTCGGCATCCCTCCCGAATATCGCGGCCGACTCGCGACGGCGCAGGATTGTGAACGAGCTCAGGGCCGTCCAACGCCGCCACGCTGACGAAGGAAGACCATGTGACGAATGGAGCGACGCCAATTCCTCCCCGAAGTTCTGAATCGTGCGCGTGGCGCTCTCCCGGAGAAGCTCGGCCCCTTCCACGCCGAATCCCGCCAATCCATCGGGAAGCTCTGGTCCGGCAATCGCGCTCTTCACTACGAATGCTCGATTCATTCCCAGCTCCACACGGTCGAACTGGGACTCCACTTCGAAGCTGATGAGCTCACCAATGAACGTCTCCTTGGGAGCTTCCGCAGGTTGGAACGTGGGCTGAAGCGACGGCTCGGTGCGGCTGTCCGATTAGAGGAATGGGATCGCGGGTGGGCTCGGATCTGGGAGAGGCACTCCGCGACGAAACTCGACGAAGCGCTGTGTGAATCGCTTGCTTCCCGCCTCGCGTGCTACGTGACAGTGCTGGAACCGATCCTGCGTGAAGAACTACCGGCCGACGTCAAATGGCGTCCAGCGCCTTGAGGGTTCCCGCTACGTCGAGGTTCATTCCACTGGCGCCGTCCCCGGCGGGCGACTCACGAGCGATACAGCCCGAACACCTTCAGGATGCGATCCGCCACCAACGCCTTGTCTGAGCTGGGCGTGATCATCCCTCGCCGTGTGGGGAGTCCGATCGGTTGCGCGGGGGCGACGATACTCTGCCCGTCCACCGCCTTCGCCTGGACGAGTATCGAATGATGATCGACCTCCAAGAACCTGGCGACCTCCCGCAGTAGCGGGTAGGGACCGCCGCCGTGAACGATGGCCCACCTGAACTGCCTCAGCGGCGAGCCGTACTGCTCGATTTGGACCTTGCAGTTCGAAACCTTCGCGAATGCCGCGATCGCCTCGATGACGTCGTCCAGCTCGCTCGGCTCAGCCATCGTTCGGGCGAGCTTCTGACGACGCGCGTCGTCCATCGCGGTCCCCCGATCGTTCATCCCGTCTCGGCCGCGATCAGCGCGTAGGTCACATCGTCCGCGAGGGTCGCAACGAAGTCCTGCAGGCTGTGCATGTCTGGAACGAGATGCGAGAAGTGGGGAGCCGCCTGCTCGTACCACTCCGCGCAGCCCGGTCCGGAGATCCTGTCCATGAACGCCACGATCTGCGCCCTGGTCGCCCGCGCGGCGAACGCGCCCCAATCGACCTGCTTTCCGTCGAGCTCGTGCGCCTCGATCATGTCGATCAGGCGGTCCCAGGGTCTGCCCCCGCCCATGGTGGGCGGGAAGAACGGTCCCCTGCGGACCGGGACGTTTCCGTCCCAGGTTCTCTGGCTCCATTTGGACTCGTCCCATTCGATCTGATCGAGAGAGCCGATGTAGACGTCGGTGAAAGGCATCGTGCGTCCTCCTTCGCGTATCGCGGACGCACCAGGCCTAAGGAAACAGAAAAGCCGCCATCACATCAGTGACGGGCGGCTTTCACGCTCCCGAGGAGACATCGTTCGAGGCCTACGCCTCGCACATCCGGGCTCTCGCCCGATGGCACCGTACCGTCTCCAGGCCGGTTGCCGGACCCTTTCGGGTCACTCCTGATGCTGAGGTCATTCTACCGACGATGTCCCTCCTGATCAAGACCTCGTGTGTAGCATTCCACTCGCCGTGGGAGCCAAAGCCCTGATCGAGACTGACGCCGGAGAATCGGTGACGCCCTCATCGCCTGCGGATTGGGCTCAGTGGGTGAGCGCCACGGCTGCGAGGAATCACGTTCTCGGCGACCCCCTCTTGGACTGGCTGAACCTGTTCGGCGTAGAGCACGGCTACCAGCGCGACAACGAGCTGCCCGGCTTCGATCCCCGAACCGACTTCACCGAGTTCATCTTCAGTCAGGGTCATGGGTTCGAAGAAGCGGTTCTCGCGCACCTCCGTTCGCTGACCGAGGTCGTCACCATCTCGAGCGGGCGGGAGGACATCCGCGAGCTGGAAACTGCCGAACGCACATTTCGCGCGATGGCTGAGGGTGTTCCGATCATTCACCAGGGTGTCCTCCGCGATCCAGAGCATCGGACGTTCGGCGCGCCGGACCTGCTCATCCGGAGCGACGTTCTTCGGCGACTGTTCCCCTCCGCGATAGAGGAGTTGGAGGCAGCCCTTCCCGCCCCAGACCTTGGCCGCGGCAACTGGCATTACAGGGTCGTGGATGTGAAGTTCACGACGCTCCACTTTCTCGCCGGCGGCACCCTTGCGAACGGAGGCTCTTCCCCCGCCTACAAAGTCCAGCTGCACGTCTACAACCGGGCGCTCGGGCGCATCCAAGGGATGCAGCCCGACACCTCGTACCTCCTCGGCAGGGGCTGGGAGCAAACCGTGAAGGCCGTTACTTCGCGCGGCACCAGCTGCCTCGATCGTCTGGCTCCAGTGCCTCAGTTCGGGGAGCTTGCCAAGGATCGTTCAATCTCCGGCGCTACAGCGGCTGCCTGGGAATGGGTGCGCGAAGTACGGCGGAGCGGGGCCGAGTGGCGGATTCTCCCGGAGCCGACCCGCACCGAGCTGTATCCCGACTCCAGCAATCAGCAAGATGGCCCTTGGCATCAGGCGAAACGCCGCATTGCCGAGGAGCTGGAAGACCTGACGCTCCTCTGGCAGGTCGGGGTGCCGGGGCGCCACAAAGGCCACGCAGCCGGAGTCCACCGTTGGCGTGATCCTCGATGCACCCCTGCAATCATGGGTGTGACCGGAGACAAACGAGCTCCTGTATTGCAGGCAATGCTCGACATGAACCGAACCGCGGAGGGCGCGCCTGTCCGGCCGGCCCATATTTCGGCAGCCGAGGACCAGTGGCGCCGCACACCGGCGCTGGAGTTCTACGTCGACTTCGAGACTGTCTCCGACATCGCTGACGACTTCTCCCGGATTCCCGAGCGCGGCGGACAGGCCCTGATCTTCATGATCGGCTGCGGGCACATTGAGAATGGGCTGTGGCAGTTCAGGTGCTTCGTGCCCGGCGCGCTGACCGAGGACGGTGAGGCGGCGATCATCGACGACTGGCTCGCGCATATGGAAGCCGTGCGGCAGCGCCTGGCTCCCGCGGGTGATCCTCCCCGCGTGATGCACTGGTCTCCTGCGGAGGTCTCGAACTTCGAGACCGCGTACAACTCGGCGAAGATGCGCCACCCCGGCAAGAATTGGCCGTCACCGCGCTGGTTCGACTTCCTCAATCGAGTGGTCAAGGCGGAGCCTGTCATCGTCCGCGGCGCAATGGCATTTGGTCTCAAGTCTGTGGCAAAGGCGATGCACGAGCAGCGACTCATCGAAACACTGTGGGGAGACGGCCCGGCCGATGGTCTCGGAGCGATGACTGGAGCGTGGTGGTGTCAGGGCGAGTCCAGGCGGACTGGAGTCGCCCTGCCCGAGATCGACCTGATGCAGGAACTCATGCGATACAACGAGGTCGACTGCCGTGTGATGATGGAGGCCATCCACTACTTCAGGCAGCACCATTAGGGGCTGTCCGTGGACCCAACATCAGATTTCTCGCGAACGGCCCGGATGTCCCCTGTCGGTTCCCGCGTGGCGCGTCCGCTCCGCGCGGTAACCACCTCCGGCGTACTCCTGCGTCGCAGGCCGCTTCGTCAGAACGGGCACGCGCTTGTAGCTCGTTTCTTCTCTACCGTCGGCATCTGGACGACTCGACGGACAACCTTGTGGATGAATCCTATTATAGTTTCGGTCATCCGTTCTAACATCCATAGTGACACCAGGCGGGGTGCGGACTTCAACCCGAAAGGAGGTGATCGCGATGAGCAGAGTGACACCGTGGCACAGCGTCAAGCCGAACGACCCTCGGGTCTATCACGACGAGACGCAGTGCAAGACGGGCAACAACATCGAGGCCGAGAATCGGCGTTCAGGCACCGACAATCGGCCTCGATGCAAGGAGTGCGCTGGCTACAGCTAGCGTCGCTGTAACCCTGGACGGGAGCACAAAGGGAGGCTCCCGTCCACGGTTTCCTTCACGGTTTTCGTTCGACTCGATCGAGACATCTCGTTGGGTCGTCCTTCTGCTCCTGCCGAGTTAACAGTCGAGATCAAGCGACTGGACAACGACTACTTCGACGAGGAGTGAGTTCCACTGCACCTGGGGACGAGTCGCCGCTAGATGCCGATCACCGAGTGATACCAGCATTGGCGATAGGCATCTCAAATGACAAGTCGGTCTTCTCGAGGCGACCCGTCTGGCACCTTCCAAAGACCGACAACTTTAGTTGCACGCTCAAACCGGTGTTCTTCGCGACCTGGTCGCGGGCATTTGCGGCGCGTCCCGCCTCAATTGGCAACTCGACATAGACCTTCTTGTCGTGCATTCCGTCGAAGCCATACTTGATCGGCGGCATGACGCTGAACTGCTCGAGCCGATACCTCTCGAGATCGTTTCCGCTAACGAGTTCTTGGTACCCGACCATTATCTCGACCCGCAAGCGTTCGACCTCGACCCACGCTGGGGACAGGTTGATGTAGCGAAGATACAGACGTGCCGAGGGTGTTGGCGTCTGCAGCTGGATGTTCAGGCTCTGCGGGCTCATGAACTCGACGAACAAATGCTCCGATACCTTCGCAGCCGGCCACTTCATGCGAAGGACAAAGCTGGGCGCCTTGGATAGGAGCCGCAACCAGCCCCAGTGGCCAGTTGTAACTAGATCAGCCAACGAACTACTTCTTAGTGGCGCCCTTCCGGGTTTGAGCCAAGTCGCTGCCGGCGACGGAGCGCTCCTTCGGCGTCGACTTCGGATCACGCAGGATCTGCGAGGCTTCCTTAGCCACCCGCGGACTTGTCTGCTTGCTGTTAGCCACGTCTCTACCTCCGGCTGGCTATCACCGGAATTGTATTCGTGGCCCTTGCCTGCCAAATCGAAGTTGCTCGGCACCGTGAAGCCCGTGACGATCTGAGCAGCCGAGGCGGCCCGGACGTCTCCTGTGGGTTCCCACAAGTCGCCACGTCACGAACTGCGCTGCTTCGTGAGCGTCCCTACATCCGTCTCGAACTCCAACGATCGGGTTACGACCTTGGGCTCGCCCTCTGGGGTCCCTTACGAGCGTATTTGTGATATACGATCGGCAAGATGCCGCGCGCATCGCGCTCCGGTACTCCACGCTTGATCATGTCGAAGTACGCGCTGACCCGCCGACGGCAACTCTGCTTGATTGTCTCCTGAAGTTCCATCCCCCCAAGCGTCGGAAGAAGAAACGTGAACTGTTGACCGTTCATTCGCAGGGAAAATTCTTGCGCGTTAGCCATATCAAACAGGTCAATTCCTTGCACTCTGATGCTGGCTCCCGCCTTCAGGTCATCCGACCAGTCGCAATAGATGCCGGACACTTGACTATCGTCCTCATATGCCACCCCGCACAACGCGTCGAGGACGTTCTTCGCGTAGTTATCGAGGTCTCCCCGCACCCGCCACTTGGTACCTGCTATGAAAGTGAGCGACACGTAGACCCACACTTCGTTCCAGAAGCGTTGTGTGCCGAAAGCCTTGACCGCCGCCTCCCGCACGCCCATCCGGAACTTGGCTTCCGCCCGCGGCCGTGGGTATACATCGACCGTGAACTTGATCTCCTCCATAACACGACAGAATAGGGCGGCCATGCAATGGAGCCTGTTGACCGACCAAGGACCACGTACCCTCTCGCCTTATGCTTTGGCAAGGGGAGCGACAGGCGTGCGGGGGAAGAATGGCAGGCGTTAGGTCCCGTTCGACGGTGTCGCTCAACGCGGTGCTCCTAAGCGGTGGCGCCGGCGACCGCAAACTGGACAACCTTCGTGCGGTCCTCGAGGCTGCGCTAGGAAGCCCCCTTGATGCTCATCCCTTTACGGACGCGATTGAGATACGCCGCCGAATGGTTGCCCACCTCCGTCAGCGCAACGCCTCGGAGGGTCTCGTTCAGGCGATGGAGCAGCTCTACATGGGCGTCGTTCGGCGCGCTGCTCTTACAGGGCTGGTCGCGGCGCCGCCAGAGGGACCTTGGAGTCTGTCCTGGCAGTTCGTCCTCGACAGTCATGTAGCACCCGGCCACAGGGCAAGACTGCGCCAACTGGCCGCGTGGTCGACTGCGCGCGGACTCGAACCCGCTGACGTGCAGATCACCGACCTGACCACATGGTGCAACGACTTGGCTTTGCCGAAACTGTCGGCTGAACTGGCGCTGTCTGCGCTGAGGGAGTGGGCCGAACGTCCAGCTCTGGATGCAGACGCAACTAGCCGCCGGACTGAGCGGTTGCGACTGAAGGCCGCGCACGGGAGTGTGCTACTCACCCATGTCCCAGCACGAAAGAAGTAGTGCGCAAGCGCGAGTGCGCTTGATTTCGTCTCGCCTGAAACGTCAATACGGCACTCCGGATCTTGGCAACGTGGAGGACGTCTTCGGAGAACTCGCGTATGCCCTTCTTTCAACGCGTTCAGCGGCGGCGAACTACCAAGTAGCCTTCTCGGAACTCAAGACGCGCTACCCGCAATGGCATGGCCTCGCGTTCGCGAAACCTACGAATATCTCCGCCGTCATCCGCCGGGCAGGCCTCGCCAATCGCAAGGCGCGAGCGCTGAAGGCAATAGCCCGGAGGGTCTTCGTCGAAGAGTCGCGCGTCGACCTTGAATTCCTCCGCAACTCTTCAACGTCCGATGCATATGGCTACTTGCGCGCGCTGCCTGAGGTCGGCCCAAAGGTCGCTAAGTGTGTGCTTCTGTACGCACTCCAAAGGCCGGTCCTGCCGCTGGACGTACACAATCGGCGCGTCCTGGAACGGCTCGGCATCGCTCAGCCCGGCGAGGACACGGACCGGGTTGAGCAACGAGTCCCTGCAGCAATCCGCTTTGATCTCCATGTAAACCTGATTGCGCACGGTCGCAACGTTTGCGGGCCGAAGCCACGCTGCGCCTCTTGCTCATTGGCTGACCTTTGTCCAGCGTCAGCGCGATGAGCACGCTGCGTGTCGCCGACCTTTTCTGTGGCACGGGTGGCTTCTCGAAGGGCTTCGAGAAGGCAGGTGGGTATGAGGTTGTGTTCGGGGTCGACATCAAGGCCGACAGCGTCGCCACGTTCTCTGCCAACCATCCACGAGCCCTAGCCGTCTGTGACGACATAAGGCGGCTACGTGTGCGCTCACTTGCTAGGTCTCCTCAGCTTCAAGACGGCATCGATGTGGTCATTGCTGGTCCGCCATGTCAGGGCTTTTCCTCACTCCGACCGTTTCGCTCTATCAACGAGGACGATCCTCGGAACAACCTCTTCGAACAGCTCGCGGTGTTTGTGAAGTTCTTCAGGCCACGCTTCGTGGTGTTCGAAAACGTCGTAGGCCTGACCCACCACAAAGAGGGCGCGGTTCTGCGTTCGATCGCGTCATCGCTTGAAGGACTCGGGTATGCCACTTCCACGCGCGTCTTGAACGCCGTTCACTACGGGGTACCACAGAAACGCGAACGTGTGGTGATCCTTGCCCAGCGGGGCATAGTGAGGCCCTGTTTCCCTGATCCGACGCACGCATTCTCCGGAAAGACGATGGGTGGCAAGTACGCTGACATTCAACTGCCCATCTTGCAGTCGCATCTGCCGCCTGCGGTCACAGTCGGCCAAGCAATCGATGACCTTCCAACTCTGGCTGCCGGCGAAAGCTCTGAGCAATATGACGACAAGCGTTCGATAAGCGGCTACGCCATCGAGCGCAGGAATGGTTGCACGGCTCTGACTGCGCACTCGAGTACGAAACACACGTCCCGGATGATTGAGATCATCAAGAAAGCTGGCGCCAATCGGTGGGCTCTGCCTTCAGGTTTGACGACCAGCGGGTTTAGCTCGTCCTACTCGCGTCTTCGGGCAGAGGAACCTTCTACCACGCTCACCGTCAACTTCGTGCATCCGGCGTCGAATCGCTGTATCCACCCGACGCAGGACCGGGCTTTGACGCCTCGCGAAGGCGCGCGGATCCAGAGCTTTGACGACGACTTTGCCTTCCGTGGAACGCGCACCCAGGTCGTCAAACAGATCGGGGAAGCTGTACCACCCCTGCTTGGACGCGCGATAGCCGAATCCCTGCTCACGCAGGTCTAGGTTGCTAGTCCTCCACGCCGGAAATGAGAGCTGGCTGCGCTGCGAGCTTCTTGAGATAGGCACTGCGGGCGCCGTATGGACAACGGCTCGCATCGAAGTAGACGATCTTCAACGCCTTCAACCCCTCGGAGTTGACGACTGCTGTCTTGCCTGAGTCGCCCGCGGTATTGCTGATGTTGAAATGGGTGGCAGTCAAAGCACCGAAACGCAACTCCCATATGAAGGCGACCTCACCGCGGACCTTGGGCTTGTATGCGCCGTCGTCACTGCAAAGTACGTAACGCGCGGTCAGGTACTTGCCCTCCTTAGCAAGGTGCCCCTTCGGCGCATTCGTCTCCAACGCCATCTTGATTTCGATGTTCTCAGCTCCGGCCTTACCAGCTCGCAGGTCCTGGTACTTGTGGGCGCCGGCCCGCTGAAACACTCCGTCAGACTTCGCCGTGATCACTCCAGCCAGCAGGTTACCGATGATCGAAGAGAGATTAGCCAATTCGACAGTTCGGCTGAGCCGAGCGGAACCCGACTCCAAGAGTTTCTCATCGATGATGTCGAGCGTGTGGTAGGCGCCCCGCACACCTTCATCAAGCAACTGACGTGTCAGGCCACCAGACAGGGCGCGGACGCCCGCGTCCTGCCATCCCGCCTTCTCGAGCCTTCTCGGTGCAGCAGCCAACCCTTTTCCACCCCCGTCCGAGGCGCCAATGAGATTTGAACCGATGCCGACTGCGGAGTCAAGCGGAAGCGGACGAGGGCCGATCGACATGACCTGGGTGAAGTCATCGGCTTTCCGACGGATTGGCTACGACACCCCGACCAAGCGACTCGTAGTTGAGTTCAACGATGGCATCGTCTACGAGTACCGGCCGGTGCCGGTGAGCGTGTATCGGGCCTTGATGTCAGCAGAGTCCAAAGGCCGTTTCATTGATCAACACATCAAGCTCCATTACATCTACCAAGAGGTCCATGCCGGTGACTGAACCGGTCCGTCCCTACGAGATGCCTATCTCCGGGTTCGCCGTCGAGAGCCGGGCGTGGCGCTTGGGCTGCGGACAATATCGCTCAGGTCCGGGAGCACAGGTAGTTAGGAGAGTCTCTCGAAACGCCACCTCGACAGGGCCGTTTGCCTCACTTGATGCCTAACCTGATGCCAGCGCCGATGCCGGGTAGTTCCGTTCCTCGCAATCAGGTGCCAGATTCCCTGAATCAATGCCATCCCTTGCATCTCTGTGCAACGTCCACGAACGATTTCAAGACCGCCGCATTCGACCGCTCTGCCACCCCTCCAGGGTAGGGATTCTATGAGGATGGCTCCCAACGTGACCCCGACCGAATCTAGGCCGGCCGTGCGCACTACTGAGCCCCAGCATCCTCCATGAGGATCATGCGGAGCGCCGTGACATCGATCCGGTCGATGTCCCGGTTCGCGTGCTCCTTCATCGCGATCAGTTGACCGACAGAGGCGACCAAGATCGGGTAACCAATTTCTTCGAGGTCCACACGTACGGCACTCTCGCGGAGCTCCGCGAACGGGATCTCTCCTTCGGCGTCGGCAACATAGGGCATCAGGTCGAGACGACCGAGGGTCGTGTACAAGATCCAGTTCCCGCCGTGCAGCAATCCTTCTTTCCCGAATGCGACCGGCATCTCTTCGGGCCTGAGAGCCTCAATCTCCGCAGGATGGGCTTTCAGCTCGACGAGCGCTTCCCAAAGGCGTTCGACATTTGCCGGGCTCGTGTTGGGCACAATGTCGACATCCTTCGTCGCGCGCACGTGGCCATGAAGAATGACGGCGAAGCCGCCGATGATGACGAACTCGACACCCTTCTCGCAGAGCGTGCGGAGGAGCTCGAAGAATCGTGGCGGATTTCGTGGGCCGGGAATGCTCGGTGTTGAGCTGCGGTTATCGCTTGCGGCGCGCCCCATCTCAGGCCCCCACCTTCCGCCGGGCTCGGCCGGCGAGCATGATCGCCGTACGGCTGAGCGCCTCCCCCGCGCGTAGGCGGTCAGCAGGCGTGGTGTGTTCGAACTCATGGCGAAGCTCGGCTGCCGAGGCATTGGGCCGGAGCACACGCGGCATGCGGCCGTTGGCGTTGAGCGTGCGGACGGCCTTCGCGACGGGATGCACCTCCCCCGCCTCGCGAAGCCGCGAAGCCTCTGCCGCGACAAGGAGCAGCGCCTCGCTGAGAAGCAGTTCGCGGGAGGAGCCGGGACGACGCACGGTCGGCAGCGCTCCATCGCGAATCAGCCGCTCCAGGCCTTGGGGGCTGATGCGGAGCAGGGCGGCCGCGGCGTGCTTGGGGGTCGTCGGTCCGAGAGCGGTGCGCAGCTGACGAATGACGCGCGCGAGCATCTGCCGCCCCGCCGGGTCCGTTTGCGCCGGCAGGAGCCTTCGCAGGCAAACGATCTGCTCGGCGGTTTGCTGGAGAGGTGCCACCAGGACTGATCGTAGCAGGACATTGGTCTTTACGCCATGGTTTCATCAATAGCGAGATACGGCTAGCCCTGGCCCTCGATGCCGTACGCCTTCGGCGGGGACTTGGACTTGGTGGTCGCCTTGTTCAGGGGCGGAATCCCTTAGGGCTTCGCCTTCTTCGAAGGTTTCGTCTTGCCAGAACTGTTGAGGGCGACCGCTTGGCGGACGAGCGCCTTGAAGGCGGACTCGTCAACCTCTTCTCCTTCGTGGATGTCGATCGCGCGGCGTACGTTTCCGTCGAGACTCGAGTTGAAGAGACGGGTCGGATCCTTCAGAGACGCGCCCTTCGCGAAGGTAAGCTTCACGACCTTCTTGTAGGACTCGCCGGTGCAGATGATGCCGTCGTGCGACCAAATCGGAGTGCCCATCCACTTCCACTCCTCAACGACGTCCGGGTCGGCTTGCTTGATGAGCGTGCGCATTCTGCTGAGGGTCTTCCCGCGCCAGTCCCCGAGCTCGGCGATCCTTTCCGAGATGAGCTCCGATGCCGACTGGCCTTGGCTCGCACTCGACTTCTTCATGTTCTCATCTCCTTAGAGCTCGCCCTGCACCCCAGAACCACTGCACTCAGATGCTTCGCCGATCAGCCGACGGCCGCCCGCACGGCGGTCCGGGCGTCTCCAGCGATCCCGAGCCGCACCTCGAGACCCATCTTCGCCAGCGTGTGCCGCATGCCCTCGCCCATGTGATCGGCGAGCACGATCTGCACGCCGTGCTCGTGGAGAAACCGGACCACGCGGGCGTGGTGCACGCCCTCCGCCCCCTGGTCGTGGAGCGTGCCCCAGGACACCTCGATCTCCGTCCAGCCGATGATCTGCCCGGCGTCGACCTCGGCGAGTGCCATCCGATCGGCACGGCCCCAGCGCGGATCGATCGCGCCGTCCGCGGTCACCGGCACGCACACCTTGACGATTCCCTGCATCACCGCCACTCCCTGTATCTCGGCCGCACGGCCACGCTCACTTCGAGACCGCGACATGCCACGTGGAGCTCCACCATTCGAGCTTCGATCAGCGTCCAGTCCTTACGAGGCATCGGCGAGATCGAGCAAGGAATACCAGAGGTCGTGCTCATCGTCGCCCCTGGACTACCGCGCATGGCCGCGGCTCGGTGAATGTTCCTAGACGGTCAGGCCTTCTCCGACCAGACGATCTCGCCGTCGTGCCATTCGGGATCTGTGGCGAGGAGCGTGCGCAGCCGCTGGTACCGCTCGTCTTGCTTGGGGTCCTGGGCATTGACGAGGTAGCTCTCCTTGTCTTTGAAGGCGACGGCCATATAGAAGTCGTTCGCATCACGGTCCGTGCGATAGAGCATCGTGGTGACGAAGCCTCGGATCTTGAGTGCCGGATACTTGGCCAACTCCTCCTTCAGGTTCGCTTCCATTGCCGGCTTGAGCTGCAAACGTGCCACGGTCCCGTACATCAAGGCTTCCCCCTCCGCGTTCTGCTGCGATCCTAGGGACGGAGCACGAGGGCACGCAAGCCCGTGCCGATCTCCTCACTGGCTCCACGAGCTCGCATCAGGCAACGAGTCCGCGGAGCCAGTCCGCCGCGAGAGCGACCGCGGCGACCGGCACGATCACACGATGGACCCGCGGCCAGCGCGAGACGGCGATCGCGAGCCCCAGCAGGACGATCGATCCGACGAACAGCGGTCCAGGCCGCCCACCGCTCGGCCAGAAGACCAGCGCGAGCCCGCCGGCGGCAGCGACGCCCGCCCAGCACAGGGCGTACGCGCCGCGGGTCCCGAGACGGACCGCGAGGCTGCCGAGGCCGAACGCGCGGTCGCGGGCGACGTCGGGTAGCGCGTCCGCAAGGTGGATCGCGACCACGAGCGGTGCGCCCACGAGGTACGCCACCCCGAGAAGCGCATCCGCCCGATCGGCGACGATGAACGCGGCGGCCGCAAGCGTGGGCAGCGCGACGCAGAACGGCGCGAAGCTCCAGATCGTCCGCTTGAGGCCGACGTCGTAGAGGAAGCCGCAGGCCGTACCGATCGCGATCGCGAGCACCGCGAGGGGACCGAGCGGGACCGCCACGGCGATCCCGACCGCGAAGAGCACCCAGGCGATCCGCCGCGCGGTGCCGGCGCCGAGCGCGCCGCGTGGGATGAGCCGCCACGGCTTGGTCGCCGCGTCGAGATCGCGGTCGCACCAGTTGTTGTGGAACGCGATCCCGATCTGCGTCAGCAGGAGGCTCACGAGGAAGAGACCGGTCGAGGGGGGCGGCGCGCCCCCTGAGGCTACCCACACGAACGAGAGCGCCGCGCCGACGACCACCGGGACGGCGCGAAGATGGAGGAACTCGGCCCAGTCCGCGATCACGCCCGGCCACGCTAGCACCGGTGCGCGCCGATACCGGTAGCGTGGCATGATCCAGGCACCGTCAGCCGCCGCCGTACCATTGGCCCGATCCCGGTCACGTGCCGGCGGTGCGAGTGGGGGGTGCAACATCGCGAAGATGAAGACACCGTTCCTCTCGCGTCTGCGGCAGGCCTGCGACCTCGTGGGTGCCACGCTCGAGGTCATTCCAGACGCGGACAACTCGGGCAGGATCACTCTGCCGTCGGGTCGCGTGCGCTACTTCCACCGACTGCACTGGGACCTCAACACCCTGGGGGCGGCGGCGATCGCTCTCGACAAGGATGCCACCGCGCACGTGCTCAAGCGTCTCGGCTATACCGTCCCGACGGGACGCAGCTTCTCCTATGAGGGGCGGCTGCGCGCGGCGCGCGACATCGGGGGCGCCTACGCGTACGCGCAGAAGCTCGGGTTGCCGGTGCTCCTCAAGCCGAACGACAGCTACGGCGACCAGCACGTGTGCGTCGTCTACACCCGCGCGCAGTTCTACGCGGCCGCCCGTGAGGTCTTCGCGGTCTCCAGGAAGCTGCTGGTGCAGCGCATCGCACGCGGCAGCGACTGCTCGATCGTGGTCCTCGACGGCGAGGTCCTCATGGCGAGCGAGAAGACGCGGCCGTACGTGCTCGGTGACGGCCGCTCCAGCATCCGTAGGCTCATCGCGACGAGCCAGCGACGCAGCCGCGGAGCAGGGCACCCGACCGAGCTGCGCGTTGACGACGTGCGGCTGGGCAGGCATCTGGCCCACGGTCGCCGGACGCTCGAGACGGTGCCCACCGCAGGTCAACGCGTCGAGGTACTGCCCTGCGGCAATCTCGGCCTGGGCGGTGACGTTCGAGTGGTGACTGACGTGCTGCACCCCACGCTACGAGCACTCGCGATCCGGGCGGTTGGCGACCTAGGCCTGCGCCTCGCCAGCCTGGACCTCGTGCTCAGCCAACCCTCGGATGCGCCGCCAAAGAGGTGCACCGTGCTAGAGGTGAACTCCGCACCGGGACTCGACACGCACGAGCGGGCACCCGGCTGGTCGCGTCGCCGCGTCGAGCGGATGCGCAGGATCTTGCTCGCCCTCGATCGCGACCCCGACGAGAAGGCTTCTCGGAACGGTCCGTAGCGAGAATGAGACTGCGCAGGAGTGAGAGCATGAGACGGATTCTGCTCGTTGCCGCCGGCGCGCTGCTCCTCGTCCTGGCGACGGGGGCCATCGCGTTCTTCCTCGCACCGAACGGCGGGCGGGGCGGGGTGCCGACGGACCGGAAGACCGTGCAGGCGCCGATCGAGAGCGTGGACGTCCTCGTACTCGAGTCCGATCCACCGCAGTACGTGCTGAGGGTACGGGCCGGACTGCCGAGCGGCTGCGCCGAGCAGTACGGCCACGAGGTCGGTCGCGACGGTGACGTGATCACGGTGACCGTCCTCAACTCGATGCCCGCCGGTGATCCGCCGTGCACGATGATCTATGGCACCTACGAGCTCAGCATCAGCCTGGGCAGCGACTTCCGGCCGGGCGTGACCTACACAGCGCGCGTCAACGACAAGACGACGACGTTTCGGAGCCCGCGGTAGTCTCCGACCGATGACGCCCGACGAGCGACGACCGGGCGCGGCCGACGCCCTCGCGGGATTCTGCTGCGAGCTGCGCTGGGCGAGTCTCCCGGCGCCGGTGCGCGAGCGCACGAGGGAGCTCGTCCTCGACCTGGCCGGCGTCGCGCTCCGCGGCAGCCTCGAGCCGTCGAGCGGTCCGGCCGCGGCGGTCGCGCGGCGGCTCGGCTCGCCCGGCGCGGCGAGCCTCATCGGCGCCGGCGGCACGGCGTCGGCGTCCTGGGCAGCGCTCGCGAACGGCACGGCCGCGCACGCGATCGAGATGGACGACGTCACCGCGTCGTCGTCGCTGCACCCGGCGGCCGCGGTGATCCCGGCCGCCCTCGCCCTCGCCGAGGAGCGCGCGCTCCCGGCGACGGCCTTCGGCGAGGCAGTCGTCGCGGGCTACGAGGTGACGATGCGCGTCGGGGACGCCCTCAATGCTGCCTCGGCCTACCGGCGCGGCTTCCACCCCACCGGGGTCGCGGGCGTGTTCGGCGCGGCGGCGGCGGCCGGTCGGCTGCTCGGGCTCGACCGGAGCGGCCTTGCGCGGGCGCTCGGCGTCGCCGGGACCCTGGCGTCGGGATCGCTCGAGTACTTGAGCGACGGCTCGTGGACCAAGCGGCTGAACCCGGGGTGGGCCGCCCACGCCGGCATCGTCGCCGCGCACCTCGCCGCCGAGGAGTTCACGGCGCCGGCTTCGGTCTTCGAGGGGCGCCTCGGCGTCCTGCACGCCTACACCGACGAGCCGCGCCCCGAGCTGCTCACCGCCGGACTGGGCGAGGGCTTCGCGGTCATGCGCGTCTCGATCAAGCCCTACGCGTGCTGCCGCTACAACCACGCGCTCATCGACGGCGCGCTCGGGCTCCGGCGCACGCACGGCCTGCGGCCCGCGGACGTCGAAGCGATCCGGCTCGGCGTGCTGAGCGGCGGCGCCGTTCTGGTGGCGGAGCCCATCGCGGAGAAGCGGTCACCCCGGAACGTGGTCGACGCACAGTTCAGCGCTCCGTTCGCCGCCGCCGTCGCGCTCATCCGCGGCTCGGCCGGACTCGCCGACTACACCCAGTCGAACGTGGACGACCGAGCGATCCGCTCGCTCATGGCGCGCACCGACTGCTACCAGGATCCCGCCCTCGACGCAGTGTACCCGGCGCACTGGCCTGCGGCGGTCGAGCTCCGGCTGCGCGACGGCCGTCGCCTGGCGATCCACGTGGACGACGCGAGCGGCGATCCGGCCAACCCCGTCTCCGCGGCCGACCTGCGCGCCAAGTTCGAGCAGCTCGCGTCGGCCGTGCTACCGCGCGGCGCGGTGGACGAGCTCGCCGAACGGCTGCTGCACCTGGAGGCCGAGGCCGACCTCCGCCGCGTGGGCACGCTCCTGCGACGCGAGACCTGACCCCGACCTTCGCCGGACCCACCGGTGTGTCGGATACTCTTGACACCATAGTGGATAGCGCCTAAAGTATCTGACATGACGCGCCCGGCACGACCCGTGTTTCCCCGAGCGCAGGCACGCCTGTCCGCACTCGGCGAACGCCTGCGCGCGGCGCGGCTGCGCAGACGCGTGACGCAGGCCGAGATGGCGGCCCGCGTGGGGGTCTCACGCGAGACGATCGTGCGCGTCGAGCAGGGTGACCCCAAAGTCGGGATGGCCGTCCTGGTGCGGATGCTGGGCGTGCTCGGTCTCGAGGCGGATCTGGACCTGCTCGCCGCCAGCGATGAGCTCGGCAGGCGTCTGCAAGACCTCGAGCTGCCCCTTCGCCCGCGCGCGCGCCGAGCCGAGCGCGCGTGAGCGCGCGCGCCCGGGACGAGGTCGTCGTCAGTATCGACATGGATTCCCGTGGGCCGAGGCCTGCCGGCCGACTGCGGCGCGCCGGTGCGGGACAACGCGCGGATCTCTCATTTGAGTACGCGACCGGCTGGCTGAACGCGCCGGGGACGTTCACTCTGGAGCCCTCGCTCAACCTCATCCCCGGCGAACAGCGCCGCGCCGGTGGTGGTCTCTTTGGGATCTTCTCGGATGCGGCACCCGATCACTGGGGCCGCCAGCTCCTGGAGCGGCGCGAGGTGTATCTCGCCAGGGGCGATGGTCGGGCCGCGCGGACGCTTGACGAGTGGGACTTCCTGGTCGGCGTGAGCGACGCCACTCGGATGGGCGCTCTTCGCTTCGCACGACCGTCGAGCGGTGCCTTCATCGACGATCAACCCCTCGACGCACCCCCGAAGACGACCCTGCGCGATCTCGAGTCGATCGCGGCGCGTCTCGAGCGCGGCGCGTCGGCCAGCGACGAGGAGCTCGGCCGCTGGCTCGAGCAGCTCGTCGCACCGGGCGCGTCCCTCGGCGGCGCACGGCCGAAGGCAACCTTTCAGGACGCCGAGGGCGTTCTCTGGATCGCGAAGTTCCCCTCCGCCAACGACCGGCGCGACGTAGGCGCCTGGGAGTACGTGCAGACCCAGCTCGCCGAGCGCGCGGGGATCACGGTGCCGAAGACCGATCTCCTGTCTCTCGGCGAGGGGTACCGCACCTTCGCGGCCCAGCGCTTTGACCGTGAGCGGACGCACCGGAGGATGTTCGCCTCAGCGATGACCCTGCTGGACCAGCGCGACCACGCCGAGGGTGTGAGCTATCTGGACATCGCTGCGGCGATCGAGCGGTACGGAGGCCCGACCAGAGCGGCGATCGACACCGACCTAGAGGAGCTGTTCCGGCGCGTCGTCTTCAATGCCCTGGCCGGCCATCGTGACGACCATCTGCGGAACCACGGATTCCTGCACGACGGCGACGGTTGGCGGCTCGCACCTGCCTTCGATCTCAACCCCATTCCAGACAAGCACGAGCATGAGCTGCGCTTCGACGGGACGAGCGCGCTGCCGGATCTCGCGCTGATCGAGGGGACCGCTCGGCTCTATCGGCTGACCGACCGCCGAGCGCAGGACGTGATCGCCGAGGTCAAGGCCGCCGTCGGAGTCTGGCGGGAGGTCGCACGCGCGGCCGGGATCCCACGCGACCAACAGGAGCTCATGGCCGCCGCGTACCTCGACTGACCGAATCGGCGCGCGGGTCTGCGCGCCTGGGCGCGCTGCTGCGACACGAGACCTGACCCGGGGGAGCGGCACGACGGGTCGCCAGGGTCAGCGCTCCCAGCGCGGCGCGCGCTTCTCGAGCAACGCGGCGAGACCTTCGGACCGATCGCCGTGCGCGAGCAGCGAGAGCGCGGCCTCGGCCTCGATGGCGAGACCTTCCTCGAGCGAAGCGTCCGCGCCGCGCAGGATCGCCAGACGCGCCTGCCGGACCGCCGCCGGCGAGTTAGCCGCGATGGTCCGCGCGAGCTCGGCGACGGTCGCGCCGAGCTGCGCCAGCGGCACGACTCGGTTCACCAGTCCGATGCGCAGCGCCTCCGCCGCATCGACCCGGCGACCCGTGAGCACGAGCTCGAGCGCGAGTCCGCGGCCGAGCAGCCGGACGGCGCGCTGCGTGCCGCCCCAGGCGGGGAGCATTCCCAGCCGCACCTCGGGGAACCCGAACTCCGCGATGTCGGCCGCGACGCGGATGTCCGCGGCGAGCGCGAGCTCCGTTCCGCCGCCGAGCGCGAGGCCGTTGACGGCGGCGATCACGGGCTTGGTCATCCGCTCCATCCGGAGCGTCAGGCCCTGGCCTGCGGCGACATACGCGGGCGCGGCGTCGAGGCTCAGGTCACGCACCTCCCGGACGTCGGCGCCCGCGATGAACGCGCGCCCCCCCGCGC
>Ga0082335_1004338_pt1 | contig 21515 bp, 17 predicted proteins | sample Subgrocontami58m_FD_72375 | JGI IMG/M metagenome (GOLD analysis project Ga0082335, IMG submission 72375) | Subsurface groundwater microbial communities from S. Glens Falls, New York, USA - GMW37 contaminated, 5.8 m (SPADES assembly) (version 2) ...
ATCTGAACACGATTGAATATTTTTCCTCGTCAGGGGTATACATGGCAGCGACCCCGGACAAGCCAAGCCCCAGTTTCTTTCTGGCTTCATCAGTAGAGAGATAATCGTCTACCGCATGTTCAAGCGATTCCTTGTCGTAGGCCGTCTCGACGGGCTTAGGTTCCGCTGCTACCGTATCCAACCGTTCTCTGAGCGCCTGCATTTGCTCCTGCTGTTTTGAAACAGATTCTTCCAATACCTGCAATTGCCATTTTAAATCGTTCATTTCACCCACGGTTTCCTCTGCAGGCTGAGGCGTCTGCTGGGCAACGGTATCGTTAAGCAAGCCCTGTGTGTAAATACTGCATGCTACCACTGCCGACGATAAGACATGTTTATACCATTTTCTATTCATGCAAAAACCTCCTTTTCTCAAAAAACCTTATCTAAAATACACCTACCAACATAATAAAATTTCTGTGTTAAGGAATTGTTAAGAAATTGTTAATTTTGTGTTAAATTATATGTGTGTGCTTTTAAACAGGTAGTAATGACACGATAGAAAAGATTTACGTTTGCAGAGGATTGATCTGCTTTCGATAAACAATGCGCACCGATTTTTATAAAGTCCGGTTCAATAATGGAAAGCAATTTCAAGCTGCGGCGCATTCTCGATCGTCTCTGGCGGCGGGACGTTGGCCGAATCAACAGCCTGCAGCGCCAAATCAGCGATCAACGTCGCGTTTTTGCGATGCGTTCGACTTGGTCGAGGTAGCGGGCGATGTCATCGAGCGGTTTGACTTCCTGCGCGCGGCGCAGCAGCGGAACGGCTTCCGCGTACCGGCCCATGCCCACCAGCGCCTGCGCGTGACGGATTTTGGCTCTGACTTCGAAGGCGTCGAGGCTCTCGGCGCGTTCGTAATAGAAGATTGCCCGGTCGGGTTCGTTTTGCTTGGAATAGAGCTGGCCGAGCAGCATCAATGCTTCGCCGTCGAGTGGGTCGAGCTTCACGATCTCTTCCAACACACTGACCGTCTCGGCGTTGCCGCCACCCTCAGCCATACTGAGGCGTGCTTCGAGCTTGAGCAACTTCCGGCGATCAACCTCCCCTAGCCGCTTATCCCAGACCTCGCGCATGTGCGTCGCGACCTGCCGCGCTTGAGTGAGCGCACCCCGCGCGGCCAACATCTCTGCGGACTGCAGCGGCCGGGCGAACGGTTGTTTTGCATTCACATCAATGGCCCGCTGGTAGGCGCGCGCGGCGAGGTCCATTAAATTTTCGCTGACATAGATGTCGCCGAGCGTGTGGAGGCTGTCCACGGTCGCTTTGCCGAGGCGGTCCACGGCTTCAAGGTTTACGGCAGCCTTGAGCGGTTGTTTCATGCCGAGGTATGCCTGTGCCTGCAACAACCAGAAATCGGTCTTCTCCGGGTAGCGCGCGATGAGCACTTCCAGCAGGGTGACCGCGTCCTCGAACTTCTGTTGTTTGAAAACGCATCGGGTGATGCCAAGCCGCCACTCGGTGTTTTCAGGTTGGAGCAGCAGGGCATTGCGGTACGCAGCCTCAGCGGCCTGATAATCCTGTTTGGCGGCATAGGCGAATCCGAGCAAGCCGTATGAATAGGCGTCACCTCCGCCGAGTTCTATCATCCGGGTAAACGCGCTGATTGCGTCGTCGTGCTTGCCGTCGCGGACGTAGATCAGCCCGAGGTTGCGCCATGCGCGGCGGAAACCGGGGAATTTCGTCACGGCTTTACGGTAGTTGTCCAACGACTCGATCATCTTGTTCTGTTGGAACTGAATGCCGCCCAGAGTGAAATCAAGGATAGCGGAACAATCCTGCTTTATTTGTTTTTTGAGCGAGACCTCGGCCTTGGGCATGTCCTCAGCCATCATCGGACGGATCTTCTCAAGGATCGCTACTTCCTCCGGAGCGACGCGGGGCTCGATTTCGGAGTTGATGCCGTAGCCGGCAATGAACTGTTTCTGAAAGACAGGATCATTCCATATCTCCAGTTCCAATTGAGACGCCCGGGATGGCGTTGGAGTCGCCGCGCCTGTTTGCGTTGGGATACAGACGGTTATTCCAAAGGTCAGGAGAAAAAAAGCGAGGGAGAAAAATCTGCAATCTGGAACCTGCAATCTTAATTTTTTCATGGTTGTTATCCTTTCGGGAAGCTGAGGGGTACACGCATACGGGACCGCATGGCCAGACCGTTCCGTTTCCTCGGTTCAAATTTCCCCTTTACTGGTTGTCTGGGATGAGCGGATTGGGTGACCGCTGTCACCATGCTTGCTGGTGGATGTATCAGCAACTCCAATTTCGTAGCGGCTGATTCGATTTCAAGACGGGCCTTTTCCGTCAGGGTGTTGAGGAGGTTGAACGGAATCAGCGCCGTGATCGCGATGCCCAACCCGAACGCCGTGGCAATGAGCGCCTCGGCGATACCGCCAGTGATCGCGCCGGGTGTGCTGAGTTCTCCGCCAATGAGCGAAAACGACCCCATCATGCCGGTAACCGTGCCGAGCAATCCGAGCAATGGCGCGAGCGTGATCACCATGTCCAGAATCGGAATACCGCGCCGGAAACGTTTCAGTTCCTGCTCCTGCGCATACAGTAGCGAGCTAGCGAGCGATTTCTCTCTGTGTGCCAGCGCGTAGCCCAACGCGCGCACGACGTAGAACTCCGACGCCTTGCTGGTGCGTATCGCGCGCTCCCTGTCGCCCTGGCCGACCGCTGCAAAGAATGTCTTCATCGCTTGCGGATCGCGCTTGCGCTGCTCGCTAATCAGGAAGATGATACGTTCGATGACCGTGCCCAGCGCCAGGATAGAAGCAAAGAGCAACGGCCACATGATCGTTCCTCCCTTCTTAAAGAGGTGGATCAGGCTGGTCTTCTGTAAGAGCGTTTTAAACTTGCCGCTGACTTTTTCTGGCATCGTGGCGTCTTCGGGTGGAAAGCTGGATTCTGTTCCCGGGTTGATGCCGTCGCCGGCAATGAACTGTTTCTGGGATATAGCATCATTTTCAATGGCGGTAACGTCGCTCTGACCGTCGGCGCGATGGAGGCGTGTAAAAGCCAAAACCAGGAGACAGGAAAGAAAGGCTACCGTCACCGACAGTCGCAATCCCACCCAGAACCGACGGGAAGGCTGCGTTCCTGCGGCGGAGAAATTCATAACATGCTTCAAATATTTTCTCATCATAATCGTTACCTCGGTTGAAAACGGATTGGCACGCGCATTTTGCAGGACACGCGCTGGCCGGCTTTGATGGCCGGCTCGAACTTCCACCGTTTGACGGCATCGACCGCCGGTTTCTCGAATGCGGGGTCAGTTGACTTCTCGACGCGCGGATTGGTGACCTTGCCGGTCGTGTCCACGACAAAGACTACGCTGACGACGACTTCGAGAGTACGCTTCCCGGCGGGATAGACCGGCGCCGCCTGAAAAATCGGGCGCGGCTTCTGGTCAATCTCGGCCAGACTGAATGCCTTTTCGAGACTGTCATCCAGCGCACCGCCTTTGCCCGTGCCGCCGATGCGGCCACCGGATGAAAAGCTGAGCGCCTCGGCGAAATCACCTCCACTGCCGGCTTGTCCACTAAGCGCCGCCTCGATCGCGCTGAGGCTGGCGGCTTCCAGCTCGGGCGCGTTGGCTGCGGCGGACAGTTCGAGATTGCGGATGATCTCAGCGGCGTCCGGAGGTTGTTCAGTTTCGTTGTCCATCTCTTCAGTCTTTTCGGTCTCTGGCTCCTTAGGTTTTTCCTTTTCGGCAGCAATATCTTCCTTGCTCAACAACTCCACCTGTTGCAGCGTGCCGTGGTCATTCTTGTGGCTGATGAACAGCAATCCGCCGAACAAGATGAAGCCGACGTGCAGCACGATGGCGCAGACGATACCGAAGGACAGATTGATTTTCATTTTTTGTCCGTGTTGATGCCGACCTTACTGATGCCGATCTTGCGGACCTCATCGAGGACAGCGACCACGTGTTTAAAATCGGCGCCGCCATCACTGTTGATAATGACCTTCGGATCCTTAACAGTAGACTTGAGTGTCTGGAGTTTCAACGGCAACTGAGCGATGGTAATTTTCTCCTTATTGTAAAACAAGTCACCTTTGGCGGTGACGCTGAGCGTGACGGCTTTTTCCGTCTCTTGCTGGTCGCCGAGCGAGGCGGCGCTGCCGGCTGTCGGCAACGCCACCTGCACGCCCTGGTTTTTCGTCATCGAGAGCGACACCATGATGAACGTAGCCAGCAGAAAAAAGATGATATCAATGAGCGGTATGATTTCGATCCGCGCTCGTTTTTTGCCGTATCCGCCTGATGAACTGTGCATGGTTACTCCTATGTTAAAAAAATCAACCGATTCTATTCGGCTATTATTCCGTAGTGGTGGCAGGAGTTTCCTCCTGCCACCTGTCTTGCTGCCTTGATAGTATAGGAATTTGCATTTTTAATCGTTTAATATCAACGAGTTACAAGTAATGGAGTCAAATACAAATATCGAATATCGAACAAGGAATGTAGAATGATGAAGTATTCCCTCCTTCGACATTCTACATTCCTTGTTCTGCGGTTCGCCATTTTCTTTTTATCCTGTTGAAAAAGTTCACACGAAGGGTGCTAATTAAAAGTTGCCGTCAGGAGGAAACTTCTGACGGCACAAAAATGGGTATCATAATAGCTCCTCCATTATGGGTTGGCGGGGATGAGCGACATGGGCGACCGCATCTGCCGTGCTCTCTTGTGGATGCATCATCAGCTCCAACTGGGTGGCCGCTAATTCGATCTCAAGGCGGGCCTCTTCCATCTTGGTGTTAAGAAAGTTGAACGGAATCAGCGACGTGATCGCGATGCCCAACCCGAATGCCGTGGCAATGAGCGCCTCGGCGATGCCGCCCGTGATCGCGCCGGGTGAGCTGAGTTCACCGCCGATGAGCGAGAATGACCCCATCATGCCGGTAACCGTGCCGAGCAACCCGAGCAACGGCGCGAGCGTGATCACCGTGTCCAGAATTGGAATGCCGCGCCGGAAGCGTTTCAATTCTTGCTCCTGCGCGTACAGCAGCGCACTCTCGATCGATTTCTCTTTGTGCGTCAGTGCGTAGCCCAACGTGCGTACGACGTGGTATTTCGACACATTGCTAATACGGATCGCGAGCTCTGTATCACCTTGTCCGACCGCCGCGAAGAATGTCTCCATCTCTTGCGGATTTCGTTTGCGTTGCTCATTAATCAAGAAGAAAACGCGCTCCAGTACCGTGCCCAGCGCCAAGATCGCGGCGAGTAACAATGGCCACATGATAGGTCCGCCCTTCTTAAAGATGTGGATCAGGCTGGTCTTCTGCACGAGAGCCTTGAGCGCGCCGCCACGCGACGGATCGAGCGGCACTAGTCCTTCGCCAGTTTCCACCAAGTCCGCAATGCCCGATTGCAGCTTGCCTTCCAGCGGACGAATCAACGGTTTGGTCGAGCCAGACTGCGGGATAGCAAGGCCGGCTGCACCGCCGATCTTGGCGCAGAACAAGGCCACCGGACCTATAATGGCGAACTGACCGTCCGCCACCGCACCCTGAAAATCCACGCCGACACCGGGGAAACGCATTCCTCCGATGGCGTCGAACAACCGCTTCAGCGAGACATTGACGAAGGCGGTCTGCCGGGCGAACTTCTCCGGTAGGGACAGCGTGGTGTTTTCCGTCGCCTGCTTGGCGGTCAAGATGGCTTCGCCGCAATACTGGAGTTCGCTGACGTTGATCTTCGATTCGAACGTGCGCGCATACTCATCGAGCAAATTGCCAGTGTAGGTCAGTTCGTCCTGCCGGGCTTTCATCTCGGCCTTGATGGTGATGATCTCAAGGTTGCCGGCATCCACCAGGCGAGTAACCCTTTCATGATCGCGCCGGAGCTGAGCGAGTTTTTCCTCCAGGGTCGTGAGTTCTTGCGCAAGCGGCAGTTTTTCAGTCGCGATCTGCTCGCGCAATTTATTGAGTTCCTGAATGCTCTTGGCCAGTTCCTGCCCCGCCGAGAAGGACAGTTGCTTCATAGTCTCGTTAGCGGCCGGCTGTTCGGCAAAGCTGCTGATTGCCAGAAAGAAAATGCAAAATGCGACGCTGAGTGTTTTCAAGAGAGTTTTCATTTGAGTATCACCGGTAGTGGCACGAATGCCGGGCTTTGTTTACCCTCGAGGATTTCAAGCGCCATCAGGACGTCACGGGCGACGGCCTTAGATGGTTCCCACTTCCAACCGTCTGCGGTGGGGCGACCGATGCCGGCTTCGCCGCGGGCGCTGACATAGTAGGCTTGCGCGAGACCGACATAAATGGCTTTGACCTCGGAGGGTCTGCCGTCAGCGAGGTTGTGGACTTCATAGCTGACGGTTATCTCGTTGTTGGTCTTATTAAGTTCGTTAAGGATGCCGAGAACGTTTTGGAACCGTTCGGCGGCGGCGACGCGGGTCTTGGACGGATCTTCCGGCATCCGTTGATACAGGGGTTGAAGTTTCGTCTGGATCGGCTCCGGGAGTTGTTTGAACATCTGGCGGATTTCTCCTTCCATACCGGCGACGGCCACGGTCAACTGTGCGCCAGCGGCCGTGAGCTGGTCGTTTTCAGCGAGCAATTCGTTGCGTTTCTTGTTAGCCTCGGTAACGCTGGATTCGGCCTGCTTGGTTTTTTCCTCGAGGGTGGCGATCTCCTTTTTGACCAGTTCCAGCCGGCAGATCAGTATCTCTTTGCCCTGCTGCCAGTCTTTGCGTTCCTTGGAAATGATTTGCTGGGTTTCAAGCCACTTGTCCATTGTCAGACGGGTCTCTTCGAGCGTCGGCGGGGCGGAGATTTTGTCTACATCGCCGGTGCTCATTTCGGCAGATAGGACTCCAGATGACAACAGACAGATGGCGGAGGTCAGCAAAAGCGTCCCGAACGCTAACCGCTGACGTACGTTATTCGATTTACAACCTCTGATCTTTAATTTCCGATTTCTGATTTCTGATTCTTTTTTCATACTCACCTTATCCTTTTTTAGAAGTTCGTTACCGGAAGGTCTTACCATGTCCCGGTTATGTAAAACGAGAAATCGATGCCTTTTGTATAAGAGGTTCTCACCTCTTCATCACCAAGATAACCGGGGGGGCGGTAGACCTCCTCAATTTCCGGATTGGTCAGGTTCTTGGCCATAAACGTCAGATTAAAGTGTTTTCCGAGTTTTTTGGATACACTTAGGTTGAGTGTGCCATACTCAGTTGCATAGACGTCCGGCACGTAGTTGCCATTTCTATTCCCTGCGCCAGTCACCAGGGTATCGCCTTTCACCGTATAGAAAAGTCCGATTTGTGTGTCAAAGCGATCATAATCATACATCATATAAATATTGTAGAGGTATTCGGGTGCATTCATCATGTCGCGGGTAGTCGTCTCAACCCCGGCATAGGCAAGGTGTTCCCTTTCACTCTCAGGGAGCGTCACCTCTGAATCAATAAACGTTGCATTTCCCCCCGTCGAAAAGCCCTTCATCGCATCCCAGAAATACCCCAGGTGATGCCGCGTTTCGATTTCAAAACCGCTCAACTTGCCTTCCGGAAAATTCAGCGGCGTCGTAAAGGAAAATGCGTTAACCAGATCCTGCACATATTCAATAGGATACTTGATGTCTTTGTGGAACCAGGAGACTGATATCAATCCGCCGTTATAGGGCGTATAATCAAGGCGCAGGTCGTAATTTTGCAAGGCGCTCATCTGCAGTTCGGAATTCCCTATAAAGATATCGTCGCCGAGGAATTCCTGCTGCTGAATGGGTGTGAGTTCTTTAAAGGTCGGGCGGGCCACGGTTTCACTGTAGGAACCACGCAGCGAAATCTTCTTGATCGGTGTCAATACGAACCCGAGCGAAGGCAGCACATCGGCCTGATCAAACGAAACATCGGCGTCGCCGGGAAGCAGATCGGTGTACAAACGGTTCCCATTCTCGTCAGTCGTAACCCATTTCGCATCCTTTTCAGGGTCATTGATGATGCTGAGTGTGGTGGTTTCATAACGGGCGCCCCCGATCAACTTCACGAAAGACCATAGGGGTAAGTCCGCCATGTAATACCAGGCTGAAATATCCTGTTCGCCCTCATAATCCACGTCCACAAAAGGTGGTCCATCTTTTATTGTAGGGCCGTCCAGATCCAGAAATACATCGCTATAAGAATAATCCTCCCAGGAGCCTTCATACGTGGGAGCGGCATCCTCTCCGGTCTGTCTGTAGTTACCAAAAGAATCCTGATCAAACATGCGGTCTACCTGATCATAAAATACGCCGAGTTTCACATACCCTTCATCACCGCTCCATTGTTCAAAGGGAAACTTCAGGTTCGCAAAATATTGCCCGCTTTCTTCTGAAATCTCTGTCCATGTTCGCGAAACATTCCCCAGGAGAAAATTTGCGGCCGGTGTGTATGGGCCATAGTATGCAGGGTCAGTGGATGACGGAATACCATAGTCGGGGTATCCTTCGTCATAAGATTCCGCATACCAGGCCGAACCGAACTGCCGTTTGTCGGGTTCATCTAAACCGGAAGAGCTTAGGGCAATGGTCCAGTCGGTTTTAGGAGAAAGAATCGTGAAGAAACCTTCGGGTCCAATTTCAGAAATGGATAGTGTGTGTTCTCCTTTGAATTGCAGCGTATCTGTTGTCCGCTCGGTATACTTCAGAGTTTCTGTCCTAAGGTAGGGCGCCGCATTCTGATTGTCGTGTGCATTGCCCAGGCCCTTCGGATCGTTGGGGTCGTAGCCGGGAAAATAATATGCCTTGCCCCTGGTATCTTCGGCAAGAATCGCCTTATCCTCCGTAACCCCGGTATGCATATAGAGTACATTCAGCGAATGGTCTTCGATTTCCGCGCCCACCGCGGCCAGCGCGCCCCATTGCATCTCTTCGCTCCCCTCGGTGACATCAAAAAGCGACGTTTTGAAATCTTCTCCTACAGCCGGTACCGGCTGTTCCGGGGGTTGGTCTGGATTTCCGTATTGAGGGGTCAGCCCTTTTTGGGGATTCTTATTATCAATCCATAAGGAATCATCAACTCCGTTGTCATAATAGGAGCTGTCCCGTTTGTAATATGTGCTAAAAAGGCCACCGACCTTGATTCCGTTCTTGAGTTCATGTTTCCCGCCGCCGGTCAGCGACATGTTATAATCAATCGGCGCATCATCACGGGAAATGCCCAGGGGGGCGGTAAAATTGCCATCCGACGGAATATTCCGAAGGCCGTCATCTGTTCCCATAAAATTCACTCCACCCCCCTTATAGGTGAGGAAACGGTCATTACCCGTCACCTGCGTGTTATATTCAGCACCGCTCTTAAATTTGAGCACCTTCTCGTCCGGAATGCCTTTGAGCGCCACATTCACAGCTCCGCCTGATGCATCGCCCTGCTGGTCCGGCGTAAAGGTTTTGCTAACCTGAACGCTGTCGATGACCTCCGTGGGAAACTGGTCGAGCTGCACGGCGCGCTTATCAGGATCAGCGCTCGGCAGGCGTACGCCGTTCATCTGTGAATTAACGTACCGGTCAGGTAGCCCGCGAACCACAGCGTATTTGCCGTCCTGCACCGTAGCGCCCGATACCAGATTCAATGCGCTGGCTGCATCAGTGGCCCCCGCTTTTCTTAACCATTCAGAACTGATAGAGTCCAATAGCGCCGGGCTTTCGACACGAAGCATCAGCAGGCCGGCTTCCGTTCCGCCGATCTGCAGATCCTGGACAACAAACTCCTCCATCTCCGTGAACTCGCAGGACAGCGAAGCATCCACGTCCGTCATCTTTCCCGGTGAAACCACCACATTGGCCTGCACCTGCCGGGTGTAGCCTTCTTTCGAAAAAACAAGCGTGTAGCTTCCCGGCGGCACTTGACCGAAAACAAAGTTGCCTTCATCCGTGGCGGTTATTTTATCGCCCGTTTCAGCAATAGAGACCTGTGCGGAGGCCAGAGGCACGTCAAAATCCTTGTCATACACAATGCCGCGAATAGAACCCGCTTGCTGCGCCAAAGCCATCTTTGTAAAGAAAAGCATCATAACGAGAAATATACAGCTATACCTCTTAACGGCTATAGCCATAAGCCCTAACATAGATTATCAAAAGCTCAAATATGATCATGTATTTTATTAATAAAAGCACGATACCTGGTTGAAAAATATTTCTAATATCCAAGAAGAAATTTTAACCCCTGTGTTTCACCAGCCATTCTCTGGCGAGTTGTTGCGCTTTTTCTATCTGAGAAGGGGGCATCTTTTTCCTAAGGATGTCGCGATACTCCCTCGCAATCTTGTGTCCTTGTGACGCTCCAAGGCTGTACCACATATAGGCAGAGACATAATCCTGAAAGACCCCGCGTCCGTATTCATACATCATACCCAGTTTGGCCTGTGCAGATGGTATCCCCTGATCGGCAGCAAACCAGTACCAATTGGCAGCTTCCTTATGGTCTTGAGGAATGCCGCGTCCTTTGAAGTACATCAAACCCAGATTGATCTGCGCAATACCTTCCCCCTGTTCGGCAGCATGCCTGAACCACTTGAACGCTTCCTTATGGTCTTGATGAATGCCTTGTCCTCGAAGATACATCAGTCCCAGGTTGGTCTGCGCAACGGCAAGTCCCTGATCTGCAGCAAGCCGTAACCACGTAGCTGCTTCCTTGTAATTATGAGGAACACCTTGTCCTTTGTAATGCATCCAGCCCAGAAGGAACTGGGCTTCTGGAACTCCCTGCCCGGCAGAAAGCTGTAACCACTTCCTTGCCAGAGTGTAGTCCTGAATTACCCCTTGTCCTTCGTAGTACATCAACCCCAGATTATTCTGGGCCAAGGCGTATGCCTGTTCGGCAGCAAGACGGTACCACGGAATCGCTTCTTTATGATCCTGAGGAACACCTGTCCCATCTGAATACATCATGCCCACAAGGAACTGGGCTTTGGCATCTCCTTGTTCGGCAAGCGGTTTCCATTCCTGAAAGGCTGCTGCATAATCTTCGTTATTGAACGCATCCCAGCCTTTTTGCAAGTCAGCACACCAACCTTCTGTTGAAGCCAACAGAAGAACTACAAGTGTGTAGAGAATAAGTGGTATATTTTTCATAATTTAATGTTTAGGAATTTCAAAGTTTTTGGTAGGAGCCAACTCCTGTTGGCGACCGTGGCTTTTGCTCAGCGTTGTGAATTGCCGGTCGCCGTCAGGAGACGGCTCCTACCTGCACGTTTTAAGTTGCAGAAGGCCTAATTTACCACGGGTCTCCCAACCCATCGTTAATCTGGCGAACTCTGATCCATAGTTCAGCGTCAGGCTCTACCCCGTGCAATGCCATCGAGCAGCAGGTGGCAGACAAATCTTCGGCGCGCGGTCTGGAATTGGGGTTTTCAACACCTTCTTCAACTGCCCGTTTATAAACCGCCAGTGCGACTGCCGTGTCGTCCATCGACTGATACGCCTCCGCAAGGGGGCGAAGCGCTCCCGCCCGATAGATGTTTACAATCTTATCTCTTTGCGAATCAAAGAGAGCGAGCAGGGCATCCGCGTCGGTTCGCGCCTTTTGTCTGTTACCCGCCCGGAAGCGCAGCTTGACCAATTCCGATATCATAGGAATGCGGTGTTCCGGACGCCATTGGGCGCTGTCCATAAAGAGTTGTGCTTCGTTAACCAACTCAAGCGCCTTGGTCTGGTCCGCATGATCCAGCGCAAACCCGGCTAGTTCTGTTAGCAGTTCAACTCGCTTAAAAATCGGCAATTTGTCCCATGAAGTTTTAATTTTCTCTTCCGCCAGTAAACGCCGTCCTGCATCGTCATAAAAACGGTTAAAGAGATTGGCGCACGCCTTCAGCGCATTTTCCACGATGTCAAAATTACCCGGCGCAATTAATGCGTCCAGTGCATTCATTTGCTCGTCAAAATGCTCTTCGCCGGCAATCAGTGCCTTCACTCCGGCTACTTTGCCTGATTCAGAATCTACTACACCCGTTTCAAACTGATCGGTCTGTACGGTCTGTCCCAGCCAGACGTACGTATTGGCAATTTTTACTCTGATTTGATCTCTGCGCCAGTCTTCGGCAGACTCAGAAACCTCAACGGCGAGATTCAAGTATTGTTGCACCTCGCCGGTGTAGCCGTGCCTTGCACAATAAAAAGCAAGGTCGCAGTAACCTGAGCCACGACGCCAGTTGTCAATCCTTTCAATAAGACTAAGCGCCCACAGCGGCTGATCCAGTTCAAGAGATGTCTCAACGACCTTCTCCTGCGCCCGCGCCCGGTCTTTGATGTGCGGTTTAACCGGAATCGCCGCGGCTGTTTCAAAAGCGTGGTCGAGCAATTCGTTCTGATAAACCGCAAGCGGCGTATCCGTTAGGGACACAACCACGCCGGACTGGTTTTGTGCAACATCATCTGTTCTGTCCTGTTTGCCGCAACCGGCAGTGAACAAAAACAGTGTGGAACCGGACAACAAGAGGAATAATCTTAATTTTACTGTCATTTTATACTCACCGTTTTGATTAAAATGATTGATAGCAGCGGCGTCGCACCGCTGCTATCAGGGTGTCAACTTTTAACTACTTGTTCCCAAACTCTGTTTGGGAACACCGTGTTACTATGAAACTCTGTTTCTTGGATACCCGATCAATTGCCATAAGCTCTATCGTTCGGTTTCTAGAAACAGAGCTTCTCAACCATTGCGTTCCCAAACAGAGTTTGGGAACGAGCCGGACAGCAGCGCCGCTGCCATCATAATGTCATACTGTAAGAAAATAATTATTTCGCCACCTTAACCTTCAGCTTTGTGCTCAAGCCATTGGCCTTGAAAGTTATTGTTGCGTTACCCTTTTTCTTTGCTGTAACGGTAAATATTGCCTCACCATTCTCGTCCGTTACCTCACTCTCCGAAGAGACATGTATGCTTTTTTTACTCTTCTTGTTTAACTCTACCGTAATCTCTTCACCTTCAACTGCGCATCCATCCTCACCTGTTACTGTCACAGTCACCTCACCGCTCTTCTTCTCCCTGAGCGTTAACTTGGACAGAGATAACGAGATTGATTTAGCCTCGCATACCGTTGGGGTAGGCGATACTGATGGTGTAGGTATCGGCGGCAGCGTCGGCGATGGAGTTGCCGTTGGTGATGGATTTGGGGTTGGTGTAGGACTCGCCACTGGAGCGGCAACAATCATGCCGTAGGCATCAGCCGCTGTCCAGCCTTCCAGCCAGTTTTCGTTGGCGCTGAAAGCGCCGCGATACGCTGCCGGCGTGAAGAACCCGTCATCAGGGGCCGTAGCTGCGCTGGCAAGAGCCTCGTTGGCAGGACGCGGATCTATTGATTCAACAGGAAGGACACCCTTACCTTCCGTAGAAGTAAACAGCGAGCCGCGAGTAATGCTCACAATCGGAGCATTTGCCGAGTCAGAGCCTGAAATTACCACATTGTTCTTTTCAGAATTGCTGCCGCCACTGACAGTTACGCCATACGTATCTGAATCGGTGTAGGCGTCATCGTTAAGGTTGCTGAATAACACACTGTCCGTGATTTCCGCGAGTTTGCCGGAAGTCTGAACCGTGTAAAGCATTCCAGGGGAGTTGAAGTCGTCAGCAGAGCACCCGATGCAAGCATTAACATCCGAAGTAACCGTGTAATCTGTTGTCCATGTATCCGCAAATGACAATGTGCCGTTGTAGCCATAGCCATTGGCGCCGTCACCGTCGTTGCCGTCAGGTCTGACAAGTTTTTCACCCAGATCCATAAAGATGCAGTTGCGATACTGGACACGGGCGTTGTCACGCCAGACTGTTCCGCCGTCCCCGTCAATCGGATTGCCAATGACGGTAGCGTTATAGATCGTGGACGTGGTCATCGGCTGCGCGTCAGAATCTTCCGCGCCGTCAGTTTCGAAACAGTTGTCACCCACGCCGGAACCCTGCTTGGCATCGATGCTGTAGCCCTGAACGAGAAACATGAACTGGGCTTTGCCGCGCCAGCCTTCGTCAACGTCAAAGTTGTCGTCACCGACGTTCCAGATACTGATATATTTCAGGTTGACCGTGCCGCCCCAGATTTCAACACCATCATCCACATTGTTCATGATCTCAACATGATCGATATCGGTTTCGCGACCGATACCGCCCAGCGACAGACCGTTGAGCTCGTTGCCGAGTCCGATCACTTTGCCGGCGTAACGTATTGAAAGATAGCTGATCGAACCGCTGTCGTCATTGTCATCTGCGCCGCCGTATATAGAGTAATCAGAATCAGTCAAACCTTCCATCTGCTTCTCATTTAAACCCGAAGGATCCTTCGTGTTGTCACCCACCTGAAGGCCACCGTAATGAGAAGCGGAAATCAATCCTTTACCCATGATCGTCAGATTGCCCCACTCATTGGCGCCCTCATGCCACGTCCCGGTTTTGGGGTCGCCGCCGCTGGGGTGGCCGGAGTCGGACGTCCAGGTAGCCACATCGCTGGTGGAGGTCATAATGACCGGGTTGTCTTTGGTGCCGTTCACGAAGATTTTAGCGCCGCGTGCCACAGCCAGACTACCACCGGCATCGGTAGTACTCGCGACAACCGTGCCTGCCTCGATGGTCAAGGTAGCGCCCGGCAGGACGTAGATCTGGTCCTCCAACCTATACACATTGTCCGCAGTCCACGTCGTGGAAGTGGAGATATTACTCGATACCTTCACCGTGGCCGCACTGGCAGTGCCAGCCACGAAAAGGGCCATCATGACCCCTAATACTGCCTTTCTCATGTTTTTCATGATATATTCTCCTTTACTCTTTACTTGTAACCTTAACGGACCTTTCTTTCAGTCCGCTTCCATTTCATTCATTTTTATATTATGGTTCAACTGCCTTGCCTGCCTCCTTTCGAGTTGGAAAGATAGCTTATTGAGTCCCTCTACTGCTACGCTGTGACGTCTATCCATCCCGGTAATTACCTGTCGTATAAACTCTGGTATCTTTTTCGCTTCTATTTCAAAGGTTTCCGCAGCGATCATTTTCTTTTCAGCATTCATGTTTTGTAATAAAACTGCCAAACGACTGTAAATCTCGGTAATGCTCGTAAGGTCACTGGCCATTGTGCACAGCCTTGTTTGTACATTCCGGGGTAATTTATCAATAAAATCCATAACGGTATCCCTTGCAATCATTTCCACGATTACGTCACCGTCTGCTGTTACCGATGCGGCCCTTTTCGTCTTCCCAAGGAAGGCAATTTCTCCAAATATATCCCCTTCAGTTAATAAACCAATTAACACTTGCTTACCACCAACGTTTTTTAGCACCTTGGCCCTGCCTTCTTTCAAAATATAGGCATAATATGGCCATGTGTCCTCCTGTATGATAATCTCACCGTCTTTGACTTTCACGGTTCTGGAAGCGATCCGTTCCATTATTCACCTCCTTAATTTACATCCTTTTATCTGCGATAAACTGAAAAATGAATTTATTATCAAGCATCGGCATATTGTTTATTTTGAAGTTTCATGATTGTTTGTATATAGTTCTTACCAATAATTGCTGCACTGTCGTAATCAAAACTTTTCAAACACAATTGACATTCAACATAGTTGTCTTTTTGCCTTAAATTGGGTAACATACCACTTGCCTCTGTTCGCGCTCCTGATTCAGGTGATTGTCTAATAGCCTGAAAACTACCGGTAAATATCTTAAATTCTTTATTATTGCCACAATTAGGACATAAGAAAAAGGTACTCATTCTCATATTTAGCCTCCTTTGTTTCGCTGAATTTATGAATTACTATATAAAGCTATACCCCATATAAATTATGAAAATACTATACACATGTAATATTAAAGGGATATGAAGGAATTATTAATTTTGTGTTAAATTTAAAAGTCGAATCTTTGGTGGAAATTCACATCAGGGGTGGGTGCAATGAATATGCTATTCATTGCACCATTTTGTGGGAGGAGAAAAACGGAAGCGGTTGTTTCATGATTCTCCCTTTGGTCGAAATGACATGCTATTTATGGATTCAATCTGCTTGACAATGGAAAGTCCAAGCCCTGTCCCGCTCATTTCCCGTGAGCGGGCAGAATCGACTTCCAAAATAATTTATTTTTAAACATTCCAATTATTCCCTGAATTTATAACCAATTCCACGGATCGTTATTATGTGACTTGAGAAGTCTTTCAGTTTTTTTCTGAGGGAAGCGATGTGAACATCAATGGTACGGTCAGTGACAATTGCCTCGGATCCGGAAATCTCATTGAGTAACTGGTCTCGTGTAAATATTCGTCCCGGCTTGTTGGCAAGTTGGTAAAGTATCTTGAATTCAGTTAAGGTCAATGGAATAGGTTCATCCTTTATGGTTACTTCATGTTTAGATAAGTCGATCGTAAGGTCATCTATTTTAATATAATCTTTTGTTGCCGAAGCACTTTGCATTCGCCTGAGGACTGCTTGTATGCGTGCTACAAGCTCTTTCGGGCTAAAGGGCTTTGTCATATAATCGTCTGCGCCCAGTTTCAAACCCATAATTATGTCAGCTTCCTCCCCTTTTGCTGTTAACATGATAATTGCGATGTGAGCAAACGCCTGGTCTGCCTTTAATTTCTTACATATCTCTAAACCATCAATCCCTGGTAACATGAGGTCTAATACGATAAGCTCCGGCCTTTCTTTTCTAATCAGAAACAACGCATCTTCGCCATTAAAGGCTGATAGTGCTTTATAACCCTCTTTTTCAAGGTGGTAGCGGACCAGTTTTACCAGGTCTTGCTCATCATCTACAACAAGGATTTTTTTTGACATGGGATTATCTTATAGCTCAATGCTGCAACAATTTGTTCAATGCGCTTTTCTGCCTCTGCCGCAAAAGACTCACGTTATTCAATGCCTTCATCTTTTTATCAAATTTGACAACGATTCCTTCGACTTTCACAGTACTTTTGCCATCTTAGGATTTAAGTTGAAAAATTTTGCTGATAAACTCAATAACTTTTGAAAAATCTTTATATGATGATCATAAGGGTTAACACACCAGTTTATTCTTCTTGTCCTTGAAAAAATCCGGGATATCATGGGCCTTTTATCTTCCCCGCCAAAGGTTTTGTCTATCCAGTCTTCAATGGCATTCCGGGTATGCCTGAAAAAAGCGAGTTTTTCTTCTTCGCTTCCTTCAACTTGAGAAGGGTCTTCAAAATTGCTGTGGAGGTATTCCTTTCCTCCCTGAAAGAAGGGACAACTCTCTTTCGCCTGATTGCAAACGGTAACGACGTAATCCAATTTTATTCCATAAAATACATCGATATGCTTTGCATGATGTGAGGAGATGTCAATACCAACTTCTGCCATGACCTTGATGGCATACGGATTGACCCGCGATGGCTGCGTACCGGCACTGTATACCTCATAACGGTTACCGTACATTGACCTAAGTAATCCCTCTGCTATCTGAGACCGGGCAGAATTATGAGTACAGATAAATAAAACCTTTTTCTTCATACGATTTCCTTTCTATAAAACTATGTCTTGAGTATGACAGATTTTTGTTTACACTGAGGCAAGTCGAGATTGCATTCCCTAAAAATATGGCATGTTTTCCTGCACAACGAGACCAGCATCAGCATTACAGGGACTTCAATCAAAACACCCACAACTGTTGCAAGGGAAGCGCCAGAATTTAGTCCAAAAAGCATCGCCGACGTTGCTATTGCCACCTCAAAATGATTGGATGCGCCGATCATTGCAGCGGGGGCTGCATCTTCATAGGAAAGTCCCAGTAATCGGGACACACCATATCCCAGCGCAAAGATGAATATTGTTTGAATAAAAAGTGGAATGGCTATCCATACTATCGTCAGGGGATATTTCAGGATAATCTCTCCTTTAAAGGAAAACAAAAGTATCAATGTTGAGAGGAGGGCAATGATGCTCACAGGGGTAAGCCATTGCAAGAACTGTGTATTAAACCATTCACGTCCCTTAAATTTGATGAGCCACTTTCGAGAAAAATAACCCGCTATCAGAGGCAAGGCTACGTAAATCAACACGGAAAGCAGAATCGTCTGCCATGGGATAGGCATGGCATTTACACCCAGCAAGAACCCACCGAGAGGCGCATAGAGTATCAGCATGCTAAGGGAGTTTATGGCAACCATTACTAAGGTAAGTCCGTCGTTTCCTTTTGCCAGATAACCCCACATTAATACCATTGCGGTGCACGGGGCAATTCCTAAGAGAATTGCGCCGGAGATGTAACTTCTCCACAGCTCAACTTCCTGTCCGGATCTGATAACTTCCGTTCCTGGCAAGAATTTTTTAAATAGATACCCCAAAAAGAACGATGCGATCAGATACATGGTAAAGGGTTTGATTGCCCAGTTGACGAATAAGGTCAAGGCCACGGGTTTCGGGGTTTTTGCAGCCTTTACTACCTCTGCAAAATCGATCTTAACCATAATGGGATACATCATAAAAAACAGGCAAATAGCAATAGGTATAGAAACTTGATATACTGTAAAAGCATCTAACTTTACGGCAACTTCGGGTGCTAATTTTCCTAAAATAATACCAGCGCCAATACAAAGTAAAACCCAGAGGGTTAAGTATTTCTCAAAAATGGATAATCTTCTTTTCTCAGCCATATTTAATCCTTCCTCTGATCTATTAAAAAGATGCTTCCCTTAATTGTTTTAGCTTTTTTCTTAATTTCGGCAGTGACCTTGCTTATTTCAAGGAATGAATGAAACCGTGAATTTCCATGCGACACAACAACGGCTAATGATATTGACATTAAGGGGTATCTGCATTTTTCATTTTTTCTGTCCAATGTTTCTATGTAACCATTTTTAATATCGCTGTCGGCATATAATGATGATGCCATGTCATCGAATTCTTTTATAAATCGAGTGCATAACTCATGTATTTCTTTGGGATGGATAACGGCAATGAAATCATCTCCTCCGATATGCCCGATATAGCCGATTCTGGAAAGTTTAAATATCTCGGTAATTAAGCAGGCAGTTCTTTTAATAACTTCGTCGCCTTTGCAAAACCCGTAGTAATCGTTATAAGATTTAAAGTGATCTATATCGCAATAGACGCATGCGAAATCAAGGCCGTTTTTTATTTGTTTTTCAACAAAGGTCTTTATGGAAATGTTTCCTGGAAGTCCAGTCAGGGGGTTAGACTGGGATGCATATTTTATTTTTAAAGCAGTCATTCTTTCAAGCAGGGAATGAACTGTTGAAATCCCATAATACTTGCCGTCCTTCAATACAATAAACACATCGTAAAGCCTGGAAAAATCTCTTAAAAGAACTTGTCTTGCCACAAAATCAACGCATTGATTTACATCGACTGTCAGGAAATTCTCGTTCATTACATAAGACACGGGGCGACGATAAAACAGGTCAAAGCCGAACTGCTTGCCAAGCTTTGCAAAGAGTTCTGTTTTCATGACAAGTCCTGCGGGAACGCCAACATTTACAACAGGAACGCCAAGAAGATCACGGTTTTTATTAAACATTTCCATCAGTGTCCCCACTGTGGTAGAAGAATGGACAACAGGCACATTAAGAGAAGTGATATCCCCGACTTTCGTTTCAGCGGAAAAGTTTTCTTCATTAGTTTCCGCAATTGAATGAAGAGACGTAATCCTGTTCCGAACAAACACAGGAATGGATTCCAGTGTTGTAGATGGCTTTCCCAAAAGGTATCCCTGCCCCCAGTCTATTCCCAGTTCTTTAACAGTTATTAGTTCTTCTACGGTTTCTATTCCTTCTGCCACAACTTTCGAGGAGAAAAGCTTATGGCACATTTCCACAATCATTTTTAAAATGCCCTGTTTCTTTGTGGATTTATCAACATTTTCCGTGAGGAATTTGTCGATTTTGACGATTTGCGGGCTTGTTTCAGAGATAAGCTTTATGCCGGCGCTTCCCGAACCAAAATCGTCTATAGCAATTGAAAACCCCTGTGATTGATAATGTTCTAAAACACTATAGAATAACCCCTGATTCTTTATAAAAGCCCTTTCTGTAACTTCAAGAGCTATATTTTTAATTTCAAATCCAAATTCTTCTATCAGGGATTTTGTTTCACCCTTATTATGTCTCGTACCCACCATACTTGCCGCATCTATATTGATAAACAATTTCGTAGCCTTTGTGTCCAATGCCAGCTTCTTGGCGTTCGAAATGGCCTTCTTTCTGCACAACATATCAAGGTCTTCAATGAAATTAAGTTCATCTGCAATTTCGAATAGGGTTACCGGATTTTCAAAAATACTTCCCTCTGGCCCCCTGCTCAGTGCCTCGTAAGCCACAACGTCTCCTGTTACGAGACAAACTATAGGCTGGAATTTAGTAGAAATTAATTCATGCGCCAGGATATTTATAAATTCCGCTACAAATTCTTTATTAATGTCCGATTTCTGGTTTTTCTCAGACGCGAAAGTAATTTTGGCTACCATATCACCACTCCTCCTTTATCTTTAAAGATGGACATTGTCATAAAAAGGCAATTTGAATAGAGACGCGGAGCAAGTATTTGTTCTTAAAGCATCCTATTCCCTAAAAAATATTGGGAGAGAGATAGAGGGTTTCTCTCTCCTGCCGGGTCCGATTGCCTTTACCGGCAATCTACATGAGAAGTAATTCATGCAAATCTACGAAAATTATAAAATTTCAACGTTAACGGAATATGAAGGAATTATTAATTTTGTGTTAAATTCAAACCACGTTTCCTTCATAATTATTTACCAAGTTATTTAAGCATTTTTTATATTATGTTATTTTTTAGCATTATGTCATAGTTGACATAGCGAGTCCAAATAAAAAATTCAATGAAAGTGCCGGCAGGATGAAAGATAAAGGGTTTTAAATTTTGGAGAACTTTTATAATGAGAATATAAGAGACTTGAATATAAGTGGTTTTATGGTAAACTTTTTGTATTTGGTAAGCATAATGAATTTCAAAATGACGGGAGAGAGAGATGAAAAAAATTAGTTCTGTTGCAATTATCTTTGTGTTGTGTGCTTTGGTATCTTACGGATGCAATCCCAAGCAGACGGCTTTATCAGACAAAGGCGGTATCTGGTCTGTCTATGACAGGGAATGCAGGAAATGTCACAAGGTAAATGGAAAGGGTTGTCTCGTAGGGCGATGGATATTTAAGACTCCTAATTTCACCAATACCAAATGGCAGGATAATGCCTCTGATTCACGATTAATTATAGCGATAGCCAATGGCAAGAGAAAGATGCCGGGTTTTAAAGGCAAACTAAAGGACGAAGAGATTGTAGACCTGGTCAAGATATGTGTTAGAAGTTACTATCCACCGGCGAAACCATAAGGATTAATATTGATTTTGCAGTGCTAAAAGGTAAAATTTGTTCTATGTTCAATGTTTAGGGATTTCAATGTAGGGGTTGAAAATCGTTCGACTGAGCTCAAGACGAAGTCTTCAACCCCTACGTACAAATATTTCTGTTAGAAGCTAAACACCAGCTATTGGAGAAACAATGTTACGGGAGA
>Ga0082335_1004340_pt1 | contig 21513 bp, 17 predicted proteins | sample Subgrocontami58m_FD_72375 | JGI IMG/M metagenome (GOLD analysis project Ga0082335, IMG submission 72375) | Subsurface groundwater microbial communities from S. Glens Falls, New York, USA - GMW37 contaminated, 5.8 m (SPADES assembly) (version 2) ...
TTGAACTCATCCACTGCCGCCCGCGGCAATCGGTCTTCCTCCGTAAAAAGCAGATTCACTAATGTATTATTATCCAGTATTGAATAGTCTGTCATTTAAAACTCCTTTACCCCGATATCCGGGATTAACAGGACAGCAGGATTATTTTATCATGTTCATCGTGTCTATCCCTGTTAATTTAAATTCGTGTTTAGACGTGGCAAAGCTCCTTTTATCCTGTTAATTCTTTTTATTTTTCCCCCATGCAGCACTTTTTGTACTTTTTCCCGCTGCCGCATGGACAGGGCTCATTTCGCGACCTCGGACAATCTCTCTTTCAATGTTTTTGCTATCTCGTAATATTTTGGTTTCATGTCTTTACTCCGTAGTTTAAGCATATTCTATGACAACAACATTTGAACTTTCAATATCAATAACTCCCAACTCCAAAAGTCTATCTTCTGATCTCTGGCGTTTAACTTCTATCGTCTGCCTTTCGCCTAACCATAATGGACGTTTTATTTCAAACCATTATTTTCCAGTGGGTTTTAACTTTAAAACCTCGGTTTTAAAGCGTTTTGGCATTACTGAAACTGTTTCGTATGTTGTCTGGTAAGTTACCTCTTGTTTATCCTCTTTCAGACGGCTATCGAAAATCATATTCATTTAGTTATTACCCTCATTATTACCCTCTTTTAGAGGTATTACCCTTTTTCTTCCATAATGCGCCTGGGCCTCGCCCGATACATTCAACCGCGCCATCTTTCCGCATAGCTTTAAGCACTGTTCGTATCATATCACGGCTGACAGCAGGACATTTCTTCTCTATATCCGCAACGGTAAAGTCCCTGTCAATGGCATGAACAGCGTGATGCACCATCTCTGTTTTAGAACCCCGCGGGCTTCCTATGGAACCGGCTCTCTCTTCAAACTCCTTATATGCCGTTTTAAGAATGGAGAGCACAAAATTCAGATATGGCCACGGATCATGTTTGCCATCATGCCAGCCTTTGGAACTTTCCGCAAGGGTTTCGTAATAACGCTGCTTATTTTCTTCAATAATACGCTCAAGACTAATATACCGGCCGACCTCATAGCCAAGGAGATAGCACTGCAAAAGCATAAGCAAGCGTGATACCCTTCCGTTGCCGTCGCGGAACGGATGCACGCACAGGAAGTCCAGATTGAACGCTGCCAACGCAATTAATGGATGCGTCCAACGTTCTTTGTTGCAATCCTGCCACGCCTTTACCAGTAACTTCATATATCGCGGAGTTTCATTCGCAGTCACCGTTTTAAAGCGGATCCGAGCTCTACCATCGGGATACCGTTCTATGATGTCGCTGTCTCTGCTTTTATACTCCCCTGCATCGCCTATGCCGCCCCGCACCAACCGGTGCAGTTTGCGAATGGTGTCTTCCGACACTGCAAGGGAACTGGACTTCGTATGGAGCAGTTCTCGCGCGTTACGATAACCGCGCACCTCTTCTTCGTCCCTGTCTCGTAAATGCGCCCTGCCGAATACCACCTCCTTTACCCTCGCGGGGTCAATAGTGACGCCTTCAATCCTGTTGGAAGACACCGCGCTCTCTATGATGGCATGTTCTTTCAGCGCCTTTAACTTCTGCGGCGCCTGCCGTGCATAAAGTTCCTGCTTGCCAAGATACTCTCCAAGATCGGCAAGATACCATGCCGTACTCTGCGGTACAGATTGCGCTGCCGATTCAAAAAACAGAAGCGTCTTCATAATTCGCCATCCTCATTCGCACCCACCCCTGTTTCCCTTCCAAGGAGGGGACTTTTATATTCCCCTATCGAGAGGGGGTTGGGGGTGTGTTTATTCCCCTCTTGAGAGGGGCGAGGGGTGTGTCCATAAGACTTTTCGGGGTCTTCAATCAGAATCCGCGGCTCCAGCTTCGGCTGGTTTTCCTTGCCTATCCATGTGAGTTCGAGTTTTTGGCGGTTATTGGCCATATTTGCTCCGATTCTTATACCCAATACGGAATGTATTCTGCAAACTTCACAGAAGTTATCCATTTCTTCATTGGTTCCTCGTCTTATCAATAATGAAGTAGCAACATATTGATACTTATGATGTTTTGAAAGTTTTCCGTTTTCTAATGAAGTAAAATATGGCGCATCTACACAACCAACGTCTTGTCCTTACGCAGAATGATTCTAATCATTCTGCCTATTTCAAAATATGTCATCACCATAACAGTATTGACATTTCTAACAACGGCATTTCTCGCCTCGTAGACAAGAGTCTTTATATTCTCAAATAACTTACGATGCGTTTGAGGTTTATCTGTTTTTGCCATGTTCCATTAGTGATACTTGATCCGACGGTTATTAAACGCAGGCTTAGTTCCTTCGAGCACGTTCACAACATGTAAATTGATTGTTGGGTTCTCGATTGATCCAGATACGTATGCGATCTTGGAGGCATTTTTACGATCAAATGACGAATAGATGACTTGCTCTGCGTCGCACACCACCGCGAGATTAGGGTTGTGTGTGACCATAATGATTTGCCGCCTTTTTTTCGCCTCACTCAATACAGGCACAAGCAGGCGCACAACCGTCTCGTTGTCCAGGTTCTCTTCCGGCTGGTCCAAGATGATTGGATTGCGGCCCTTGTCTACCAATAAGTAAAAGATAAGAAGGAGCGCGCCGCGTTGACCGGGGGATAACTGCTCAATTTGGGTATCTTGAAATAGTAGCGAGTAACGAGGCTCCAAATACGATAAGCCATAGAGCAAGTCATATACACTTCTTGCCACCTTTTTATCCCGCAGAATCGATGTTATTCCAATGGCATCTGCGTTGCCTCTTGATGCAGAGACGTGAATCTTCGTGTCGAGTTCCTCAACAAAACTCAATACGTTTTCCTTCTGACTGAGATCGAATTGTTCGGAAACGCGCTTTATCACTGCATAACTTTCGTCTTTTCCGCTGAATTCGCCAGCGTTCTGCTTCACTAGATCGAATAGTGCAGACGCGAGAGCTTCTGACGACCCACCTAGAGTTGCCTGGAATTGCAGCTTGTATTCTTCTCTGATGAGTTTGTTGCCTTGAATCAAGTCCTGAACTGGCTTGAATAAGTCCTCACGCGCTTTTCTTTGAGTATTCAGAATCTCAAAAATCTCACCGGATAAATTCCGACGCTGAGCCTGCTTGCTTTCCAGCAGTACAGGCAACTCATTAAGTTGTGCAATTCTGTTCTCTATACCTTTCAGCGTCTCAGGCACTTCATGGGTGCCAGTTAGCTCACGTAGCTTTTCTTCCCAAGACTCGATAGCTTTTAAACTCTGCTGAAATAAAAGCTGTGGCTCATTGAGCTTGGTCTTCAGTGATGTCTGATTGTTATGGAGAGAGTGCTTTGCCTGTTCGTTCTGGTTGGCTTTCTCTAATAAGGACTGCTGTTCTTGCGTAACGATTGCTACCATTTCGTCGAGTACTGGCTGATTTACAGTCAACGTAGCAAGCTCGTACAGCTTCACTCCCAAGATTTCTAAGTCTTTTGCCGTATCGTCCTGAAATTGTTTGTACTGCCTTTCCAAGGTGCGTAGGCGTTCACGTACTGTTTGAATAGCTTTTGATTTGGCAGCAAAGCTCGCTTGAACACTCGCGTTAGATATGGCTACTTCTTCAAGCCCCTTGAGCTTTGCTGCAATTTCCTCAAGCGAGTTCGCCGCTTGCTGTTGATCGCTAGACAACTGTTCTGACGGCTTCGGTATTGCCACCGGCTTGATGTTGTTGTGCTCCTCAATCTGCTTTTTCTTGAGCGCCAACAGCTCCTGCAACGACCGTTTCACTTGCGGCTGACGTTGTGCCTCAATGTTCTCAATATCGAGATTTAGCCTTGAGAGTTCCTTTCGATACTCCCCTAACTGATCTCTATAGCCGCTCTCTTGCTGCTCAATCAGTTGGTCAAAATCAAGCGCGCCCAGACGAATCGCGTCACCTGCATGGTCAAAGATAACCGCTCTAAGTTCTTTCTCAAATGCGCCAGTGCGGCCTGCGATGTGATCGTTGCAGAGGTCTTCAAAATGTCCTTGAGGGATATAGCGGACGAGCTGAACTTTGTCGTCTGGTGGGTCATCTGAAAGCTTGCGCTCTTCTTGACTCTTATCCAACCACTGTATCTTGCCAATGAATTGCTTAGCAGGATCACCGGAGCCTGATTTGCCACGAAACCTGTCTTTTTTGAGGAACGTGAAATGATCCTTTTGTCGAGAATTTCCCAGAAGAGCGATTAAGTCCGCAAGGGCACTTTTGCCGCTACCTTTGTTGCCAATGATCGCCACCAAATCATGATTCAACAGCACTCGACAACCTGCAAGCCAATCTTCAGCAATTGAGCTACCCGTCGTTTTACTGACTTCGATGCAATCAATGAAGTAAGTTTTGTTTTCTTCGACTTCGCGTAACTTTTCTGGCCGTTCGCCAATGTGGGAACGCTTTGCTGGTTCCTTTATCGCTTGCAGCAAGCCAAGGAACGTAGGATCAGCTTTGATCCATGTAGCCTTGCCTGACGGGAAGTTACCGTAGTCGGCGAAGGAGTGGGCATCACTTCCAGACACGGCGAGGCGTGGTTTATTGTCGAGTGCAGACTGAAACGAAGCAAACCATTCTTTGTTATCTTCGGTTTTGACGCCAGTGAATGCCGCCCACAGTTCTTGACGCCGTGTTTCAAAAATTGGAGATGACTTCATCAAGCCAATGACATATGCATAGTGGGTTTCCCAATCTGCCTTCGCCAAACCATCATTCGGTTCCCAAGGCATAAATCCGATCGCCTTGCCCTTGGGAACGTTTTCGATAGCGTCTTGATATGTTGAGGTGGTTATCTCCGCAATCTTTGATCCTGCCAAGATAGCTGTTGCAGTGTCGCTCGCAACGGCTTCGGGTTTAAGTCCAATCTTCTTGAGCAGGTCACCTCCGGCTTTCTCGCGCGCAAGCCGAATCAAGCATTCGTCGGACAGAGGCTGATTAATAAGAGCAACAGTAAGCTTTGATTTGAAGTTGCTCAGATCCTGGTTTGACACATCATCAGCAAATACAACATGGGCGTTAAGACGATATGTGGTTGGGGAGACAAGTCTGAGTTCGATTCCCGGAAAAACCTTTTTATGTAACTGAGGAGCCCCCTCTTCTGCCAGCCGCTTTTTCAGTGCAAACCATCCGTCAAATGTCCAGTAGTCCATCAGGACAAACACAGCAGGTTCTTTATGATTCATAGCATCGATCATTTCGTCGACGGAAGCTGTCTTTTCGGAATCCGTCATCTGAAATAAGTGCTTGCCTCCCTTCCATTCAAACGAAGCAGGCGTATGAACGTGAAGATCCCATTTTCGCCATTCTGCGCCACGGAGATATGGATTATATGTGCTCATTTCTACAGTCCCCCCTCTTTATCTTCAGGACTTGGTGCTTCCAAGGCACGCAATTCCAGCCCCTCAATTTCCTGCAACGTCTTTCCCGCAATACCCTGCAGGTCTCCGTACATGCCGACGGTCGCTTGCATAACGCGCTCAATCTGCTCCTCGCGCTTGGCCCATTGCTTGGTTATAGCCTTCTTCTCCTTGTCAAGGTCTTCCTGCATGGATGAAAACGCCTCGACAATTGCCTGGACTCGCTGGCGGAATCTTGGGCCGGTGAGGTACTGGTAGACCATTTCCATCTTGGTCTGTTGCCCTTCAGTTGCTTGGCGGGCAGATGCAATCTCGATTAGCGTATGGCGGAGTGTCACGGCGACGGGGATCGCCGCCCTTGGGTGCGTTACCCATACGCCATCAATCAATTCGAATGTCTCTACACCCTTTGGGAGTGTCTGGCTAACGATTACGGCAATTTCTGCCTTTGCTGCTCGCTGGTCTTCGCGGAGTTTGACAAGCCAGCCATCGCTCCAGCTCTTGGTTCTTTTGGACTCCCACAAGATAGTGCCGCAGGACTGGCCGAGTGTGCTGGTAACGCGTTGCAATACATCGCCTCCATACTCGCCCTTCGGGACAGGTTCTATCGTGTCGCGCGGAAATTTCGTGCTCAAAAGCGCTTCAAGTTCAAGTTCCTGAACTTCTCCCTGAAGTTGCTGTGAACCCTGCTCGGCCTTGCGCTTAAGTTCCTCTATCTGCTTCTGCATCGAGGCGATGGTCTGCTCCTTCTCCATCACTTTAAACTTCAACTGATCCTCGGCTTCTTTGCGGGCCTGCTCACGGGTTGCAGTCAACCCTTCCTGCACCCGTTTCTCAACCGTTAGGTCCAATTCACGTTTGTCGTCATCAAGTTCACGCTGTTTTCGGATAAATTCAGCCTGTGCCTTCTGCGCCTCGGCAAGCTTCTCGTCCCGCTGTTTGAGGACTTCTTGAAGGTCGGTGATCTCTTTGGCCTTCTGCTCAAGGTCGGTAGCCAGAGCAAGTTTAGCCTTCTTGTATTCTTCGGCGACGATCCTGGCACGCTCCTGCCGCAGTTTCTCAGTGACCTGGTCATCGATAGTATCTTTTGCCTGGGCAAGCTCTTTTTCACGCTTACTGAGCGAAGTCTCGCGTTTGGCAATATCAGCGTCTTTCTGTGCCAAACGCTGCTCATACTCGCGACGGGCGGACTCGATTATCGGCGCTGCAAGCGATTCTGTCAGTTTGATCTCAGTCTGGCATTTCGGACAAGTAATCATTGGCTCTGTCATATATCTCTCCTTGCGGCTTCAATTTCTTATAGGTTATCCCGTTACTATCTCCCAATGTCCGCCTTTGGCCGGGCCAATGCGCCTTATAACCCCGTCCTCTTTTAATTTATTGATCTGCCACTCAACCCCTTTCGAACTTATGCCTACAATTTCGGCTAATCTTTCCATGGTAATCTCCGGATTTGCTTTCAAAGATCGTATTATTTTCTCCCTAGTTTTCTCCCTAGTGTTTCCCCTAGTTTTCTCACTTGTTGCCCTGACTTTTTCAAAACTATCCGCTTTAAGGGAATAACGCGGATCACGATAAAACGTAACTCTAAAAAATTCATCCATTTCAAACACAGGTTCTTTCAGCCCTGCATCACGCATAAGGTTTCTCATACGATCAATACCAGAGCCCATACGCTCAACTTTACCCATGCGATTGAATAAATCGGCAATAATCGGATTTCTCCTTACTGAGGACTTGGCAAAATCCCGCTTTGTAATTCCGTTAGGAAGTCCTCCCGGGTTTTCTATCTCCACGCGGTCATCAAAAATTCTTACATAAATACTTGTTCCGTTAATCGTATAATTCCTGTGGACTATAGCATTAACAACTGCTTCCCTTAAGGCATCCAAAGGAATCTCATAAATATCAGAGCGGTCAAAACCTCGAATTTCACTGCGGACGTTCAAATGTTTCTTTAAAAAAGCAACGGCTTCATTAAACTGGATTAAGAGGTCGTCTTTCACATCATGCCGGTCATAAATATTCGTTTTATCCGTTCCCTTAAAAGCCGCAAAGATGCTTTCCGCGTGAGGGATGAATTTATCAACTCTGGAAGCAAACATTAAAGCGCCCGCATTTGTGATTCTGCCTTTCTGCACTAAACTCAGACTTGTCAGTATGTTTTGCGGGATTATTTTTCTGATGCTGATGTCAGCTTCTTTCAGAAAGTTCCTTATCTTTTCTCTTGATATGTCTTTCCATGAAACACTTCTGTTTGTCTTTTCTTCAAATGAAATCTTTTCATGTTCCTGAAACATTGTCCGCAATTCATGGTTGCTCATCTTCTGTGTTGTGCCGTCTAGCCTTCTGAAATATCCTGAACTGCAATTATAAGGCTTCTCCTCTCCCTGCGGCACTTCTATGGCTATGATGTTCTGTAATTGTTTTATCCTTGGCAGAATCGGAGGATTGCAGTTTCTTGCAACAGAATTAATGCGTGCCTTAAGATCGTTTGTAAGTTTCTCGCCGTTTACAGTCCGGTTATCTCTAACGCCCAGGAGAATAACCCCGCCCTTGGTGTTTGCAAATGCGACCATATCTTCATCAATCCGCGGCGTAAAATGCTCTTTGAATTCAACGGTAAGCCCTTCGCCTTCTTTAATGAGAACGTTTATCATATCAGCATCTGTCATTGGGTATCTCCCCGTCTTCTACAGTTCAACCAACAAAAACAGTCTTCAGCCCTTTATCATTTGTAAATTCAGCCTGCCTTTTATCAGAGGTAACAAATGTCAGACCTATTCCTGTTGATTCCTGAAATAGCAACGCCGAGGCTATGTGGACAGCATCAAGAGTTCGCACAGTTGAATGCAATAGAATTTCCTCAGTCCTCCTTAATACATCGTCTGTAAGCCTGACTATTTCAATATACGGTAAGTCTTTTTTCACGCGGTTCACCAGCCTGTCAAAGGTCTTACCATCTATCTCTTTCCCTTGCCTTCGCCTTGAGAAGGCTGAAAAACACTCGCTTGTAAGAATAGCGGAAGCAAGGAGGCGGTTTTCTTTAACCAGTTTCCTTGCCTTGTCCGAACCCTTTTCTTTCAGGAATATTTTCAAATAGGCGCTTGTATCAATATATATCCAGGGCGGGTTCATTTAAAACCTCTCTTCCCTTCCCTCTATGATGGTTTCGGATAAAGGCTTTCCTTCAATCGCAATAGTCCTGCCAAGCGGCAACTTCCCTTTAACAGCCCTTCGCAATATCCCCTGATCTTCCAAACTTTTGATCTTATCTTCCGGCGTCCCCTCTTTCCTGAGCGGCTTGATAACGGCAACAGGGTTTCCCCTCTCCGTTACAACAACCTCCTGCCCTTCTCTGACTAGCTTCAGATATTTCGAAAAGTGCATATTTGCTTCCCTTAATCCAACGTGCAGCATATCAGTCCTCCTCTTGTAGTTATGTTACTACAATTTATCTGTTTATACCTTCTGTGTCAATTTATTTTCAATGCTGCTTTTCACATCTTCTGCCCATCTGTCTAATTTTACGATCTCATTATCAAAGAAAAACACCTTCTTGGATAGCCAACACCTATGGCAGAAGACCTCTGTCCTTAAAACTGACATACTGCTCGTTTCCAATAATGATGTGATCCAGGATTTTTATACCGACGATATTCCCGGCCTCTACCAGCCGATTGGTTATCTGTATGTCTTCTTTGCTGGGTTCCGGGTCGCCTGACGGATGATTATGCACAAAGATGACGGATGCGGCGGATTCCCTGATCGCCGCATTAAATGCCTCTCTGGGATGGACGATGCTGGACGTCAAACTGCCTGCAGAAACATCTGATTCTGTTTTAATAATACGGTTTTTGTTATCCAGTAAGACTGCCAGAAAGACTTCCTGTTTCTTTCCCCGGAGTTGCTCGTGGAAGTGTTTGTAGATATCGTTGCTATGCTTAAACTGTTGGCCGGGTTTCATGGAAGTGGCAGAAAAACGCTTGGCAATAGCCAGAGCAGCCTTGATCTGCGCAGCCCGCGCCGGTCCTATTCCTTTCGTTTTGCACAACTCACGGATAGAAACCGAACTCAAACTTCGGAAGTCGCCATACGCCGAAAGAAGCTTTTTGGCCAGGTCAACAGCGCTATAATCCTGAGTACCATCACGAATGATGATTCCCAAGAGTTCGGCGTCTGTCAGTTGTTCGTCACCGCCCTGGATAAGTCTTTCGCGCGGTCGTTCATGGGCAGGAAGTTGTTTAATTGTAGGACGTTTATTTTCTTCCTTCATGGTCATTGCTACCATACCGCAGAAGTGGTAAAGTGAAACTTTATGAAGATACTTTTTTAAATCGCCGCTTCTATTTCCCCGACTGATTATACCGTATGAATTGGCTCTGTCAATAAAATGCCCCAGTGTACATTCCAGGGAAAAAATATTTGATTAAATACATTATCTCGTTTATATTAAATAAAATACAAAAATAATCCTTTAGGAGATTTACTTATGCATACCCAGGATTCGGCTATACCAGACATTCAGACAGATATTACATCATACCTTGATTCCAACGGTTTGTGCGACGTATTGATTAGGAAATCCGTGGAACTTGGCTGTGAACAAGCTTTCGTTATCCATACCAATACCGTTGTAATTGCGCGGTGGGTTCAACTGAAATGCAAATATGGGTGTGACGAATATGGGAAAAAACTAACCTGCCCGCCTCATGCGCCAACGTATGAAGAGATGAAAAATATTCTTGGGGAATATAATAAAGCATTACTCCTCCACGGCCACGTGAGTTGGCAGATGCGTTACGTTACCGCAGAAATCGAAAAGCATGCATTTTCTCTGGGATTTTACAAAGCCTTTGGTCTTGGTGCAGGGCCTTGTAAATTGTGCGAAAATTGCGAGACTGCCTCGGCCTGCGTTCGTACTGCAGAGGCAAGACCATCAATGGAGGCGTGTGGTATCGATGTCTATCAAACGGTGAGAAATCATACCTTAAAAATAGAAACGCTTAAGAATAAACTCGATGAGGTTAATATATACGGGCTTGTCCTTTTAGAGTAATTGGATTGCTTCGCAGTCGCTCGCAAAGACAAATTCCTTTTTTCGTTCACTATGATTTCTAGGAATTTAAAAACCCGGATTGCCGATAAAGTATCTTATGTTTTTGCATGGTATTTATTCAGCACGATGCCCGGAGAAGTTATGCCCTTGCCCTTGAGTGATGCAAGCTCTGTATGTATCAATTCCCCTGAGAATTTATTGGCCTCAATCACCATGATGATATTATCAAGGCCATACATTGCCAGGATATACTCAAGTCCATCTGAAAACGATGGCGTATCGTAGATGATTACGTCATACTTCAATTGAAGTGTACTCAAAAACTCCTGTATCTTCTTAGCATTTGCCGGTATCCCTGTTCCACCGGAAAAATTCCTGCCGGCAGAAAGCAAAAACAAATTATCTCCTTTTAATTTCTTTACTGCATCTTCAAGGTTTCTGCCTGACTGAATACAATCAACTAAGCCAATCTCCGGAGGGGGAATATCAAAGAAATTATGCACTCTCAGGCCTTCTGTAGTACTGATGTCCACGAGTAAGGTTTTTTGCCCGCCCTCAGCAATTAAATACCCTAAGTAAGAAGCTAACAGTGTCTTTCCCTCTCCCTTACCATAGCTCGTCACCGTAAGAAATTTAGGAAGTGTTCCCTTGGTAAGAAACTTTATACTCAGCACAATGTTCGCGGCCTTTCCCATGAACTGCGGAGATAGAGACTGTATGGAAAGGGGTTGCCGTGTTTTTGGAAGCACACCCAGGAGTTTTTGGTCTACTATTTCATGTACATCTGCGGGTTCTTTTATCGTATCATCCAGATATTCCCGGAGAAATACGATAAAAATCCCTATCGAACTTCCCAGCAGGATGCCGACAAGCAGCATTAACTTTTTCCTGGGGAAATAAATGTTATATTTTCTGTGCAGGGGGGATATCTGTGCATGCTCAAGGACGGATACATTCGTTACATTCATGGCCCTGAGAACCTTTGCCTTCTCAAGGTCGCTCAGCAGACTTTTATATATGTCCACCATGCTGTCGGCAATCCTTTTCGTTGTATTGAAGTTAACCTGGATCTCCGGGATTTTCAATAATTCATCCCTCGTGACTGAAATCTGATGTAAGGTGGAGACGACGTCCGGGTGCGCCCTCTCCTTTTCAGATACCATCTTGGCAAGCGATGCCTCTAAAGAGACGAGCTGACTGACCAACTCACTTGACTTATTTTCAAGGGATACCGCTTCGTGGCTCACCTGGTAATCTTTTATAACATTCTCGAAATATCTGATGCTGTCCTTGATTTTTTTTGTTTCCCGCTGCAGGAACGATATGACACCGCCAGCCTCTCTTCGGTTAATCCTCTTATTTAACCGTCGAAAATTCGCAACCACCGTATTCGCAATATTTTCTGCCTCCGATGGGTCTGGAGAATACCCGACGATCTCAAATATCTCTGTGTTGTTAATCTGTTTTACCTTTACCCCCCGTTTATTTCTCAATAAACTGAGCGTGCCCGGATTCAGGAACGCCTTGTACGCAAACGGCATGTTTCTAATAGAAATGTGCAGGTCGCTAATGACTTTATTCATAGAGTCTTCGTTCTCTATAAGGGCCTGCATATTGCCCAGGGCGTTAGCGCTCTCTATGTAATTGATCTTGCCTGCGTTCGTGGGTAACGAGGAAACAAGGGTTGTGTTGGTATCGGTGTTTTTGATTAACACCTTGCTTGATGCCATGTAAATGGGCGTGGACGAAAACCCCAAAAGAAGGGAAAATAAAACGATACCGCCAAAGATACTAAAAAAGAGAATCCTTCTTCTAACCAGTATGCGCCAGTATTTTTTTAATTCCACTCACTTTGCCTTTATATGTTATTGCCCTGGACTTACAACAATAGAAGAAGCTGTCGAACTCTCTCCCGTTTCCAGCACCTGCCGTGTCTGAGGCCAGAAGGTAATGGCGCTTTCCGCAGAGAGTATCACAGAAAGGATATTTCTTACGTGACTCAGCACCTTTTCGGTACTCGCCATAAAGGTTGGGGGTACATAGACGACGTCCCCTTTTTGCAGTACTATATTTTGGGATGCATCTCCTTCCTTCAGGAATTTCTTCAGGTTATAGACCATGATATTGGCCTTATCTGCTCCACGCCGGATTACTACCACTTTGCTCTTATTCCCGTCATCTGCAAAACCACCCTTTTTTACAATGGCCTCAAGGAGGGTCTGCGGAGGGTCGTTGCTTAAAATACCGGGGTTCTGGATTTCTCCAAGGAGCAAGACCTGTTTGTTTTCACGAGGGACATAAATAACTTCCCCGTCTGAGAGAGACACGTCCTTGCTTAAATCTTTATTCTCCAGTATCTGTTGATAATCCAGGACCCGGACATTTGATTTATCATCCTTTCCCATGATGATGACGCTATTCTTATTTGCCTCACCCGTAAAACCGCCTACCTTTGTAATTGCCTCTAAAATTCCCATCTTTCCTTTAATATTAATGATACCGGGGCTGCTTACCTCCCCCAGGATGGTTATCTTCCTCTCATCTTTAGGGACATAAATAATGTCGTCTTTGTATATCAAGATATTTTGCTTTGCGTCCCCTTCCTTAAATACCTTTTTTACATTAACCGTTATGATTTGCTGGGGGCCTTTTGGGTCTTTTCTTATAACCGTAACATTTTCCTCGTTCGCATTTTCCGTGAAGCCACCGCACTTTGTAATCAATATGGAAATAGGTTGTGGTTGTTCCAGTTGAAAGATACCGGGACTGCTTACCTCTCCCATGACAGTCACTTTTTGACTCTGGTACGTGGAAACGGTAATGGTTACCTGCGGATTGGTAATGTATTTCGTGAGTCCTTCGGTAATCCTATCTCTCAGTTGATAGGTAGTAAGCCCTGATACCTTCATATCTCCGAGCAAGGGGACGGAAATATTGCCCATAGTGTCCACCTGTGGAGAACTATCCATATCGCTGTTTCTATAGACGCTTATCCCCAGTTTGTCTCCATGCCCTATGACATAACTTGATACATCTTCCTGAATGGTTTCAGGGCCGGTCGTTGATGCCGCATGAAGATTACACGAAAACAGGCTGGCCAACCATAGGATCGGCAATACAAGAATTTTTGGATTTTTACTCACAGTTCCCACTCGTATATACATAAAACCAGGTCTCGATAACGTTCTTGAGCTACCAGGACACCAGGGCATGGAGCACCGTGCCCCTACGTGGTAACTTTGTGGCTAGTTAAAATTCAATACAAAACCATTCCCCACACGTTCCAAGTTGCGGCATTATATCACCTAATAGGCCTTTTGCAATGGAAATTCAATTGCCCTACCTCTGCTTCTCAAATGTTATAACATGGATACTGGGAGAAGGAATGTCATTGCGTAGTTCAATCGTTCCTCCCGCTTTCGTTATGGTTGTGTTTTCAACCTCACTCAGGTTATCAGTATCATTTACCACATACCGCTTCATTACTATTTTGTCTTTTGATGACCAGGGGAGATTCTTGAAGAGTAATTTATAGCCTTCGAAGGTGTCGAACTCTCGTAGGGATAGTTTCTCCAATATATGTCTATGCTCCTCTTCGGCAACCGGCGGCCCTTTTAACACCTTTTGGCTTTGAGCGCTATCGTAATTAACTAAAACGATGGTTACTCTATTATTGTCCGCGGACTTTCCAGCGATAACCGCAAAGTTAATTCCGTCGTTACCGGTTACCTTTAATTTTATAGGAGTATTGGCGAGTTGATTTATCCCTTTAAATGCATAATAAACGGGTTTGGGAACGCCGTCTTTTGTAACCATGAGGAAATCCTCCGTACCTTTATCAACTCCTTGTTGATGCGGCGGAATTCCTGGTGGTGGTAGCTGTCCTCCAAAAGATGGTGGTGCTCCAGGAGGCGGGATTCCTCCGCCGGGAGGTGTAAATTTTTGTTTATCTGATTTCACCCGGCATATCCCTCCGTGTCTTGTTGAAAGCCAGAGACCTTCATGAATCATATTTATCAAGGCGCTGATATTATGCGCCGCTGTCCATGCCTGATCAAATATTGGATTATACATTCCCGACCAGGGTTGCCCAACAATGATGTTCCATTCGTCGTTTCCTAATTTGGGTGTACCAAACAGGGGGCTAATTTTCGTGTGTTTGACTAATTCCGAATACAAGCTCCTGGTTTGTTGGGTAAAAGCCAGATAAATGTGAGGAGTATAGGCATGAGAGGAAAGAAAATCGAGGGGTACTTTCTTCCTTTCCAAATACTGCAAAAAATTAGTAATCCATGGAGAAATCTTGGAATAATCAATAATAGACCCAACGGTGCCTTCATGCACACAGCTGTACTGAAATCCAGGGCCGCCAACGATAAACTTTGTGTTTATTTCTTTTATTGTTTTTGCCCATTTAGCGTACACCGCAAAAAAATCCTCTTGACTACCCCTCCAATAAAAAGGGAGGTCGGGTTCGTTGCCAAACCGGAATATCCATTCCCTCTTAGGATATTTTTTGGCCCACTCGTCATTAATATACGTTACGATTTTTTTTAACTGTGCAAAGTATTGTTTCTCGTCTCTCGGTTTTACACTCGGAGCAAGGGTGAAAAGCGGAGTTGCCCCTACGTCTATTACCATCGCCAAGTCTTTCTTAAATTCGTCCATAGTATACAAACTGGGTTCAAATTCATGTAATGGCAGCATCACCATGAGCAATTTAAACCCCGCTTCTTTTAACAATGTTTTTTCCATTTCATCACAGTTTGGGCCTAAGGTTGTTCCAAACACGTAGGGACTGATTTCTCCCTCTGTTATACTGAAATCAACAACAACCTCTTTGGCCTGTTTTGTCTTTGGCAATTTTGCACTATCTTTCGTTTGTTCCTGCCTAACATGCTCTGGAGAAGGAATGTTTGTAACACCTGTATTAGGCGGTGGCCTCACGGGTTCGATTATCTTTGGTGGACTTACACCTTCGGGAACCTGTGGAAGACCTATTTTTTCAAGCTCGGCATATAACGCATCTAACTTCTTATATGCTTCATCATTTTTCCCTGCATTTTTTAGGTCATAAATCCTGGGGATGGTATCCGGTGGGGCTATTTTCGCCATCTCGTCAGCCTTTCCTGATCTGATCGACAACATTATCCATGCATCTACTACCTTCAGGTGTTTTTCAAAAGTCTCTCCAGAGGTAGGATTCGATCTCACCTCTTTTGCCGTGTCTGAAATTTCTTGTGGTGTAATTACGCGGCCGGAAGGTATCCCTCCTTGTCCGTAACAGTACAGGCAAAAGTTTAACAACAGGCATATACACAGTAAGTATTTCTTCATCACTATCAATCTCGATTTATTTTTGTGGTAATATTAGAACTTGACTTTTATAAGGATTTACCATAATTTTGCTAATTCTTTTGAGAACAGTAAAGATCGTCTGAGATGCAAATAACAAAAAATAGGGCTCAATCGGAACCCTATATCGTAGATGTCCCACCACAAACAAGCTATAGAGAAGCGAGATTGAAAATAGCAAGGTAACTAATAAAAGACAATCTCTCCAGTTGCTTCTCATGGCGCTGGAAATACCAATCATGCCCAATATCAGAAGCAGACTGTACGGGATTCCCATCAATTTTTTATAGGAAAGGGTGTTTTTTGTTATCAGCTCATCAGGAGGAAACCACCAATAATAGTATAATCTCTTGAAGACTGACTTCACATAATGAACGGGATGGGCTTTTATGTAATCCATAGCCTCCCGATAAAAAATAGCATCTTGCTCTACCTCGGACAACTTAAGCGCCTCGGGGAATTTTTGAGAAATAATGGTGTTTAAATCATCCCCGCTTTTGGAGAAGAACGTCCCACTGCTTGAAGGGTTATTCCCAAGCCATAAATTAAGTCCCGTAGTTGATTTCAAGAGAGGAAATTTCTTAAACACCAGAAAATTCCTAACCAGCCAGGGGGAAACAACAAGTATTGATATGAAAAAGACCAAAGAAATCTTTCCGAGCTTGTTTTTGAGCGTCCCTTTTACATTTATTAATAACCAAAGGCCAGCCAATGGGAGAAAAGGAGTTATTGCATTGTTGTTGAGTATGGTAACACCCGTAAGGAGACCCGCAATCGTAATATTTTTCAATGAAGGGGAGTCTTTTAAATAAAACACTGAGAGAATGGTCAACGATAACCAGAAGGTAAAAAAGGTCTCTGGCACTATTTTCACGGTAGTAGAGATAAATAAAGGGTAAAAAGAGACGAGGATACCGAAGATAAAGGCAGCTTTATAATGGATAAGCCGCAGCGATATGATATATACAATAACACAGGTCAACGCCGAGACAATGGCATGGACAATTCTGATAAGGAAAAAGATTATCGGGTCTTTTGAAAAGAAGTAAAACAGAGACAGGAAATACGGGAAGAAAGGGGTTTGCTCCGCAGAAGGTCTGTAATTTACGGTATTCTTCGGGACAAGGTTCCTGTCAAATTCTACAATAGGCATCGAATATCCTTTCCCGTCAACGATTGCCCTAGCAATGATCCCGTATTCATAATCTGCATTTCTGCCCATAAAACCCTGTTTTATGGCGGGGTCGATCATACCGTTGTGTTCATGATCCAGGGGAACCTCTCCTTTGTGACCCGGCAGTAAAGTGGATAAAAAAACAGCGCACAACCGCAGCGATAAGGAAAGAAAAAAGAGACACAGAAGAAAGGTCATTCTCCTTTCTTTTGAAAAGTCAAGGATTGCATTCATCATAAAGGTTCTTTCATTGAATTCGTACTAACATCAAGCAATTCTATCGTATCACCTCCTTACCCTATGTCAAGTCCGTTTTTCCTCCAAAAAATTCCCGTTTTCAATTATCACCAGAATCTTGCACAAAACAGACTAATTCCTTTATCGAAATCGCTCGAAGCTGTATATTATCCCATCGCCTCTTAGTTCCGACCCCATATAAGCTTCGCGCTTGTTTTTAGTGTTTTTTACATTATAATAACGTTTTTGTAATAATTCCTACATTTCATGCTAGAAGATTTATAAGTGAATGATTTATGAAAGACGCCTTGTTACGAGTTGGAAGAAATACTGTCTTTGTTTCAATAGAAAAAGTTATTGAAGTTCTTGCCTCCATAGCAACGGTTGCTATTGTAGCAAGGTACTTGAGTATTGAACTCGTTGGTCAGTATATATTCATTGTTACGGTTGTGGGATTTCTGTTAATGGGAAGTTTTGCCGGATTGGAAAGAATAGTAGTACGCAATATTTCAAGAGATAAAGAGCGTACCAGCAATTATCTCCGCGGGGCAATCACCGCAAGAAATGTAATGTTTGTTAGTATATTATTCGTACTAGGCATAATTTTATTTTTTATGAATTTTGATAAGATTTCGCTGATAGCCACCGGAATATTTATTGTATCTGAGTTTCTTTCTTATCAGGGACTGACTTACATGGCTGTCTTCAAGGCATACGAAAGGATGGAATATAATACCGTTATAACCTTCGTTACCAAGATTATTACCTTGGGAGCTACCGCGCTGGCGGTTTATTTAGACCTGGGTTTTATTTCTGTTTTTTTGGCTATTACCGCAGGGAATCTCTTCAAAGCAACAACCTCCTTTTCCCTATTCAAGAAGCTGGAACTCTCTGGCCCGACGATTCGTAATTCCATAAGTAATCCCTGGAAAGAGCTTTTGAGGGAATCGTATATTATTGCACTCACAACAATCCTTGCTGTTATTTGTGTAAGGATGGAGGTCTTTATCCTAAAAGCATTCTCTACTTTAGAAAATGTTGCCCTGTTTCAAGTATCCCACAATATTATTATGCAATTCCAAATCATACCCATGGCTGCGATTTCCGCCCTTGCCCCTGTGCTTTCAAGGGAGGCGTCTTTGTTAAAAGGAATAAATGGAAATCTCACAGAAAGATTATTAACCGTTTTGCTGAGCATTGCATTCCCTGTAACAATACTGGGGTTTTACTGCGCTTCCGATATCATATATTTTATTTATGGCGCTAAATATCTCCAGGCTGCAACCTCACTGAGGATATTAATATGCTCATCGGTCTTTATTATATTATTTTATTTATTCGAGACCTTACTGGTGTCTATAAACAGACAGAATTATATCGGCTACGGTTGGATGTTTTGCTTTGTTATAAATCTTATTCTTGGTTTATTGCTGGTACCTTTTTTTGGTTATATCGGAGCCAGTATTGCAGTAATGTTTGCATATACAGGCCTTTGCATATTCTTGTATTTTTCTCTCGTCTGGTTCATGCCAATGAAAATCAGTACGCCGGCGATTTTAAGGATTATTACCAGTGTATTGGCAATGGTTGCGTATCTTTGTTTGTTCCCTTTAAATACCAATCATTCGGTAATACTCGTTCTTGCAAATGCATGCATCGCTCTTGTGCTTTACGGGGGGACATATTTTGCATGGAACTTCTATAACAAGAAAGCAACAAACAGGGACAAAGGATTTGTGCTTCCCCAAAAGGAGCATTGAAATATTTGGGAAAATATAGGAACTTGCCACAGGGTATCCTGGGTTGTTCTTGCTGTGTATATGAAAAATGAAATCAAAGCCTTGATACGAGAAATACCAAGGTGGATATACTGGTATCCATTTAGATATTTTATTCAATGTTTACCAAGAAAAACAAGTTACCTTTGCGCCAAGAATATTGGTCTTTTATCTTACTTTCTTCAATCAAAGGCAAGACACGACATTGAGAAGGGACTAAAGTTATTTTTAAATAGTAAAACTGACAGAGAAATTTGTAAAATTGTAAAAAACACATTCGAAGAAAAGGCTTTTAGCGCAATTGATACTTTTTATTATCCCAGGTTGACAAAAGACAACATTGACGGTATTGTACAGTATAATGGCCTTGAGCATATAGATGATGCACGGAAACTCGGGAAAGGAGTTATCCTCATGCACGGCCATTTCTGTAACGAGGAGTTTCTCATGCCTGCCATGGGGCACAAAGGTTATCCGATGAATCAAATAGGAAGTCGTTGGGAACCACCACCGGTAAAAGGATGGATACCCAATCTTATTCGAAAAAAGGCATTCCAGTTAAGAATCGGTTACCGTGAAAAATTTCCGGTTGTATTTCACTACATTGACAAATCTCTGAGGTCTGCCTACCGGTGTTTAGAAAATAACGAAGTCCTGCTCGTTGCCGCCGATGGCCGGGAAGGAACAAAGTGGCATCACGTTCAGTTTCTGGGAAGAACCTATTCCTTTTCACCCGGTGTTTTCCAGATCGCCCGGAGAACTGGCTCAACCGTGCTTCCCACATTTTTAATCCGTGAGGGAAATTATTATACATTTAAAATACTTGTTGAAAAACCGTTTCAGGTTGTGGACGATGACACTATCAATATTCAGAATTTTATTCAGATTCTGGAATCATATATAAAAAATTATCCGTGGTTTTACGCAAAGGTGTTCTGGCTTAAAGATTCAATTAAAAAGGAATAATACCGGTGAAGATATTATTAGTTCAAGCGTATTTAGGCAGAAAAGAGAGAGAGGGTTCTTTGTATCCTATAGGACTCGCTTATTTGGCTTCTGTCCTCGAGAAAAAGCACGAAGTGAAGATTCACGACCTTAATTTACATGAAAATCCTTACTCTGAACTAGAGGCTCTCTTGAACTCTTTCAAACCCGACGTCGTGGGTATATCACAAAGGAACATAGATACCACACAATTACGTGATTTATTTTTGTATATAAATACACTTGGACCAACAGCAAAGCTTGCCAGGGAAGCACTTCCTTCTGCAAAAATTCTCGTTGGAGGGTCAGGTTTTTCTCTCTTTGCAGATAAGATTATGCAAAAAGTTCCCGAGATTGATTATGGTATTTATTTAGAAGGTGAAGAAAGCTTGCCAGAACTTTTAGATAATTTAGCAACGCCGGAAAAAGTAAAGGGATTGTATATACGCAGAAACGGTAACGTTGTCTTTACAGGGTTGCGGATGCTTCCTGATTTTGATGCACTTCCATTTCCCAATAGAGATACGGTAAGCCAATACACGGTTTTTCATCCTTTAGCTATTGGTGTTCAAACCAAGAGAGGCTGTCCGTTGGGATGCACTTACTGTAGTTACCCACATTTAAATGGAAAGAGTTTGCGTCTGCGAACCCCAAGCCGTGTTGTTGACGAGATAGAGGCGTTGGTAAAAAAACACGGCATTAAATCATTTTCTTTTCTTGATAGTGTTTTTAACTTGCCGAGAAGTTTTGCCGTTGATATCTGTAACGAACTGGCAAAAAGAAATTTGGATGTTACCTGGAGTGCCTGGTATTCGCCAATAGGTTTTGACGAAGAACTTTTCAAGATTGCAAGGAGTGCTGGTTGTGAACATTTTGCCTTTTCTCCCGATGCAATAACGAATCAATCCCTCAGGATGATGGGGAAGGAGTTTACAGAAAAAGATATTCAAAGAGTTTTTACCATTGCCCGGCGGAACAAAGATGCCAAGTTTGGGTTTTCTTTTTTCTGTAATACACCGGGATTGAATTTCAAAGGGTATCTCAAACTTCTTCTGTTTTTTATAAAAGGGAACCTCTTATTGTTTGGGCGAGGTGGAGTAGGGTTGTCATGGGTTCGCATTGAACCTTTTACTAAGATAAAAGAGCAGGCTATAAAAGATGGTGTTATTAGTGAAGCAACTGACCTGTTTGCAACAACCCCAGAGGAATTGGGTAAACTCTTCTATCTTAATCCCAAGCTAAAATTAGAAGATTTTATTACCCATAAATTACTGGATACAGTAAAGCTTGTAGGAGGTTTGATGGGAAAAAAGGTAAAGCATGTATAATTATCCGATTGCAGTCCATTTGAATAAGAAAAGTAACGCCATATTTTATAAACAACTCCCTGTCTTTCTCTGTTTTTTTATTTGCCTCGCAACCTTTTTCTTTACCTTTTACTTCTTAAATTTGCTGCCCATAACGGCTTTATCCTGGTTGTTCATTTTATTTTCCAGTGTATTTATCCTTTTCATGAACAGGCATTGGGCT
>Ga0082335_1004341_pt1 | contig 21513 bp, 20 predicted proteins | sample Subgrocontami58m_FD_72375 | JGI IMG/M metagenome (GOLD analysis project Ga0082335, IMG submission 72375) | Subsurface groundwater microbial communities from S. Glens Falls, New York, USA - GMW37 contaminated, 5.8 m (SPADES assembly) (version 2) ...
CGGGCAGCCCCGGGGTCGAGCAGCCGCCGCACGACGAAATTGCCGAAGGAGCCGGTGCCTCCGGTCACGAGTACGCGTTTGCCGACGAGGGAGTGGATCGCCATATGCACAGGGAGGAGGGCTGGAAGGTAGCTCGATTGTATCCCGATGCGCCGATTTGGCGATAGCGACGGGTGTGGAAACCGTCACGCATGGCAAGGCCCGCGTTCGGCTAATATTGGGACATCCAAGCCGGCGAAGCCGGAACCGAACAGGTTACCGTGATCTGCCATCCCAAATCTCGCTATTTTGCGCAGTTGCAACTTCGCAACTGCGCAAAATAGCGAGACATATTTGAACCCCAAGATCTTCGCCAATTCCTTTCACACTTGAGCGATAAGAGACCAAAGGACACCAGCATGCCGGAGTCCCCGGAAATCGACGAAGCGCTTTCGCTCATCGCCGCCGGCCGCTACGACGACGCGGCGGCACTGTGTTCGCGCGTGCTCACGGCGCGGCCGCTGGACGTCGGCGCGCTGCACGCGCATGGCGTCGCCGAGTTGAAGCGGGGCCGCTACGCGCAGGCCGTCGAGTCGCTCGAACGCGCGCTGGAGCAGGCGCCGGCGGATCCGGCGCTGCTCAACAACTGCGGAGAGGCGTGCCGATTGAACGGCGAAACCGAGCGTGCGTTCGAGTGCTTCAAGCGCGCGATCCAGATCGAGTTCGACATACCGATGGCGCACGTCAACATCGGGCTTGCGATGCGCTCGCTCGGAAGGGCCCGCGAGGCGGAACATTTCTTCAAGAACGCGATCCTGCTCGATCCCGCAATGGAGCGGGCGCATTTCGAGCTCGCCGAGCTGTACCGCGAGGAAGGGCACATGCCCGAGGCAATCGAACGCTACAGGGAGGCGCTCGCCGTCTCCCCCGGTTCGTCGCGCGCGCACAGGCAGCTCGCCTCGGCGCTGCTGCGCGAGGGAAGGACGCGCGAGGCGCAGGATGCCCTGTGGGAGGCGGTCCGGATCGATCCCGGCGACTGGCAGGCGCATCTCATGCTGGCGCGCGCCCTGCTGGAGCTTTGCAGCGACCGCGACGCGGAAGCGAGTTATCTCCGCGCGGTCGACCTTCATCCGGCGCTCAGTCCGCACGCGCAACGGCGGGTCGTGACGGCGCGCCGCATCGAGGCACGCGACTGGGCCGCACGCGAGAACGGGCAGTATTGGCGCCTCGCGCGCAGCCACTGGCTGCAGGTTCCCCGCGTGAACACCATTCCGGCCGAGGCGGCGGCGGGCTGGACGGCCGCGCAGTTGAACGATCCGGTCGCGCCGGAAATGTTCCTGTGCCGGATCGCCGGCGCGGAGGTGCTGCCCGGCGACTTCACGGTGCTGACCGGCGAAGGAGACGCGCTGATCGGCGGGCTCGTCAATTGGGCGCATCACTACGACCAGCGCGGGCGCTTCGTCGTGCACGCCGCGGACGACGGCCGCCTGCTGCTCGATCTGCCCGCGCGGTGCGAAACGCTGGAGGAACCGTGCGCCGTCATGGGCGGCGCGGGCGACCATTTCGACTGGCTGTTCGGGGGCGTTGCACGTCTCTGGGCACTCGAGCAGCAGCCGCGCGCAAGCGGCCTGCCCCTGATCGTTCCGGAGGGGCTGGCCCCGGGCCGGCGAAGGCTGCTGGAGTCGCTCGGGGTCGAGGAGGCCCGGTTGCGGCCGCTGCCCGAGGACAGGACCTTCCGCTGCGCCGAACTCTATGTGCCGTCGTTGCCGATTACCGGCGATTGGGTCTCTCCGCTCGCGGTGCAGTTCCTCCGCCGCCGCCTGCTGGCGGTGGCTTCCCCGGACCGGGGTGCGGGAAGGAGGATCTATCTTTCCCGCGGCAAGATGTCCTCGCGAAGAGTGGTCAACGAGCCGGAGCTGCTGCCGCTGCTTTCCCGGCACGGATTCGAGGTGGTGAACCAGGAGGGGCTGGACACGATCGAGCAGCTCGATCTGTTCAGGGGGGTGCAGGCGGTCGTTGCGGTCGACGACGAGGTGCTCGCCAATCTGGTCGTGTCGCCGCAGGGCGCGAAGATCGGCGCGATCGTCGCCTATGGCGTTCACAGGCCGCGCGCCTATTTCGTCTCGGCGCAGATCGGGCAAGACTTCACCTACCTTCAGGCCGAGCCGCGCTTCGAATCGAATCCGGTCCACGCCGAGTGCGATGTGGTGCTCCCACTGGCCTCGCTGGAGCAGTGGCTCGCGAGGCTTCAATAGTCGCTCAGGCCTCCGGATGGAGGAAGTGCCCCGACTTGCCGCCGGATTTCTCGAGCAGCTTCACGTCTTCGATGACCATCGCGCGGTCGATCGCCTTGCACATGTCGTAGACGGTGAGCAGGCCGATGCTGACCGCGGCGAGCGCCTCCATTTCGACCCCGGTGCGCCCTACGGTTTCCACCGTGACCGTGAGGGTGACCGTGGATCTGCCGGTCCTGAATTCGGTGCCGACGCGCGTCAGCGCGAGCGGATGGCAGAGGGGGATGAGCTCGCTCGTGCGCTTCGCGCTTTGTATGGCGGCGACCCTTGCGACACCGAGCACGTCCCCCTTCTTCGATTTTCCGGCGAGGATCACCTTCAGGGTTGCCGGGCGCATGCGCAGGGTACCCGACGCCCGGGCGACGCGGCGGGTCTCGGCCTTTGCGGCGACATCCACCATGTGGGCTTCGCCCGCATGGTCGAAGTGGGTCAGGCGCGGCGGCATCGGCCGTGCAATCGGCCCGCCTCAGGCCTGAGGCGGTGAATTGAGCTCGAGCCAGTAGCGGCCGATTTCCCCGAGCACGGCGGTGAAGCGGTTGAACTCGACCGGCTTGCGGATATAGCTGTTGGCGCCGCGCGCATACGCTCCGCGGATGTCGTCACGCTCGTCCGACGAAGTGAGCACGACCACCGGTACCAGCTGGGTGCGCTTGTCCTTGCGAAGCCGCTCGAGCACTTCGTGGCCGCCCAGACGCGGCAGCTTGAGGTCGAGGAGGACCACCGTCGGTTGTGCCGTGGTGTCGCGCCCCGCGAAGGCGCCGGTCCCGAACATGAAATCGAGCGCTTCCACCCCGTCGCGGGCGACCATGATCGACTCCCCGTAGCCACCCTTCTTCAGTGCTCGCGTCGCGAGCTCAAGGTCGTCCGGGTTGTCTTCCACCAGCAGTATGGTCTTTGCATTCACCGGCAACGCTCCTGCAAGGAAATACCTGGATTCTAGAAGCAACCATTGTGCCAAGTTCCAGGAACGGTTCCTGTCACGCAACGCCAACTCACCCGCTGGCGGACGAGCCGCTTCCAGGAAAACCGATCCAGGGCAAGGGCTTGCAACAACACCTTGTCATGTCTGGGTATTCGGCCACGGCCTCACACTCGCGCCATGGGAACCGCGAGCCGATGCCGGTATCATACGCAGGATGCGGATAATCTGCCTAATTTTAGCCACTTTTCTGTTTCTGCCGCGGGCTTTGGCGCAAGGGCTGCCCGAGCTGGGAGACGTCTCCGGAGCGATCCTGTCCCCGCAGATGGAGCGGCGCATCGGGGAGCAGGCGATGCGTGACATCCGCTTCCGCGATCCCAGCTATCTCGATGATCCGGAGCTCACGGCTTACGTCAATTCGCTGGGACACCGTCTGATCGCGGCGGATCCGGAGGCGCGCCAGGACTTCGAGTTCTTCATGATCAAGGACAACACGATCAACGCCTTCGCGATGCCGGGAGGGTTCGTGGGGGTGCATACCGGCCTGCTCCTCGCCGCGCAGGCCGAGTCCGAGGCGGCCGCAGTGCTCGCGCACGAAATCGGCCACGTGACTCAGCACCACATCGCGCGCATGCTGGGAAAACAGGCACAGATGTCGGTTCCGAACATCGCCGCGATGATCGTCGCCATCCTCGCTTCCCGTTCGAATCCCCAGGCCGCGCAGGGGGCCATGGCGGCAATCATGGCCGGCAACATCCAGGCGCAGCTGGACTACACGCGCGAGTTCGAACGCGAGGCCGATCGCGTGGGCTTCCAAATCCTGCAGCGGGCGGGGTTCGACGTCTACGCCATGGGCACCTTTTTCGAGCGGCTGCAGAAGTTCGGGCGCGTGTACGAGAACAACGCGCCAGCCTACCTTCGCACCCACCCGCTCACCACCGAACGCATCGCCGACATGGAGAACCGCGCGCACGAACTCGCCTTCCGGCAGATTCCGGACAGCCTCGAATTTCACTTGGTCAAGGCGAAGCTCAAGGCGGAGCAAGGCTCGCCGCAGGAAGCGGTTGCGGCCTTCGAGGACCAGATGAAGTCCCGCCGCTTCGCGAGCGAGGCGGGAATGCGCTACGGCCTTGCCGCGTCGTTCGCGCGCGCGCGCGACTTCAAGCGCGCCGAATCGGAGCTTGCGGCGCTGAATCGCCTGGTGGGCGCGCACCCGATGGCCGAGCTGCTCGCCGCCCGGATCAAGGCGGGGCAAGGGGACTTGAATGCGGCTCGCGACATCGTCGCCGCGTCCGCGAGGCAACACCCCAACTACCGGCCGTTGCGGTACGCGCAGGTCGAATACCAGCAGTCCCTGGGCCAGCATGCGGACGCGGTAGCGACGCTCGGGGAGCTGATCAAGATCCACCCGCGGGACGCGAAGCTGTTCGATCTGAAGGCGAAATCGTATGCCGCGATGGGCAAGCGGCTGCTTCAGCACCAGGCGCTCGGCGAGGCCTATGTTCTCCAGGGCGCGCTGCCCGCCGCGATCGAGCAGCTTCAGCTCGCGCAACGGAGTGGGGACGGCGATTTCTACCAGCTGTCCAGCGTCGAGGCGCGATTGAGGGAGCTGCGCGTGCGGCAGGCCGAAGAATCGAAAGGCGAACCAAAACGCTGAAGCGGGTCTGCTACGTCTGCGCTTCGAGCCGGGCGAGCTGCGGCTTGAGCTTGTCCAGCGTGTCGCCGAAGGCCGCGATGCGCTCGCGCTCCTGGGCCACCACGGCGACCGGCGCGCGCTCGACGAAGCTCGGATTGGCGAGCTTGGCGCTCGCCTTCGCCAGTTCGCCTTCCAGGCGTGCGATTTCCTTTCTCAGCCGCTCGCGCTCCGCACCGAGGTCCACTTCGATGTGCAGCATCAGGCGCGTCTCGCCCGCCACCGCCACGGGGGCGTCGGCCTGCGGAAACGCGGCGACCACGGAGGCGTCCGAGAGCTTCGCGAGCGCTTTCATGTAGGGGAACACGCCCTCCAGCGCCTGCCTGTCGCCGATGGCGAGCAGCGGGATGCGCTGTGCAGGGGAAAGGCCCATCTCGCCTCGCAACGTGCGGACCTGCTCGACCATCGCCTTGAGCTGCGCCATTTGCGCCTCCGCCGCCTCGTCGATCCGATCGGGCTGGGCCTGCGGATAGGGCTGGATCATCAGGCTGGTCGTTTCGTCCTCCCTGCGCCTGCCGGCAAGCACGGAAACCCTCTGCCAGAGCTCCTCGGTGATGAACGGGATGATGGGATGCGCCAGACGCAGCGTCGCCTCCAGCACCCGCACCAGCGTGCGGCGCGTGCCGCGCTGAAAAGCGGACTGCCCGCCGGCTTGCGCGTCCTGGGCGAGCTGCACCTTGGCGAGCTCCAGGTACCAGTCGCAGTATTCGTCCCATACGAAGCGGTAGATCGCGCTCGCGACGTTGTCGAAACGGTACTCCGCGAATCCCCGCTCGACCTCCGACTCGGTGCGCTGGAGCCGGCTGATGATCCAGCGGTCGACGAAGGACAGCTCGGCCGGCAGCGCCGGGTCCAGTCCGCAATCCTTGCCCTCGGTGTTCATGAGCACGAAGCGCGTGGCATTCCACAGCTTGTTGCAGAAGTTGCGGTAGCCCTCGCAGCGATTCAGGTCGAAGTTGAGGGTGCGCGCGAAGCTGGCGAGCGAGGTGAAGGTGAAGCGCAGCGCGTCCACCCCGAACGGTTGTATGCCGTTCGGGAAATTCTTGCGCGCGTATCTCTCGATTTTCGCCTTGTGGTCGGCGCGCAGCAGCCCGACCGTCGATTTTTCGAGCAGGGCCTCGAGCGAAACGCCGTCGATGAGGTCCAGGGGATCCAGCGTGTTTCCCTTCGACTTGGACATCTTCTGCCCTTCCGCGTCGCGCACCAGGGCGTTGATGTAGACGTGGTGGAAGGGAGGCTTGCCGGTGAAGTGCAGGGTCATCATGATCATCCGGGCGACCCAGAAGAAAATGATGTCGAAGCCCGTCACGAGCACCGAGGAGGGCAGGAACCGCTCCAGGTCCCGGGTTTTCTCCGGCCAGCCGAGCGAGGAAAACGGGACCAGGGCAGAGGAAAACCAGGTGTCGAGCACGTCCTCGTCGCGACGCAGCGCTCCGCCATAGCCGCTCGCCCGGGCCTGCTCCGTCGCTTCGCTTTCGCTGCGGGCGACGTAGACCCTGCCCGAATCGTCGTACCACGCGGGGATGCGGTGGCCCCACCACAACTGCCGGGAGATGCACCAGTCCTGGATGGCCTCCAGCCAGTGGTTGTAGGTCGTGGTCCAATGCTCGGGGAAGAACCGGACCTCGCCGCGGGCCACGGCATCGAGCCCGGCCCTGGCAAGGCCATCCATCTTCACGAACCACTGATTGGTCAGCATGGGCTCGACGATCACGCCGGTGCGCCCCGAGCGCGGCACCCGCAGCCGGTAGGGCTTCTCGGAAACCAGCAACCCTCGTTCGCCAAGGTCCGCGAGCACGCGCTTGCGCGCCTCGAAACGATCAAGGCCGCGGTAGGCAGCGGGCGCGCTTTCGCCGATGCGCGCTTCGAGCGTGAGAATCTCGAAGACCTCCAGCCCGTGCCGCAAGCCGATCTGCCAGTCGTTGAAATCGTGCGCCGGGGTGATCTTGACGCAACCGGTGCCGAATTCGGGATCCACGTATTCGTCGCCGATGACCGGGATGGTGCGGCCGGTGAGCGGCAGTTCGACGCGCCTGCCGACGAGGGCTGCGTAGCGCTCGTCCTTCGGGTTGACCGCGACCGCGGCGTCCCCGAGCATCGTCTCAGGTCGCGTCGTCGCGACGACCACGCTGCCGCCGTCGTCTTCGAACGGATAGCGGATCTCCCAGATCTTTCCGTCCTCCTCCTCGCTGTCGACCTCGAGGTCGGACACCGCCGTTCCCAGCACCGGATCCCAGTTCACGAGGCGCTTGCCGCGGTAGATGAGGCCTTCCTCGTGAAGGCGCACGAACACCTCGACCACTGCGTGCGACATCCGCTCGTCCATGGTGAAGTAGCCGGCCGATTTCCCCTCGGTATCGGCGTAGGTCCAGTTGCCCGAGACGCCCAGCCGGCGCATCTGCCGAGTGATGGTCGAGCCGGACTGCTGCTTCCACTCCCATACGCGTTCGACGAACTTCTCGCGCCCGAGGTCGTGCCGGGCCTTGCCTTCCGCCTGCAGTTGGCGCTCGACCACGATCTGCGTCGCGATTCCGGCGTGATCCGTGCCCATCACCCAGTTCGTGTCGTAGCCGCGCATGCGGTGGTAGCGCGCCAGCGCGTCCATCAGGGTCTGCTGGAAGGCGTGGCCCATGTGCAGCGTGCCGGTGACGTTGGGCGGCGGCAGCTGGATGCAGTAGGCGGGTTTGGAAGGATCCTTCGAATGGACGAAGTAGCCGCGCCGCTCCCACTCGGGGTACCAGTTCTCCTCTATCGAGTGAGGGTCGAAGCTTTTCGCGAGGTCCATTTCGATTGGCGCATGAGTGACCGGCGCGCCGGCGGGCGCGCTGCGGACGGAATTATAAGGGATCGGCGACTAACGCCCGCTATCGGAGCGTTCGTCGCGCTGCGACTCGAGTTCCTGCGCGACCGCGCGTTGCACCGCCTCGCGCAGGAAATTGAGGATGTCGTTGCGTGCGTCCTGTGCCAGGTCCGCTGCAAGGCGCCGCGCGAGATCCTCGAGCCGGAGGCGCAGCGGCTCTTCGAGGAACGTTCCGATGTGGGGCTCGATCGCCTCCAGCACGCGCGCGCGCAGGCGTTCCTCCAGCACCGCCGGGACTTCCATGGTCTGCTCCGGTTCGGGGAGCGCATCACCGCCCATTGACGCGTCGGCCGCCCCGGGCGGCAGGGGGGCGTCCGGCGCGACGTACTCTTCCAGGGGAGGGATCACGGGGGATTCGAACGCGGGCTCCTGCGCTTCGCGCGAAGCTTCGGGGACCTCGACCACCTCGGTGAGCACCGGGTAGTCGTCCGGAGGCCGGGGCGCGGCGCCCCCCGCCCGCCAGCGCGCCAGGAGCGCGTCGGCCTTGGAGAGCAGCTCGTCGGAATCGGTCATGCCCGGCCCAGATCGTGATGGTGAATCTCGTAGCCGCGGTCGCGATAGAAGCGAAATCGCGCGCGGCCCGCCTGCCTGTCCTCGTCGTCGTTCGCGACCAGCTCGATCAGCCGCCGGAAGCGGCTGAACGGGGCCGGCGAGTCGGTGCCGAGGTTGAGCAGGACGTCGTCATGGGGCAGGGAATCGCAGTCGCGCGCGATCAGCACCGGCGTCTCGGGAGCGAGCGCGTCGCGCACCATGCAATGCGGCAGGAAGCCGGTGGCCGGAATCGACCACAGCAGCTTGTCGATCGCGCGCGCAGTGGCTTCGTCGGGGGCGAGGATCAGCACGCGCAGCGCCTGCTGCACGGCCTTTGCGGTGAGCTGGCAGGCGACCTGAAGCTTCGGTTCGGCGTTCGAGTAGAAATCGATGCGGGTCATTCCGTCGCCCCGCACGCGCGGCGCGGACGCTCGGCCGATGCTTCGCGTCTCCCGTATTCAGCCATGGCCCGCCCGCCGCATGAGAAATGCCGTCAACAGGGGGACAGGCCGGCCCGTTGCGCCTTTCTCCTTTCCGGAGCGCCAGGCGGTGCCGGCGATGTCCAGGTGCGCCCAGTCGTAGTTCCTCGCGAAACGCGACAGGAAACAGGCCGCGGTGACGCTGCCGGCAGGGCGGCCGCCGATGTTCGCAACATCGGCGAAATTGCTCTTCAGCTGCTCCTGGTAGTCGTCCCACAGCGGCATATGCCAGGCGCGGTCCCAGGCTTCCTCGCCGGCTGCGAGCAGCTCTTTCGCGAGCGGGTTCTTGTTCGAGAACAGGCCGGAACAGACATGGCCGAGCGCGATCACGCAGGCGCCGGTGAGGGTCGCGATATCCACCACCGCCTGCGGATCAAAGCGCTCCGCGTAGGTGAGGGCATCGCACAGGATGAGGCGCCCCTCCGCGTCGGTATTCAGAATCTCTATGGTCTGGCCGGACATCGAGGTCACGATGTCCCCCGGTTTGCTCGCCGCCCCGCCGGGCATATTCTCGGTCGTGGGGATCAGGCCGACGATGTTGAGCCGCAATTTCATCTCGGCCGCGGCGCGCAGCGTCCCCAGCACGCTCGCTGCCCCGCACATGTCGAACTTCATCTCGTCCATTTCGGGGCCCGGCTTGAGTGAAATGCCGCCCGTGTCGAAGGTGATGCCCTTGCCGACCAACACCACCGGACGGTCCTTCTTTCCGCTCCCGCTGTAGCGCAGCACGATGAACTTCGGGGGCTGGCGCGAACCCTTGGCGACCGACAGCAGCGAACCCATGCCGAGTCTCTCCATGTCGGCGCGCTCCAGCACCTCGACGCCGAGCTTCCACGCCTTGCCGAGCTTCACGGCTTCTTCGGCGAGATAGCCGGGGGTGCAAACGTTCCCGGGCAGGTTGCCCAGATCGCGTGCGAGGTTCATCCCGGCGGCGATCGCCTGCCCCTGGGCCAGCCCGCGCTCGAGGATTCGCGCATCGCGCTTGGAACCGGTTCCGGCGACGATGCGCGCGAGCGGTCGCGGTTCCGTCTTCTTGCTCTTCATGTTCTCGAACCGGTATGCAGCCTCCGTGGCTGCCTGCGCCAGCTGCCGTGCCTTCCACGCGACGTCCCGCCCTGCAACGGGAATCCCCGACAGGTACAGGCAGGCGTCGGCGGCGCCGGTGTCCTGGATCGCCGAGACCGCGGCCCGCACCGCGTCGCGGTAGTCCTTGGGAGACACGTTCTTGTCCTTGCCCAATCCGACCAGCAAGACCCGTTCGGCGGCGATGCCGGGAAGGTGATAGAGCAGGCGGGTCGTTCCGGCCTTGCCGTCCATGTCGCCGGAGCCGAGCAGCGCGCGTATGCGGCCGCCTGCGGCACGGTCGAGCGCCTCGGCCGCAGAGGACAGCTTGCGCGCTTCGAACACACCGATCGCGATGCAGGCGCAGGCGAGCTTTTCTGGCGAAGCGATTTTTGTGCTAAATTCCACGGCGACCTCGAGTGAAATTGCGGGTGGGGCGCCGGAATTATCCCCGTATTGTTCCGGCCAAGTCAAAGCACTGCCGGTACGTCCGCCCGCGCGACGCCGGCCCAAGTCCCCGGCCCCCAATTGTTGCCTCTCTTTCGACGCCAGTGATCTTCCAGCGTGCCCTGCTGCGCGAGTTCGGCAATCTGGCGCTCGCGGTTTTCGCGACGCTGTTCGCGGTTACGCTGACGACCCAGCTCATCCGGCTGCTCGGACAGGCGGCGAGCGGCAAGGTGCTGACCGAAGGGGTGCTCGCCCTGCTCGGGTTCTCGGCCCTCAACTATCTTCCGGTGCTGCTGTCGCTGACCCTTTTCGTCACGGTGCTCATGGCCCTTTCGCGCAGCTATCGCGATTCCGAGATGGTGATCTGGTTCAGCGCGGGGCAGTCCTTGACCGCGTGGGTCAGGCCCGTGCTGACCTTCGCGCTGCCGCTCGTGGCGCTGATTGCGGCGCTTTCGCTCTTCCTCTCGCCCTGGGCGGTGGAAAAGAGCGATGAATTCCGGCGGCGCATGGAGAGCCGCGACGAGCTTTCCCGCGTGGCGCCGGGCGTGTTTCGCGAAGCGGGAAGCGCCGATCGCGTGTTCTTCGTCGAGGAAGTCGCGGGCGACCAGACACGGGTGCAGAACGTCTTCGTTTCCCAGGTCGAGCATGGCCGTCTCGGCATACTGGTTAGCAAGCGCGGATTCAAGGAGACGGCCGCCAATGGCGACCGGTTCGTGGTGCTCCTCGACGGCGGGCGCTACGAAGGCGTGCCCGGAACCCCGGCGTACCGGGTGATGGGGTTCGAGCGCTACGCAATGCGGGTGGAGACGAGCGAGGGTCGCGCGGACCAAATCTCGACCAAGGCCATGCCGACCTCCGCACTGATCGAGGTTCGCAGCAACGCGAGCCTGGCCGAACTGTTGTGGCGGATCAGCCTGCCGGTGTCCGCGCTGATTCTCGCTCTGCTCGCGATCCCGCTGTCGTTCGTCAATCCCCGCGCGAGCCGGTCGATCAACCTCGTGTTCGCACTGCTCACCTACATGGTCTACAGCAATACGGTGTCGATCGTCCAGGCCTGGGTGGCTTCGGGCAGACTGGAGTTCCAGACCGGCTGGTGGGTCGTGCACGCCGGCATGCTGCTGCTGCTGTCGCTCCTGTTCTGGCGGCGCCAGCGGGTGGGCTCGGGCGCCCGCAGGCGATGATGCTCACCATCCGGCGCTATCTTGCGCGCGAGATCTACGCCGCGACGGTCTTCGTGTTCGTCGCGTTTCTCGCCTTGTTCGCGTTCTTCGACCTGATCCACGAACTGGGCGACCTCGGCAAGGGAGACTACAAGCTGCAGCACGCGCTGCTCTACGTCCTGCTTTCGGTGCCCAGCCACATCTACGAACTCTTCCCGATCGCCGTGCTGATCGGAACCCTGTATGCACTCGCACACTTGGCGGCAAATTCCGAGTATACGGTGATGCGCGGCTCGGGCCTGTCGCCGCGCGCCGCCGCCGTCGCGCTCGGGCGGATCGGTATCGTATTCGTCGCGCTCACCTATCTCGTCGGCGAATTCCTGACCCCGGTCACCGAGCGAACTGCGAAGCAGATCAAGCTGCGCGCGACGAGCTCGGTGATCGCGCAGGAGTTCCGCACCGGATTCTGGGTCAAGGACGAGAACCGCTTCGTCAATGTCCGCGAGGTGTTGCCGGACGCCACGCTCGTGGACGTGAGGATCTACGAGTTCGACAAGGACTTCCGGCTGAGCTCGATCAGCATGGCGATGCGCGGGGAGTTCGCCGGAAAGAACCTCTGGCGGCTGCTCGATGTGGTGCGAACGCGCTTTTCCGCAGAGGGCGCGAGCGTCGACCGCCAGGACCGATCGGAATGGCACTCAGTGCTGACGCCGGACATCCTCTCGGTCCTGTTCGTGATGCCGGAGCGCATGTCGGCGTGGAACCTCTACCAGTACACGCGGCACCTTTCGGAAAACCGCCAGAGGACCGAGCGCTACGAGATCGCCATGTGGAAGAAGCTGGTGTATCCGTTTGCGGCCCTGGTCATGATGGCCCTCGCGCTGCCGTTCGCCTACGTGCATACGCGCTCGGGAAGCGTGGGCGCGAAGGTGTTCTCGGGCATCATGCTCGGGATCTTCTTCCACATGCTGAACAGCCTGTTCTCGCATCTGGGCCTGCTGCAGAACTGGTCTCCGCTGTTCTCGGCGATCCTGCCCAGCGCCGTGTTCCTGTCGGCTGCCGGACTGATGATGTGGTGGGTGGAAAGACGCTAAGGGGCGGGCTGCGTGCGCACGCGCACGCTCATTCTCCGCTTGGCGCGATTCGGGTGCCGGCCAGGCGATCGTGAAGGAACTGCCGGTCGCGGTCGAACAGGGCCCAGGCGAATCCGGCGCCCGCGAGAGCCGCCGACAAGCAAGCCAGCAGATAGCGCGCCGTCGCCCTGGAAATCGAAACGGGGCCGCCGCCGGCGCTGACCAGGCGCAGTTTCCAGGTCTTCATCGGCAGCGTCTGCCCGCCGCGATGCCAGCACCAGACGAAGTACAGCCCGAGCACCGCGAGAAGGTAGAGCTGGAAGAAATGGCGGGCGGGACCGGCGAGCCTGCCGCTCGTGGCGCCGTGGAAGAGAAACCCAGCCACGAACACGATCGCGAAGCCGAGTAGCGCCTCGTACAGCAAGGACGCAAGGCGCCGGCCGATGCCCGCCGGGACCGGCGCAGGGGACGGCTGCTGGGCGACAGGCGCGCCTCGGCGAGGCACGGGAGACTATTTCGCGCTTGCGCCGGCGGGCGCCGCCGGGTCCGCGGACTTGGCCGCCCCGGGCGGGGACTTCTTCGGCTGCTTGGGCGCCTTGCCCGCAGCCTCGAGTTGCCTGCGCTGCTCTTCGGGGAGGCTCTTGTATTCCTCCCACTTCTGCGCCAAAGTCTTGCGCTTCGCGTCCGGCAGCTTCTCCAGGTTCTTATAGCGCTCTCGCGCCGTGCGCCGCTGTTCCGGGGTCAGTTGCGCCCAGGGCTGCATGCGCCGCTGGACTTTGGCTTGCTCCTCGGGTGACATCTTGGGGTAACGTTTGGCGATGCCCAGCCACTTGCGCTTGCGCTGATCGTCCAGCTTGTTCCATTCCGGCGCGAGCGGTGCGAGAACCTGCTGCTGCACCTGCGTCAATTCGGCCCAGGTCGGGGGTTTCTTGGGCGGCGCTGCGGCGAGTGCGGATATTGAGATGGACAGCCAAAGTGCTAGTGCGAGGAGCGCTTTAGCCATGCATCGAATCCCTTGTCCAGATAAGCGTCAAGCGGCAAATCGCCGGTGAGCATGGCCGCATCGATTTCCACCATTTCCTGCACCAACTGCGACTGGTGCCAGTTGTTGATCGCAAACAGGCCGACGATCAATACCGCCGCGGGCAACAGGATGCGCGATACGAAGGACGATGAGCCGCTGCGATCGGCAAAATTGTTCGTCCAGGCGAATACCGGGTTGCGCACGGCCACGCGCTGGCTTGCAAGGGCCTGCCCCCGCGCGGCCTTGAGCCTGTCGAGCGTCTGCGCGTCCAGGGAGAGCCCCTGGTTGAGTATTTGTCGAATTCGATATCCGAGATGATGGTGATCATTCATAGCTCTAGCCCCTTCGCGCGCAATGCCGCCGCGAGAGTGTGCGCAGCGCGTGAACAATGGGTCTTGACGCTGCCTTGCGAACACCCCATAACGGAGGCCGTTTCGGCAACGTCCAGTTCTTCCCAGTAACGCAACAGGAAGGCCTCCCGTTGACGCGGCGGCAGGCGCCGCAATTCTTTCTCAATTATTTCAATTAGTTGGGATCTCTCCAGGCGTTCCGCCGGTCCCTCCTTGGATGCCAAGCTCTCCGCGGTCAGCAAAGTCTCCAGCGGGTCGGAGTCTTCGTCCTCGTGGCCCGGCGACAGGGCCGACAGCAGCGTCGTCCACAGCGATCTGACCTTGTGGCGGCGATAGAAATCCCGAATCGTGTTCTGGAGGATACGCTGAAACAACATAGGGAACTCCTCCACCGGCTTGTTCCCGTACTTTTCCGCCAGCTTGAGCATCGAGTCCTGAACGATGTCGAGCGCGACCTCGTGCTCGCGAACCGCGAATATCGCCTGCTTGTATGCGCGCCGCTCGACGCCGGCGAGGAAATCGGACAGTTCGGTGCGGGATGCCAGGAGCGCTTCCCCGATCGTTGGGTTGTTCGGATATCAGTATGAACCATTCGAATGGTATCAAAAATGCGTCGGCACATGCGTTCAACCTGCTAAAAAACTTGACCAATCAAGCGCTAGCAATTAACCTCTAAAGTTTTCGCGAATTGTTGCGGTGCGGGATCGTGGCATGGAATTAACAGGCGCAGAAATCGTCATCCGCTGTCTTCAGGAGGAGGGGGTCGAGTACGTGTTCGGCTATCCTGGCGGCGCGGTGCTGTTCATCTACGACGCGCTGTTCAAGCAGGACAAGGTGAAGCACGTGCTGGTGCGGCACGAACAGGGCGCCGCGCATGCCGCCGACGGATACTCGCGCGCGAGCCACAAGACGGGCGTGTGCCTGGTCACCTCAGGTCCCGGCGTCACGAACGCGGTCACCGGGATCGCGACTGCGTACATGGACTCGATCCCGATGGTGATCATCAGCGGCCAGGTGCCGACGCATGCCATCGGACAGGACGCGTTCCAGGAAGTCGATGCCGTCGGCATCACCCGCCCATGCGTCAAGCACAATATCCTGGTCAAGGACGTGCACGATCTCGCGACCGCGATCAAGAAGGCCTTCCATATCGCCAAGACCGGGCGTCCCGGCCCGGTGCTGGTGGACGTGCCCAAGGACGTCACGGCCGCCAGCTGCAAATTCGAGTACCCCGCCTCGATCAGCATGCGGTCATACAGTCCGGTGGGCAAGGGTCATCCGGGGCAGATCAAGAAGGCCGCGCAACTCCTGCTCGAGGCGAAGCGTCCCATGGTGTACACGGGAGGGGGGGTGATACTGGCCGACGCGGCGCCCCAGCTCGCGAAGCTGGTCAAGACGCTCGGATACCCCTGCACCAACACGCTCATGGGCCTGGGCGGGTTTCCGGGGACCGACGCGCATTTCCTCGGCATGCTCGGCATGCATGGAACCTATGAGGCCAACATGGCGATGCAGCACTGCGACGTGCTGCTTGCGGTAGGTGCGCGGTTCGACGATCGGGTCATCGGCAATCCGCTGCACTTCGGGGAGGTTTCGCGGAAGATCATCCATATCGACATCGATCCCTCCTCGATTTCCAAGCGCGTCAAGGTGGACGTGCCGATCGTCGGCAATCTGCGCGAGGTCGTGGAGGACCTGGTCAAGGTCGTCGAGGCGAGCCGCGACAAGCCCGATGCCAAGGCGCTCAAGGCGTGGTGGGCCCAGATCGAGCTGTGGAAGGCCAAGGACTGCCTGCGCTACGACCGCGCCAGCAAGATCATCAAGCCGCAGATGGTGGTGGAGAAGCTCTACGAGGTGACCAAGGGTGACGCGATCGTCACCTCCGACGTAGGCCAGCACCAGATGTGGGCCGCGCAGTTCTACAAGTTCGACAAACCGCGCCGCTGGATCAATTCCGGAGGGCTGGGCACCATGGGCTTCGGACTGCCCGCGGCGATGGGCGCGCAGTTCGCCAATCCGAAATCCACGGTGGTCTGCGTTACCGGGGAGGCTTCGTTCCAGATGTGCCTGCAGGAGCTGTCGACCTGCAAGCAATACCGGCTGCCGCTCAAGATCGTCAACCTCAACAATCGCTACATGGGCATGGTGCGCCAGTGGCAGCAGTTCTTCCACGGCAACCGCTATTCGGAGTCCTACATGGACGCGTTGCCGGACTTCGCCAAGCTCGTCGAGAGCTATGGCCACACGGGCATGCGCATCGAGAATCCGTCGGACATCGAGCCCGTGCTGAAGGAGGCGTTCAAGCGCAAGGACGAACTGGTGTTCATGGATTTCATCACCGATCAGAGCGAGAACGTGTTTCCGATGGTCCCGGGCGGCAAGGGGATCTCGGAGATGATCCTCGCCGAAGAGTTGTAAGGCGGCGGCTGCGCGCCCGCACGCCGTTGCGCCGATGAACGCCCCACTGTCCAGCCCCTACTCGATCCAGAACGATCAGGCCATCACGATGCGGCACATCATTTCCATACTGCTCGAGAACGAGGCGGGCGCCCTGTCACGGGTCGCCGGACTGTTCTCCGCGCGCGGCTACAACATAGAGACGCTGACCGTGGCTCCGACCGAGGACGCCTCGCTGTCGCGCATGACCATCGTCACGGTGGGCTCGGACGACGTGATCGAGCAGATCACCAAGCAACTGAACAAGCTGATCGAGGTCGTGAAGGTGGTCGATCTGTCGGAATCGGCGCATATCGAACGCGAGCTCATGCTCATCAAGGTGCGTGCGGTCGGCAAGGACCGCGACGAGATGAAGCGCATGGCCGACATCTTCCGCGGGCGGGTGCTCGACGTGACCGAGAATACCTATACGATCGAGCTCACGGGCACGGGTGCGAAGCTCGACGCGTTCATCCAGGGGCTGGACAAGAGCGCCATCCTGGAGACTGTCCGCACCGGCGCCTCCGGCATTTCCCGCGGGGAGCGAGTTCTTAGAGCCTAGGGAGAGTGCGTGAAGCAAGGTGCCGGCGCCGCCCCGTTCGTGGGCGCGCCTTCGGCCTCCCGCCTCCCACAACACTACGAGGGGAAATACATGAAGGTCTACTACGACAAGGACGCCGATCTGTCGCTCATCAAGGGGCGCAAGGTCACGATCGTCGGCTACGGATCCCAGGGCCATGCGCACGCACTCAACCTGAACGAATCCGGCGTCAAGGTGACGGTGGGCCTCAGGAAGGGCGGCGCCTCGTGGGAGAAAGCCCGGAAGGCCGGCCTTTCGGTCAGGGAGGTGGCGGAGGCCGTCAAGGGCGCGGACTTCGTCATGATGCTCATGCCGGACGAACACATCGCAGCGGTATACAAGGCCGAAATCGAGCCCAACATCAAGAAGAACGCGACGCTGGGGTTCGCGCATGGATTCAACATCCACTACGGGCAGGTCGTGCCGCGCGAGGACCTCGACGTGGTCATGGTCGCGCCGAAGGCGCCCGGCCACACGGTGCGTTCGACCTACGTCGGCGGCGGGGGAGTACCCATGCTGATCGCCGTGCACCAGGATCGAAGCAAGAAGGCGCGGGACATGGCGCTTTCCTACGCAGCTGCGATCGGCGGCGGCAAGGCCGGCGTGATCGAGACCAATTTCCGTGAAGAGACCGAGACCGATCTCTTCGGGGAGCAGACCGTGCTCTGCGGGGGCTGCGTGGAGCTCGTCAAGGCCGGCTTCGAAACGCTGGTCGATGCGGGGTATGCGCCCGAGATGGCCTACTTCGAGTGTCTGCACGAACTCAAGCTGATCGTCGACCTCATGTACGAGGGCGGCATCGGGACGATGAACTACTCGATCTCGAACAACGCCGAGTACGGCGAGTACGCGGTCGGGCCGAAGATCATCACCGAGGAGACGAAGTGGGCGATGCGGGAGGCGCTGGCGCGCATCCAGTCCGGCGAGTATGCCAAGGAATTCATTCTTGAGAACCGCGCCGGCGCGCCCATGCTGCTCTCGCGGCGGCGCCTGACCGCGCAGCACCCGATCGAGACGGTCGGCGCGAAGCTGCGCGACATGATGCCCTGGATCAAGAAGAACCGGCTGGTCGACCAGTCGAAGAACTAGGCAGGGCCGGGGCGGAAGACGAATGAGCGCTCCTCCCGGCCCGGCAAGCCGTGCGTCTCCCGAATCGAAGACCGTCCGGATGCTCTATCCCCACCCGATCATCGCTCGCGAAGGCTGGCCGTTTCTCACCGCGGCGATCGTCGCAGCTCTGCTGGTCACGTGGCTGGCCGGCATCTGGTGGTCCGCGCCGATCTGGCTGGTCGCGCTGTTCGTGCTGCAGTTCTTCCGCGACCCGGCGCGCAGCATCCCCGGCGACGCAAGTACCGTCGTCTCGCCGGCCGACGGGCGCATCGTGGCGGTCGAATCGGCGCGCGATCCCTACCTTGAGCGCGACGCGCTCAAGGTGAGCGTGTTCATGAACGTCTTCAACGTCCACTCGAACCGCTCGCCGGTCGACGCTGAGGTGCGGCAGGCGTGGTATCAGCCGGGCAGGTTCCTCAACGCGGCGCTCGACAAGGCGTCGCTCGAAAACGAACGCAATGCACTCTGGCTCAGGACCGCGACCGGCGCCGACGTAACGTGCGTGCAGATCGCCGGCCTCATCGCCCGGCGCATCCTGTGCTACGTGAAGGCGGGGGACCGGCTCGCACGCGGGGAGCGGTTCGGCTTCATCCGATTCGGTTCGCGAGTCGACGTCTATCTTCCGGTCTCGGCGCGCGTCAAGGCGGCGCTCGGGGACACGGTCTACGGGGGCAGCAGCATTCTGGCCGTACTGTGACGATGCACGACTACGACAAGCCGCAAAAACCACTGATCAACGCGGAGATGCGCCGCCGCGGCATCTACCTGTTGCCGAATCTGTTCACGACGGCGGCGCTGTTCTCGGGCTTCTATGCCACCGTGCAGGCGATGAACCAGCGTTTCGAGCACGCGGCGGTGGCAATCTTCATTGCCATGGTGCTCGACGGCCTCGACGGGCGCGTCGCGCGGCTGACCCGGACGCAGAGCGCTTTCGGTGCCGAATACGATTCTCTGTCCGACATGGTCTGCTTCGGCGCCGCGCCGGCGCTCATCATGTACGAATGGGCGCTGAAGGACCTGGGCCGATTCGGCTGGATTTCGGCTTTCGTCTTTTGCGTCGGTGCGGCGTTGAGGCTGGCACGGTTCAACACCAACATCGGGATCGTCGACAAGCGCTACTTCCAGGGGCTGCCGAGCCCCGCGGCGGCGGCGCTGTGCGCCGGTCTGGTCTGGGTGATCGACGATTTCGGCATCCAGCGCGCCGACGTGATCCGCGCCATCGCCGCGGCGGTGACCCTGTTCGCGGGGATCACCATGGTGAGCAACGTCCCGTTCTACAGCTTCAAGGACATCAACCTGCGCAAGAGCGTTCCGTTCTGGGCGGTGTTGCTCATCGCGCTGGGCATCGTCGTGATCTCCAGCAAGCCTTCGATGATCCTGTTCCTGCTGTTCGTCGCCTATTCGCTCTCCGGGTACGTGGTCTGGGCGGTGAAATGGCGGCGCTCGCGGCACCACAGGGCCGTGTAGGCGAGGCGATCGGTGGAGTTGCAGGGAGGCTGGAAACCCGCTATATTGCGACGCATGCTACCCGACACGCCCGTGTTGGCAGTTCCCACCGGCGGCCTGCTTCCCGCAGCGCTGCTGCTGCGCCTCGCGCGCTAAATACCCTATCTCCCAATTCGGCAGTACCCAGGCGCAGCGCGCGACAGGCCGCTGCGGCATCGTATCCATCCATAGCCAGTGGAGCGTGACATGAAAGACCGTTTGATCATATTCGACACCACCATGCGCGACGGCGAGCAGAGCCCCGGTGCGTCGATGACCCGCGAGGAAAAGGTCCGGATCGCGCGGCAATTGGAGCGCATGCGCGTGGACGTCATCGAGGCGGGCTTCCCGGCCTCCTCGAACGGCGACTTCGAGGCCGTGCGGGCGGTCGCGAACGTCGTCAAGGACGCCACGGTGGCGGGTCTGTGTCGCGCCAACGACCGCGACATCGCCCGCGGCGTCGAGGCCCTGAAGGGCGCAAAGTCCTGGCGAATCCATACCTTCATCGCCACCAGCCCGCTGCACATGGAGAAGAAGCTGCGCATGACGCCGGAACAGGTGCTCGAGGACGCCAGGGCCGCGGTGCGCTTCGCCCGCAAGCACTGCCCCGACGTCGAGTTCTCCCCCGAGGATGCAAGCCGCTCCGAACCCGACTTCCTGTGCCGGGTGCTGGAAGCGGTGATCGCCGAAGGCGCCACCACCATCAATATCCCGGACACGGTCGGCTATGCCGTCCCGCAGCAGTTCGGCGAATTCATTCGCTCGCTGCGCGAGCGTGTGCCCAACTCCGGCAAGGCGGTGTGGTCGGTGCACTGCCACAACGACCTCGGTATGGCGGTGGCGAACTCGCTCGCCGCGGTGATGATCGGGGGTGCACGGCAGATCGAGTGCACGGTCAACGGGCTAGGCGAGCGTGCCGGGAACACTTCGCTCGAGGAAATCGTGATGTCGGTGAAAACGCGCGGCGACTTCTTCACGGTCGAGACGCGCATCGACACGACCCAGATCGTGCCGGCCTCGCGGCTCGTGTCCCAGATCACCGGCTTCGTCGTGCAGCCCAACAAGGCGGTGGTGGGGGCGAACGCGTTCGCGCACGCTTCCGGGATTCACCAGGACGGGGTGATCAAGGCGCGCCAGACCTACGAAATCATGCGCGCCGAGGACGTAGGCTGGGCGACGAACAAGATCGTGCTCGGCAAGCTCTCGGGAAGGAGCGCATTCAAGCAGCGGCTGAAGGAGCTGGGGGTGGAGCTCGAATCGGAAGAGGCTTACAACAAGGCATTCCAGGGCTTCAAGGATCTCGCCGACAAGAAGGCGGAGATCTTCGACGAGGACCTGCACTCGCTCGTCTCCGAAGGCGGCGTGGGTACCTCCGACGAGCGATGGAAGCTGGTGCACATGAGCCAGGGGAGCGGCATGGGGGAGCGGCCTCACGCGTCGGTCGTGCTGTCCGAATCCGGGACGGAGAAGAAGGCGCAGTCGGAGGGAGACGGACCCGTGGATGCGACCTTCAAGGCGATCGAGAACGTCGTCAAGAGCGAGGCCGAACTCCTGCTCTACTCGGTAAACGCGGTGACTCAGGGCACCGAATCCCAGGGCGAGGTGACCGTGCGGCTTTCCAGGGGCGGGCGGATCGTCAACGGCGTCGGGGCTGACACCGACATCGTGGTCGCCTCGGCCAAGGCGTATCTTGCAGCGGTCAACAAGCTGCACAGCAAGACAGAGCGGATCAACCCGCAGGTCTGAACCGCCACGCGCGCGGCCTGTGTCAGGCCGCGCGCGTGGCGCGAACGTACAGCACCGACGCGAGGACGAAACCGAAGGCGAGGGAGATCTCCATGGCCGCCATCCAGCGGCCGGTCCCGGTCGCCGCTCTTACCGCGCCCTCGCCGCTATCCGCCGGCGGGACAGAATTGGAACATCTGCACCGACAGGGTCTGCTCGACGATACGCGTTGCCCGCACGCGCAGGCGCGCGTGGTCGCCGGCGATCAGAAGCTCACGGGAGGCGTCGACCTGCCCATAGGGGGCA
>Ga0082335_1004342_pt1 | contig 21503 bp, 16 predicted proteins | sample Subgrocontami58m_FD_72375 | JGI IMG/M metagenome (GOLD analysis project Ga0082335, IMG submission 72375) | Subsurface groundwater microbial communities from S. Glens Falls, New York, USA - GMW37 contaminated, 5.8 m (SPADES assembly) (version 2) ...
GAGGTGGGGCCGGTTCTCCGAACCGGCCTGAGTTTCATGGTGCAATTCACGCTGAAACCCAGGCCCGCTCGGAGAGCGAGCCCCACCTGAATAGTCCAAAACAATCAAGCCGCTGGTATGAATTCCAAAACCTGTTTATCGTAGCCACGAGCGTGAGCGAGTGGACATCGGCGGTTCCACTCGCTCACGCTCGTGGCTACGATTTGGACTGACCTGCTGATTACTATTTCTTCCCCGTCAGCATGTCGTCCATCAGCGCGATTGCGGTCGCCTCGGTGATATCCTGCACGCTGAACTGGCGGATGACGCGGCCGGCCTGCACGCCCTTGCCAATGATGTCGCTCGCGGCGGCCTGCCCGACGATCGCGGCATCCTTGAGCCGAATCGCCGTCGCCTGGATGTCCGGCACGGGATAGGTCACGTCACCCGAAACTTCCGGCACCGTGAGGTTGCGGCTCGAGATGAGGACCTCGATCGCGATGTCGGCAATGTTCGACAGCGCCTGCCGATCCTTCGCGGCCTGGTCTCCGGTGAGGTGGGCGCCGGCTTCCTCCGGCAGCAATGACGTGGCGATCTTCTGATCCGCGAGCTGCGCGCCGGCGTGGCGAAACGCGCGGCCGAAAAGCCGCTCGATTTCACGGACGGTCTGCTGGTCAGCGAGCGTCGGGGCCGCCGCGTCGCGCGCCTTGTAAGTGTTGGTGCCGGTGGTCCGCAGGTTGGCCTCGTTCTTCTCGAACTGTTCGGTGCGGTCGGTGAGCTTCAGTCCGGTTGCGGTGTCGACGAGCGCGCGGTTCACGTAGATGACGATGCGCGGCGCGCCGTCGGTCTTGTAGGTCTTGCGGAAACCTTCGAGAATGCCTTCGGCCGTCTGCCGCGCGATCAGCGTATCGGCGGTTGGCCCGTAAACGCGCTGTCCCGCGTCGGGCTGCCCAAACTGCCCGACCGGCGGCACCGCGCGTGGCGAGGCCTGGGCCACGGGGGGCGGCGGAGAGGACTGGGTCGCGGATTGCGCGAGCACCAGCGACGTGAAGGTCAACGCGAACGGAGCGAGAAGGAGAGCGCGTTTCATGATGGTGATTGGCTTTGGAGCGGCGGTCCAAGGCCGCCGTGGTTCGCTTTTGGAGATCAATTCCGGCGGGCAGAGACCGCCGCTGCAGAAAATCGAAAGCCCCTATCGCGCCTGGCGGACTCGGACGGTGTACTTCTTCGCGAGGGGATTCATCGCGGTAAAACGGACGGCCTCGGTGGAGTTTTCCGAGAGAATCAACGTCTGCCACGGCGTCTCGTCGCCGGTGGAGAAACCCTGCTCGTCCTTGAACACGCAGTTTATCTGCACCTGCAGCCGGCGGCTCTCGCGGTTCTTCACGTTGGCCACGACTTCGAGCCGACCGTCGGCCAGCGTGCTTTGCTGGAGGCCCGTGCACGTGACCGAATACTGCGCCGGCTGATCGAGCAGCACGAACTTCTCGGTGTTCTCCAAGGTGAATTTGGTGGTGTCGAGTGGCGGAAACGGTCCGGGCTGGTTCACGCAACCCGCGGCCAATGCGAGTACAGCGAGTGCGGCGAGGACGGGAACAGGCTTGGCGTTCATAAATTTCGGCGGGTCAGTGGAGCGGTGAGACTGCGAGTCACTGCTTAAGTTCGCTCAAAAACACCACGGTGTCGTGGTCCTCGGCCGGCACCGTGAAGGTCACCGGTTGCGTGCGCTGCTGGAGCACATTGCCCTCGGCATCGAGGAACTCGACTCGGCCGCGATGCTCGCCGGGCGGGAGCTTCACCGCGGCGAAACTGAGCCGTTGCGGCAGGTTGGGCCACTGGCGGACATCCGCCTCGGTCCGGGTCGCGGCGGAAGCGACCTTGCCGATGACCCCGAGAATCCCCAGCCCGATCGCGGCCGCGTTGGCATCGTCGTCATCCTCGCCGCGGCGGCGCTTGCGGCGGGCCTGGTCGCTGGCAATGGCCGAACCGGCCAGCGCGACATCGCCGGCCACGTCCGCGCCGGCCTTGAAAAAGGCCTTGTTGCCGAGGATGTGATCCATGACCCGGCCGCCGCGGGTGGTGGCCTGGTAACCAAGATCGTCATACGCCGGCAGCGGCACGATCCGCCGGCCGCGGTCGAGCACCAGCCGCGCCGAATGGGTGGGCGAATCCGCGACGTGAAAACGCAGCATCTCGCCGTATTGGCCTGCGGCGTACTTCCGCGGGCCATAGCCATACTCGGTGAAAACGAGCACGTTCGCCTGCGGCTGGTAGGGCGGCAGCGCGCGCTGCTCGCCGGCGTGCGCCTGCGCGCGCGCGAAGGCGTCGCTGCCGTCCGCGTTCAGTTTCGCCGAGGCCAGGCCATCGAGGTAATCGAGCAGGACGTAGTCAGCGTCGTAGTGCTCGTGCTCGGGATCACTATCGATGACCTGGCCGGAGCGGAAACAGGCGCGGGCGTTGTCCGGCTGCCCGTCGCGCCAGTAAAGAATGCCGCGGTAGTAATACGCCATCACGCGCTCGTACGGCTCGCCGATGAACGGCTTCGTGCTTTCCGCGCTGAACAGGCCGCGGGCGCGCGCCGCCTCGGCGTCGTTGGTAATGATTCCGCCGATACGGGCGATCGCGTCGTCGAACCGCAGCTTGGCCTCGTCGTAATGGCCCAGCCGCAGCGCCGTCGCGCCCAGCCGGTAATCGAACAGGACGCGGTCCTTTTCCGGAATCGCGGGCCGCCGGTCGGCCGCGGTCGGCGCCGCGCCCTTCGCGGCGCGCTGACCGGCGGCCTGGCGGGCATCCGGCGACGGAGCATAGGCGCAGCCGGCGAGCACGACCAAACAGAACGGAACGACGTGTCGCATGCGCGGCATCCATGAAGGCAGGAGCCTGCTGGCGGGCGATGGCGAACCGGCGGCGGCACGCGAATCGCCGGCCAGCAGGCTCCGACGCATCGAACAATGGCTCACCGATACGCCGCGTCCTCCAGCCCCTGCTTTTTGATTTCGGCGACGTCTTCCCACACGATCCGGCTGGTGCGCGCGTCGGTGAGGCGGAAGCTGTAAAGGACGTAGTCGCTCGTGCCGGCCGAGGTGCGCGTCGTCATGCCGTCGAGCTTCCCGGTCAGGAAGTAATCCGCACCGCCAAACTCGACGACATTCGGGTCGGCGCTCGCCGTCACCTGGCCGCTGCGTTTCAGCTCACGCTCGCGCTCCAGCGTCTTCATCATCTCGCGGTCGAGGAAGCTGACCTGGCCCATGGCCTTGGAATTGAGCTGGGTGCGAATGCGCGTGAGGAAGATGTCCTTGTTGATCGGAAAACGCGTGTTGTTCACCACCGGCTCGAGCACGACGCTCGGCGGCCGCGGCGCCCGCGCGATCTGGGGAATGCCGAGGATGCTGCGCGCCATCTTGTCGGTGACGGTGACCATATCCTGCGATTCGACGCCGGTGCCGGCGACGAACCCGCGTTCGTCCGGTCGCATCTCCGTGACCGGAACGCCGGACGGATTTTGCACGCCGGCCGTGGTCTCGCAACCGGCGAGGAGCAGCGCACCCGCGCCGAGGCCGACGAGGAAGAAACGAGAAGTGTGGTTCATGGTGTCAGTGCTGAAGAATCTCAAAAGTCCCAGCGGCAAATCCCAAACTAGGTTCAATGCCAACGCTCCAATTCAGACGCTCGGTGACGCCTTCGAATTCATCCGGTTTGGCGTTTCGTTTCCGGACCGGGAATTTCCGCGTGGCGCGAACGGCGGGACTTTAACGCCCAAACAGCGCATTCGCGCCGCTCATCGGGGTGTTGTAGTAATTGTTGATGATCGTGATCTGCTGCGGTTGCGCGGCACTCGCCGGCTGGGCCGCCGCGGGTGCCACCATCACCGGTTGGCTCGTCACGGCGGGTTGACCGTACACCATTCGGCTGCGATTCACGTCGGCCACCGAACCGAGCAGCCAGCCCAGCCCCGCGCCCCACGCGGCGCCACGCCAGCCACTGTGGTGAAATGCGCCGCTGTTGTTGCCGATGATCCCGCCGGCGAGCGCGCCAAGCACCAGCCCGCTGGACGCAGCGCTGCCCGTGCCGTAGCCGTAATCGTAATACGGGTAGCCGGCGCCGTACCCGTCGTAGTAGCCATAGGTTGGCCAGGCGCGATAGGGGCTGTCGTAGCCGTAACCCCAGCCCGGGCTGTAATACGCCGGGCTGCCGTAACCGAGCCCGACATAAACGCGCGTGCCGGAGTGGCCATGGTTGTAATGACCGTAGCCGCGCCCGTAATCATGATGGCCCGCCGTGCGGTGAGCGGACACTTCGGCGCCACTGCCGCGGGCGGCGGCCCCTGACCGGAAAATCTCTGCGCGCGCCGAGGTCATCGTCGCGAAGGCAAGCAAGAGGCAAAGAGTCGTTTTCATGGCTGAGACAAGCCTGTGCGACATGACGAGTCACGCAAGGTTTCACCAATGCAGCGACGAACGCGCAGGCGGCCGAATCGGTTCGGCACGGCCCAGCCACCCACCCAATTCCGCCCGTCTGCGGGCAGCCGAAGGGCTATTTGGAGCCGTCCTTCTTGGCGCCAGCCTTTTTCTTCGTCGCTGGGTCCCGCGGCTTCGGCAGACCGACCTGCGCCCAAGTCGGCCCGGGTGTAGGCGGCAGTTCGTCGATCCGCACGTTCCTCACCTGCACCTGGGCCATGCCGCCGCCGTGGATCTGGATGGCGATGTGCCCATCCTGCGCGATGGCCGGCTCGGCCTCGGCGTAATCGAGCGCCGGCACGCCGTTGATCCACGAACGAATCCGCCCGCCTTCGGCGCGGACGCGGTATTCGTTCCAATCGTCCTTCTTGATCGCGGCGTTCACCGCGGCGGCATCCAATGACTCGCCCACAACCTTGTTGCGGCGGGATTCGTCGTAAAGTTTGCCCCACCAACCATCGCCGGCATCGACCTGATAGCCGCTCATCTCGGTGTTGTTCGGCACGCGGAGGCTGCGGATTTGCACGCCGCTGTTGATCATGCCGGTGTTCGGCACGCCGGTGAGCTTCAGGTCGAGCCGGAGATCGAAATTCTGAAACGAGCGCGTCGTCGCGAGGAAGTAGTTGCGCGGCACTTTCTCGGTGAGTGAGCCGCCGGTGATGAGCCCGTCCTGCACGCGCCACCACTTCGCGTCACCCTCCCAGCCGTTTAACGTCTTGCCGTCGAAGAGCTCAGCGGCAGCCGCGCGACCAGCCACCAGGATAAGCAACACACAGAGCAGCCGGGGGGTATTCATCGCACCGTGCTTCCCAGACGCTGGCCATGGGGTCAAGACGGCTCGGGAGGGACTCGGAACGGCGGGAGAATCCGCGCGGGAGCCGAAGTGCTCTTTCGGTCAACTGAGCTGAGCGGTCCGATCCGATTGGCGACCGCCGGCGCCCGGTCGGCGGACCCTCACTGATCTTTCGATGTGCACTCGATATTCGCTCAGCATCGACATGCCGGACTGGCGTCATATGCGTAACGAACATACAGTTGAGGAGTTGCGCCGGAACGCACCAGCGGAGTGCGCGGATTCCCGCCGGGCAGAAATTGGGGTCATCCGTCATTGCGCGACTGACGGCGCCAGCGACGCGACCACGTCCCTCCGTCGTCCACTTCCGGACGGCCAACCGCCGACAAAGAGTTCCTGAAATCGCCCTCCGCTGGGTTTCGGCTTGCCGCGGCGCGCGGCCCGCCCATGCCGGCGGCCACACTTCACGTGTTGTCTCCACCTTCGTCTCGCTCTAGTTTCTCCCACTGCATGAAGTCGGTCCGCTTCGTCGTCCTACTTACCTGTTCGTTTCCGGCGGCTGGCGTCGTGTGCGCCGCGGACGCTGCGTCTGCCAACCGTGTCGATTCCGCTGAGCTCACCGCGCTGCGCGCCAAGGCCGAGCGCGGCAATGCCATCGCGCAATACAACCTAGGGCTCGCCTATTTCGAAGGTCGCGGCACGGCGGCGGACCCGATCGAGGCGTTCGTCTGGCTGACGCTCGCCGCCTACGGGGGCAGCACGGGCAAGGCGCTCGATACCGTGCTGAACAGTTTCTCCGCGGAGCAACTGGCGGAGGGACGCCGGCGGCTCGAGGCGACGCGCGCGCGGCACCCGCAGCTGCGGCCGAAGTCCGTGGTCCCAAAAGCCGCGCCCAAGCTAACAACTCCCGAGCCCGCCGCAGCGACGGCGACCGAACCGACGACCGCCACACCGGCGGAGCCGACGGCACCCGCGCCGGAACCGAACACGCGCGGGGTGATCACACCGGCAGCGACCACACCGACAACGCCCAGCTCCGACCCACCGAACGCTCCCAGGGTCGAACCGCCCAACCCACTCGCGGCCCAACTCGCAGCGGCACTCGAGGAAAAGCGGCAACTCGCGGCCGACCTTGCGGCGATGCGACGCGAGGCGAGCCGCTTGCAGTCGCAAATCACCTTGCGTTCACAGAACAATGAATTGCCCGCCACCCAGGCGAAATTGAAGGAGGCGCAAGCGGCCCTCGCGCAGCAGACTGCGGAACTCGCGAGCGCGCGCAGCGAGACCACGCAGGCGCGAACGGAGTCGGCGAAACTCAAGGCGGACCTGGAATCCGCGCAGACGGCGCTGACCGCGGCCGCGACCACAACCGCCTCGGCCAACGAGGCGAACGCGGCCCTGGCGCGCGAGCAGACGGCGCGCCGGGAAGCGCAGGCCGCCCTCACCCGGCTGGAGGCGCGTATCGCCGAATTGGAGACCACACGCACGCAGCAGAACGGGGACATCGAGGGCCGGCTGGCCACCGCGGTCCACGAGCGCGACGCCGCTCGCGCCGAAATGCAGCGGCTCAACCAGCAATTGGCCGCGGCGGTTGCACGGGGGACAGCCGCCGAGGAAGCCACCGCGCGCGTGACGACGCTGGTGCGCGAACTGGCCGCCGCCCGGACGGCCGCCGCGGAGGCGCAGGCCGAGCTCGCGCGAACCCGGACCCAGGCGACCGACATTTCCGGCAAACAACAGGCGAGCGCCGAACAAATCGCGCGGCTGACCACCGAGTTGGAGGCGGCGCGGCGCGACGTGCAATCGGTGGCGGCCAAAGCCGCCGCGGATGCGACGACGAGGGCGCGCGAACTCACGGGCTTGCAGCAGAAACTCGCCACCACGCAGACGGAGCTCGGGCGCCGGGCCGCCGACGACGAGACGGCGCGCGGTCGCGCCGCCACCTTGGAACGGGAGCTCGCCGCCGCCACGAAGGCGCGCGACGAAGCGACCGCCCAAGCCGGGAACCAATTGCAGACGCTCGGCACCGAACGAGCGGCATGGTCGGCGGAGAAAAGCCGGCTGGAAGCGGACGTCCAGCGAGCGCGGGCGGCGGCGGAGACGGAGAAAGAGGCGCTCGCGGCGAGATTGCAGGACGCCATGGCCGAACAGCAAAAGGCGAACGTGGCCGCGGGCGCCGACGTGGCGGCGTTGAAGCGCGATTTGCTGGCTGCACGCGAGGAAGCCGCCGCGGCCAAGGGCACGGCGGCCGAGTTCGAAACCACCAAACGCGAACTCGAGGTTGCGCGCCATGCAGCGGGTCAGGCGAAGGCCGCCACCCAGTCGATCGCGAAACTCGAGTCGGAGAACCGCCGGCTCGCAGCCGAACTTCGGACGAAGACCAAGGAACAATCCGAACTTGCCGCCGCCGTCGGCAATGCGCGCGACGAAACGGCAAGACTGCGCACTGCCCTCGGGACGAGTGAAGCGCAGCGCGCTGAACAGGCGCGGAAGCAGGACGGCTTCGCCAGCGAAACCGTCGCGCAGAACCGCAGCCTGCAGGCCGAACTCGCCGACGCGCAGCGCAAGCTCGCGGCGGCGACCACCGCCCGCGACGAACTCACCAACCAGCTTGGCGCGGCGACGAAAACGGCGACGGAACTCGCCAGCGTGAAACGCGAGCTCGAGGCTGCGCGCAGCGAGGCGCGGCAGGCCAAGGCGGCGGCCGACTCCGTGCCGAAACTGAATTCCGAGAACCGCCGGCTGGAAGCGGAGTTGCGCGCCAAGGCGCAGGACCAGTCGCAGCTCGCCGCGGCGGCCGGCACGGCCCGCGACGAAGCCGCGAAGTTGCGCACCGCGCTGGCGGCCAGCGAAGCGCAGCGCGCTGAACTGGCGCGAAAGCAGGACGGCGCTTCCTCTCGAGCCGCCGTCCAGCAGCAAAGCCTCGAGACCGAACTGGCTGAAGCGCAGCGCAAACTCGCAGCCGCGACGGTGGCGCGCGACGAGATTTCCACCCAGCTCCGCGCCGTGACGAAAACCACCGCCGAACTCGAAGCCAAGGCGACACGCGCGGCCGAAGTTCAAACCAAGGCCGAGGCGCGCGTGGCCAAGCTCGCGACGGAAAACGAAACACTGGCGCGCAAGCTGGCGGAAACCGAGGCGGCGCGCCGGACGGCGGCTGACGCCGTGCAGAAGAGCGTGCCGGCGGCCGAAGTGGAGACCGCGCGCCGGGCCGTCGCCGACGGCCAGCAGAAGCTCGACGCGGCGACAAGGGAGCTGACGTCACTCCAGCAAGCGGCGACCCAGCGAAGCCAGCAATTGGATACGTTGAACCGTGACCTCGCCGCCGCCCGTAAGGAACTGCGCGAGGCCAAGGCGGCCGCGGAACTGACGGCGAAACTTCAGGCCGAGAACCGCCGGCTCGAGTCGGACTTGCGTGCCGCCACCGACGACAAGGCCAGTCTGGCCGGGGCCGCGCGCGACGATGCGGCGAAATTGCGGGCGACACTCGCCAAGGCCGAAGCGGATCGCAACGACCTGACCAAACGGCTCGCGACCGCAGCCACCGACGCCGAGGCGCGCCAGCGTTCGTTGCAAACCGAGCTGGCCGACGCGCAGCGCAAGCTTGTCGCCGCGACGGGCAGCCGGGATGAATTGAATTCGCAAGTCCGCGCCACGGCGAAAACCACCGCCGAACTCGAGACCAAGGCGACGCGCGCGACCGAAGCGCAGACCAAGGCCGAGGCGCGCGTGGCCAAGCTCGCGACGGAAAACGAAACACTCGCCCGAAAGCTGGCCGACGCGGAAACCGCCCGGCGGATGGCGGCCGATGCCGCGCAGAAGACCGTTCCGGCGGCCGAACTCGAATCGGCGCGGCGCAGTGCCGGCGAGTTCCAGCAGCAGCTGGCGGCAACCAGCAAGGAAGTCACCACGTTGCGGCAGCAGGTCGCCACGCTGCACGATCTCGAAACGCGCGTCCGCCAGCTCGAGGCCGAGAAGTCCACGCTGGCTGCGCGGGCGGCCGCGGCGGATGCCGGCCAGGCGTCCCTCGAGCAGGCGAACGCGGCGCGCAGCACGGCGGAAGAGCGGCTCGCGACCGCGCTGCGATCGTACACGCTCGTGGCGAAGGAGCGCGATGAACTCGGCGGCCGCGTGAGCGAGCTCCAGGCAAAACTCGCATCGGCGAGCGAGGCGGCAGCGCAGACCGAGGCGAAAACCGCGACGCAATCCTCCGCCAGTGTCACCGAACTCGAGGCGCTGCGCCAGCGCGCCGCCGCAGCCGAAAAGGAAACCGAGCTGGCCCGGGCCGAGCTGGCCCGCGTCAACCAATTGCGCGCAGCCCGTCCGGCGCCGGCCGAGCCCACCCGGCCGCCGCGCGAGCTGCCGGCACCGACCGTGCTCGCCGCGACCGCCAGCCCGGCCACCCCGGCCCCGCCGCCGACGCCGACGTATCGGCTGCACACTATCGCCGTAGGGGAAACACTTTCCGGAATCTCGCGGAAATACTACGGCACGCCCAATCGCTGGACGGAAATCTTCGCCGCGAACCGCGAGGTGCTGCGCGACGAACGCTCGCTGATTGCCGGCCGGACCCTGCGAATTCCATAATTCGTAGTCTCCGCACGCAGCGAATATTGCCGGGGGCGTGATCGCGTATCTTTACTGCGGTTGCCCGATGCGACCCGGACGTAACATTCCCTGCTGTGCGCTTGCGCTGCTGCTGAGCGGTTGCGGCTATATCCATGTCGGCCGCCTGCCGGCACCGGTCACCACCATTGTCGGCGACGACAAGTTGATGAAGGACAACTCCGACCTGCGGTTGGAGAAAAAGATCCTGCAACAGGAGCTCGCCCTCACCCGCGCGCAGGGCGACGCGTTGCGCATGGCGCTGGAAAACCGCGCGGCCGATGGCGACACCTCGCGACGGCTGGTGGAAAAGCTGAACGAGACGTCGCGCGACCTTGCGACGCTGCGGGCAAACTATGCGAAACTTCAGACCGAGCGAAACGAAGCGGTCGCGACGGCGGGCGAAGCCACCACGTTGAAAGCGCGGCTCGGACAAACCGAGGAGAAACTCGCGAGCGCGCTGCGGACTTACACGGAGTTGCAGGACGAGGTCACGCGGCTCCGCACCGATGTCACTCGCACCCGGGCGGAAAACGTCGCCCTGGGCGAGCAGGTCAAGACCATCACGGCGCAAAACGAGCAGGCGCAGGCCGCGCTGGCGCAGCTGAACACGGACTTGCTCGCGCAGAAGGACGCCCGGTTCCGGGCCGAACAGGACGCGGAGACGCTGCGCACGGAATTGAAAACGGTGGCACCGAATTCGTCGGTGCTGGCCGGCCAACGCACCGGCGCCGCCGCGGAAGCGCGCACGCTGGTCGCCGATTACGCCGCGGAGACCGCCACGTTGAAGCAGGAACTCGCCACGCTCCGGACGAAAGTCGACGCACTGACGGTGGAACGCGCCCAGCTCAAACAGCAATTGGGCGGCACGGCACCCGCGCCGGAACTCGCGAATGTCGAAGCGAAGCTCGCCACCGCGCTGCAAAGCGCCTCGGCGTTACGCAACGAGAACGAGCAACTGAAGGGCCAGCTGGCGCAGCTCAAGTCCGGCGCCGCCGGATCCGCGGGGGCCGACTCGCTGCGGGATCAACTGCGCGATACGCAGGCGCAGGCGGCCGCCTTGACCGAGGAAAATGCACGGTTGAAAGCCCGCCTCACGCCATCGCCGGCCCCCGCCGCGCCGTCGCCGGCGGTCATCGCCAAGATCACGCCGCCGCGGACGGTCACCGCGACGCTCGTCACGACGGTTGCGCCCGTGCAGCGGTTGAATCTCACGCCGCCGGAAACGGCGCCGCAACCCGAAGCGGGCGCCCCCGCCGCAGGCGCCACGCGGTTCCATGTCGTCGCGGGCGGCGACACGCTGGCGAAGATTTCCAATCAATATTACGGCACACCGGCGCGCTGGGGCGATATCCTGGCGGCAAACCGTGACGTGCTCGGGGAGAACAACAACCTGATCGTCGGACGGACGCTGCGCATCCCGTAGGCGGGATCATGCAGTTGGATCCAGGTGGAGCGCGACCTCCGGGCGCGTTCTTGCTGCGGGCAGGACGAGACGGCGCGCGGAGGTCGCCGTCCACCGTTCGGTGCTCGTCGCCGCGAATGGCATTCGCGGGCTCCTGAATTGGTCCGGCCAAGTCGGGTGATGGGGAGCCACGGACGGAAAGATTGCAGGCCGACGGAATCGGCCATTGATTCCGGCATGCGCCTGTTTCGCGCAACGGTGGGGGCGGCGATTGCGTTCACGGTGGGCGGCTGCGGTTACGTGCATTTCGGCCGGCTGCCGGCGGGAGCCGTGAGTGATGCGAAGCTGGCCGCGGCGTACGCGGATCTTTCGACCGAGCAAAAGATGCTCAAGCAGGAGCTCGCGCTCGCCCGGAAGGAAGGCGATGCGCTCCGCGTCGCGCTCGAACGCACCGGTGCTGGCGCCTCGGATACGTCGGACCTGGTCGCGCGGCTGAACGCGAGTTCCCAGGAACTCGCCTCGCTGCGGGCGAAAACCAGCGAGCTGGAACGCGCGCGCGCCGCCGCGGCGGAAGCCACCGTGAACCCCGCCAAGGCGGGCTCCGCCACCCCGGAGCAGGCACAACTTCAGGCCGAGAACACGCAGCTTCGCACTGAACTCGAACGCGCTCGCGCCGAAAACGCGGAGCTGTCCGCGCGGTTGGCCCGCAGCCAGACCGAGCTGGCGCAGCTCTCAGCGGATCTGCGTGCGCAGAAGGCAGCGCGCATGCAGCTCGAGACCACCCTGGCGCAGCGGGAGACGCCACCGCCGGCGCCGGCAAGCGGTATCATGGCGGCATTGCAATTCGCGAAGGCACCACCGGCTGACTCCTCACCGACCGTGCTGCGCTCCAATGCCGCGAGCACGACGCGCGTTCACCTCGTCCAACCCGGCGACACACCGGAGAACATCGCGCTCCGCTATTATGGTTCGGCCGAACGGTGGACCCAGATCCTGGAGGCGAACCCTGCCCTGCTGAGCCCGGGCGCGCCGCTGCGGCCCGGCCTGGAACTGCGGATACCGGAAAACTGAGCCTCCGTCTCGCAGCGAGAAAGGGGGACGGCGACCGGGCGCCGTCGCGGATCGAGTTTTTTTATGAAACCGCGCCGGACGTCACTTCGCCGCGCCGATCAGATCGATCGTGATACCCTTGCCCGGCAGCCCGACCTCGGGCACCCGCGCCTTCGAAGCCGCCGGCGGCGTGGCGGGATCGAAATACGATGGCCGAAACGCATCGAGCCGGCTGTTCGATTCTGCCGCCGAGTAATAGTACGTCGCCTTGGCGAGATGCGTGCGGTCGCTGCCGGCGCGCGCGAGCAACGCGTCCAGCTGGCCGAAGATGTCCTTCACGTCGGCGCTCGCCGCCGACGTGCCGTACAGTCCCGAAACATAAATTCGCGCACCGGAATGGATCCGCGCGAGCCGGCTGTACACGGGCGAGCCGGGCATGCCGGGCGGACTGTGATAGGTGACGCTGCGATCCGCTTTGTCGGCCGGGGCGGCGACGATCGCTTCGATTTCGATCGGCACGCCAGTGCTGATCCAATCGACGTACACGATCGCGGGCACCGTTTCGCCGGCGAAGAATTCCGCCACGGCGCGCTCGACCACGTCGACCTTGGTCATCGGCTGCAGGAACGCCTTCAACTGGACAATGTCGCGGCGCTTGAGCCCCACGAACTCGGCCGCCGTGACGATTTTGCCCAACGTCACCTTCGTCGCCTCGGCCAGATCGCTCTTGTCCGCCAGGCCGGCGACGTAGAGCACGCCCGTCGGCGGCAGAATCGTGACGGCCGAGAAACCCCGCTTTGTGCCGATGATGTGACGCGGCGTCGCCGAATCGGAGCGGCTGCGCGACACCGCGACTGCGTCGATCGAGACGAGCGCGTCAGGATGAGCCAGGGCCCCCGCGACGATCGTGACAGCGGGCTTGGCCTCGCCGGCAAACCGCCTGGCCAGCACGCCCGTGACCTCCGCGGTCAGCGCAGAACGGGCGACGCAGATGTTCAGTTTGACCGCGTCGGCGAGGCTGGAGTCAGCCTTGCGCAAGGCGGCGTCGAGGCGCGCGAGGACCCGCTCGGTTTGCGCACGGACATCGCCCTTCGCGACGATTCCACCCTGCTCATCCACCGGCAAAAACTGGGCCGTGTGGGCAAGCGGCGCCGGGTCGACGACCACCGCCGCCGAGGTGCCGGTGGCCGAATTCGGATCGAGGAAAGTGCTGCGCGCGTGCGCGGGGGAGAGCGCTGCGCCGATACTCAGCGCGAAAGCGAGCGAGGCATACCACCGGGGATGTTTCATGGCGGGAATCATCGCGGAGCTGCGGCGGCCGTCTGCATGCCTTCCGCCCGCAGCTTCGTTATCTGCTCCGCCAGGATCGGCTGGTCCGCGCTGCCGAACCGGGCGCGCACATACGAGATTACGGCGGCGATGTCCGCATCCGGCAAGCCGCCGAGCGGCGGCATTTCGGGGAAGGCGGTATTCTTCCGATCCTGGTTTCGGCCGAACAACACCGAGCGCATGATTTCGTCCGGGGCGGCCGCGACAATCTTCGACTCGGCCAGCGGAGGCGCGATCGCCGGCTGGCCCTTGCCCTCCGGGCCGTGACACGCGGCGCAAATCGCAAAGAGGGCCTGGCCCTTGTCGAACACGGCACCGGTCGGCACCGCTTTCCTGCGGGCCGTCGGCGCGGCGACCTTGACCGACCACGTGTGGCGGAGATTGGCCGCGCGCTGGCGCACCGTCGCGTCGGACGACTGGTCGAGCGGGCCGAGCCGGTCGAGCAACCGCGACATGCCGCGCGCCTCGCCTGCGACCATGCCGTCGAGCACCGCCACGCGCGCCCAGGCGGCATGTTGCGAGGCATCGCCGGCGAAACCGAGCACGCGCCCGATGTCCGCGTCCTTGCCCGAATTCAACACGGCCTTCGCCAGCGCCCCGAGCAGTTGCGCGACGCCGGGGGATTCCCGGAAATGCTCCGGATCGCGCAGGACGCGATCGAGGAATTCCACTTCCCGGCCGGCGAGCCCGCTGAGCGCCGCATCGATGGTGATCGGCGCGCCGGCGTCGCGTTGCAGCAACGCGAGCATCGCCGCGTCGATGGCCGGGCCGCGGCCTTCGCCGAGCGAGAGCAGCAATTGCCGGCGCACTTCGATCCGCGGATCGCTGACCAGAGCGAGTACCTTGGGCGCAATCGCCGGATCGGCGAGAAATGGCTCCGCGATCCGCACCGCCGCCTGGCGCACGCGGAACGACGTATCCGCCATCGCTCTCCCCAGGATGTCCGCGTCGATCGCCCCGAGCCCCTCGAGCGTCCACAAGGCGTGCAACCGCGCGAGTTCGGAGGCATGGCTGCGCGCCATCGTGCGCAGCGCCGGGACCGCCCGCCGATCGCCGCGGTCGACGATCAAGCGCTGGGCGGTCGTGCGCCAGAATCCGTTCGGATGCGCGAGGTGCGCGACCCACGCCGCGACATTGTCGCGGTCGAACTTCGGCGCGGGCGCCGGTTTCCGGCCCTCGTAAACAATCCGGTAGATCCGGCCGAGTCCGTTGAACGGCGTCTGCAACCCGCGCGCGATGATTTGCTGCCGCAGGTACGTCGTGATGAAAAGGTGGCCCTCGATGATCCCGCGGTACATGTCCGTGATGTACAGCGCGCCGTCCGGTCCGTTCGCGGTGTAGACGGGCCGGAACCGCTCGTCGTTCGAGAAAAGAAACTCGCGGCGGTCGTAGGCGTTGGCGGCGGTGATCATTCCGTCCTTTTCCGTCAGCACACTGCGACGAATCAGCCGGCCGGCGCAGTCGCCGAGGAAAACGTTGCCGGCGTACTCGGCGGGAAACTGGTCGCCGCGGTACACCGTCGGACGCGTGTTGCACGTGAACACCTCCAGGGTGCCGTCCTTGTCGCGCTGCTGGTTGCGACGATTCGTGCCCGGCGTCGCCGCATGCGGCCAGGTGAACTGGTCGTGCGGGTACGGGACATCGGTGCCCGCGTGGCTCGGGTAGTTGGGATTGCGCGTGTAGTAGTGGCCCGGGATCAGATCGCCGCGCAGGTGATCCTGATTCGAGGCGTAGAAGATTCGCCCGTAGTTGTCCTGCGAGACACCCCATTGGCCGCGCATGCTGGGGTGTGGCCGATCGAGCCACGTGCTGCCGTCGGGCCGGAGGCGGTGCGGGAACTTCGAACCGTAGAACCAATTGTCCATCTCGCGCAGGAGATTGCTCTGCGCCGCCTGTGGATTGCCGGGAATCTCGAGCCCGTCGGCGAGCGTCTGCTCGAAGTCGGCCTTGCCATCGCCATCCGTGTCCCGCGCGAAGACCAACTTCGGCAGTTTCAACACGAGCACGCCATCGCGCACGAATTCCATGCCGCGCAGCCACTCGACGCCGTCCATGAAAACCGTGCGCCGATCCATCCGGCCGTCCCCGTCGGTGTCCTCAAGTACGACGAGTCGCGAGAAGGCCGGCGCGATGTTCTCGAGCCCGGGGATGACTCCGCGCAGCTGCTTGTTGTAATCGGGCCACTCGATGACCCACAGCCGGCCCCGCTCGTCGAAGCGAATTGCCACCGGGTCCTGGACGAGCGGCTCAGCCGCGACGAGCTCGACCCGGAATCCCGGCGGCAGTTCGAACATCTGCATCGATTCCTCGGGCGAGCGAACCGGCGCGGGCGGGATCTTCCAATGCGCCGGCGGCAGCGACTGATCAATATTCGCGCGGTCGCCGACCTGCGCGACCAGCGGCAGCGCCGCACTCAAACCTGCGACGCTACACAAGGCATGCCGAAGTGAAAGACGGAGGGAGATCATGATGGGACGGCGCGGAGTTTGAGCGGAGCTGAAGTCAAGGCTGGACCGACCGAACGAGTTCGTGGATGCGGGAAACGACGCGCTCTTCGGCTTCCGGCGCCCAGGGCGCATGATGACGGCCCAGATTGGCCGTGGCACCTTCGTAGCCGCCCTCGAGAATCACCTTCCGGCTGCCGAGGTAACCGAAGCCTTCATTCGAATACCCGGCGACCCACACGGCACGGCGTTCCGTCGCGAGCTCGCGTTTCAACCGCAGCGAATACTCCACGGTCGGTTCGCCGCCGATGGCAATCAGCGTCAACTCGGGCCCGAACGACACGGCCTGCACCGGACACGGAAACGAGGTTGGGAGCGAGCCGCCCGCGTCGAGTTCGCGCAGCACCTTGACAGCTTCGTCTTTCTCGACGCCGCGTTTCGACTTGGCGCGATGCTCGAGTTCCGCCCGCGTGACCGTGGCGTACGGCAAATCGGCTGCGCCATAGGCGGTGCGCAACGGTCCGCGCAGCGGACGTTGCGGGCCGCCGAGCGCGGTTTCGACGGCGTTGGCTAACGTGCGGCCGTGCTGGGCCGCCTGGTCGAGCGACACGTGGCGCGGATAGGGATTTTGATCGCCAGCCGCGCCCTGCACGAACATCGCGACGGCGCCGGGATGCGCCTCCTGCAGGTACGCCTGCGCGAAACCGGCGTAGTCGCCGTTGATCTGGTAGAAATCGCTGACGGTGTTGTGGCAGGCGTAGCCGAAGAGCACGGCCAGGACTTTTCCATCGGCCTTGGTCACGCGGAGCACCGGCACATCCGTATCCACCGGTCCGTCGGGATTGCGGCTGTTCTGATATTGTTTTCCAACGAGCAGCCGGCGATTCATGCCAAACCCTGCGCGCGCGTGCGAGTAGTTCACCCGCGCCGGCTCGCGGCGGGCCAGGGCCGCCGCCAGCACCATGATGGTCCATCGCTGGAGCGCGGCAAAGGAGGGCGGGCGGTCCGCCGTCGACGCCGTGAACGGGAGCCTACGAGCCACTGACTGTCGCTCCTTCAGGTGCGCCATAGGTCACACGCACCGGGCGGGGCTCCGGCCAGGCGCAGATGATATACCCGATGAAAAGCAGAGACCCGCCCACCCAGACCCACACGGTGAGCGGGTTCACAAAGATAGACAGGGTCACTTGCCCGTCCTGCGGCTTGGACGCCTGGAACACATACAGGTCGTCCAACGGAGTGGTCAGGATCGCCACCTTGCTGCTCGGGTTGGGAAAGTTCGGGAAGTATTCCGTCATGGGTGTGACCGCGCCCATGTACTGTCCGTCCCGCACCACCGCCAGCGTGGAGCAATCCCCCTCTCGGTCCGCCAGCCGCTCTACCGAGCTCCCGGTGTAGGTAAGGGTGTACACCCCCACCGTCACGGACTCCCCTTCCCGGATGTTGATATCCTTGTGCTCCTGAAAAGCGCTGGACCCGATGATGCCGACGGCGATGATGGCGATGCCCAGGTGCACAACGTAGCCGCCGTACCGGGCGCGGTCCCGCGCCACGAGGCCCGAAAGTGCCTCTGGATAGCTCTCCCGTGTGTTGCGCCGCCGCGTGGACACTCCGCGCGCGTAGTCCAGGATGATGGTCCCGAACACGAACACCACGCCGCTGAAGCCCAGGGCTACAAAGATGCGCTGGGTGAGCGCGAATGTGGCGACCAGGGCGAGCAGCGCCAGGGCGGCGGGGATGCGGAAGTTCTTGATGAGAGCGGCGGTCGTTGTATGCCGCCAGGCCAGCAACGGAGCGATCCCCATGAGCAGAAGGAGGATGAAGAAGAGCGGTGCGTTGACCTGCTCATAGAACGGCGGCCCCACGGTGAGCTTGGTGTTGCTGACCGCCTCGGAGATGAGCGGGTAGATCGTCCCCCAGAACGTGGCGAACGCCACGCCCACCAGCAAGAGGTTGTTGGCCAGGAACCCGGACTCGCGGGAGACCAGGGAGTCGAACCCCTCCTCGTCTCGGATGGACGGCAGCCGGTACACCAGCAGACCTATGGAAAGCACGAGCGTCCCAGCAAGGAACGCCAGGAAGTACGGCCCGATGGGGGACTCCGCGAAGGAGTGCACCGAGGACAGCACACCGCTGCGCACCACGAACGTCCCGAAGATCGCCAGCAGGAACGCAGCGATGACCAGAGAGATGGTCCACACCTTCAGCTTGCCCCGCTTCTCCACCACCATGACGGAGTGCAGGAAAGCCGTGCCCATCACCCAGGGAAGGAACGCCACGTTTTCCACCGGGTCCCATCCCCAGTAGCCGCCCCATCCCAACACGTGGTACGCCCACCAGCCGCCCAGGAGCAGCCCGGCGCTTTGGATCGTCCACGCCGTCAGCGTCCAGCGGCGGATGGCCCGCACCCACTCCATGCCCAGCCGACCCGTGACCAGTGCGGCGATGACAAAGGCAAAGGGGATGCTCCAGCTCATGTAACCCATCAGCAGCAAGGGAGGGTGGAACATCATGCCCGGGTCTTGCAGGATCGGGTTGAGCCCCTGCCCGTCCGGCATGGCGAAGGGCATCCTCTGGAACGGGTTGGTGACAAACACCAGGACGACAAGGAAGAAGGCCATGACGCCGCTCAGAACGCTGATAACGTAGGGCATCAGGCGGGCGTAGCGCCGGCGGTTCAAAAAGACCGCTACTCCGGAGAAGACCCCCAGGACCGTAGCCCAGTAAAGGAGTGAGCCCTCCTGCCCGCCCCAGAACGCCGAGGCCACGTAGTACCACGGCATGGCCCTGTTCGAGTGTGACAGGACGTACTGCAGACCATAGTCATGTGAAAGGAAGCCGTATACAAGGATACCCGCGGCCAGCACCATCAGTATGCTATTGGCCCATACGGCGTTGCGTGCGCTCGTCACCAGCTCCCCGATGCGCCAGCGCGCGCCTACAGCAGAGGCGACGCAGGAGTAGACCGCCAGGGCGAACGCCAGAAGAAGGGCAAGGTACCCGATGTCAGAAACGACCATGCGATATGCCTACTGCGGAGTCCCGGACTGCTTAGCCTGGTTCGCTGCTGCCAGCTTGGCTTGCATCCGGGAGGGGCACTGGGCCTGCAAGGAGGTAGCGTGAAAGGCGCCGTCCCCATGCATCTGGCCCTCGACTATCACAAGGACCTGGCTGTTGGTCTCCGGGTCAAAGTCCCCAAAGATATCGGGCACGGGGCCGGTGTACTGCACGGGGATGGTGGCCCCGCCCTGTTCCAGGACAAAGCTCCGCTCCAGAGTCTGCATGTTGGAGATAAGACTGCCATTAACGATGTTTCCACCCATCCGCACACGCTGTCCTGACAGGCTAGCCTGCCGGTCCACCACCTCGTGTACTTCCAGGTAATAGGCCATGTTGTCCCGCAGCCCGTTGACCAGCAGATAGGCAACGGCCAGCACAATGACTCCAATGCCTATGACAAGGCGCTTGTTGAGCCTGAACCCGCCGCCCTGACCGAGAGCCTGCTCCACGGACGTTCCCCCCTGACCTCTTACCGCTTTCATGGTAGGAGCCCCTAGCTCGCCATGTCAATCAACCCACCATCCGTTTGTGAATGATTTCTCAATAAAAAGTGCCTTGGTGTGAAGACACCTTGAGTCACATATATCTCAGGCTGCGACAAACCGCTACGGCCTTTGCCCGCCTTCTGCTCTTTGGGTGGTGGGTCGATTCGGCCTCTCCGACGTACGCCGCCTGCCTTGTGGACGCGGATGTCGGCGTGCCGGAATCCACGGCCATTATCGTAGGGGCAATTCGTGAATTGCCCCTCCTCTCTCTTTGATCCCTCCCCCCTTGTGAGCCTTGCCTCAAAAGTCCCAGGACAGCATCAAGCATGCCCTAAGCCTCCCCGGAGGGATGTCTTTCAACGGAGTAAGGGGTCCCGTCTCACTTCAGGCCCCTGACGCGATGCCCCTACCACTCCAAACTGCCGCTTTATCGCGCTTGTTGCTTGACGACGCCATCCGTCCTCGCCGCGCAGATACTTCTGGAACTATCTTCCAGAAGTATGTCACTGTGCCCCGCTATAGAACCGATTGTAGGCTTCCTAGTACCGAAGTCCGTCAATGAGATTCGGCGCCAAGGAGGCAGCGGTGGATATCAACATAGCACGTATCGTCAAAGGACCGGGCGGCGTCCCACACATCGCCCTGCGTTTCGGAGCGGTAGCGCTCGCGCTCGGCCTCGTCGCGTTGGCCGCTGGACAGGCCGTCGGCCCGATCCTGAGCGGCTCCACGTCCGGCGAGATCGGCGCCACGGTCTCCCAGGCCATCACCGTCGACACGGAAAACCTTTCAAACTTCAGCGACCGCGTGACCGTCATGGGCGCCAATGACTGGGTTTCCACCACGGATGACGAGGGCACGCACTTCACCGTGGCGTTCGAGGCGAACGTGGGGGATACGGTCACCGTGCACCTGTTCCTGCTGAACCGCAGCGACAAGGACGCTTCGGCCAAGCTTGTCCTTGACCTGCCGGCCGGCGTGGATGTCTCCGTGGACAACGCCAGCGGCGGCCTCGCCCCCAACTTCGCTGAGGCGCAGCTTAGCCGCACCACGTGGCTGCTTACGGTGGATGAGGATGCAGCAGGGAACAGCACCCTGGTGAACGGCACCGCGAACAAGCTGAGCATCACCATCGAAACGAAGGACGACTTCAAGCCCGGCTTCTACCAGGTCAGCGGGCGCATCGTGCAGATCGAAGGATAGGTAGACTGACCGGGGCCACGGAGCCCCGCCCGTTCCGGGCGGGGCTCCTCCACACGCTCGGCGCTGCGCCGGGGACGCGGGACGACGCGCACAGTTGAGACATGCGGCGTCAAAAGGGGACGGGTGATGAGGGACATCTCTTCCGAGCCTTGGGACAAAGACCTGTTCACCTGGCAGACGCTCCCTGACCTCCCCATGGATCCCTGGCGTCGTACCCTCCTGGAGGCCGTCACCTTGTTCGAAGAGGCGGTCGTCTGCGAGGACCCCTCAGCCATCGATATCTACGATCTTGATCTCGCCCTGAGAAGACTCAGCGCCCTCACGCCGGTGTGGCCATCTGATATCTACGCCGGGCCGACCGCCCCTTACTGCAGCCCCTCCTGACCGTGCTGCCCCAGGGCGGAAAAAGCGCCTGATGGCACTGTGCCGCCGGGGGCCAACGCATCGGCCCCACTGGACAGACGGCGTGGTGGTTGCAAGACATGCATTAAGTTGGCACTAACGGGGGTACTGCGGACCAGGAGATACCTCTGGCCTCCATGAGTGGAGTGAAGCCTTGTACATACCGCAGTGCATATGAACCGGACTGCGTCTCCCCCGTTTCTTCAATCTCCGGCCATGCCTCTGTTCAACAACACCGCCCTCTCAAAGGTCTACGGAGCCATCGAAATAGTCTGTGCGTATGCGACCCCGACG
>Ga0082335_1004343_pt1 | contig 21503 bp, 19 predicted proteins | sample Subgrocontami58m_FD_72375 | JGI IMG/M metagenome (GOLD analysis project Ga0082335, IMG submission 72375) | Subsurface groundwater microbial communities from S. Glens Falls, New York, USA - GMW37 contaminated, 5.8 m (SPADES assembly) (version 2) ...
GCACCGCGCGCCCGACGGCCGCCGGTACCGGCTCGCCGAGAAGACCGCCGCGCTCCTCGTCCGCCCGCGCGGCTGGCACCTCCTCGAGCGGCACGCCCGGGTCGATGGCAGCCCGGTCGCGGGCGCGCTCTTCGACGCCGGCGTGTTCCTTCGGCGCAACGCCCTCGCGATGCTCGAGCGCGGCCGGACCCCCGCGCTCTACCTGCCGAAGCTCGAGAGCCACCTCGAGGCGCGGCTCTGGAGCGACGTCCTCACGCTCGCGGAGGACGAGCTCGGCATCCCGCGCGGCACGGTCCGTGTCACCGTGCTCGTCGAGACGCTCCCGCTCGCGTTCGAGATGGAGGAGGTCCTCTACGAGCTTCGCGAGCACGGCGCGGCCCTCAACGCCGGCCGCTGGGACTACCTCTTCAGCGTCCTCAAGCTGCTCGGCGGCGGGCAGCTGCTGCCCGACCGGTCGCAGCTCACGATGACCGTGCCGTTCATGCGCGCGTACACCGATCTCCTCGTCCACACCTGCCACCGCCGCGGCGCCTACGCGATCGGCGGCATGGCGGCCTTCATCCCCGACCGGCGCGACCGCGCCGCCAACGACCTCGCGCTCGACCGCGTCCGCGCCGACAAGTCTCGCGAGGTCGGCGACGGCTTCGACGGGACCTGGGTCGCGCACCCCGACCTCGTCCCCGTGGCGATCGCCGAGTTCGCCCGCGCGCTCGGCCTGCGGGACGCGCAGCTCGAGCGCCGACCGTCGCGACCGGTGCCGGATCTCGCGCGGCTCGTCGACCTGGCGGTGGCCGGCGGCACGGTGACCGAGGCCGGGCTGCGGACGAACGTGAGCGTGGGGATCCGCTACCTCGCCTCGTGGCTCACCGGCGTCGGCGCCGCGGCGATCGACGGGCTCATGGAGGACGCCGCGACCGCCGAGATCTCGCGGATGCAGGTCTGGCAGTGGACGCGGCACGCCGCGCGCACCGCGGAGGGCGCGACCGTGACCGGGGCGCTCGTGCGCGAGGTCGTTGCGAGCGAGCTCGCGCGGATCGAACGGCTCGCCACGGGCGCCGGCTTCGCTGCGGGCCGCTACCGCGAGGCGGCGGCGCTCTTCGAGCGGATCGCGCTCGACGAGGAGCCGGTGGAGTTCCTCACGCTACCGGCGGTCGAGCTCATCGACTGAGCGCGCTCGCGACCGGTCTCCGCGCTCGCCGTTGATGATGCGTCGCAAGGCGCTGGACGCTGTGTACGGGTCCGGGCTAGTCGGCCGGATCGTCCGACGCGCTCTCGTCCTCGGACCAGCCTTCGGCGGACTCGAGCTCGTCGGCGAAGTCCTCCGGCGCGAAACCGAGCCCCTCGATGACCGCGACGAGGCCGTTGCGCTGCTCCGGCGGCGTCACCGCGATCCAGCCGCGGACGACATCCTCCGCCCCCACGGCCGTGGCGCCGCGCGCGCTCGCGACGATCTCGCTCTCGTCGTGCGCGGACGCGCCCGCGAGCTCGCGGAGCGTCTCGGGCACCATGAGGCAGAGCTGCGCGAGGACATTCTCGGCGACCGGCTCCCACTCCATTAGGGCACTACTCTCGCATGTCCGCGGAGTGGAGGCCGCGGTCAGGAGAAGGCGTCGATCCCGGTGGCGAAGCGGCCGATGATGAGCTTCTGGATCTGGGTCGTGCCCTCGTAGAGCCGGTTCACCCGCGCGTCGCGGTAGTAGCGCTCGACCGGGAACTCGTCGGAGAAGCCGTAGCCACCGTGGACCTGGATCGCGCCGTCGGCGGCCCGCGAGGCGATCTCGGCCGCGTAGAGCTTCGCGATGCTCGTCTCGCGCGTGCTGGGGCGGCCCTTGTCCTTGAGGTCGCCCGCGCGGTAGACGAGGAGCCTGGCGGCCTCGGTCTCCACGACCATGTCGGCGATGAGCTCCTGCACGAGCTGGTGGCCGGCGATCGGCTTGCCGAACGACCGCCGCTCGAGCGCGTACTTCACCGACGCGTCGATGCACGCCTGGGCGATGCCGACCGCGCCCGCGGCGACCGAGTAGCGGCCGGAGTCGAGCGCCGCCATCGCGATCTTGAAGCCCTGGCCGACCTCGCCGAGGAGCGCGTTCGCCGGCACGCGCACGCTCTCGAGCATGAGCTCGGCAGTGTCGCTCGAGCGGAGGCCGAGCTTCCCGTGGAGGTAGCCGGAGCCGTACGGGCTCTCGGCGCGGTCCACGAGGAACGCCGCGATGCCCTTGTGCGCCTTCGCCGCGTCGGTCTGGGCGAAGATGAGTGCCATCCCGCTCTTGTTCCCGTTCGAGATCCACATCTTGTGACCGGAGAGGATCCAGTCGCTCCCGTCGCGCTTCGCGGTCGTGTGGAGCTTCGTCGCGTCGCTCCCCACTTCGGGTTCGGTGAGCCCGAAGCAGCCGATGAGCTCGCCCCGGCAGAGCGGCGGCAGGTAGCGCTGCTTCTGCTCCTCGGTGCCGAACTTGAGGATGGTCAGCTCGACGAGCGAGATCTGGACGGAGAGCGTCGTGCGGACGCTCGAGTCGGCGCGGCCGACCTCCTCGGTGATGATCGCGTGGCTCACGAAGTCCACGCCGATGCCGCCGTACTTCTCGGGGACCGGTCCGCCGAGGAAGCCGAGCGGCGCCATCTTCGCGAGGACCTCGGTGGGGAAGATCCCGCCGCGGTCCCGCTCGCGCGCGCCGGGCGCGATCTCCTTGTCGGCGAACTCGTGCGCCAGGTCGCGGATCTGCTGCTGCTCGGGTGAGAGATCGAAGTCCATGAGGACGAGTCTACGGCGGAATGTTTCCGGCCCGCGTCCGCCGGAAGGAGCGCGGCCGATCGGCTGGAACGCGCCTCCCGAACGCTAGACCCGTTCGAAGATCGCCGCGATGCCCTGGCCGCCGCCGATACAGAGCGAGGCGAGCCCGTAGCGCTTCCCGCGCTCGCGCAACTCGTACGCGACCGTGAGCGCGAGCCGCGCGCCGGAGGCGGCGAGCGGGTGGCCGAGCGCGACCGCACCGCCGTGCACGTTCGTGCGGGCGTGATCGAGCCCGAGCTCCTTCTCCACCGCGAGCGCCTGCGTCGCGAACGCCTCGTTGACCTCGACGAGGTCCAGGTCCTCGACCTTGAGCCCGGCGCGCGCGAGCGCCTGGCGGCTCGCGGGGGCGGGTCCGATGCCCATGATCGTGGGGTCCACGCCGCAGACCCCGCCGCTCACGACGCGCGCGAGCGGTCGCAGACCGGCCTTCGCCGCCGCGGCGGCCGAGGCCACGACGACCGCCGCGCCGCCGTCGTTGATGCCGCTCGCGTTGCCGGCGGTCACCACGCCGGCCTTCTCGAAGCGCGCGACGAGCTTGGCGAGCGTCTCGGGGGTGGTGTCCTCTCGGATGTGCTCGTCGCGGTCCACGACGGTGTCGCCCTTCTTGCCCTTGACCGTCACCGGCACGATCTCCTTCGCCAAGCGGCCCGACGCGCGTGCCGCGGCGGCGCGGCGGTGGCTCTCGTAGGCGAAGGCGTCCGAGGCCTCGCGCGTGATGCCGTACTTCCGCCCGAGCTTCTCGGCGGTGTTGGCCATGCCCATGCCGGTGTACGAATCGATGAGCGCGACCCAGAGGTAGTCCTCGAGCGGCTGGTCGCCGAGCGGAAGGCCCCAGCGCGCGCCGCGGATCTGGTGCGGGGTCATCGACATGTTCTCCGCGCCGCCGGCCAGCACGAACTCGGCCTGGCCGAGCCTGATCTCCTGCGCCGCCAGGAGGATCGCCTGGAGCCCCGAGCCGCACAGTCGGTTGATCGTGAGCGCGGGAGCCTCCTGCGGGATGCCCGCCCGGAGGCCGACGTGCCGCGCGAGGTAGATCGCGTCGCCGGAGGTCTGGAGCACGTTGCCGAAGATGACCTGGTCGATCCGCCCCGGCTCCACGCCGGAGCGCTCGAGCGCGGCCTTCGCCGCGACGACGCCGAGCTCGGTGGCCGAGACGTCGCGCAGCCCCCCGCCGTACGTGCCGAACGCCGTCCGCGCCCCGTCGAGGAGAACGACGTCATCCATCAGGGCGATTGTCCCACCGCGATCCGCTCGGTGCGCTCGACATCCCCGCCGCGGGCTGGCGGGCTCCCGCCGGCGAGGCTAGCGGTCCGCCTCGTCGTCCCTGCGGCGATCACGCTTGTCGAGACGCCGTAGTCCGACGCAGTCGATGGGGGCACCGGAAGCGTACAAGCGACCGAGCTCCTCGGCCGCCTGTAGCAGGACACGCTCGTGGTCCTGGTAGTGGTTGCCCGACTTGCGACCTGATGGCTCGCAATGCTGATGCGCACCCCATTCGCCCGGGTGGCCGTGGTGATACGCCTTCCGACTGTCCTTCGGTCGGTACTCGAACTTGTAACGGACGCGAAGCCAGCCTTGATCGGTCAGGTGGTACCACTCTCGGTACTCGAACACGACCTCGATGGGCGCGCCATAGCCGGGGGCGGTGACAAGAGAGCTCACTCGGATGTCTGTGGAGCCATCGACCTGTAGGTCAACGTCTCCGAACTGAGACAGGAACTGCGCGGCTTCATCGATCGACTGATCGAATCCGGACGCCGGGATCACGTACGGCACGCGCTAGTGCTCGGCTGCGTCCTGCGGATCATCCGTCTTGGGGCTTACCTGCGTCTGCGGATTCACCGAGCGTCGGATCGATGGCTGAGCACCCATGAACTGAAGGAGCGCGCCGAGAGGGATCCGGTAGAGCCGCACGCCAAGCTGCACGGCGAAGAGCCTCCCTTCGTGGATCCGCTCCAGCACGGTTTGGTCGCTGATGCTCAGGATCTTCGCGACCTCAGCGGGCGAGTAGAAAGGCTTGCGCTCGAAATCGAGCGCGCTCTCGGGCCTGGTAGAGATCCGAGTTGCCATCACCTGCCTCCTCAGTCTTAACTGGCTTAGGTCAGTTATACCAGATTGGCGAGACCGATGCCAAGCCGCGAACGTGCCCCGGCCCCGAGCGCCGGCTACGCCTTCGCGACGAGCTCCGCCACGACGTCGGCGACCTCGCGGGTGCGGTGCGTGCCGGCGTCCACGCCCTTGATCTTCCCGGTGCGGAAGGCGGTGCGGAGCGCCTGGTCCACGGCCTTCGCGGCGTCGCGCTCGCCCACGTGGTCGAGGAGGAGCTGGAGCGCGCCGATCGTGCCGACCGGGCTCGCGACGCCCTGCCCGGTGTACTTCGGCGCCGAGCCGTGGATCGGCTCGAACATCGACACCGCGCCGGGGCGGATGTTGCCCGACGCGCCGACGCCGAGGCCGCCGGCGAGCGCGGCGCCGAGGTCGCTGATGATGTCGCCGAAGAGGTTCGTGGTGACGATCGTGTCGAACTGCTCGGGCTTCAGGACGAGCCACATCGTCGTCGCGTCCACGTACATCGCGTCGTGGGTCACGTCGGGGAACTCGCGTCCGATCTCCTCGAGCACCGTGCGCATGAGGCCCTGCACCGGAATGGCGTTGGCCTTGTCCACGAGCGTGAGGTGCTTCCGCGGCCGCGTCCGCGCGAGCTCGTAGGCGTAGCGGACGATCCGCTCGGTCCCCGGCCGCGTGAAGCGCATCTCGACCATGACCTCTTCGCGCGGGGTGCCCGCGAACCTCGTCCAGCCGTCCACCGCGTACACGTCCTCGGTGTTCTCGCGGACGATGACGAAGTCGATCTCCTTCGCGCCCTTGCCCTTGAGCGGCGACAGCGCGTCGGTGTACACGACGATCGGCCGGAGGTTCACGTAGAGGTCGAGGCGGCGACGGGCGCCGATGAGGATGTCGCGCTCGGGCACCCCGCGGGGCGCGTCGGGGTGGCCGATCGCGCCGAGGAGCACGGCATCGTACTTCCGGAGGCCGTCGATCATCTCCGGCGTCACGCGCTCGCCGCGGAGGTACATCGTGCCGGACCAGGCGTACGGTGTCCTATCCGTCGAGAATCCGAACCGCCGTTCGGCCGCGTCGAGGACCACCAGGGCCGCTTCGGTGACCTCCGGGCCGATCCCATCGCCTCCGATGACCGCGAGCTGATACCTCTTGCCCACGCGACGATGCTCCCACATAATGAACGCGTGCATCTCCGCGCCGGGTACCGGTGCTCCTGTCTTGAGGCGGACGCCGCCGCGTAAGCGGTAGCGCGCGTCGCCTTCGCCACGCGTCCCTTCCCCGCGGCGGTGGACCCGCCGCCAGCGATCCGACAGGAGGATGCAGATCGTGGACCGGACCCTTACCTTGCCGTCGCGCACCCGGCGCGCCGACCCGTGGCTCGACACCGACGTCATCGACACTCGCGCGCCTCGGACGAACCAGAGCTTCATCGCGATCATGTCGCTCCTCGCGTTCGCGACGGGGTGGTGGCTGATCCTCGCCGCGCTCACGGCGCACCTCGCGCTCGGCCTGCGCTTCGGCCGCCGCTGGTGCATCACCTGCTACCTCTACTTCACGGTGGTGCAGCCGCGCTTCGGCGAGGGCCCGATCGAGGACTCGCGCCCGCCGCGCTTCGCGAACCAGGTCGGTGTCGGCTTCCTCGGCGCGGCCTCGGTCGCGCACCTCCTCGGCCTCTCGACGCTCGGCTGGGCGCTCGGCCTCATCGTCGCCGCGCTCGCGGCGCTCGCCGCGACGACCGGCTTCTGCGTCGGCTGCGAGATGTACAGGATCGGCGCGCGCATCCGCGGCATCCGCGCGCACCTGCTCGAGCGGATCGACCCCGCCGACATCGGCGGCGCGCGCGATGGGCTCGTCGTGGAGTTCACCCATCCGCTCTGCACCGACTGCCGGACGCTCGAGCACGAGCTCCGCGCGCAGGGGCGCGAGGTCGTGACGGTGGACGTCTCGAAGCGGGCCGACCTCGCGCACAAGTACGGCGTCGCGGTCGTGCCGGTCGCGGTCCGCGTGAGCGCCGACGGGACCGTCGTCGCGAGGCTCGCCGGCTGACGCCCTACGCGGGGACCCTGGCCAGGCGGTTGACCGCGCCCAGGACCGCCCGCAGCGAGGCGGTCAGGATGCTCTCGTCGATCCCGACGCCCCAGCGCGAGCGGCCGTCGGCGTCGCGGATCTCGACGTACGCGACGGCGTTCGCGTCGGATCCCGCGCCCACCGCGTGCTCCGCGTAGTCGAGCACCTCCACGTACAGGTCGAGCTCCGAGCGCAGCGCGTGGACGAACGCCGCGATCGGTCCGTTGCCCTCGCCCGAGGCGGCTCGCCGCTCTCCCTCGATGAGCAGCTGCGCGGTCACCCGCGCGCCGGTCTCGTTCGTCGTCGTCTCGTAGCTCACCAGCTCGATGGGCGGCTGCTGCGGCATGTACTCCTTCACGAAGGCGTCCCACATCGCGGTGGGCGTGATCTCGGTGCCGGTGTCCTCGGTGATCGTCTGGATCGTGCTCGAGAACTCGATCTGGAGCCGGCGCGGCAGGTCGAGCCCGTGCTCGGCCTTCATGATGTAGGCGACGCCGCCCTTGCCCGACTGGCTGTTCACCCGGATCACCGCCTCGTAGGTCCGGCCGACATGCCTGGGGTCGATCGGCAGGTACGGGACCTCCCACTGCGGAGTGCCTTCCGGCAGCGCCTCCAGGCCCTTCTTGATGGCGTCCTGATGCGACCCCGAGAACGCGGTGTACACGAAGTCGCCGACGTACGGATGCCGGGGATGGACCGGCAGCCGGTTGCAGTACTCGGCGACGCGACGGAGGCCGTCGATGTCGCTCATGTCCAGCTTCGGATCGACCCCGTGGCTGAACAGGTTCATCGCCACCGTGACCAGGTCGAGGTTGCCCGTGCGCTCCCCGTTGCCGAAGAGCGTGCCTTCGAGACGCTCCGCGCCGGCCAGGAGGCCGAGCTCGGCGGCCGCGACCCCGGTCCCGCGATCGTTGTGCGGATGGAGCGAGAGCATGACCCGGTCGCGCCCGGGAATGCCGCGGTGGAACCACTCGATGACGTCGGCGTAGACGTTCGGCGTGAAGTTCTCGACCGTCGCCGGCAGGTTCAGGATGAGCTTGCGCTCGGCCGTCGGCTCGATGATCTTCGCCACCGCGACGCAGACCTCGAGGGCGTATTCCGCCTCGGTGCCGGTGAAGCTCTCGGGGGAGTACTCGTAGCGAAGGTCCGTCCCCGGGAGCCGGCCTTCGAGCTGGCGGCAGAGCATCGCGGCGTCGGTGGCGATCTTGGTGATCCCCGCCCGCTCCTGCCGGAACACGACGCGCCGCTGGAGCACCGACGTCGAGTTGTAGAAGTGGACGATCGCCTTCGACGCTCCGCGCAGCACCTCGTAGGTGCGCTCGATCAGCTCGGCGCGGCACTGGGTGAGCACCTGGATGGTCACGTCCTCGGGCACGTGGTCCTCTTCGATGAGCTGCCGCACGAAGTCGAAGTCCGGCTTCGACGCCGACGGGAAGCCGACCTCGATCTCCTTGAAGCCCATCGCGACGAGCGTCTGGAACATCTTCAGCTTCCGCGCGGGATCCATCGGGTCGATGAGGGCCTGGTTGCCGTCCCGCAGGTCCACCGAGCACCAGAGGGGCGCCCGCTCGATCCGACGGTCCGGCCAGGTCCGGTCGGGCAGGCCGGAGGTCAGGGGCGAGAAGGGGCGGTACCTCTCGAAGGGCATCTTCTGCGTCGTCCCGGATTTCGCGATCGGCTGTGGCATCGTGCACCTCACGTTTCTTTCGGAAATGAAAACCTCCTGGCCATCTGGCGCAGGAGGTGTCTGACGAGGCTGCCGCCGAGCGGCACTCGTCTCAGGTAAGGAGGAGGGCGAAGGAGCGCTTGGTCACTGCGCCAGAGCGTACCGCGCTTCGGCGCGGACGTCGAGAAGGGAAACTGCGCCGTTGACATCCCCTCGCGCCGTCCGGTAGTCTCGGCTGGACATGCAGCGCGGCGTCATCCTCCAGGTCCTCGACCTCGTCCTCGTAATTACGGGGGCGCGAGTCCGGCTGGGAGGCTAGCGGGCGAGACCAAGCGGCGAGCCAAGCGTCACAAAGCCTCCCGGCAACGGGGGGCTTTCTTATTTGTCCGCGGCCGCGACAAAGGGGAAGCGTCATGGCGATCATCGTCGAACCGGATGCGCAGCCCGCGCTCGAGACGGCTCGAGGCGCCGATCTCGTCTGCATCGCGCTCGAGCGCGCGGGCGTCGAGGTCGTCTTCGGCTACCCGGGTGGCGCGTCGCTCCACATCTACGACGCTCTCCCCGACCATCCCAAGCTCCGTCACATCCTCGTGCGGCACGAGCAGGGCGCGGCGCACATGGCGGACGGCTACGCGCGCGCCACCGGACGGGCCGGCGTGGTCATGGTGACGAGCGGTCCGGGCGCGACCAACCTCCCCACCGGTCTGGCCTGCGCGCAGATGGACTCCGTGCCGATGGTGGCGATCACCGGACAGGTCGGCACGAGCCTCATGGGTCGCGAAGCATTCCAGGAGACCGACGTGATCGGCATGGTCATGCCGATCACGAAGCACGCCTTCCTCGTCCGGCGCGCCGAGGACATCCTGCCGACGATCCACCGCGCGTTCGAGATCGCCCACGAGGGCCGGCCGGGCCCGGTCGTCGTGGACATCCCGAAGGACATCACCGCCGCATCGGCGCCCATCGCGACCGGTGCGTGGAGGCAGCGCCGCTCGGTCGTGCCGGCGAGCCCCGGCCAGATCGCGCGCGCCGTCGAGCTGCTTGCGTCGGCGGAGCGCCCGCTCATCATCGCCGGACACGGCGTGCGGATCGCCGGCGCACACGCCGAGCTGCGCGCGGTCGCGGAGCGTCTGGATGCCCCGGTCGCGATGACCCTCCTCGGCATCGGTGCGTTCCCGGAGGACCACCCTCTCGCCGCGGGGATGCTCGGCATGCACGGCAGCGCCCCCACGAACCACGCCGTGAACGAGGCCGACGTGATCCTCGCCGTGGGCGTCCGGTTCGACGACCGCGTCACCGGCAAGGTCTCCGCGTTCGCGCCGCGGGCCAAGATCATCCACCTCGACATCGACCTGTCCCTGATCGGCAAGAACATCCCGACCGCGGTCGGCATCCTCGCCGATGCGCGCTCCGGCCTGCAGGCCATCCTCGCGAAGCTTCCGCGTACCCGCGCCAAGCCGTCGTGGCACGGCGTGGTGGCGGAGCGCCGCGAGCGTGCGCGGCCGCGCCTCGTGGAGTCCGAGGCTCGGGTCGAGCTCGCCCCGCGACCGGTGGTCCGCGCGATCCGCGCGGCGGCCTCCCCGGACGCGTACTTCGTGGCCGACGTCGGCCAGCACCAGATGTGGGCCGCCCAGCACCTCGAGCTCGATCGTCCCGACCGCTTCATCACGTCGGGCGGCCTCGGGGTCATGGGCTACGCGCTGCCGGCCGCGCTCGGCGTGCAGACCGCGTACCCCGACGCCGAGGTCTGGGCCATCGTCGGGGACGGCGGCGCCCAGATGACCATCCAGGAGATCGGGACCGCGGTGCAGGAGAAGCTGCCGGTCAAGATGGCCATCCTCAACAACGGTTATCTCGGCATGGTCCGGCAGTGGCAGCAGCTCTTCTACGAGAACCGGATCTCCCAAACGCCGATCAGCTCGCCCGACTACGAGAAGCTCGCCGACGCGTACGGCGCGCTCGGCATCACCGTCGAGCACCGTGACGACCTCCGCCCCGCGCTCGAACGGGCGAAGGCCCATCCCGGTCCGGTCATCCTCGACATCCGCATCGAACGCGAGGCGAACGTATGGCCGATCGTTCCCCCCGGCGGCGCCAACGCGGACCTGATCGAGGAGCCGACGAGGAGGGACGAGCCGTGATGACGAGCGTGCGGTCGTGTTCCCGCCCTTGCGAGTCGGCGACCACTCGACAGGAGCCGACGTGAGCCAGCGCGTCTTCACGCTCGAGGTCGGACGGGAGACCGGCGCGCTCGAGCGCGTCCTCGGGGTCGCGCGCCGCCGCGGTCTCGCCCTCGAGCGGTTCGCGGCGGTCCCGGCCGACGAGCTGACCTGGAAGATCCGCATCGAGGCGGCGGCGCCCGATGCGGAGGCCCACCTGGCGGTCGCGCAGTTCAACGCGCTCATCGACGTCAAGCGCGCGGTGATGGAGGAGATCTAGATGGCCACGGTGTACTACGACAAGGACGCGGACGCGAGGGCGCTCGCCGGCAAGACCATCGCGGTCATCGGCTACGGGAGCCAGGGCCACGCGCACGCGCTCAACCTCCGGGACAGCGGGCACCAGGTCGTGGTCGGGCTGCCCGCCGGCAGCAAGAGCCGCTCCAAGGCCGAGGCCGACGGCCTCGACGTGCGCGAGACCGCGGACGCCGCCCGCAACGCCGACGTCGTCGTCATCCTGGTGCCCGATCCGCAGCACGGCGCGGTGTGGGCTCAGATCGCCCCGTTCATGACGAAGGGACGCACGCTGCTCGTCGCACACGCCTTCTCGGTGCACTACCAGACCGTGAAGCCGACGCCCGACATCGACGTCGTGCTCGTCGCGCCGAAGGCGCCGGGTCACCGGATGCGGGAGGTCTACCGCGAGGGCCGCGGCGTCCCGTCGCTCGTCGCGGTGCACCAGGACGCGAGCGGCAAGGCGCTCGCGACGGCGCTCGCCTACGCGCAGGGCATCGGCAGCACACGGGCGGGCGTGCTCGCGACCACCTTCAAGGAGGAGGTCGAGACCGACCTCTTCGGCGAGCAGAACGTGCTGTGCGGCGGGATCTCCGAGCTCATGAAGGCCGGCTTCCAGACGCTCGTCGATGCCGGCTATCAGCCGGAGGTCGCGTACTTCGAGTGCGTGCACGAGATGAAGCTCATCGTCGATCTCATCCACGAGGGTGGGCTGTCGTACATGCGTTACTCGGTGAGCGACACGGCGGAGTACGGCGACTACACCACCGGTCCGAAGGTCATCGACGACCACGTGCGTGCGACGATGAAGCGCTCGCTCGCCGCGATCCAGGACGGCTCGTGGGCGAAGGGCTGGATCGAGGAATCGCGCAAGGGCGCACCGAACCTCCTCGCGACGCGGGCGAGGGAGCAGAACCAGCTCATCGAGCAGGTCGGCCGGAAGCTGCGGGCGATGATGCCGTGGCTCCCGAAGCGCGAGATCCCCGGCGCCGGGCCGGCGCAGGCCGTCGCCGCCGCAGCGGGCGATTAGGACGAGGGAGTCGAGCGATGGACGAGTACGAGCGCGCGGTGGAGCCGGTGGAGCCCGTGGAGAAGTTCGCCGACCTCGGTGAGGACACCGGCTGGAACCTGAGCGACGACCTGGTGGCCGAGAGCGACCGGGATGGCTAGCGTGACCGCTCAACGTCGCAACCGCCGCGTGCTGCTCGACGGACCCGACCGCTAGCGTGGTCGATCAACGCCGGAACAGCCGCGTCATGCTCGACGGCCCCGATCGGGCGCCGTCGCGGGCGATGATGCGCGCCGTCGGCTACGGAGATGCTGATTTCGCGCGCCCGCTCATCGGCGTGGCGCACTCGTGGATCGAGGTCATGCCCTGCAACTTCCATCTGCGCGACGTCGCGGCGTGGGTGAAGGAGGGGATCCGCGAGGCCGGCGGCACGCCGGTCGAGCTCAACACGATCGCCGTCTCCGACGGCATCGCGATGGGCACCGAGGGGATGAAGTCGTCGCTCGTCTCGCGCGAGGTCATCGCGGATTCGATCGAGCTCGTCGCGCGCGGACACCTCTTCGACGGCCTCGTCGCGATCAGCGGGTGCGACAAGACGATCCCCGGCTCGGTCATGGCCCTCGCGCGCCTCGATCTCCCCGGACTCATGCTCTACGGCGGGTCGATCATGCCCGGTCGCTTCCAGGGCCGCGACGTGACGATCGGCGACGTCTTCGAGGCGGTCGGCGCGCACGCCGCGGGGAAGATGACCGACGCCGAGCTGCACGAGCTCGAGAGCGTCGCTTGCCCGGCGGCCGGCGCCTGCGGCGGCCAGTTCACGGCGAACACGATGGCGACGGCCTACGAGGCCCTCGGCATCTCGCCCGCGGGCTCGTCGGGCGTGCCGGCGACCGCTCCCGAGCGCCGCGAGGTCGCTCGGGCGGCGGGGCGTCTCGTGATGGACCTCCTGCGGAAGGACGTGCGGCCCCGGACGATCATCACGAAGGCGGCGCTCGAGAACGCGATCGCCGCGGTCATGGCGACCGGCGGCTCGACGAACGCGGTACTGCACCTCTTGGCGACCGCGCGCGAGGCCGGCGTCGAGCTCGCGCTCGAGGACTTCCAGCGGATCTCCGCCCGGACGCCGCTGCTCGCCGACATGAAGCCGTGGGGCCGGTTCACCGCGGTGGACCTCCATCGCGCGGGCGGCATCCGGCTCGTGCTCGGGCGGCTCGCCGAGGCCGGCCTGCTGAACGAAGGGGCGCCCACGGTGACCGGGCGCACGATCGGCGAGGAGGCGCGCGCGGCGGTCGAGACCGCCGGGCAGGAGGTCGTGAGGCCGCTCGCCGCGCCGATCGCGGCGACCGGCGGGCTCGCGATCCTCCGCGGCTCGCTCGCCCCGGAGGGGGCGGTCGCCAAGGTCTCCGGGCACGATGCGGCGGCGGTCTTCCGCGGCCGCGCGCGGGTCTTCGACCGTGAGGAAGATGCCTTCGGCGCGGTGGACCGCGGCGACGTCGTCGCCGGCGACGTCGTGGTCATCCGCTACGAGGGCCCGCGGGGCGGTCCCGGCATGCGGGAGATGCTCGGCGTGACCGGCGCGATCGTCGGCGCGGGCCTCCACACGAAGGTGGCGCTCGTCACCGACGGCCGCTTCTCCGGCGCGACGCATGGCTTCGTCGTGGGACACCTCGCGCCGGAGGCCGCGCTGGGCGGTCCGCTCGCCGCCGTGCGTGACGGCGACGTCATCGTCATCGACCCCGCGCGCGGTCGCATCGACCTCGAGATTCCGCAGGGCGAGCTCCGTGAGCGGCTCGCGGCGTGGAAAGCCCCCGAACCCCGGTATCGTTCGGGAGTGCTCGCGAAGTACGCGCGCCTCGTCTCGTCCGCCTCCCTGGGGGCGGTCACCTCGTAGTGGCCGTCGTTCGACCTGGCACCGCCGCGTCCGCCTCGCTCAGGGCGGTCACGTAGTGGCCGTCGTTCGGCCGGGCCCGTCCGCACCGGTCACCGCACCCGGAGCCGGGCACAACCCGGCGCTCCTAGGCGTGCGCTGCCGCGCCTGCGGCGTGCTGCAGCCCGCCGACGCTCGCTACGTCTGCGGCGAGTGCCTCGGCCCGATCGAGCCCGACTACGACACCGCCGCGCTCGCGCGCACCGACCTGCGCGGGACGATCGAGGCGGGCCCCCAGACGCTCTGGCGCTACGCGCCGCTGCTCCCGTGCCGTCCCGCGTCGGGCCAGTGGCCGGTCGGCATGACCGCGCTCGTGCCGGCCCCGCGCCTCGGCGCGGCGATCGGCGTGCCCGGGCTCATGATCAAGGACGACACCCGCAATCTCACGCTCTCCTTCAAGGACCGCCCGGTCGCGGTCGCGGCGGCACGCGCGATCGAGCTCGGGCTCACGACGCTCGCCTGCGCGTCCACGGGCAACCTTGCCGGCGCGGTGGCCGCGGCCGCCGCGCGGCTCGGCATGCCCGCGTTCGTCTTCGTGCCCGCGGACACCGAGCCGTCGAAGGTCATGGGCGCGGCGTCCTACGGCGCGACCGTCGTTCGCGTGAACGGCACGTACGACCAGGTGAACCGGCTCTGCGGCCGCCTCGTGGACGAGCTGCCGACCTGGGGCTTCGTGAACTTCACCCTGCGGCCCTACTACGCCGAGGGGTCGAAGACGATGCTGTTCGAGATCGCCGAGCAGCTCGGCTGGCGCCTGCCCGACCACGTCATCGTGCCGGTCGGCTCGGGCGCGCTCCTGACCCGGACCGCGACCGCCGCCGCGCAGCTCGTCGCGAGCGGCCTCGTGCCGGAGGCGCCGATGCGGATCAGCGCCGCGCAGCCGGCGGGCTGCGCTCCGGTCACCGATGCGATCCTCGACGGGATGCGCGCGGTGCGGGCGGTGCGCGACGCGCGGACGATCGCGCGCTCGCTCGCGATCGGCGCGCCGGCCGACGGCGACGGCTCGGTCGCGGTCGTGAAGCGGAGCGGCGGCTCGGGCGCGTCGGTGAGCGACGACGAGATCGTGGCGGGCTGCGAGCTCGCGGCGACGACCGAGGGCCTGTCGGTCGAGCCGGCCGGCGGCGTCGTCGTCGCGACCGCGCGCGCGATGGCCCGGCGCGGCGCGTTCCGCGACGGCGAGCGGGTCGTGCTCTACCTGACCGGCAACGGCTACAAGCAAGGTCACGGCGACACGCTGTCGCTCGCCCCGGCGATCGCCCCCGACGCGGACGAGTTCCTGGCGGCTCATCCGACGGCCCGCCCGTGAACATCCGCCTTCCCGCCCCCCTTCGTCCCACGGTGGGCGGCGCGACCACCGTGCCCGTCGAGGCGAGAACGCTCGCCGACCTGGGCGCCCAGATCGTCGCGCGCTACCCCGAGCTTGCCGCGCGCGTCCTCCACGACGGTGCCTTCGGGCCGTTCGTCACGGTCTTCGTGGACGGCGAGGACGCCCGCTTCATCGCGCCCGATGCCGACATCAGCGCGGCGAAGACGATCGAGATCCTGCCGGCCATGTCGGGCGGCGCGACGACCGCTGAGCCGTCGCAGCGGCCGGGCCCCCTCGGCGGCTCCACGCTCCTTGACCAGGTGGCGAAGGAGATCCACGGCTCGTTCATCGACGAGACGATCGGCATCGTCGCCCGCGCGCACCCCGACACCGTGTCGTTCGCCGTCGGCTCGCCCGCGCCGGAGGTCCTGCGGATGGCACGCGCCGAGGAGCTTGCGGCCGACGTCCTCGCGCACGACGGGCTCGCGCCGCTCGGCTACGGGATCACCGAGGGCGACGGGGAGCTCCGCGAGATCGTCGCGGCGAACGCTCGCGCGCGCGGCCTCCGGGCGAGCGCGGACGACGTGAGCATCACGGTGGGCGCCATCCAGGCGATCGACATCACGAGCCGGCTGTTCGTGCGGCCGGGCGACCTCGTCGTCGTGGAGTCGCCGGGCTTCGCGAACGTCCTCTCAGGGCTGCGCAACCACGGGGCTCGGCTCCTGGAGGTCCCGGTCGACGAGCGGGGGATCGACGTCGACGAGGCCGCCCGGCTCCTGCGCAAGCGCGGCGAGCGTCCCCGCATGTTCTTCATCGTGCCGAACTTCCAGAACCCCTCGGGTGCGACGCTCTCGATCGAGCGGCGCGAGCAGCTCGTCGCGCTCGCCCACTCCTACGGCGCCGTGATCATCGAGGACGACCCGTACCGCGAGCTCCGCTTCCGCGGCGAGCACCTCCCCGCGATCGCTTCGCTGACGGACGACGGGGTCGTGAGCATCGGCACGTTCTCCAAGACGTTCCTGCCCGGCGTGCGCATCGGCTGGGCGATCAGCGACCCCGCGACCGTACGGCGGATGGCCTCGGCGAAGCAGACGATGGATTCCTGCACCTCGATGCTGAACCAGCGGATCGTCGTGGCGTTCCACCGCCGCGGCGGGGTCGACGAGCACCTCGCGCGGCTGCGCGCGCTCTACGCGGAGAAGCAGGCGCGCGCCCGCGCCGCGCTGGCGCGGGACTTCGCGGGGACCGGCGTGCGGTGGACGGATCCCGACGGCGGCTTCTACCTCTGGGTGACCTTGCCGCACGGGATGTCCTCGCGCCGCCTGCTCGACGTCGCGCTCGAGGAGCGCGTCGCGTTCGTGCCGGGCGACGCGTTCGGCGTGGAGCGCGACCTCTCGAACGCGTTCCGCTTCTCGTACTCCTCGCCCACGCCCGACCGGATCGACGAGGGCGTCACGCGGCTGCGGCGCGCCTTCGATCGGCTCGCCTGATGGCCGTGGCCATGCGCCTCGACGCGGCCGCGGTCGCCGCCGCCGCCGCCGCGATCGGTCCGCACGTCGAGCGGACCCCGCTCGTTCGCTCCGAGGCGTTCACCGAGCTCGCCGGCTGCGAGGTGTTCCTCAAGCTCGAGAACCTCCAGCGGACCGGCGCGTTCAAGATCCGCGGCGCGCTCAACCGGCTCCTCGCGATGCCCCCCTCGGAGCGGGCGCGCGGCGTCGTGACGGCCTCCGCCGGCAACCACGGTCAGGGCGTGGCGTTCGCGGCGCGCCACGTCGGCGTTCCGGCCTGCGTCGTGCTCCCGCTCGGCGTACCGCTCGCGAAGCTCACCGCGATCCAGCGGACCGGCGCCGAGGTCGTCATCACCGGTGCCGACTACGACGGGGCCCACGCCGCGGCGGTCGCGCTCGCGAACGAGCGCGGCGCGACGTACGTCCACGCCTTCGACGATCCCGACGTCATCGCCGGGCAGGGCACCGTCGCGCTCGAGATGCTCGACGAGCGGCCCGACCTCGACGCGATCGTCGTCCCGGTCGGCGGCGGCGGCCTCATCGCGGGGACCGTGCTCGCCGTCGCGGACCTCGCGCGGAAGCCGCGCATCGTTGGCGTGCAGTCGAAGGACGGGTCGGCGTTCGCGGACTCGTTCGCGGTCGGGTCGCTCATCGAGCGGCCGGCCGCGACCATCGCCGACGGTATCGCCGTGCGCCGGCCGTCCGAGCGCACGCTCGCGATCGCGCGCGAGGGCGTGAGCGAGATGGTCACGGTGAGCGACGAGCAGATCGCGAGCGCGATCGTCGTCCTGCTCGAGCGACACAAGCTCCTCGCGGAGGGCGCCGGCGCCGCCGCGCTCGCCGCGGTGCTCGCGGGGAAGGGCGCGCTCCGCGGAGCGCGCGTCGGCGTCATCGTCTCGGGCGGGAACATCGACCCCAACCTGCTCGGCAAAGTGCTCCAGCAAGGCCTCGCCTCCGCCGGCCGCTACCTCGCGTTCCGGATGTGGCTCGACGACAAGCCCGGCCAGCTCGCCGACCTCACCCGGATCCTCGCCGACGAGCACATCAACATCCTCCACGTGGGCATCCACCGCCTCGGCCCGTACACCTCGCTCGGCCGCGTCGGCCTCGACGTCATCGTGGACACCCGCGACCGCGCGCACGCCCTTTCCGTGCTCGCGCTCGTGCGCGACCGCGGGTTCGCTGCGGAAGAGCTCATCGACACGTACCCTTCGGCGTAGACGATGGGGAAGACGCTCTCGCAGAAGGTCTGGGACCGGCACGTCGTCCGCGCGGCCGAGGGCGAGCCGGACCTCCTGTTCGTGGACCTCCAGCTCATCCACGAGGTGACCACGCCCCAGGCGTTCGACGGGCTCCGCCTGGCGGGACGGAAGGTCCGCCGGCCCGACCTCACCGTCGGGACGACCGACCACAACACGCCGACGACCGATCTCGACAGGCCGAACCCCGACCCCGTCTCGGCCCGGCAGATCGAGGCGCTCGTCCGCAACTGCGCCGAATTCGGCATCCGGCTCTACCCGCTCGGGCACGCGCGGCAGGGCATCGTCCACGTCATCGGCCCGCAGCTCGGTCTCACGCTCCCGGGCATGACGATCGTGTGCGGCGACAGCCACACCGCGACGCACGGCGCGCTCGGCGCGCTCGCCTTCGGCATCGGCACGAGCGAGGTCGAGCACGTCCTCGCCACGCAGACGCTCCCGCAGCACCGCCAGAAGACGATGGCCGTGACCCTCGACGGGGACCTCCCCGTCGGCGTGACGGCGAAGGACGTCATCCTCGGCGTGATCGCGCGGATCGGCGTGTCCGGCGGCGTCGGCTCGATCATCGAGTACCGCGGCTCGACGATCCGGGCGCTCTCGATGGACGGTCGGATGACCGTCTGCAACATGAGCATCGAGGGCGGCGCGCGCGCCGGGATGATCGCGCCGGACGAGGTGACCTTCGCCTACGTCGAGGGACGCCCGCACGCGCCGAAGGGCGCCGACTGGGAGCGGGCGCTCGACGACTGGCGCGCGCTGCCGACCGACCCGGACGCCTCGTTCGACCGCGAGGTTCGGCTCGACGCGCGCGAGCTCCGTCCCTACGTGACCTGGGGCACGAACCCCGCCCAGTCGGTGACGATCGACGGGGTCGTCCCGGACCCCGAGGCCTTCGCCGAGGCGGCGACGCGCGAGTCCGCGTCGCGCGCGCTCCGCTACCAGGGTCTCCGGCCGGGAACCCGGATCCGCGACATCGGCGTGGACACGGTCTTCATCGGCTCGTGCACGAACGGCCGGCTCGACGACCTGCGTGCGGCCGCGGCCGTCCTCCGCGGGCGCACGGTCAAGGCCGGCCTGCGCGCGCTCGTCGTGCCCGGCTCCGCGGAGGTCCGCGAGCGCGCCGAGGCCGAGGGTCTCGACAAGGTGTTCCGGGACGCCGGCTTCGAGTGGCGCTACGCCGGGTGCTCGATGTGCCTCGGCATGAACCCCGACGTTCTGCGACCGGGCGAGCGCTGCGCCTCGACCTCGAACCGCAACTTCGAAGGCCGCCAGGGCACCGGCGGTCGGACGCACCTCGTCTCGCCCGCGGTCGCCGCGGCGACCGCCGTCCGCGGCCACTTCGCCGAGCCGGGCGACCTCTGATGCGCGCAGGATCGGCGTGCCGCGGGCGGGCGACCGGATGAGGGCGCTGACCGCGTTCACCGCGCGGGCGGTCCCGCTCGACCGTGCCGACGTGGACACCGACCAGATCATCCCGAGCGACTGGCTCAAGCGCATCGAGCGCACCGGCTTCGGCGCCGGGCTCTTCTCGGAGTGGCGGAAGGATCCGACCTTCGTCCTCAACGACCAGAGGTACGCCGGTGCGCAGGTGCTCGTCGCGGGTGCGAACTTCGGCTGCGGCTCGTCGCGCGAGCACGCCCCGTGGGCGCTCGAGGATTGGGGCTTCCGCGCGGTCGTCGCGCCGTCGTTCGCCGACATCTTCCGCAACAACAGCCTGAAGATCGGGCTCCTGCCGGTCGTCCTCGACGCCGCCACGGTCGCCACGCTCCTGCGCGCGGTCGAAGCGGATCCCGCGCTCGAGGTCACGATCGACGTGGATCGCCTGCGCGTCGTCGCGCCGAAGGCCGGCGTCGACGCGCCGTTCCCGCTCGACGCCTTCACGCGCTGGCGACTCATGGAAGGCCTCGACGACATCGGGCTCTCGCTCCGTCACGAGGCGGACATCACGCGGTACGAGGCGGGACGGGCGAGCTGGCTGCCCAAGGTCGTCTGAAGAAGACCGGCGCCGGCGCCGTGTTCGGCGCCCTGATCGTGGCTGCGGGGATCGTCGGCAACGCCCTGGCCTTCGTCCTGCCGATCGACTACGCGGCGTTCGGCAGCTACCTCTACCCGGGGATCTTCCTCCTGACCTTCCTCGCGAACGCCTCCGTCGTCGTGCCGGTGCCGTACGTTCCCGTCGTCATCCGCGCGGCCGAAGCGGCGCCGAGCGTCGCGCTCGTGATCACCGCGGCCGCGGCGGGGTCGATGCTCGGCGAGGCGGTGTCGTTCTTCGTCGGCCGCGCGGGCAAGCGCATCGTCGCGGGCTCCCGCGTGTACCGGATGCTCCACCGCTTCGTCGACCGGCCGCTCGTCGCCGGCCTGTTCCTCTTCCTCCTCGCCGCGCCGCTCAATCCGCTCTTCGACGTCGCCGGCATCGCCGCCGGGGCGCTCGGCATCAGGTTCGAGATCTTCGCGATCTCGGTCTTCCTCGGCCGGCTCGCGCGCTTCGCCGCCGTCGTCTGGCTCGGCCTGGGGCTCACCCGGATCTGACCGGCGGCTCGGCCGCATCCGACGTAGCCGACCTGCGTCTCACGACCTCGACTCGACCGCCCGCCCACGCCTGACACCACTCGGCCGCTTCTGGGCTCGCCGATAGGCTCGTCGGCGGCGCGGGTCGCGCCGGAGGAATGGCTCTCGCTACAGCACCGGGTTCCGCAGCACGCCCAGGCGCTCGATCTCGATCGTCACGACGTCGCCCGGCCGGAGGAAGATGCCGCGCGGGCGGCCGCAGCCGGCGGGCGTGCCGGTCGCGATGAGGTCGCCCGGCTGGAGCGTGAGCTGCGCCGAGAGCGACACGATGAGCTCCTCGATGCTGAACAGCATCTCGCTCGAGCGCGAGTCCTGGTGGAGCGTCTCGTTGACCCACGTCTTGATGAAGAGCGCGTGCGGGTCGGGGACGTCCTCGGCGAGCGTGATCGCCGGGCCGAGCGGCGCCGAGGTGTCGAACGACTTCCCGCTGAACCAGTCGGTGCCGAACAGCGGCCAGTCCTCGCGCGCGCTCAGGTCGCGCGCGGAGAGGTCGTTGATGATCGTGTAGCCCGCGACGTGCGAGAGCGCGTCGGCGAGCGTTGCGCCGCGACACGGCCGACCGATGACCACGCCGATCTCGGCCTCCCAATCTACCTGCGCGCTCGTGGCCGGCAGGCGGATCGCCTCGTCGGGACCGATGACCGTGCTCGGTACCTTCGTGAAGAAGTACGGCCGCGTTTTCGCCCGGTCCGGTGGCTCGCGCCCCGCGGTCATCTCGCGGAAGTGGTCCTTGTAGTTGGCCGCCGCGCAGTAGATCGCGCTCGGGCGGACCGGCGGGAGGAGGCGCGCCGTCGCGAGCGGCCGGACGACCGCGCGTGCCGCGAGCGCGCGGTCGAGGTCGGGGCGCACCGCGTCCCAGGACGCGAACGCCGCCGACCAGGACGG
>Ga0082335_1004344_pt1 | contig 21503 bp, 17 predicted proteins | sample Subgrocontami58m_FD_72375 | JGI IMG/M metagenome (GOLD analysis project Ga0082335, IMG submission 72375) | Subsurface groundwater microbial communities from S. Glens Falls, New York, USA - GMW37 contaminated, 5.8 m (SPADES assembly) (version 2) ...
GGCCAAGCCGGCGCCGTTCAGCGGCCCAACGCTGAACGGCTCGACCCTCGGGGTGACGCTCCCCGCCCGGTCGGTCGTGATCCTCGAGTTGTGATTCAATAGGGCGCGAGGTGGAACGCGACCGCCGGGCGCGTTCTTCCAATCTCAGCACGCATGACGGCGGCCGGAGGTCGCCGTCCACCCTAGGTTTTCGCGTCCATGCGAAAACCTGGCGCACCCGGAGGGACTCGAACCCCCGGCCCTCTGGTTCGAAGCCAGATGCTCTATCCAACTGAGCTACGGGTGCGTGAGGTTTTCGCTGCGCGAGAACCTGGTTTTGGCGTGCGTACCTATCGCGTGATACTCAGAATCCGGGGCGTGCAGCGGGTCAATGAGGTTTTCGCTGCGCGAAAGCCACGCCAACTGTTCATTCTCCAGGGTCTCCCCGGCATTGGCCCGGAGCGGGCCGGACGCTTGCTCGCACATTTTGGTTCGGTGGCGAATTTCACGAAGGCGTCCGCCGAAGAATTAGCCGCCATCGACGGCATCGGCGAATCAACCGCGGCCAAAATCCGCTGGGTCGTGGAAGAAAAACCTGCGCCCCTGGAATCCTAAGGTTTTCGCGTCGCGCGAAAACTTATTCAGCGACCTTGAATTCGCTTACGGTCCACTTCCGCTTGCGAGCTTCCGCCGCCAGTTCGTTGAAAGCGTTGATCTCGGCTTCGGAGAAGAGCAGCCCGCCATTCTTCGCGCTGCGGGCGGCGGATTGTGCCTCGGGCTGACCCGGCAGGAGACAGCTCTCGTTGCCGTGACCGAGGATGTCCTCGATCACCGCCTTGACGTTCGCGGGCTGGTTGCGGCCTTTGGCAAACGCGCCGGCGTTCATCGCCTCGGGTTTCCACACCTGGAAGAAAAACGTGCACGTGCCCTTGTCGTCGCCGACCTTGTCCCACCGGTTGCGAATCGTCGGCAGCGATCCGCCGATGAACGCGCCGATGATTTCGTTCATCAGCGAAAGTCCGTAGCCCTTGTGACCGCCGAACGGCAGCAGGTACTTCGCCTTCGCCGGGTCCGTGGTGGGCGTGCCGTTCTCGTCGACGGCGGCGTTGGGCGGGAGCGGCTTGCCCTCGCGCAGGAGCTGCTGCACGCGGCCCATCGCAACGACGCTCGTCGCCCAGTCGATCACGATCGGATAACCGATCGCCTCGGTGGTCGGGAAGCCCCACGAGTGCGGGTTGGTGCCGAGCGTCGGGTGCTTGCCGCCGAAGGGCACGACTTCCGCGAGGGCCGCGGTGCAGTTCGTGTACGCGATGTAGCCGCGCTTGGCGGCGTCCATCACGTAGCCGCCGCCCCAGAGGTAGTGAAACGCGTTGTCGACCGACACCATGCCGACGCCGTAGCGATCGGCCAGCTTCATCGCGGTCTCGATTGCGGCGTAGCCGGTGGCCTGGCCGAGCTTGCGGTTGGCGTTCCACACCTGCGCGGCGCGGAACGGCACCTTCACCTTCTCGATCTTCGCCTTCGGCTGGCAGCCGCCGGCCCCGGAGCCAAAGAGGTGGTCGAGGTGCAGCGCCTTGAGCGCGTTGTGCGTGCGGATGCCGTGCCGCGTGGCTTCGGCGCAGAACCGCGCGCCCGCGGCGGCTTCCGGGCCGGAGTAACCGCGTTTCTTATACGCGGCTGCGACCAGTGCATTGTGCTGCTCTTCGGGAACGACGTAGAAGATCTCAGACATGAGAGGAAAGCGGGTTTGGGAGCACAGAGGTCACAGAGGAGGCACAGAGGTCACGGAGGTTGAATTCAGTTGGAATTGCTCTGGGCACTCGGTGTCAGAGCTCTGTGTCCCCTGTGTTCCAAGAATTGGTTTAGACGACTTTCTTCACCGGCACTTCGGGATTCACCTGCGCGAGCGGTTTCTCGCCGCGCATCGCGAGGATGAGGTTCTTGACCGCGGCGGTGGCCTGGCGCTGCACGCTCTCGTGCGTGCGCGAACCGATGTGCGGCGTGACGATCGCGTTCGGCAGCTTGAGCAGCGGGTGATCCGGCTTCGGCGGTTCCGCGTCGAGCACGTCCGTGCCGTAGCCACCGACCTGGCCCGACTTCAGCGCTGCGACCATGTCGGCCGTGTGCACGATCTCGCCGCGGGCGCAGTTCAGGATGAGCACGCCCTTTTTCATTTTCGGAAAGGACTTCGCGCTGATCATGTCGCGCGTCTCCGGCGTGAGGTTGGTGTGCAGCGAAATGTAATCCGACGCCGCGTAGACTTCGTCGAGCGACGCCGCGCGCTTCACCGCGTTGGCGGCGGCGAACTTCTCGTCCCAGTACACATCGAACGCGATCACGTGCATGCCGAACGCGCGGGCGCGAATCGCGACTTCCTTGCCGATCCGGCCGAGTCCGATGATGCCGATGGTCTTCTCGAGCAGTTCGTGGCCGGTCTTGCGCTTCCAGCCGCCGGAGCGCGTCGAATCGGTGTGGAACAGGAAATTCTTCTCGAGCGCGAGCAGCAGCAGGAACGTGTGCTCGGCCACGGTCGTGTGATTCACGCCGGGGGTGAACAGCAGGGGAATCCCGAATTCCGTGCACGACTTCACGTCGATCTTGTCGACGCCGATGCCGTACTTCGACAGCACCTTCAGCTTCGGCCGCGCCTTTTCGAGCACCTGGCGGGTGATCATGTCGTCTCCGCAGATGTAGCCGTCCACCTCGCCGACCGCCGCCAGCGTGTCGGCTTCGTTCAGCGGCCCGCGCGCGCCGATGACATCCCAGCCGGTGGCGGCGAGCAGCTGGTGATGCTCGCCCGGCGTGTCTTGGAACGAGGTGGTCGTCAGGAGGATCTTCGTCATGAGGAAAAGAAGGGGTGGTTCTCACACACGCGCCCGCGCGACGGAAGACGAAATTTCGGCGATGACAGGGCAGCAGCACGGCTTGCACGCGGCGACAGCGGTGTTCATTTCTCACCGTTCATGAAATCGCACGCGAAGGCGACGGCCGCGCTGAAACAAGCCTTGGGGGGCCGGATTGTCCGCACCGACGAGGCGGCCCGGCGCGAGGCGTCGTTCGATAGCTCGAAGATTCCCTTCATGCCCGAGGCCGTGATCCACGTCCGCCGCGAGGCCGATGTTGCCACCGTGCTGGCCCTCGCGAACCGGCACCGCGTCCCAGTAACCACCCGCGGCCGCGGCACGACGCTGACCGGCGCAGCCGCTCCGGTGCGAGGCGGCTGGGTGCTCGATTTGCTGGCGTTGAACGCGATCGCGGTCGACGAGGAGGCCGGCATGGCCCACGTCGGTGCCGGCGCGAAAGTGGGTGACATCCAGCGTGCGGCGGAAGCGAAGGGCTGGTTCTATCCGCCGGACCCGTCGTCGAAGGAATACTGCACCATTGGCGGCAACATCGCCTGCAATGCCGGCGGCATGCACGGCGGCAAGTACGGGGTCACGCGCGACTTCATCATCGCGTTGCGCGGGTTTCTGCCGACCGGTGAATGGGTCGAGTGGGGGACGGCGACGAAGAAATTCTCCGCCGGTTTCAACATCCGCGACCTGTGGGTCGGCAGCGAGGGCATGCTCGGCGTCATCACCGGCGCCGTGTTGAAGCTGATCCCGCAGCCCGCGGCGCGTTGGACGGTGCTGACCGCTTTTCGCGACGAGACCGCTGCGCTGCGCAGCGCGCTCGCGCTGTTTCGGGCCAAGGTCCAGCCGGCGATTTGCGAGTTTCTCGATCGCGAGAGCGTGCTCTGCGCGGAGCGCGCCACCGGGAAGCTGGTGTTCCCCGGCCAATCGGGACGGCCGGTGCTGCTGATCGAACTCGCGGGCACGAAAGCCGAGGTGCGTGAGCAGCGCGCGCAGGTGCTCGCCTGGGCGGAAGCGCGCGCCCCCGCGCATCGGGCGGCTCGGACGCGCGAGGAGGCGGAGGCGCTGTGGGCGGTGCGGCGGAAATGCTCCGGCGCGATGTTCGAGCTCGGCGACGCGAAGTTGAACGAGGACATCGTCGTGCCGATGCGAAACTACGTGAAGTTCGCGCAGTTTCTCGCGCGGCTGAAGCGCGAGTCGCGACTGCCCATCCCGACGTTTGGCCACGTGCAGGACGGCAACCTTCATGTGAACATCATGTATCACCGGGCGGTGCCGGCCGAGTGTCGGATGGCTGAAAAGACTGTGCGGCGGTTGATGCAAACTGTCGTTGCGCTCGGCGGCGCGATTTCCGGCGAACACGGCATCGGGCTCGCCAAGACTCCATTCCTGCGCCTCCAGCATTCGCCCGCGCAGATTCGTGCGATGAAGGCGGTGAAGGACGCTCTCGATCCGCGCGGCATTCTCAATCCCGGCAAGATGTTCGAGCGGTTCGAAGTCTGGAAGCACCCGCGACTCGAGGTGAAGCTGCCGTGGGATCACAAGTGAGCCATCCGAAATGGATGGCTCATCCTGGGCGGAGCAACGACCCCCTCACCGCAACGACAACTGCGCCTCGCGCCAGGCGTTGGCCAGTTCATCGATGCTGACGTCGGGTCGGGCCATCGCCCGGGCGGTGGCGGCGGCCTCGAGCGCGTCTTCGGCTCGCACCAGTCCCGAGAAGTTGCCGCCGCCCATGGCCGCTTCCCCCATCGCGCCATCGGCGAGCGCTTGCCCGACGGTCAGGAGCGAATCGATCGCCCGGTGCGCGACGGGCGCCGCGGCGTCGCGACTGCCGGCGAGGTTCATCAACTCGCCGACCGTTTCCGAAAGAAGATCGAACACGAGCGGGCCCCACGCGATCTGCAGTTGGCGGTTGTTCTGCCACAAACTCCGATCGAGCGCTGCGGTCACCAGCTTTCGCGCCTGGGCGACCGCCTCGGTTGCCACGGGATCGCGTGGGTGAAGATCGGTGAGCCGCGTCGCGACGTCGGCCAGCGTGCCGAAGGGCGAGTTGTTCACGCGAATCGCCGCGGTGTAGGCGCCCCAGCCGGGATCGAGCCGCAACACGTTCACGCCGGCTGCGCCCTGGTCGCTGTAGAAACTGCCCCCTGCCGTTTTCCAATACACGGCGCCGGGCCCGAGATCGCTGCCGACCGCCGGCGGCGCCGAGGTGAGCCCGACGTTGAGGGAATTGTACGGGCCCTCTTTCCCCAGCGGCGCCTCGCCGTGCTGCTGCGTGTTGAAGGAGACGCTCACGATTACGTCGTCGGGCAGCGCGAGCGCGAGGCCGCTCAGGTCGAAGGTGATATTGAACGCGACGCCACCGTAGTAGTTGCCGTCCGGCCCGCGCCACGGCCGAAGCGGCGAAGCGGGCGCCGTAGGATCGGGTTCCGGCCGCCAGGGAATCAGGAACGGCGCGGTCGCGCGGCCGAGCAGCGGGCCGGGGCGCGGCTGTCCGCTGCGCTGATCGACCTCGTAAATCTTCACGGTGATGGGGTGCGTGAAACCGAACGCCGAGCTGCCGGGATAGTCCGAGCGAATGGCCCAGCTGCTCATCGTCACGGAGATGCTCTCGACGAAATGCGCGGAGCCGTTCAACCGCACGAGATCGCCGAATTCCGCCGTGCCGGTGATATGATAGCCGAGACTCGCGAGGTTCGGAGGCAAAGGGTTCGGCAGCGTGTTGAATTGCGCCTCGGCGATCGGTGCTTCCGGGTCCGCGGCCTCGAGCCGCGTGGTCGGCGTGAAGTCGCCGAAAATTGTCGCCGGCAGGATCGGTTTCCCCGAAACCGCCGTGAGGAAGAGCAGCGGAGCGCTGGCGCGAAGAAGGTGCAGCATCAAGCGGACGGACATGGGGGCAGCGGGCAAATGCGACGCGGGCGGCAGCGAGGCGGGTGTTCGGCTCAAGGAGACGCTAGGAGCCGGGGAGGGTAACGCAAATGTTCGCGCTCGCGCGTCGCCCGCCTGTGCGGACCGGCCCGCTCTGGTCCGCCTCCGCGGCCACCACCGCTTTTGTTGCGCGCATCTCCCACCGCCGCATGATTCGGCTGATGTAGAGTGTAACGTAATACGTTACACGATCTACCGCGAGTTGTTCTCGTTATCGTTCCATCCATCTCGGGATAACGAGGAACGATTATGAGAACGAGTGCGATTGCCCGGGCACGACCCTTGGTGGCGGCTGCCGCGGCTGGATTTGTCGGAGCTAGCGTTTTGGAATCACGAACCGCACGGGCGCATCGCCCGAGTTCGCGGCGGCGGCCGGGGCGCCAGGGCTCGGCGTCGCGGTTGTGGTCGCCGGTGCGGCGCGGGTCGGCGCAGGTTTGATCGGCGCGTCCGCGGCGACCGCGGGCGCGGCAAGCGCGGGCGGCAGTTTGGCGAAGCCGCGCTCGAGCAACTCGGCGATCTTCAAATCGCGCGTCTTGCTGTCGGGCGATCCCATCGTCACGGCGAGCACGCGGCGACCATTGCGCAGCGCCGTCGCCGCGAGACAAAATCCGGCGCCTTGCGTGAAACCGGTCTTCAGCCCGTCGACGCCGGCGACTTTGCCCAGGAGCTTGTTGTGGTTGATCATCTCCTGCTGCTTCGGGCCCGGGCGAAAGATGCGCTGTTTCACCGAGCAGTAAGTCAGGATGTTCGTCTTCTTCAGCAGGTGGACGCTGAGGGTCGCGAGATCGCGCGGCGTCGTGAGATCGCTGTCGGCAATTTTCCGCCCAACCGGCGGCAAGCCATGCGGCGAGCGGAACATCGTCTTCGTCATCCCCAGTTCCTGCGCCCGCGCGTTCATCAGTTCGACAAACGCGCTCTTTGAGCCCGCGCAGTGGATCGCCAGCGCGGTCGCCGCGTCGTTCGCCGAGGCGATCATCAAGGCATAAAGCAATTCCTCGACCGGAAAAACCTCCTTCTCGGCGAGATAAACTTGCGAGCCGCCCGTCTTCGCCGCTTCGGCGGTGACGGTGACCGGTGTCTGCAACGTCAGGTCGCCGCGGGCGATCCGGTCGTGCACGATGAGAAACGTCATCAGTTTCGTGACGCTGGCCGGCGGCCCGATGAAATCCGCGCGGTCCTCGAACAGCACGTTGCCCGTGCCGACGTCGACGACGATCGCGCCTTTGTAGGCCGCGCTGTCGGCTGGCTCCGCCGGCCGGGTCGGCGCCTTGCGCGCGGCGGCGCCCGACAGCAGCGCAGGACTCGCCAGGAGGAGAATCGCCAGGGTGCGTCGACGCGAAAAAATCATTCGCGCGAGCAAGGCGATTTTGCCCGACGCGGCGAGACGAAATCGGCCGGAGGTCCGCCTTGGCCCGGTATTTCACCAGCCGGTGGGCGTTTACGCCGACGGTGGACCGTGGATCACTGGCGACTGACAACTGACAACTGACAACTGACCTCAAGCAGTCGGCTCGAATGGTTTTGGTCAGTCGTCCGTAGTCAGTAGTCCGTGGTCTGAGGCGAAGCCTCGCTAGATTTCCGCGGCGATGCTGGCGGCGGTGGTCGACGTGGCGACGCCGCCCGCCGGCAATTCGATCCGCAAAGTCGTGCCTCGGCCCGGCTGCGATTGCACGCGGATTTGGCCGCCGTGGCGCTGAATGATGTCCTGCGCGATCGACAAACCCAGGCCATGCGAGGACTCGCCCGCGGTGGGATGGGTCGCGAGTCGCTGGAACGGCGCAAAGAGCTTCGGAATGTCCTGTTCGGCAATGCCGGGCCCGCGATCGCGCACGGCCAGGGTCACGGTTTCGTCGCGCCGCTCGAGCTCGACCGTGATCGTCTCGCCCGGCGGGCTGAACTTGATCGCATTGCTCAGAACGTTGGCGACCACCTGGTGCAACCGCGCCGGGTCGCCCAGCATATGGCCGGTGCCGGGGGCGGGAGCGGGAAACTCGATCACCTGCCTTTTCGCCTCGGCCTGGCGGCGGACGCCTTCGATCACATCACGCGTCGTTTCGCCCAGATCCATCGGGGCCATGCGCAACTCGAGTTTCCCGGATTCGAGTGCGGCCGTCGTGAGCAAATCCTCGACCAGGCAGATCACCCGCTGCGCCTCGGCGCCGATCATGTCGCAGCGTTCGGCGTGCAACTCGTCGGTCGTCGGTTCGGCACGCAGCTCGTTCGTGAGGGTGAGAATGTTGCCCAGCGGCGCCCGGATGTCGTGGGACGCGATGCCGAGAAAGCGGGTCTTCACCCGGTCCGCAGTTTCCGCGGTGTGTTGCGCGGCGCGCGCTTCCTCGAGAATCCGCCGGGCGGCGCGCGCCTTCACGCGATGGCGGCTGATCAGGGCTGCCACCGTGATCAGGCCGAACGCCAGCGCGCTGAGCAGTCCGTAGCGCTGCCAGCGGGCCCGTTCGATTTCCGCCTGTTGCGCGCGGAACTCGGCCTCCTTGGCGTGCAGCGCCGTCAGCCGCGCATGGTCCGCCGATCGCAACCGCACAATCTCCAGGTCGCGCCGCTCGGCGGCGAAGGTTTCGCGGATTTCCGCCGCGCGCGTTTGCGCCGCCTTGCCGGCCTGGGCCTCGGCTTCCTGCTGGCGCTGCCGCAACGAGGTGAGGGCGGACTTGAAATCGCCGCGGGCCTCCTGCGTCGCCGCGAGTTCGTGGTAGACATTCATCCGCAGGCTTCGGCTGGTCAGCTGCGCGGCGTAGCCGGCGGCTTCGTTGAGCAGACCGATGGCTTCGTCGAGCTTGCCCTGCAGCCGGAGGACTTCCGCGAGCTGCGTCAGCGTGTCGGTCAGCTTCACGTGGCCGCGCAGCCGGCGGCGGCTGGGCAGGATGGCGCGCAGGGTTTTTTCCGCCGCGTCGAGCTTGCCCTCCGCCGTGTCGACCCGCGCGATCAGGGCGCGGATGTCCGCGGCTTCCGTGCGCTGCTGGAGTTGCTGCGCGATGGCAAGCGCACGCTCGAAAAGTTGCCGCGCCTGCGCGAAGTTCTTTTGCGCCAGGTGCGCATTGCCGAGACTGGCGGCGTAATTGCCGATCCGGTTGATATCGCCGCTCCGCTCGGCGAGCTGCAACGCGATCTCCTTCTCGGCGCGCGAGCGGGCGATATCGCCGAGGTGGGCCGCCACCGAGCCGAGTCCGGCGTGGGCATCGGCCTGCGCGCTGAGGTCGCCATCTTCCTCGCTCAGACTCAGCGCGCGCTGGAAAAAATGCGTGGCGTCCGGAGCGTCGCTGAGCACCCAATACGTGCGGCCCACCTCCTGCACGGTGCGCCGGAGCAGGCGGCGGTCATCGAGAGTTTCGACGATGGCGAGCGCATCACGAACGTTCTGCAGCGCGGCGCCGTTGTGACTCTGCCGGCGCAGGGCGACAGTGAGCTCGAGCAGCGCGACGGCCTCGTTTTTCCGATCGTGCTGGGTGCGGGCCATCGCGAGCGCCTCTTCCGCCAGCTGCCGCGAACGCGTCGAATTGGTCAGGTGCAGCCGGTGCGCTTCGGCGATTTTTGACTCGAGCTCGGCCGTCGGGGTCGCCACGGCGGCCGCCGGGTCGGCGGCGCGGGCCGCGCCGGCACTGGCGCCGAGGATCGCGAGGGGCAGCGCGAAATGACGTAACCAGGACATGTCGCGCCCGAAATCAAGGGACCTTTGCCAGGCGGCGCAATGCCTTCGTCGGGCAAAAACACCTCAGCAGCGCTGGGGAATCCGCCGCGGGTCAGCGGGTCTGCTCGAGCGGCAGGTCGTGCAGCTTTAGCTCGGGGTTCTTCTCCACGAAATAGCGGAGGGTCCAGTCGTTAGGAAACAAGACAATCGGTTGCTCGAACTTGTCGGCGCCGAAGCTGACGCCCGTCGCGACGATGAGCCGGGACGTTTCCTTGAGCAAGGGATGGGGTTCGACCCACTTCAGCAGCGTCCACGGCGTCGAGGTGAGCCGCGACTCCGCGCCGTACTCGCTCTGCAGGCGATACTGCACGACCTCGAATTGCAGCGGACCGACCGCCGCGAGCAGCATGGCGCCGGGCGGGGCGTTGCGCGCGGTGAACGCCTGCACGACGCCCTCCTGCAGCAACTGCTCGAGACCCGCGCGGAATTTTTTCGCATCGGCCGGATTCGGATTCGTGATGTACGTGAACACCTCCGGCGGGAAGCGTGGGATCTCGTCGTACACGATCGCCTTGTCCTCGGTCAGCGTGTCGCCGATGCCGAACTCGCCGTGACCGACCAACCCGATGACATCGCCCGGCCACGCTTCGTCGACCGTTTCGCGCTCCTGGCCGAACAACTTGTGCGAAGAGGAGAGCCGCACGGTCTTGCCGGTCCGCTGGTGCGTCACCATCATGTCGCGCTCGAATTTCCCCGAGCAGATCCGCACGAACGCGATGCGGTCGCGGTGCTTCGGATCCATGTTGGCCTGAATCTTGAAGACGAAGCCGGAAAAGCGCGGGTGGGTGACCGGGACGAGCGAAGGATCAAGTGACAAGTCCGAAGTAACAAGAGTGGCAGCGGCTTCGCCGTCTTCAGCCTCTTGGTCCTTGTTACTTGGTACTTGATACTTGGCCGCCGCGGCGTTGCGACGCGGCGCCGGCGGCACCGAGTCGTGCAGGAATCCATCCAGCAGCAGCTGGATCCCGAAATTGTTCACCGCGCTGCCGAAGTACACCGGCGTTTGCTGGCCGGCGCGCACGGCCGCGAGATCGAAGGGGTGACCGGCGCCGTCGAGCATTGCGAGCTGCTCGGTGACTTCGTGGTAGGTGTGGTCGTCGAGCTTCTCGCGCACCGCCGGATCGTCGAGCGAGGTGACGTTCACCGGGGCCTGGTAGGCGCCGCCCGGCACGCGCTCGAACAGGTGAACTTCTCTCGTCCGCCGGTCGAAGACGCCGCGGAAACTCGGACCGTTGCCGAGCGGCCACACGACGGGCGACGACTGCAGGCCGAGGACGGTTTCGAGTTCGTCGAGCAGCTCGAGCGCGTTGCGCGTCGGCCGGTCGCACTTGTTCATGAACGTGAAGATCGGCACACCGCGGCGGCGGCAGACTTCGAAGAGTTTCCGCGTCTGCGTTTCCACGCCCTTTGCGGCGTCGATCACCATCAGTGCCGCGTCGACCGCCGTGAGCACGCGGTAGGTGTCTTCCGAAAAATCCTTGTGGCCCGGCGTGTCGAGCAGGTTCACCGCGTAGCCGCCGTAATCGAACTGCAGCACGGTCGAGCTGATCGAGATGCCGCGCTGCTTTTCGAGCTCCATCCAGTCCGACGTGGTCGCCCGCTGGTTTTTCCGCGCGGTCACCGCGCCCGCAAGATGGATGGCGTTGCCGTAGAGCAGGAACTTCTCGGTGAGCGTGGTCTTGCCCGCGTCGGGATGCGAGATGATCGCGAAGGTGCGACGGCGGGAGATTTCTTCGGCGGGCGACATCAAAAAAAGGGAGTGAGAGAACAGGGAATGGCGGCACGAGGGAAGCGCGAATTCTCGGCTTGCCGCGGGTTGCCGGGGACGATTTTTCAAAAGCCCCCACATGAAAACCCTGCTGAAGATACTCGGATATACCCTCGGGGCGCTGGTGCTGCTGGTCGGCATCGCCGCCCTTGCGATCTACACCGGCAGCAACGCCCGGCTGAAGAAAACCTACGTCGTCAACGTGAAGCCGGTCAACGTGCCGGCGGTCACCGACGCCGCCGCTCTCGCGCGCGGGAAACACCTCGCCACGACGCGCGGCTGCACGGAGTGCCACGGCGCCGATTTGGGTGGCGCGAAGGTTTTCGAGAACGGCGCCATGGGCAAGGTGCATGGACCCAATCTCACGCGTGGCCGCGGCGGCGTGCCCGCGGAGTGGGGCGACCTCGATTACGTGCGGGCGATTCGCCACGGCGTGACGCGCGACGGCCGCGGGCTATTTCTCATGCCGTCGGCCGATTACGCGCAGTTTTCCGACAGTGACATGGGTTCGCTGGTTGCCTTTGTGAAGTCGATGCCGCCGGTGGATCGGGCGCGCGGACCCGTGCAGCTCGGGCCCGTCGCGCGGACCCTGACCGCCGTCGGCAAGATCAAGCTGGCGGCCGAAATCATCGATCACGCCCACGTGGAGCCGGCCGTCGTGACTCCCGGCGTGAGCGTCGACTACGGCCGGTACGTGGCGGCGACCTGCACCGGCTGCCACGGCCCGAACTTTTCCGGCGGCAAGATCGACGTTGGTCCGCCGGACTGGCCGCCGGCCGCGAATCTCACGCCCCACGCCGACGGCCGAATCTCGAAATGGACGGAGGCCGATTTCATCCAGGCCGTCCGCACGGCGAAGCGACCGGACGGTTCGGAAATCAATCCCGTGATGCCGCGCGCCTTCGCTCAGCTCGAGGACACCGAGCTGAGGGCGATCTGGGCGTACTTCAAGACCCTGCCTGCCGCCGCGACCGGCGTGCGGTGACGCCGAGCTTGGGTAGCGGCAGGCGCCCCTGCCTGCCGCCGCGACGAATATCGTTATCCGCGTGACGGCAGGCAGAGACGCCTGCCGCTACATTTGCTTTCGATCCTTCAGTCGCCGGACGAATTTCAGCCCGGAGTATGTGTCGTTGATCGAGCACACCTTGATGTCGACCAAGCCGGTCTTCAGCACGGTGTCCCGCACCACGTTCTCGCGCAGGTCGGTCGCTACGCCGCTGGCGAGCTTCGGCCAGGCGATCCACAGCGCGCCGGCGTCGGGCAATTTCGCGATCAACCGCGGCAGCTCCGACGTGAGTTTCGCCAGCGTCGGCGCGAACAGCACGATCAGGTCCGCTTCGCGGGCGCGCGGCGTCAACGCTTTAGCCGAGGCCGGCAGGGTCGGCAGCTCGCGGAAAAATCCGGGCGGCGCTCCGACGAAAAGGTAGCGCGCGCCGTCCTTGATCCCGAGTTTCTGGGCGAGTGGGGTGGCGGAGTAGGCGGGCATAGGGAAATACCGCAGTAATAATCCCGTGAACTTGCTGGAGCACACAAAGTTGGCTCGTCGGAAAACTCAATTATCATTGGGGTGTCCCCACGACCCCCATGCTGAAGATCCTTCTATCGATCGGCATTTATCTGAGCCTCGTGCTCGTGCTGGGATTCGTGCTGGCGCTGACGGCTCCGCGGGAGAGCCTCGAGCACGATCCGGGCGACGACGAGCGCTGAGCCGGTGCAATTTTTCTGGCGGCACGCCACATTCCCGTAAACGTGGCAATGTGGCCGCTCAACCGTCACTCAAACTGCGACCCAACGCCCGCGCCCGTGCCCTGCACGGTCACCCGTGGGTGTTCGTGAACGAAGTCGAAACGCTGCTGCCGGTCGAACACGATGGAGAGGTCGTTGAGTGTCGCGACCGCACCGGCCGGCTGATCGGCACGGGCATCTACAACTCGAAATCGCAGATCGTGTGGCGCCGGCTCAGCCGCGATCGCGTGGCGCTCGATGCGGACTACCTGCGCGCAGCCGTCGAACGAGCCGTCGCGCGGCGAGGCATGGTTGTAGGGCGGGGTCTCCCGACCCCGCCGGCGACCGCGCCGACGACTTCGCCGGCGACGACGCCGGAGCGGCGGGGTCAGGAGACCCCGCCCTACATTGGCCGGCTGATCTGGAGCGAGTCGGACGATTTGCCCGGCGTGGTCGTGGATCAATTCGGCGACACGCTCGTCGTTCAGCTGCAGACGCTGGCGATGGAAAAGCGGTCGGCCCTGTTGGGCGATGTGCTCGCCGAGGTCATACGGCCGGCGGAGATCATTTTTCGCAACGATGGCCCGATCCGCCGGCTGGAGGGATTGCCGCTGGAGGTGCACACGCGTTCGGGCCGGCCCTGGGAGCCGCGCTGGGTGCGGATCGAAGGCTTCGACTACTGGCTCGATTTGCAGGGCGGGCAGAAGACCGGGTTTTATCTCGACCAGCGATTCCAGCACGGCGTGGTGGCGAAATATTGCCAGGGTGCGCGCGTGCTCGATGCATTCTGCAACCAGGGTTCGTTCGCGCTCCACGCGGCGCGCGCCGGTGCCGTCGAAGTGTGCGGGCTCGACAGCGCGGAGGACGCAATTGCGGCGGCGCGTCGCAACGCCGAGCGCAACCGCGTCTCCGCGGAATTCTCGGTCGTGAATGTCTTCGATTGGTTCAACGATCCGGCCCGCGGCGTCGATCCGTTGTGGGATGTCATTATCCTGGACCCGCCGCCCTTCGCGAAATCGAAGAGCGCGCTCGAGGGCGCCCTGCGCGGGTACAAGGAAATCAATCTGCGCGCGGTGAAGCGGCTCGTGCCCGGTGGCGTGCTCGCGACCTACACCTGCTCGCATCACATGCAGGACGCCGAGCTGCGGCAGGTGCTGGCCGAGGTTTCCAGCGATGCCCGGCGAAAACTGCGCGTGCTCGAATGGGCACACCAGCCGCCCGATCATCCCGTGCTGGCAACCATGTCGGAAAGCGAGTACCTGCGCGGGTATATCCTAAGGGCGGAGTAGGGGAGGGGGCCCGCGGTGGGGTCCGCTCTCCGAGCGGGCCTGAGTTTCAGCACCGCCTTCGCCATGCGACACTTGGAACTCAGGCCGGCTCGGAGAGCCGGCCCCACCGACTACCGCAGAGATTTCTCCAGTTCCCGCCGCACCGCCCGCAGCTCGTCGAGCTGCTTCTGCAGTTCGTCCTTTTCCTTCTTCGTCTTCGCCCGGGCCATCGCTTCCATGATGTCCTTCTCGGCCTCCATCAACTCGACGCGCTCGCTCGCGACGCGCTTGCGAAACTGCGCCGACTCGCCGCCGAAAATCGCGAGCGGCTTCGCGACCTTCGCATCGTTCAACGCGAGGTCCACCTCGCTCGGCTTGGTGTTCTTCTTCTCGCGCGCGATGTCCTGCTCCTGCTTCGCGAGCTTTTGATCGAGCTCGGTAATCCGGCCCTTCTTCACTTCGACTTTCGGCATCACCGTCGCGGGCTGCTGGGAAACTGATTTCGTGGCGGCCTCCTTCGCCGACTTGGCGGTTGGGGCCGGGGTGGTCGGTGCAGCGGCGGCGGGCTCCTCATTTTTCTCGGAGGTCTCCGGTTTTGCGGCGGGTGGCGTGACCGGTGTCTTCTTGGCGTCCTCGATCATCCGTGCCCGCAGGACCTCACGCATGTTTGTCTTTGGCGCGTCCGGCTCGTCGGCGGCGCGGGCCATCCACGGCAGCAGGGCGGCGAGTAGGACGGCGGAAAATCGAACGCTCATGGGTCGACGCCTACCTTGTGCGAGTGTCCGCCGGAGTCGAGGGCGCAAAAGAAAAAGGGCCGGTCGAAACCGGCCCGTGTACCGCCGGCTTCCAGCCGGCACAGCAGCGAGGAGCCGGCAGGATGCCGGCGCTACTTCTACACCCCGCGCATCTTGCCGCCGTAGATCGCGTTGGCGCCCAGCTCTTCCTCGATCCGGAGGAGCTGGTTGTATTTCGCCACGCGATCGGTGCGGCAGAGCGAACCGGTCTTGATCTGGCCGGCGTTCGTCGCGACGGCGATGTCCGCAATCGTCACGTCCTCGGTCTCGCCGGAGCGATGGCTGATGACCGCAGTGTAGTTCGCCTCCTTCGCCATCTCGACCGCATCGAGCGTCTCGGTCAGCGAACCGATTTGGTTCACCTTCACCAGAATCGAGTTCGCCGTGCCGGTCTGGATGCCCTTCCGGAGGAACTCCGTGTTCGTGACGAAGAGGTCGTCACCGACGAGCTGCACGCGATCGCCGATCGCGTCGGTGAGCTTCTTCCACGTGGCCCAGTCGCCCTCGGCGCAGCCGTCCTCGATCGAGATAATCGGGTACTTCGAGGTGAGCTGCCGGTAGAACTCGACCATCTCGTCGCCCGACAGCGAGCGGCCGTCGGACTTCTTGAAGACGTAGTGCTTCTTTTCCTTCACGTAGAACTCCGACGAAGCGACATCGAGCGCGAGGTTGATGTCCTTGCCGAGCTTGTAGCCGGCGTTCTTCACCGCGAGCGCGATGACGTCGAGCGCGGCCTCGGTCGACTCGAGCTTCGGCGCGAACCCGCCTTCGTCGCCGACCGCGGTGGCGAGCCCTTTGTCCTTCAGCACCTTTTTCAGCGAGTGGAAAACTTCGCAACCCATGCGCAGGCCTTCCGAGAAGGACTTGGCGCCGGTCGGCATGATCATGAACTCCTGGAAATCGATTGGGGCGTCCGAGTGCGCGCCGCCGTTCATGATGTTCATCATCGGCACCGGCAGCACCTTGGCGTTCGGACCGCCGATGTACTTGTAGAGCGGCTGGCCGAGCGCGGCCGCCGCGGCGTGCGCCGTCGCGAGGGAAACGCCCAGGATCGCGTTCGCACCGAGCTTTTCCTTCGTGCTCGTGCCGTCGAGCTTGAGCATCGCGCGGTCGATGCCGACCTGATCGCAGGCGTCGTGCCCGATCAGCGCGGGCGCGATCTTCGTCTTAACGTTGCCCACGGCTTTCTGCGTGCCTTTGCCGCCGAAGCGCGTCTTGTCGCCGTCGCGCAGCTCGATCGCCTCGTGCTCGCCGGTGGAGGCGCCGGACGGGACGGCCGCCCGGCCGAGCGTGCCGGAAGCGAGGCGGACGTCGACTTCGACGGTCGGATTGCCGCGCGAGTCGATGATCTCGCGCGCAGTGATCGCAGTGATAGTGGTGTTCATAAAAATACGATCGTGCAGCAAAGGGCTGCGGACTGGCGAGGGGAAGATTTTTCGCTGCGCGAAAAATCCAGGAATGCGCCCGGCGAACTCCTACCAGGGTGCCTTGGACTGCCCCAGCTTGTGCAGGAACCGCCGGAACCGCGACATGCCCTTCGGCCGCACTTCCTCGGGAATCTGGCCCGCGTGGCCGCGATCGAAGGCCGCCTTGCCCACGCTGAGCCCGTCGTAATTCAGCGCGCCGATCGTTTCGCGGTTCAACAGCGCGCGCGGCACCTGGTCGAGGTGACCCTCGTGCGCGGCGGCGTGCAGCGGCGTGTCGCCGTTGTCGTTGCGGGTCAGGAGCAGGTCCGCCGTGAGTTGCGCCTCGGGAATCTTGTTCAACTGGCCGGTTTCCGCCGCCGCGTGGATCGCCGTGAAACCTGTCTTGCTCCCGAGCACGAGATTATCGTGCGTCAGCTGGGCGGCGGGAATCTGCTCCAGGTGACCGGAAATCGCCGCCGCGTGGAAAACGGTGTCGCCGGCGCTCGTGGTTTCGCGCAGCGCCGCATCGGTCAGGAATTCAGCGGCCAGCTGATCCAGGTGGCCGTTGAACGCCGCCACGTGCAGCACGGTTTCGCCGCCCAGGTTCTTGTGCGCGAGGTTCTCCGCCGTGAGGAACTCGCGGGGCAGCCGGTCGAGCATGCCGTTCTCCGCGGCTTCATGGAGCAACGTGTTGCCCACGTCGGTGGATCGCAGCACGATTTCCGCCGTCACGAGGGTCGCGGGCAGCTGGGCGAGGTGGCCATGGGCGGCGGCGAGGTGAAACACGGTCACGCCGGCGTTGCTGCGCAGGCCGAGGTTTTCCGCGGTCAGGAGCGCCGCCGGGATCTGGTCGAGATGGCCGCTGAGCGCCGCGTGATGCAGCGGCGTGTAGCCGGCGTCGTTCTTGATCGTGAGATTCTCCGGCGTCAGCACCGCGGCGGGCAGCTCGGCGAGTCGGCCATGTTTCGCCGCGACGTGCAGCGGCGTGTTCCCGGAGGCATTGCGCGCAGTGAGCTGCTCCGCGGTCAGGGCTTCAGGGGGAAGGTCGCCGAGCGAACCTTCGCGGATCGCGGCGTGCAAATCGCGGTTTTCCATCACGGTCACGTCGTAGGAAACACGTTGTACGCGTGCCACACCAATCGAAAACCGACGGGTAGTAACACGGAGACCGGCGGAATTACGTTTGCCAATCTCCCGCCCCAAAAACACAATCCGCGCCGATGAACGACCCGAAACCAGCCGGGCCCGAGGCGCCAAAGAAACAGCCGCCGAAAAAAGACGCCGTGCTCGTGGTGGACGATGAAAAGCCGCTGCTGGATGTCTATGGGGCCGCGCTTTCGCCGCTGTTTGAAATCACCACCGCGACCAACGCCCGCGAAGCCGATTTCATTCTCCAGAAGAAATCCTTCAAGGTCGTCGTGGCCGACCATCTCATGCCGGGCGGCAACGGCATGAACTTTCTCGTCCGAGCGCGCGAGGAGTTCCCGCACATGCAACGCGTGCTCGTCACCGGCTACATGAAGCCGGAAATGTTGCTTCGCAGCGTGAACGAGGCGGCCTTGTTTCGGTACCTGCTCAAGCCCGTCGCCATGCACGAGCTGATTAAGGTCGTGCAGGACGCCGCGAAGGCCCACGATGCCAGCGTGGCCGTCGCCACCCGCTAATGCCGCCCCGCCCGGTTCCCCCACGTCCTTCCGTCCTGCTCGTCGATGACGAACCGCCCGTGCTCGATGTGCTCGAGTTGGGGCTGAAGGAGCACTTCGACGTCGAGCGCGCCCGCTCCGCGAGCGAAGCCGAGATGATGATGGCCACCGCCAATTACGATGTCATCGTGTGCGACCATCTGATGCCGGACGAGGAGGGCCTGAAGTTCCTCACGCGCGCGAAGACCCAGTTTCCCAAGGTCCAGCGGATCCTGATGACCGGTTACATCAATCCCGAGTTGCTGTCGCGCAGCACGTCGATGGCTGGGCTGTCGGGCTGTTTGATGAAACCGGTGGCGCCGGCCGATCTCATCGCCGCGATTCGGCTGGCGTTGCCCTGCTGAGCGAAGTGACAAGTGGCGGGTGGCAAGTGACGAGTGCGACGCGTGACCAGTGACGCGTCCCGAGCCGGGGCAGCGGCTCGCAGCTGCTCACTCATCTCTCGTCACTCATCACTTGGCCAACCTTGCCCGCAGGTACGGTGCCGTCGGACTGTGCTTCACCTTCAGCAACCCGGCGAGTTCGCCCTGATAAATCAGCTCGCCGCCCTCGGGGCCGCCGACCGGACCGAGTTCGACGATGTAGTCGGCTTCCGCGAGCAGATCGAGGTGATGCTCGATCACCACGACGGTGTGCCCCTGATCAACCAGCGAATGCAGCACGCGGATTAGCTTTTCGCAGTCGCTGAGGTGCAGCCCGATGGTCGGCTCCTCCAGCAGGTACAGATTGTGCGGCAACTCGCCGCGGCTGCGTTCGCGATAGGTGGCGAGCCCGGCGGACAACTCGGTTACCAGCTTGAGCCGTTGCGCCTCGCCGCCCGACAGCGTCGGTGAACTCTGTCCGAGCGTGAGGTAACCCAGCCCGCAATCGACCATCAGCTGGCAGACCTGCGCGAGCTGCGAGTGGAAATCGAAGAACTGTGCCGCCTCCTCGAACGTGAGCTGCAGCACCTGCCCGATGTTCTTTCCCTTCCACGCGATGTCGTTCAACTCGGCGCTGTACCGCGACCCGCGACAGTCGTCGCACGGCAGGTACGTGTCGGGCATGAACGCCATCTCGAGTTTGATCCGGCCGGCACCCTCGCACGTCGGGCAGCGCCCGCCGGTGGTGTTGAACGAGAATCGCGACGCGGTGTAGCCGCGAATCTTCGATTCGGGCAACGACGCGAAGAACTGCCGGATTTGGTCGAAGATGCCGAGGTAAGTCGCCGGGGTGGAGCGCGGCGTCTTGCCGATCGGCGCCTGATCCACCTCGACCACGCGCTTGAACACGTTTGCCCCGCGGAGCTCCTGAAACGGGACACGGGGACCCGTGCGTCCCCGCGCGGGACGTTCAGCCAGCGAAGAGGATGCCGTGACTCCATCCTCGGTGACAAACCCCGTCGCGTTCACGTACTCGCGCCCGCGCAGCTTCGCCTTGCTCTCCTTGATCGCGTACGAGACCGCAGGGTGGAGCAGGTCGCGAAACAGCGTCGACTTGCCGGCCCCGCTGGGGCCCGCGGCCATAATCAGCCGGCCGAGCGGCAGCCGCAGGTCGAAGCCTTTCAGATTGCGGAAGGATGCACCCTTCAACTCGAGCCAGTGCGGGTGGGGCCGGCTCTCCGAACCGGCCTCCGATCCCGCCATCGCGCGCCGCCGCAAACTCAGGCTGCTTCGGAGAAGCGGCCCCACCTTTGAAGGTTTCGCCACGGGCCGGTATTCCCCGCGCAGGGGATGCGCGATGCCTTTCGCGAGGAAAAGCCCGGTGAGCGACTTGGCACTGGCCTTGATTTCCGCCGGCGTGCCGTTGGCCAGCAATTCGCCGCCGTGCACGCCCGCGGCCGGACCGAGGTCGATGATCTGGTCCGCGCGCGCCATCAGCTCCTCGTCGTGCTCGACGACCAGCAGCGTGTTTCCCTTCTCCCGCAACGCCTCGAGCATTTCGATCAACCGATCGTTGTCGCGCGCGTGCAGCCCGATGCTCGGCTCGTCCAGGACGTAGAGCACGCCGGACAGGTTCGAACCGAGCTGCGCCGCCAGCCGGATCCGCTGCGCTTCGCCGCCCGAGAGCGTCTCGCTCGGCCGATCGAGCGAGAGGTAGCCGAGTCCGACGTGATCGAGGAACTTCAGCCGCTCCGCGATCTGCGGCACGATGTCCTGCACGATCAATTTGCCTCGCGTATCCAGTTCCAGGTTGCGCAAGCGCGCCAGGAGTTGCGATGGCGTGCGGCGGAGAAGGTCGGGCAAGGAGAGCGCGCAGGATTTTCGATTTTCAATTCTCGATTTTCGATTGGGGAGGAAAGGCAGCTTCACGGCGCGGCCCACGCGATTGAGCCGGGCGCCGCGGCAATCCGGACAAGGCTGGCCGCCCTCGGAGACGTCATCGGCGGATTCCACGCCGAACTCGCGCAGCCGCTTCGCCGGATCGTCCTCATCCTCGTCGTCGGGCTCGAGCATCCAGGGAAAGACGCGTCCGTGCCCGCGGCACGTCGGGCACCAGCCGCGCGGCGAGTTGAACGAAAAGTTCTTCGGATCGAGCTCGGGAAACGACTCGCCCGTCTCGATGTCGGTCCGCGTTGTCGAAAACCACGAGAGGATGGTGCCGCGCTCAGTCAGGAGGAAACAGGCGCCCTTGCCCACCCGAAGCGCTCTTTCAAGCGCTTCGGGCGGAGAGGGCAGCGTTCGGAGGCCAGCGGTCAGCGATGAATTTTGATCCGAAGTAGCTCTGACCTCTGACTTCTGACCTCTGACCCCTGATTTCAGGTCCGCCACCACCACCTCGATGTCGTGCTCCTTGTAGCGATCGAGCTTCTGGAATGCGTCCACGCGCACGAGCTGTCCGTCGGCCCGCATGAGCTCGTAACCCTGCTTCCCGAGCCACGTCGCAATCGGCTGGTGGTGGCCCTTGCGGCCGCGAATCAGCGGCGCGCACAGATAAAGATGCCTCGCCTTCCGCGCGGCCGGCGTTGCGAGCACGCGGCCCAGCAGCTGCTTGAGCGCGCCGGCCGAGAGCGGCGTCACCGGCTTGCCGGTGTCCGGATGGTGCTGGACACCGAGCCGCGCGTACAAGAGACGCAGATACTGGGCGACCTCGGTGATCGTCGCCACGGTCGACTTGCGGGAGCCGCGGGTGACGCGCTGCTCGATCGCGACCGTCGGCGGTATGCCGATCAGCCGGTCGATGGCGGGGCGCGGCAGCTGTTCGACGAATTGCCGCGCGTACGGCGACATCGATTCCATGAACCGCCGCTGGCCCTCGGCGAACACGATGTCGAAGGCCAGCGTCGACTTGCCCGAGCCCGACACGCCGGTGACGACATTGAGCTGCCGGTGCGGAATCGTCAGCGAGAGATTCTTCAGGTTGTTCTCGCGCGCGCCGAGAATCGTGAGGTTGTTCCC
>Ga0082335_1004345_pt1 | contig 21495 bp, 16 predicted proteins | sample Subgrocontami58m_FD_72375 | JGI IMG/M metagenome (GOLD analysis project Ga0082335, IMG submission 72375) | Subsurface groundwater microbial communities from S. Glens Falls, New York, USA - GMW37 contaminated, 5.8 m (SPADES assembly) (version 2) ...
ACGGGCTCGCAGCACCACAGAGACTCGCCCTTCGTGCCGGCCGTCCGAGGTCGAGTTTACCACGACGGCTAATTATTTTCATACTCGGTGGCGCCCCACGGAGCATGGGACACTGCGGTGAGACGAATAACGCCGCTGATGCGCTGTAGCTAAGCCGAGATGCCGGTCCATCGAACCCTCCGAGAGACCCAGGCCCTGGTGCAGGTGGCCCAGGGCCGGATGCCGGCCGACCTGTACCTCAAAGGCGGGCAGGTCGTCAACGTCTACTCCGGAGAGGTCCTCCCCGCCAACGTGGCTATCTGGGGGCGGCATGTCGCCTACGTGGGGACCCTGGATACCATGGTTGGCCCTCAGACGCAGGTCCTGGAGGTGCAGGGTTACCATCTGCTGCCCGGATTTATCGATCCTCACGGCCATTCCGACTATTTCTACTCTGCCACAGAGCTGGCCCGGGCCATCCTGCCCACCGGCACGACGGCCATGTTCACGGACTGCTTGCCGACCTACTCCCTTCTCGACCGGGAGACTTTCGAGACCTTTCTGAAGGAGGCGAACGGCCTGCCTCTCAAGTTCTTCTTCGGGGCCAGGGCCGAGCCACCCACTTTCTGGGACCCCCAGCGGGAAGAGCTGTTCACCGAAGAGACCCTGCGCTGGCTCCTGGGCCACGAGGAGATGCTGGGCATGGCAGAGTATACGCCTTGGTACCGCACGCTAAGCGAAGCAGGCCTGGTGCGGAAGCTCCAGGTGGTCAGGGAGTGCGGGAAGCGGGTAGAGGGCCACCTGGCCGGGTGCCCTTATGAGAAGCTGAATCCCATAGTCGATGCCGGGGTAACCTCCTGCCATGAGAGCATCACCGTGGAGCAGGCCCTGGACCGTCTGCGCCTAGGGCTGTGGGTTATCCTGCGAGAAAGCACCATCCGCCAGGACCTCAAGGAGCTTTGCCTCCTCATCACAGAGCACCAGGTCAACACCAGCCGGCTGATGCTGACCCCCGACGGGCCCGTTCCGCCGACCCTCCTGAGGCATGGCTACCTGGACCACCTTTTGCGCCTGGCTATCTCCTACGGCGTCGAGCCGGTGACCGCGATTCAGATGGCTACACTAAACCCCGCCACGTACCTGGGCCTGGAGCAGCACCTGGGGGGTATCGCCCCCGGGCGCATCGCCGACATAGTCATGGTGCGGGACCTGCGGGAGCCGAGGGCAGAGACCGTCATTGCCGACGGCCGGGTTGTTGCCGGAGAAGGCGAGATGGTGGTTGACCTGCCGGCGCCCACCTGGTACGACAGGGTCCACAGCAAGTACCGTGACACATCATCGCACTTCCAAAATATTCAACCGGAGCTCTTTCGCATCCCTGCAGAAGGGGCGCCTCAGCCATTTCCCGTCATCGAGATTGTCAACGGGATCATCACCCGCCGATTGGACGTCTCCTGGCGAGATGAAGGTGGTCATGTGGCCGTCGACCCAAGCCTGGGAGCTCTCCGGGTGGCCCTGGTAGTTTGGGAAGCAAAGAAGGTGGCCAGAGGCCTCGTGACGGGTATGGGGCGCTTCGGAGGGCTCGCCAATACCCTGAACGTGACCAAACAGCTCCTGGTGATAGGGGAGAGCGAGGAGGACATGGCCCTGGCCGCCCGGCGGGCAGTGGAAATTGGTGGCGGGGTCGTCCTGGCCGAGGGGGGCCGGATTCTGCATGAAATAGCCTACCCGATAGGTGGCCTTTTGCCGCTAGCCCCGGTGCGGGAGACGGCTCCTGTCCTGACGTGCATCGAAGATATGCTCAGGGAACGAGGTTTTTCCCATGCCAGCTTCTTCTATACCTGCAACTTCCTCTCTTCCAACCATCTGCCACAGTTGCGCCTCACCGTCAGGGGCGTCTACGACGTAAAAGAGGGCAAGGTGCTCTACCCCGCGCGGTGAGTTCTTTTTCCGCATCTGGACTGCAGAAAGACATGTAGGGGAAGCTCGTGAGCTTCCCCTACGTTTCAATTTGGACTTACGTTTCAGTGACCCGCCCTCGTGGTGGTGTGTGTTAACAACGATGCCCGGACTGTAGAAAGACGTGTAGGGGAAGCTCATGAGCTTCCCCTACGTTTCAGGGGTTGTTCGACCCCCATGGTTCAGTTGAACCCGATCTCCGTCCTCTTGATGATCTCGTTCTGGACCATAGGGTCCAGGTGGATGAAATAGGCGCTGAAGCCGGCTATCCTCACTATCAGGTCCCTGTAGCTCTCAGGATGGCGTTGCGCGTCCCTCAGGGTCTCCGTGCTTACGACATTGAACTGGATGTGGTGCCCGCCCAGGTCCAGGTAGGTCTTGACCAGGGCCAGCAGCTTCCTGAGCCCATCTCTGCCTGATACACTGGTGGGGTGGAACTTCATATTGATCTGAGCCGCGGCATATTTGACGGTATCAATAACCCGGGTCGCGGACCTGATCAGGGCCGTAGGACCGTTCCGATCCATGCCGGGACTGGCTGACACAGAGGCATCGGTGAACGGTATCCGAGCCTTTCTCCCGTTGGGGGTTGCTCCACATCGGGCACCCAGGCGGAAGTGTCCAGTAACCGATAGCGCGGGCGGGCTCATCTGCCGGCCTTGATAGTCCCGATACTTCGAGTGTTCGGCATAGAATATGTCGTAACAAGCACGCACGATGCTGTCCGCGTATTCGTCATCGTTCCCGTACTTGGGGGCATCCATCAGAAGGCGGTGCACCTCTTCGTAGCCTTCGAAATCGGCCTCTAGCGCCTTTTTCAGCGTGCCTATGGTAAGCCTCTTTTCCTCGAACACCAATCTCTTGATGGCCGCCAGAGAGTCGGCCAGGTCTACCGCCCCAACGGGCGAGTAACCGTTCATACTATAGCGGGACCCGCCGGTGTAGACCTCCTCCCCTCTCTGGACGCAATCGTCCACCAGGGCCGAAGTGAAGGGTACGGGTAGGTACTCTGCGTTGAAGGCGTAGTGGGTCTCCTCCAGCTCCACGTAATACGGGAAACAGTGCTCCATCTGCTTCTTGACGGCATCGAACAGCTCCTGGTAGGAACGCCAGTCCTCCGCGGCTCCGGTCCGGGCGCCGAGCTGCCTCCCTGTCTTGATATCAACGCCGTTGTACAGGGCCAGCTCCAACATCTTGGGCATGCTGAAGAAGGAATTGTTGGCAGTGTTGCAATTATGGGAGAGGCCCCGCTCCACGCAACCGATGATGCAGTTGTTGCGGGCATCCTCCAGGGATGCGCCCATGGCCAGGAAGGCCTGGATGTTCAGGTTGTTGTTGAAGAATGCGGGCATCCCGATCCCGGTGCGTACCAGCTCGGCTGATTTCAGGAGGAAGTCATCAGGCAGATTGTCGTGGTACAGGATGGAAAGGGTCGGCTGCATCAGCCGCACCCGGCTCTGGGCCTCAAGGAGAAGGTAATCCAGGTCATTGGTGGCGTCCTTTCCCTCGCTGTCTACACCGCCCAGGGATATGTTTTGGAACATGTTGGCCATGGCCTGCTCGAAGCCGACGCGGGACCACAGGGGTGCGACCTCCGTGAACTTGATGAAGAGCAGCTCCAGTAGCTCCAGGGCCTCTTCCTCGGTGATGCGCCCGGCCTCCTTGTCCGCCTGGTAGAAGGGGTACATGTACATGGGAAACCTGCCCGGAGAAAAGCCCCAGGAGACATGCTCGATGAGTAGACAGACGTGGATGAACCAGAAGGACTGGAGGGCCTCGTAGAAGCTCCTGGCCGGCTTTGCCGGGACCTGGTCGCAGGTCTCCGCAATTAGCTCTAGCTCCTTCTTCCGTTCGGGATTGGGCTCCTCCCGGGCCATCTCTCTGGCCAGGGCCGCATGTCGTCCGGCGAACTTTGCCACAGCCTGGCAGGATATGATGACCGAATTCAAGAACTCCCGTTTTCTCAAGCCTTCCCGGGTGGAGATGGGCAGCCGGTCCAGGTGCGCTTTGGCCTCGGCGATGATGCCTTCAAGCCCCTGGTTAAGGACCTTCCCGTAGTCGACGCTCATGCGGCCCATGGGAGCGCCAACCACATCAGCCCAGACGCCTGCGCTGCGGTAATCGTCCACGTTGATTTCCGGGTGCTTCTGGGACCAGATCTCCTTCACCCGGTCGATAGCGGACTTGTCCTGCCAGTAATCGATGGTCTCCTCTACCAGCGCCCGGTCTTCCAGGCTTATCTTCATGGTCCCGAGGGAGCCAAAGAACTGGGGCTCTTTCTTCATCCAGCGACAGGCCCATTCCGGGTAGGGCTGGACGCCTCCGCGGAACCTGGTCTGGGACCCTATTATGGGGTTTTCGTCGATAAAGATAGTCATGCTGGACAGGACCTTATCCAGTAGCCTGGCCCGTCTGATTACGGGGGGCTGTCCGTCCGTCTCGCGATAGGACTCCATAACGAAGCCGAGACGCTCACAGCTAATGGGGCGTTCCAACTGGAGAAGGGTATCTTTCAGGCGCTGGACCCTGGCGCTGATTTTGGGCTTGGCCGCAACCTCGGTAACCATGGCTCATGGCCTCCTTTTAGGGCTCTTATATGGCTCAATGCTACCACTGGGAGCGGGAAGATTCAAGAAACAGCTAACCCATCTTCCCACCAGGGCCGGGAGGCTGGGTAAACTCAATTTCAACGCCGTGTAGGGACTTGGGATGGGAATACACGTATCTGTATCCAAGCTCGTCTATTGACGGCTCCTCCGCCAGCAACCTGACTTCCTTGGCCTGCAAGTCCCTGATCGACTCCTCGATATTCTCCACTTCCAGCGAAATCCCGAAGAACCCTTCACCCCTGGTGTTCAGAAACTTCTCTATGGGTACGCCGGGCCTCATGGGGGAGATTAGCTCAATGGCGGAATCGCCGATGGGGAAGGAAGCGCTCCGGATACCTTCACCCTGGAAATCGACCGACTTCGGTTTGACCCCCAGGACGTCGGAGAACCGGGTAACAGCCGCGTCGAAGTCTTTCACGGCTATCAAGACGCAGCGAAGTTTCTTTATCACTTGAAGTCCTCCTTTGAATTCCGGTTTGATTTACCGATCTCCACGTGGCCAAACGTGGTGCGTGACGTCACTTTGTGGCTATGCTGCCTTATGGGGACGCACAGTTAGCGGTTCTTGTGGCGTGATCGTGAAGTCAACGCCGAGAATCACGGCAAGGCGGTACAGGGTATCAACGCTAGGTAGTCGCGTGCCACTCTCGAGACGTGCTACCGCAGCTTGTGCCGTGCCCATTCGCTCAGCCAACTGTTTTTGTGTAAGTCCGGCCGCAATCCTGGCGCCAACCAAAGCTTTCCTGGACTCGAATTGCGGGCGTAGGCGCTCACACGCTTCCCTAAAGGCGAGGTCGCGGGCTTCTCGCTGTGCAACGTAATCTTCATGGTTCATCGGCCCATCCTCTCTTGGTAATCAGACAAGAAGTCCCTATTCATCAGACGTATTATATACCAACCGAAACTCCCTACCCTGCGATCTGGACGGCCGGGCCGTGGCCCAGGGCCATGATGCGGATATCCAGGGCCTTGATGGATTCCAGGCAAGCCCGCCGCCCCTCGGGCGAGGGGATGGACATGGCCGGTATATCCTGGAACTCGGCGAGGCTGCCTTCCACCAGAGGCTTCTCTGGCTGGCCGCGGCGGATAAAGAGGTCGCTGGTGAAGAGAATCTGGTCCGTCTCCTCGTAGGCTATCAGGCCTTCCCAGAGGTGCATCTCCGATGGGTAGGCCAGAAATCGCAGGCGCCGCTGGCCCAGGCGCAGGACCTCGCCGGGCTTCACGGCCTGGGCGTTCTGGCAGAGGCCGAACCCCTGAAGCTGGCGGGCGGTAACCGCGGGACACACCGGGACCACGCCCCTGGCCACCTCCAGGAAGCGAGTGATGGAACCGCATTCGTCGGCCTCGAAGTGGGACACGAAGATGTAGGCCAGGTCCTGGGGCCTGGCCACCCGGCCTATGGCCTCCAGCACTTCTGAGAAGATGGGTGCCGAGCCGGTGTGCATGAGGGTCGGCTTCTCATCAAGGATAAGGTACTGGTTGAAAGGGATACCTATCTTCTCGTCGAAGCTGCTGATGAGGTAGACCCCCTCCAGGATACGATCTATGCTTGCCATGGCGCCTCCCCCTGTTGTTCTTGATCCTGAGTCTACCGGCTAGGTGCAGAGGTGTCAAGAATAAGCAACACGAAGGCTCTCAGTCCCGATAGGCGGGGCTTTCTAGCCCCGCCGGGACCCTCACGGTTAAGTGTGGTGCTGCCAATATATGGCCACCTATAGATATAAGGTAATTATCGAGCAAGACGAGGACGGGCTCTTTGTGGCGTCCTGTCCGGCCCTCCAAGGCTGCTATACCGAGGGCCAGACCTATGAGGAGGCCCAGGAAAACATCAAGGACGCCATACGGCTGCACATCGAAGCCCGGCGTGAGTTAGGAGAACCCATGCCGGTGAAGCGCGCCATCGAAGAGGTCATGGTCGTTGTCGAAGCTCCGCCCTACCAGGCCGGCGTAAGTGGCCAGCGTCTTGGAGAAGGTGGGGTTCGTTCTCATTCGCTGGAGCGGTAGCCATGCGGTCCATCGCCACCCCGACGGCCGCTGGACCACAGTGCCACAACACCGGGGCAAGGACCTGGGGAAGGGCATCCTGAAACGATCCTCAAGCACGCCGCATTGACCGTGGCGGCCTTTGAAAGCCTGAGATAGGCTTACCCGACCGGCATATCGAGATAGGCATTTGAACTGGCGGTAACGACGACCTGCGCCGCCGGATGGAGCGTACCCAGGAGCCGGAGCGCCGGAAGACCCTGGTGCAGAAGATAGAGGCACCCGAGGTGAGGGAGCGAAAGCCGACCGACGTGTCGGCCAAGCACCACCTGCGGGCGTCCCTCAGCCTTCTGAACGCCGCCGTCATTACCCAGCCCAAGGTACTGGGCCGGGGTCCAGGTGCAGAACCGCTACGCCACTAGCGAAGCCAGCGTCGTCTTTGACCCCCTGACCGGCTCCCTGGAGCTACCCTCCTGCGACGTGTGCCACGAAGGGGCCGGGACCGTATCCCTTTGCGGCAACGGCCACCTGGCGTGCGAGGGCTGTATCCTGACCTGCAGCGCCTGCAGTCGCGAGCATTGCCGGGACTGTGGGTGCGCCTGCTCCGTCTGCGGCCGAGCCCTTTGCTCCCACAGCCAGAGCCGCTGCCCGGCCTGCGGCCAGGTCACGTGCCTGGACCACCGCGGCCGATGCCATTAGAGTTCAGGGTTCAGGAGCGGGGTTTGAAACACCGGGCCTGGTGGCCGTGACGGGAGACAGTTCCCAGTCCCTCTGAGCCCTTGCGCCGAACGTTGACCGTTGATGGCTCAATGCAGACAGCTCTACCATCCCCCATTCTTCAACAAAAGGGGCACAAAGATCTGCCTGGGCCCCGCCGTGAAGGGCGCATCGGAGGCGTCTTCGGCGTAATTGAAGCCGTCGCTGGCCTCCACGATCACCGAAGCCCTCTCCCCAGCGGGCAGGCGCCCGAAATCCAGGTCCAGGGTCGTGGTAGTGAGACCGTTGGCCACGACGTAACGGTCTCTACCGTTGGGGGAGTAGAGGACAGTGTACGTAAGAGAGTCACCGTCAGGATCGGACGCCTGCCATCTCACCTGGCCAGGCCCCCGCAGCTCTTCTCCCCCGTTGGGGGCCAGAACCCTTATCGCTGGCGGCTGGGCGCTAACGGTGTAGGTGATTACGGGCGTAGTGCCAGTCAGGACCACCGCGGAAGACACGCCTTCAGGCAGGGGGACCGTGAAGCTGAAGGGCACCCGCTCCAGGGGCCGGCGCCCTACCCCCCGGACCTCCTTGGAAAAATCGATGTTGAAGCCCACCGTGTCAAGAACGGTCCCGATACTATCCTTGAGCTGGATGTAATACTGGTTCCCCGAGGGCCTGGTGAACGCATACTGCGAGCTTCCAACCACGAAGGTGTCAAGTTGGATACCCCCGGTCCGGGTTACGGTACCTGACACGTTGATCAACCGCGTGGCAGCAGCGGCCTTCTCTGAACCGCCGACGGTATTGGTCGTCACCTGCGGATAGATGAACGAGTATTCCACCCCCGTCACCCAACTGTTGAGGTCGTGGCTTCCACCCATATACCCGTAGAAGGCGTTCCCGGGACGGTTGAAGACCGCCCCCCTCTTGGAGGTGTCCAGTCCCCGATCCACCTCCTGCACATAGTGACCCGTGCCATCGCCATCGGCCGGCGCGGCCGGGGGCGGGTTGTTTGTGGAGACGGTGCCTCCGCTGTACTCATCCCCCAGTCCGAAGGTGTGGCCAATCTCGTGAGCAACCGTGGAGCCGATCATCGGCGGATTGGGCGCCGCCGGGTCCCGGTCCAGAGCGACCACCACGCGCTCTACACCGGGAACGGCCCCCATTGTGTAGCCCAGGGTCACCAGGGTGTCGCCGTTGCTGCCGATAAACGTCCCGAGGGAGCCCTGCCCGTCCACCAGATTGGGCAGCACTCCAGCGGCGACGTTGCGTTGAGCAGGGTCGGCTATCTGACCCTTCAGCAACTGCTTCGTCAGGCGATCCGCCAGCTTGTCTGACAGTTCCCCTTGCCTCTGGTCGGTGTTGGGAGCCTGGTCCAGGTCCTCCGAGATGGGGAGCACGATGTTGCGCACCTTATTGTTGCTCTCGTCCAGCGGATACGTCGACCGGAGAAACTCAGAGGCATGTTCCAGCAGGGCTGCTTCCGGCTCCACGAAAACCCCCGCGGAGTTCTTGACCCTTATCGGGATAATGTACACGTCGACGGTATCCGCCTCGCGGAAACTCCCCTGGAACGTCTCCTCCCACGGGGTGAAGCCTCCCGCCCCTTGCGGCTCTACTGTGGCCCTGAAGGTATGTGCGCCTGCCGTCAGGATATCGTCGGCCGTCTGTCCGGTTATGAAGAAGTTCAGGCTATCCTCCAGGCGCACCCTGGCGTCGGGCTTATCATCGAAGTAGCCCGGGGGCCGGGCAGTGTAGGTGTCCGTAATGAAGGTGGTCGCTCGGGCAGTGCCTTCGTCTACGACCAGCCGGCCCCGGGCCGCGACCGAGGCGCCCCCGGACCCCGTGTCGAAGAAGGCCCGTACCACCAGGTCCCGCTTGGCCACCAGGCTGTAACGGTTGTTCAGCAGGTCGGCGGCCACCCGCTGATTCCGGACCCCTTGCACCGGCAACACGGACGTGAACCGCCGGGAATATAGCTCGTAGTTGGCGTCGGCGTTCTTTCCCAGCAGGTCCCCGCTGGAAGAGAAGACGACCTGAGTGCCGTCGGCGCTAAAAGCCACGCCTTCGAAGCCGGACCGGTTTGTCACGGGGTCGCCCGGTGTCCTGGTGAGCTGAGTCAGCCCCGATCCGTCGGAGTTTATGGCATAGACCTCGTACCACTGGCGCTCGAAAATGCTCGGGTCCTGCTGGGTGAAGGCGACGCGGGACCCATCGAAGGTCAGGGTGGGGTAAGCGGACCGGGCGTTCTGAGCGCTGGTCAGTTGCGTCAGCCCAGCGCCGTCCATCTTGATGGTGAAGAGCTCCAGGTTGCCCTCAGGATTGCCTCCCCCCAAATTGGCAGAGGCCGGGAAGACCGCTGTCAAGCCATCACCGCTGATGAAAGGCCGCTCCCCCAAAGCTGCCTGGAGGGATAACGACTGGGATGCGTTGGACAGCTTGCGGAGCCCGGTCCCGTCGGTGTTGACCCCGTAAAGGGAGATGTCGAAGGAGATATTGTCGGCCCCTCCGTCCGTCCTCCGGAGCCGCCGGTCCTGGAGGAAGAAGGCCACTTGGGAGCCCCGGTAGTCCATGGAAGGGAACATAGCGTCCTGGAAGGTCAGGGTGGCGCCGATGGGCGTGGGAGAGTCATAGATGGTATTGGTTATTTGCCTCAGCCCGGCGCCGTTGGTCCCGATGGCAAATAGCTCTTCGCTCCCGTCGGCGTTCTGGCCGGTGAAGTTGGAGTTGGAAGCGAAGACCACCAGGGACCGATCGCCGCTGATGACGGGGTTGCCCCTGCTTCCCATTTTGCCCTGGTCCTGTTCGCTGTCCCCCGTCAAAGCAGGCGTAAGCTGGTAAGCGGCGCCCCCGTTGGCCGGTATCAGCCATATGTCACCACAGGAGCAGGTACGCGTGCTTTGGCCCAGGTACTGCCCCGCGAAAACCATCCACTGGCCGTCGGCGCTAATGGACGGCGGCCCCATGGCCCGGAAGCCACTGGAACGGTCAGCGGAGGGCCCTGCCTGGCGGCTGAAGCCTGTGCCATCGCCATTGACTACGTAGATGGCCTGCTGCCCCGCCGACCAGAAGGCGATGCGCGTGCCGTCAGCGCTGACTGAGGGATGGGTATAATAGAAACCGTCCGTAGTGTCGGTAACCTGCTTGAGGCTTTCCAGGGCCAGGACCTGGCCGGCCCCGAAAGCCCCCCAATTGCCCAGGACCAGCACCGCCGCCAGCAGCCTCACAACCCGTTTGATCGTCCTATTCCCCATTCCCCTTTTCCTTCCCTGAGGCCCAACGGCCCGTTCAAAACCCTAATGCCGCCTCGACCCTGACCCGCCCGGAAGCAACTCCACCTCCGGGCGTCTCACGGAGTTCGGCCACACCCAGACCCGCCCAACTCGCCTATTCCTTAAGCAGCTCCTCCAGCCTCTTCCGATCAAACCCCAGCATGGTCTCACCGTCTATCACCGTCACCGGGGTAGCTGCATAGCCCATATCCTCAAGCTCGGCAACAAACCGCTCGTCCTTGGTAATATCCCTCTCCTCGAAGGCGACCCCTTTCTGTGCAAGAAACTCCTGCACCCGGTGACAGAAGAGTCAGCCGGGCTGGGTGTAGACAATCACTTTCTTAGCCATTCTTTATCCTCCTTGTGCTAACCATAGATTACCTCGAAACAACTCAAGAATAAAGGGTCCCTTCACATTTCCCTAAAGAGCGGTATGGAATACCAATGGACCTCGGGAAGCGGGGTACAAGCCCCCGCGCTACGTTGTCGTTCTCCGCCTCTGAACCGTCGACCCTGGACCTACCCTAACCCCTAACGCTACCGCTGCATGCGAAGAGCGGTATGGAATACCAATGGACCCTCGGGAAGCGGGGGACAAGCCCCCGCGCTACGTTGTCGTTCTCTGCCCCTCAACCCTAAACCCTGGACCCTGAACCCTAAACCCTAACGCTAACGCTAACGCTAACGCTAACGCTATCGCTATCGCTATCGCTATCGCTACCGCTACCGCTACCGCCGCATGCGGGGGTCCAGGGCGTCCCGAAGCCCATCTCCCAGGAAGGTGAAAGACATCATGGTTACCGCAATGGCCAGGCCGGGATAGAGCACCAGGTAGGGAAAGGCGAAGATGGCCTGGAAACCGTCCTGTATCATGGACCCCCAACTGGGGGTCGGGGGAGAGATTCCCACTCCGATATAGCTGAGGGCAGCCTCAGCGAAGATGGCGGCGGGGACTCCGAAGGTGAGGGCCACGATAATGGGTCCCAGGGCGTTGGGCAGCAGATGATAGCGGAGAATGCGGGCCTGGCTTGCTCCCAGCGCCCGGGCGGCCTCTACGTAGTCCCGCTCCTTAAGACTCAGGATCTGACCGCGGACCAGCCGGGCCACTGTGACCCATCCCGCCAGGCCGATGGCCACGAAGATCATGGCCACGCTGCCCCCGAAAATAGACCGGAGGAGGATTATGAGGAGCAGGTCCGGAAAGGCGTACATGATGTCCGTGAAGCGCATCAACAGGTTGTCTATGCGCCCTCCCGCCAAGCCTGCGGTAGCTCCGATAGTGAGCCCAATGGACAGGATAACCAGTTGCGTAAAGACCCCCACGATCATGGAGGTTCGGGCCCCGAAGATCAGCCGGCTGAGCACGTCTCGTCCCAGGCCGTCTGTGCCCATAATGTGTTGCTGGCCTGGCGCCGCAAGGATGGCATCGTAGTCCTGCTTGATCGGGTCGTAGGGAGCGAAGACTGGAGCAAAAACAGCCGCCGATATCAGGGCCAGGACTATCAGCCCACCGCCTACCGCCATGCGGTTCCGGGCCAGGCGGCGAAGGGCATCACGCCAGAGACTGGTCGGAGGCCGCGACAGGAGAAAGGCCTCGCGATCCATCACCGGGTGTAGAACAGCCGGCCTGGTCGTCATCAGGGCGTTAGTGCCTGACCACAGTGGGTTTGCAAGATGTCATTCTGAGCGATAGCGAGATCAGGGCTTGTGGGCGAAAGGTTGGGGATTTGCAGGATGTCATTCTGAGCGATAGCGAGATCAGGGCTTGTGGGCGAAAGGTCGGGGGTTTGCAAGATGTCATTCTGAGCGATAGCGAAGAATCTCTGTGCCACGATGAATACACCTGCCATTCGGAGCACAGAGATTCTTCGCCTCCGCTGCTGGGCAGCTTGGGCAGTTTGGGATGGACCCCCGCTCCGGCTCAGAATGACATTACTCATGTTCACTGCGGTCTCGTACTACGTGTAGCGGATGCGCGGGTCCGAGACGGCGTAAAAAAGGTCCACGGCCAAGTTGGCCAGCGCCACTATCAAGGCGTAGAAGAGAACGGCGCCCATGATAAGGGCGTAGTCCCGCGCCCCGATGCCTTGCACGAAGATGCGCCCGATGCCGGGGATGGAGAAGACGTTCTCGATAATGAAGGAACCGGTAACCAGTTGGGCTGCCAGGGGGCCCAGGATCGTCGCCACCGGGATAAGCGCATTCTTCAAAATATGCCGGACCAGGACTATCTGCTCCGAAAGGCCCTTGGCCCGGGCTGTCCGCACGTAGTCCTGGCCCAGGGCCTCCAGCAGGGAAGCCCTGGTGATGCGGGTAAGGAAGGCCGCTGGCGTGAAGCCCAAGGCAACAGCCGGCATGATTATCTGCTCGGGGGAGCCCCACCCCCCCGTCTTCAGAAGATGCAGTCCCACGGCAAAGACAATGATCAGCACTATGGCGGCAACGAAGTTGGGGGTACTGGCCCCCAGGGTGGCGAAGAAGAGGGACACGTAGTCCAGCCAGGAGTTCTGGCGCAGAGCGGAGAGGACGCCCAACCCCAGGCCGACCACCAGGGCGAAGGCCAGAGCCACCAGCCCCAGGGTAGCGGTAATGGGAAACCCTCTCAGAATAATCTCGGAGACGTTCTTGTCCTGGGAGGTGTAAGATATGCCCAGGTCCCCGTGGCTGGCGTTCCAGGCGAAGAGCAGGTATTGTTCCCAGACGGGCTTGTCCAGATTGTACTTGCGGTTGAGGTTCTCCACTACAGCCGGCGCCAGGTTCTTCTCCCGGTCCCAAGGCCCGCCCGGCACCAGGTGCATAAGGCTAAAGGTTACCAGGGAAACAACCAGGAGGACGGGGACAATCCAGAGGATGCGTCGAATTATGTATGAGGTCATGTCACCCCCAAAGGAACAAGGTTCGAGGAACAAGGAACGAGAGCGTTTTGTTCCTCGTTCCTCTTCACGCCCCACAAACAGGAATGAGGACAGGAACGAGGAACAAGGTAGTCTTGTTCCCCGTTCCTTGTTCCTCGTTCCTGTCTTAGTGCTTCAGCAGATAAAGCTCGTCCAGGTTCCAGTTGCCGGTTAGGGCCTGCGTGTCTATTCCCGTGATCTTGAGGCCCTTTACGTATGGCTTGACCAGGATGAACCGCTCGTCGTGGAATAGGAACATCATGGGCACGTCATCCACGACCATCTTCTGGGCCTGGGCCCACATCTCAAGCCGTTTGGCATTGTCGGGCTCAGACATGGCCTTCTTCATAAGGTCGTCCAGTTTCGCATTACTGTACTGGGTGTGGTTATTGCCCGCCCCGGTGCCAAAGAGCTCCGGGAGCCAGTTATCCGGGTCCGGGTAGTCGGCGGCCCAGCCGACCAAGCCCGCCTGGTGGCGGTTGCCGCTTACCAGCTTGGAGAACTCGGCAGGCTCCATAGGCTCCAGCTTGATATCAACCCCCAGGTTGTCCTTCATCTGGGCCTGGAAGTACTCCGCTGCTAGCGGGTTCGTGCCGGTATTGGCATACTGGAAGGCCACCGGGGGCAGGCCCTTTCCGTCGGGGTAGCCCGCCTCCGCCAAGGTCTGCTTGGCCTTGGCCGGATTGAGCCCCCATTCCTTCCCCAGGTCCGGCTGGTATCCCGGCATTCCCGGGGGAATCCAGCTATAGGCCGGCTTGCCGACGCCCCGGCGCACCTTATCGATATAGGTCTGACGGTCGAAGGCCAAGGAGAAAGCCTGGCGGACCTTAGGCTTGTCGAAGGGGGCGGCTTTATTGTTGAACTGGATGGCGAACGTGGCCAGACGGGGCCCACGGACCACCTGCTCCTTCAGAGCAGGGTCCTGGAGCACTACCGAGACATTCGGGGACGGCACAGCGGTGAGCTCCCGCTCGCCGTTAAGATAAGCCGCGTAATTCGCATTGCCGTCCGTTACCATCACCAGGGTAACCTTCTTGAGCTTGGGCTTGTTCCCAAAGTAATTCGGGTTGGGCACCAGGGTGATGTGGTCCTTGGGAACGTACTCGGTCATCTTGAAGGGCCCGTTGCCGATGTAGTTGATCGGGTCTGTGTACCAGGTGTCGCCCTTGGCTTCGATGATGTCCTGGCGGGCGGGGTAGACCGGCCAGAGGGCCAGGAGCTGGAGGAAAGAAGCCCGTGGCTCCGCCAGGGTGAACTGGAGGGTTGTGTCATCGGTGGCCTTGACCCCCACGGCATCCCGAAGCTTGGCCATGGCGGCTGCATCGGGGGCCTTGGGCTTATCCTTGGTACCCAGGGCGGTATTGTACGCCTCGGCTCCCACGATAGTGTAGTAGAAGGAGGCATAGTCCGCGGCGATCTTAGGGTCCAGCATGCGCTTGACCCCGTATTCGAAGTCCTTGGCCGTAACGGTCTTGCCGTCGCTCCACTTCACGTCGTTGCGCAGCTTCACGGTGTAGGTCTTGCTGTCGGCAGATATGCCCCCATTGGCCGGGCTGGGCACTTCCTTGGCCACGGCAGGCTCAAGCGTCAGGTCTTCCTTGAACTTCAGCAAGCCCCGGAAGACCAGCGAGACCACCGCGATGGAGGCATCCCAGGCGCTGGCGTTAGGGTCCAGGCTAGGGGGGTCGCCGCCTAGATTGGCCCGCAGCTCCTGGTTAGGGTCCAGGTCCCCCGTAGCGGGAGCTCCACCTGGGCCAGAGGCTGCCGGCGCGCAGGCGCCTAGTACAAGGGCAAGAACTAAAAGGCAGCTCAGGATGAGCAGAATGCGTCTCGGGGGAGTTGTCATCAAAATACCTCTCTACGATTTGTCGTAACCCAGTCCTTCCCTTGGCGCGAATCCTAACATGGGCTTCACCAAAAGTCAATGTATTTGCGCTCAGGGAATTGATAGGGAGTCTGGCGGCCGGAGGATAGCCGCCTACGTAGCGGCTCCGGAGGGGAGGGACTCGCCCTTACGGCGCGCCAGATCTATCAGGCGCAGGACCGGCTCCAGGGGAACGCTCGGCTCCCCTATCTGGCATTCGACGCCTGACTCCAGGCCGTGGAAGTCGCTGCCGCCGGTGGGGATCAGGACGTACTTCCTGGCTAGCTCCAGAATTCCTTTGACGGTCTCTCGAGAGTAACCGTTGTAGTAGGCCTCAATGCCTACCAGCCCAGCATCGATGAGAGAGGGCAGGAAGTTCACGATGGAAGGGTGCTCTGCGGGGTGAGCCAGGACGGCGAGGCCTCCCTTTTTGGCGATCAGAGACACGGCGCCCACCGGCGTCAGCTTGTAGCGCTCGGCGTAGGCCGGGCCATCCCGGCCGATGTACAGGAGGAAGGCGTCCCGGAAGGAATTAATATAGCCCTTTTCCAGCATGGCCTGGGCGACGTGGGGCCGGCCCACTGCGCCCTCGCCCGCCAACTCCGCCACCCGCTGCCAATCCAGCTTGATACCCAGCTTTTCCAGCTTGACGATCATCCTCTTGGCCCGGTCCACCCTGCCGTTACGCAGGGCGAGCAACTGCTCTTGCAGCTCCGGGTCATGGTGGTCCAGGAAATAGCCCAAGACGTGTACCTCGGCATGGGGTATGTCCGTGCTGGCCTCAAGGCCGGGGATAATGGTGAGGTCAGGGTAATGCCGGGCTGCCTCTATGGCGCGGTCTACGCCCTCGGTGGAGTCGTGGTCGGTGATGGCTATGTAGCGCAGGCCCCGGCTAGCGGCTAGATCAACCAGTTCCTCCGGGGAGAATTTGCCATCCGATGCGGTCGTATGCAGGTGAAGGTCCGCCAGGCCCATACTCAGTCCGCCTGGATGTCCAGGCGACGCACTTCCCTGGCACGGCCCGTATCATCGTCTATTTCCAGAAACACTGAATTGAAAATCGCCGGCCCTCCGGCAACCTCCATCTGGGTGGGGGTCTGGCGAAGGAACCGCTCCATAACCGTGCTGATTTCCATCCCGATGATGGAGTTCATGGGGCCAACCATGCCCACGTCTGAGACGTAGGCTGTGCCCTTGGGCAGGATTCTGGCATCTGCCGTAGGCACGTGGGTATGGGTGCCCAGAACGGCGCTGGCCCTCCCGTCCGTATACCAGCCAAAGGCGATCTTCTCTGAGGTGGCCTCGGCATGGAAATCGACGATTATGCGGGGTGGGAGGGGATTTACCTCCGCCAGCAGGGCGTCGAAGGCCCGGAAGGGACAGTCAAAGTTGCTGATGAAGATCCGGCCCATCAAGTTGACGATCAGTGTGTCCCTCCAAACCAGGTAGCCCCGGCCGGGAAGCCCCGGCGGATAGTTGAAGGGACGAATGATGGGCATCTCGCCTTCCAGGTGCGGGATAATCTCCTTCTGGTCCCAGATATGGTTACCGGAAGTGATGACGTCCACGCCGGCGCCGAAGAGCTCCTCCGCAGTAGAGACGGTGAGTCCTCGGCCCCCGGCGGCGTTTTCCCCGTTAGCTATCACCAGGTCCAGCCCCAGATCCTGTCTAAGGCCAGGCACCAGACGGTTGACAGCCCGCCGGCCGGGCTTGCCGATGACGTCTCCGATCATAAGTACCCGCATGAGCTATCTGGCAAACTCTACGGCCCGAGTTTCCCGAATGACGGTCACCTTGATCTGGCCGGGGAACTCCAGGTTGTCCTCTATGTTCTTGACAATGTCCCTGGCCAGCCTCATCGCGCTAAGGTCGTCCACCTCTTCGGGTTTGACGATGATTCGGACTTCCCGTCCGGCCTGGATGGCATAGACCTTTTCCACACCCGGGAAGCCCATGGCCGCCTTTTCCAGAGCCTCCAGGCGCCTGAAGTAGTGCTCAATCGACTCGCGCCGGGCGCCGGGCCGGCCTCCGCTTATGCCGTCGGCGGCGGCCACTAAGATGGCGTCCAGAGTCACCGGCTCATCCTCCATGTGATGGGCGCCAATGGCCTGGACTATCCTGGCGGACTGGCCGTAGCGGCGGGCCAGGTCTGCGCCGATACTGGCGTGGGTACCCTCTACCTCGTGGTCCACCGCCTTGCCTATGTCGTGGAGAAGGCCCGCTCGCTTCAGGACGTTGGCGTCCTCGCCCAGCTCGTTGGCGATCATGCCGCAGAGGTGGGCTACCTCTAAGCTGTGAATGAGGACGTTTTGCCCATAGCTGAAGCGGTACTTGAGACGGCCCAACAGCTTGATAAGCTCCTGGTGGAGGCCATGCACGCCCGCCTCCAGCGCGGCCTTTTCACCCTCTTCCCGAATAACGTTCTCTACCTCCGCCCGCGCCTTGTTAACGACCTCTTCGATCCGGGCCGGATGTATGCGACCGTCCAGGACCAGGCGGCTCAGGGCAAGCCTGGCGACCTCGCGGCGCACGGGGTCAAAGGCGCTGAGGGTCACGGCATCCGGGGTATCGTCGATGATGAGGTCGACCCCGGTGGCATTCTCCAGGGCCCGGATGTTGCGTCCCTCCCGGCCGATGATGCGCCCTTTCATCTCATCGCTGGGGATGGGGACAACAGAGACGGTGGTCTCTGATACCACGTCCGTAGCGAGGCGCTGAACGGCTGTAGCCAGGATCTCCCGGGCTCGGCGGTCAGCATCCACCTTTACCTCGGCCTCGATCTCACGGACCCTGCGAGAAGCGTCCTCTCTGACCTCTTCCTCTATGGCCTTCAGAAGAAGCTTGCGGGCCTCATCCGTGGAAAGAGCCGCTACCTGCTCCAACTGGCGGATTTGCTGCTTGCGCAGGTCCTCCAAATGGGCCCCCGCTTGACCTTGTTCTTTCTCTTTCTGGGCTAGATTGCGATCCCGGCGTTCCAGCGCCTCCAGTTTCCGTTCCAGGTTCTCTTCTTTTTGAGTAACTCGTCTTTCTAACCGCTGTAGATCATTCCGCCGACTCTGGATCTCGGACTCAGCAGCGGCCTTTAGACGGATGGCCTCATCCTTGGCCTCTAATAGGGCTTCCCTCCGCCCGGTCTCTGCATCTTTTAGAAGTCTGGCGACCCGCTCTTCGTCACTCCGTATCCTAGAACTTGTGATGATCTGTCTGGCATAAAGACCCGCCCCGCAACCTGCGCCCAGGGCCACAATGGCCACAATGACGAGCAACAAACTCTGTGGCATTGGTCCTCCCTTTTGGGCACACTAGCTTTTGTACAGATATACAATGTGCCATTTAACAATAAATGATAACCTTTTTCAGCCAGCCGGTCAAGGAATGAACCGAGGCGGCCGTTGTCCGAGCCTGCCGAATCTGCTAGACTGTAGGCGTTAGGGTCGCCTGGGGGAAGGCTCGAGGGCGCGTTGCGGTGAGGTGAATGGCCCCGACCTCAGGCTTTTTTCAATCGAATATAATCCTCATCTTCTTCGTCTATGGCCTGGCCTTCTTCCTCATGGGCGTGGTCATAGCGGTGGAATCGAGGCGCGCCAGCGGACTGCCCCTGGCCCGCAGCCTCTGGCTCCTGGGGAGCTTCGGGCTGCTGAACGGCATGGTGGGGTGGATAGATATGTTCATGGCCATGCCAGGCCCTACCCCCGGTCCGGCAGTTAGCGTCCTCTCTCACGTGATCCAACCGCTTAATTGCTTCGACTGCCACCAGAGACTGGGTGCAAGCGCGGCCCTGGGGTGGGCACCACAGCAGGTCATGGACCTGGCAAAGGTCTTGTTCCTGGTCGCCGCGCCAACCGCCCTCCTTCTCTTCGGCGCCCGGCTTATTGACGATACCAGAGACCGGCCGGGGGGATGGCTTCGCTGGACACCGCTGGGCTTCCTGGGCGTCTTCTTTATCAGCATCTTCCTGGGACGGGACCTCATCGACGATGGGATACAGGAGAAGCTGATAACCGCGGGCATCCTGGCCCGTTACACTCTCTTCATTCCCGCCTGCGCCATGGCCGCGGTGGCCCTGGTGGCCCAGCGCCGGCCCTTCGCCGCCCTGGGGTTGCCGCGCATCGCCCGGGATATCACTCTGGCCGCGGGCGTCTTCGGGCTCGGTGGGCTTCTGGACGGGCTGATCGTGCCTCCGGCCCCCTTCTTCCCGGCCTCCCTCATAAACTACGCCTCCTTCTTCGCCGTGACCGGGATACCGGTGCAGGCCTTCCGGGCGGCCGTGGCCCTGGCCATCGCCTATTTCGTAGTCCGTACCCTGCGCATTTTCGAGATAGAGTACCGCCGCCGTTTCTCCGTGGCTGACGAAGAGCGCTTCCAGGCGCAGCAGGAGGTGCTGGCGGCCCAACAGCAGGCCAGGGACCAATTGGTGGAGTGGAATCAAGAGCTCGAGCAAAGGGTCTTGCAACGGACCAGAGAGGTGCAACAGCGGAACCGGGAGGTGGCGATCCTGGAGGAGCGCGAGCGTATCGCCGCAGAGATGCATGACACCCTGGGGCAGGTGCTGGGCTATTTGAATCTAAAAGTGCTGACTGCCCGTCAGACGCTGTCAGCCGGCAAGGCGGACCGGGCCTTGAACGAGCTGAAGGACATGGAGAAGGCCGTGACCGCGGCCTGTGCGGACGTGCGGGAGTCCATTCTTAGCCTCAGGACCACGGTTAGCCCGGAGCAGGGTCTGCTGGCCACCTTGCCCGACTTCCTGGACCGCTACAGCGAGCAGACCGGCCTCAAAGTCGAGCTCACCACCGGCGGGCTGGACCATGTCCGCTTCCAATTCGAGAGCGAGATACAGCTCATGCGCATAGTACAGGAGGCCCTGGCCAACGTGCGCAAGCATGCCCGGGCAACACGGGCGTGGCTGCACGTCACGGAGGGCGAGCAGGAGATAATTTTCGTTGTGGGGGATGACGGCCAGGGATTTGATCCAGGCAGCGTTCAGCAGGGCCCGGGACATCGCTTCGGGCTTCAGATTATGAAGGAGCGGGCGGAGAGGACCGGGGGCCGCCTGGAGGTGGCCAGCACCCCCGGCCGCGGCACTCGGCTGGTGATCAGCGTGCCCAAGACGGCGTTAGAAGGAGAATGGAATGGAGCGTATCAGCGTGCTCCTGGCGGATGATCATGCCCTGTTCAGAGACGGGCTGATCAGCCTGCTCTCGATGCAGGATGAGATCGAGGTGGTCGGGATAGCCAGTGACGGCCAGGAGGCCCTGGAGAAGGCCCGGGAGTTGATGCCGGATCTCATCCTTATGGACGTCAAGATGCCACGGTTGAACGGCCTCGAAGCCACCCGCCTGATAAAAGAGGAGATGCCGCATATACGCATAGTTATGCTCACCGTCTCCGAGGACGATCACGACCTTTTCCAGGCCATAAAGAACGGGGCCGAGGGATATCTCCTGAAGACCCTTAACGCCCCGGAACTGGTGGACCTGCTCATGGGGGTCTTCCGGGGCGAAGCCCCGATCTCCCGCACCATGGCCCGCAAGATACTCCACGAGTTCGCCCTCCAGTCCCGGCGCCCGGAGCCGGAGGCTATCGCCAGGGGCGACCTCACGCGGCGGGAGACAGAGGTGCTGCAATTGGTCAGCGAGGGTTCACCGGATAAAGAGATAGCCACCCGCCTGTGCATCAGCCAGCGCACCGTCAAGAACCACATGCACAATATCCTGGACAAGCTACATCTCCAGAACCGCGTCCAGGCCGCCACCTACGCCCTGCGCCAGGGCCTCATTCAGCAGCCCCAGTAGAGCTTTCAGCCATCCGTCATCAGTGCTGGTGCACGGCCACAGTGGATATGATTAATGTCATTCTGAGCCGGAGCGTCGTGGTGAATCACGCTTCTTTTAGTACCAGGCAAGCGGAGACGAAGAATCTCGTTGCTCCCCAAGATACCAGTCCTCATGGTAGCGCCGAGATTCTTCGCTATCGCTCAGAATGACATAAGGCAAGAGGGCTTAGAATGACATAAGGCAAGAGGGCTCAGAATGACATAAGGCAAGAAGGCTCAGAATGACATCTCGCAAAAACCTCTGTGGTCCTGTACTAGCTATGCGAACGGGTTTAACAAGCGGACGCCAGTGTGCGCAAGGTCGGCAGTATTGCGGGTCACGAAGGTCAGGCCCCGTACTCTTGCTGTCGCGGCCATCAAGCCGTCGACTACAGGCAGCGCATTAGGGACGTTTATCCGC
>Ga0082335_1004346_pt1 | contig 21494 bp, 19 predicted proteins | sample Subgrocontami58m_FD_72375 | JGI IMG/M metagenome (GOLD analysis project Ga0082335, IMG submission 72375) | Subsurface groundwater microbial communities from S. Glens Falls, New York, USA - GMW37 contaminated, 5.8 m (SPADES assembly) (version 2) ...
CACCGTTCGTGATGGTACAGTCCGTATTTGCCGAACATGTTGAGTTTGTTGTAACCGTTTCCCAGGCGTTAGTTGAGCCGAAGCGGTATATTTCAAGCTTAATATTTTGGGTTGAAGCCGCGATTGTTGACTGGCCTATCCATGTTGCGGCCGGTGTGCTGGTATTGTTTGAATTAACCGAAACAAATGATTGGTATGGGCGCTCGTTGATGCCCGCAATGATGCTATCCATGGCGGTATCGTCTGCTGAAGCATCGGAGTAGCCTTTGGTGTCGAATATATAACGCGCCTTAACTCCACCGGACGGCACATGCTGTTTCGCTATATAAAACCCACTCCCACCAACACCATACGTCATATACAAAACTCCCGACCCGTCCATAATCAGCGCGGGTCTTGTGACTGTAAAATTTGTTGTTGTATCGAGAGCCGAGCAATCCCATGCGGCACCGTCGGTACCATTACAATCTCCACCCGAGCCTACATATTTGGCGACATAAAGACCGCCACCACTATTCGTATCAAGAAATCCCACCCATTTGGTGCCTGAAGAATCAATAAATATAGAGGGTAGCGCCCCGGGAGTGGAATTATCGATGGAAGAATTGAAAACAAGCATACAGTCCCAAGCAGCGCCATCCGTTCCGGAACAATCGCCGCCCGAGCCCACATATTTGGCGACACCCAAATCGTAAGTAGAATTGAACGCGATCCACGGTGTATTGGTCGTTGTATCAAATGCCAGCGTAAAATCATCCACGGAAGGTGTTGTATGGACCGACATGCAATCCCACAACGCACCATCGCCTCCGGAACAGTCGCCGCCCGAACCGACATATTTAGCTACACGAAGATCCCCAAAAGAATTATCGTCGAACGCGAGCCATGCGACACCCGCCGCGTCAAACGCAAGCGTTTTGACGCGTCCCACATCATTCGTAATCTCAACACTCATGCAATCCCACGCTGCGCCATCTGCCCCCGTGCAATCGCCTCCCTTGCCCACATAACGCGCCACATACATATCACAATCGCCCGTACAACCGGCAACGCCATCTTGCATAAAATACGCCACCCAAGGATTTCCTCCCGGGTCTATTGCTAGTGAGGCCCCCGCGCCGACGGTATTGGTAGAATCCACTTGCATACAGTCCCATTTCGCGCCGTCCGTCCCGGAACAATCGCCGCCCGAGCCGACATATTTTGCGACATACAGATCACCGGGCCCAAACGCGACCCATGCGGCACCAGACGCATCAAACGCTATCGAAAGATTCGTAGTGCCGGTAACGCTATCTCCTAAAGAATTCCTGAAGTTCATACATTCCCATGCGCCCCCATACGTTCCATTGCAATTTCCACCGGAACCAACATATCGTGTAATTCCGACATTATAATTCGGGAACTCTGTCGAATATACGAACCAGGGATAGCCGGCCGCGTCCACCGCACCAACTGTAGCAGCTGCATCCACATTATCGCCGGTCGCTATCTGACCACACCCCCAGGATGCGCCGTCGGCTCCCGGGCAATTCGTGTATTTTTGTTGACTGTCTTTTGAATAAATTTTAGTTGTCGACGCTTCCGTTGTCAGTGTTGCGTATGCCGAAACAGAAACCGGCCCGCGCCAGTATCCCTTGTCTGCGCGGAACGAGTCGTTTGAAGCGACCACGAAACGATAGGTTGTGTTCTGTTGTGCTTGTGAGAGATCGAGGTTCCATGATATTTCGGTGCACTGTGCTGTACCGCTTCCGGCAGGAAGAGAAACGCCTGTTGCCTCTTCGCTTTCGAACCATTTGCCCGCGTTCCATGTGCCGCCACCGATACAATCCGCGTCATCGCGGTTAACAGTATCACCCGTTGTGGTCATGTCGGCATGGGATTCACTGTGGGCGTTACCATTGGCGCCTGCGAGACCCGAGGAAATGCCTATTTCGCCGCCACGGGAATAACGCGCCACAGAAATTATTCTATTACTATCAGCGCTTGAAAAATCAGAGTATGCCGCCACAATATTTCCATCAAAATCAAACGCAGATGACGCTGCAAAATCACCATATACAAAAGAAGAGGCGTCATCTACAATTATCGAACATTTCCAAGCACTTGACCCCAAAGAGCCGCAACCGGTACCACTAGCGCCCCCCACATAATGCGCTAATAAAATAGCGCCGTTGGTATAATCAACATAAGAGACCCAGGAAATTCCGGAAGGATCGAACAACAACGATGAATATTTTCCCACGTCAATTCCCGTATCATCGGCAACCACCCCGCAATACCATCCTGAGCCCGTACAAGCGGCGCCAAACAGCGTTGACTTTGTTGCTACCCGTAAAGCGGTATTGGTACTGTCATAAAAGCTAATCCAGGGATTACCTGCGGGATCAAAGGCAATAGATATATATTGTCCCGTATCCGTTCCGGTATTATCCACCTCAACGCATGTCCACGCATTAGATCCTGAGGCTCCACAACCCGTTCCGGAAGTACCTCCAACGTATTGAGCAACCATAAGACTTGTTGCCGTAGCATCATAATATGCAACCCAACCGCTGCCTGCAGGATCAAATACTATGGAACTATACGTCCCGGTATCATCCGTATCGTTATCAATAACACCACACGTCCAATTAGTATCGGTACAAGTAGAGCCAAACCCACCGCCTCGCGTTGCCACTCGCAATGATGTATTTGTAGAATCGTAATAACTAACCCACGGTCTTCCCAATGAATCAAACGCCAAAGATGTATACGTGCCCACATCGGCCGTATTATCCACCTGTTCGCAATCCCATTCAGCCGAATAACAATTAAGTCCGCCCGAACCAACATATCGTGCCACCATTAAAAAGGTGTTCGCGCCACCATACCAATAGCTTATATATGGAATACCAGTATTATCAAAACTCAAGGATATCGGACTATCATGAGTTGAGTTAAAATTGTCTATAATCTGACAACTCCAAGCAGTACTACTGCATCCAGTTCCGCCAGAACCAACATAGCGCGCCAACTTAATATTATAGTCAGATTGAAGATAAGCGACGTATATACCACCTGACGGACTTATGGCAACGGAAGCTTGGCGAACGTCGACTGTTCCTGGGGGGCCCGCTTGGGAAACAAGCTTGGTACAATTAAAATTTGCATTATCGCCCGATGATCCGCAACCTCCAGACGCTGACTCAAACGCTTCGTCCTCTACCTTCGTGAAATATCCGTCATTGCGGTCATAGAAAAGTGCCAGGTTTTTTGTTGATTCCAAAGCATCGGCACCCGTGTTCTTTACTTGTGTGCGCAAGGTAACGCGCTCACCTACTTTTGCTGATGTTTTTGCGGTGTTTCCTGCGAATTGCTGGGTATTCTCGTCTACCGCATCTCCGGTTATTTGGTCTTCATCGTCGTTCTCCCAGATATAGCCGGTTTGGTTGAGTTTAGGATATTTTGGGGGAGGATTGTATGTAACTTCGGCATACGCTGTCGCGACAGCAATATCGTCATCCTGACCAGACGGAGCACCTGAACCCACCCTGTTGCGGGTAAGTTTCAAACGCATCCCGTCAAGATCCGCAGAAGACCATGAGCCGTTGAACGTAGCAGATTGCCACGTATAGCCACCTTGGTTTGGGGTAATCGCAACCGCTGTTTGATCAATGCCTCCTATATTAACGGTTAAAGAAATAGTATCCGCGGTACTTCCCAACGTAATTGTATTTGAATATATCCAAAATTTAACTGATGTTACTTCTCCAACACCGGTAGTGGTTGTCATTGTATATTCTTCGATTTCACCACCCGCACCAGATGTTCCGGTTCCCACATAATTTGCAGTGTCTCCTGCGGTAGGATCATTAACCGCATCATCTACCTGATCACAATGAACGCCTCCTGCACACGAAGCATCGTCAGTGCCGGTAAGCGGCCACTGTGCGGTAACATCACCGTCGGGACGGAGTGTCGCGGTAAGGGCCTGTACGCCCGGAGCCTGCTGCGTAACAAGATTGGTAAACAAAACGGAGCCGTAGGCAATGGTGGCCAGCGTAAATACAAGAACGCCACCCAGCTTTATTTTCCCGGAGTTCTCGTTCCAGAATTTCTCGACTTTTTGGTGGTGTTGCGGCGGGATAATGTCGTAGATGAATTTGGACATGCGAAAATGTAAAATTAAAAGTGAAAAATTAAAAAATACAATTACTGAAGGGTCGTGGTTCCTGTTGCGGCTGGTGCACCCGTAACCGTACTGCTGTCGGCCGGCGTGATATCGGAATTATTTGAAACTTCTATTTCAACCGTCTCGTTTGGCGAGGCACCCGGCGCAGGCACCGTAAACGTTACGCCGTTTGGAAGCGGGATATAATCATATTTTGTTCCGGTCGCCCAATCCGTTCCGGAATAAAATTGCATGAACGGCGTATTCGAGCTTTCAAAATGCACGCCCCACGACGCAAAGCCCTCACCCGTGATAGATTTTTGCTGTGCACTGCGCAGGACATCCGCGATATTGCGCGCCGTGGCATCAAGCTCGGTGTTCACGCGGAACCCCTGCCAGATACCGAAACCGAACGAAAGCACGATACCCAGAATAGTAACGACCATAATGACTTCAATGAGGGAAAACCCTCTGAAAACTTTCTTATGCATAAATTTTTTGTTAAATACATTCATATTAAAAAATAGCAAAACCAAATTATTCGCGCGCGACGCGCAAAACCTCCTCGATGGTGGTAATACCCTCTTCAACCTTTCGTAACCCGTCCTGGAACATCGGCACCATGCCGTCTTTCACCGCCTGGCGGCGAATATCCGATGTCGATGCCTGCTGCAGAAGCAATGAGCGCACGCCTTCCGTCATGCGCATAACCTCGAACACTGCAAGCTGTCCGCGATAGCCGGATTGACCACATGACTTGCAGCCCGTGCCGTAATAGAGGCGGCTGGGAAGTTTTATTGTGATATCCATATCGCCGAAAAATTGTTTCATTTGCGCCACCTGGCTTTCCAACGTTACGGCCTGCTCGGGCGTCACGTCTTTGGAATGAATGCACACCGAGCAAATACGCCGCACGAGGCGCTGCGCAATAACAACGTTCACGGTTGAGGCAATAAGGAACGGCTGCACGCCCATATCAATGAAACGCGGAACGGCCGTTGGGGCATCGTTGGTGTGCAATGTAGACAATACGAGATGGCCGGTAAGCGCCGCGTTGATGGCGATTGAGGCGGTTTCATCATCACGTATCTCTCCCACCAGAATAACGTCCGGATTCTGACGCATAAGTGACCGCAAACCTGTTGCGAACGTGATGCCGGCACGCGCATTCACCTGCGTCTGGTTGATGCGCGGAATAGAATACTCGATAGGATCCTCGATAGTCGTAATGTTCACATTGGGCGTATTTAACAGCTGCAAAATAGCGTAGAGCGTTGTTGTCTTTCCGGAACCGGTGGGGCCTGTTGAAAGTATCATACCGTGCGGTTTTTTGAGCTCCTCGCCCAAAATACCAAGGTCGTGCGGAGAGAACCCGAGCTCGGAAAGGTTCGTGGGGCGCGCAGCGCCGCGCAAGAGACGCATTTCAACTTTTTCACCGAAAAATACCGGCATGACCGAAACGCGGATATCAATTTCCTCCTGTTCCAATTTAAAACGGAAACGGCCGTCCTGCGGTTTTGAGTGTTCGTCTATTTCGAGGTCTCCCAAAACTTTTACGCGCGCCACCATAATGGGCTCTATTTGTTTCGGCAACGCTAAAATTTCCCGCATAATACCCTCAATGCGGAAACGGATAAGCAATTTGTCTTCCAGGGGCTCAAAGTGAACGTCGGATGCGTCCAACGTTACCGCATGTTCAATAATTCCGTCCAGAATGCGGATAACGGGAACTTCTTCGGCCATGCGCGCAAGATTTATTTCGCCGCCTTCTATTTTTGCGCGCTTGATATTATCTTCAATAACCTGCGTGAACTCCTCTTCCAATTTTTTCTTGTATTGGCGCAGCGTATATTTCAGATCGGTCGGCGTCATGTAATACGGCTCAACCCGCAAACCGAGCTTCGCCGAAACAAATGAGAGGGTGCCCAAGTCGCCCGGGTCCTGCATACCAAGACGGACCGTTTGTGTTGCGGGATCAATGCTTAAAATTGCGGCACCGCGCGTTTTTGCCAACGCTTCCGGCAATAACTCCACGGTCTCGGGACTGGTTTTCTCCGTTTTCGGGTCTGCAACCGTAACATTGAAGTAACTGGCCAAAATATCGGCAAGATATTGTTCGGAAAGGTCCCCTCGTCCAAGCAAAACATTCTCCACGGTGCGGTCACTGCGCTTTGCCTCCGCCACCGCAGTATCAAAAGCCTCCGGCGGCACGAGGCCGGAATCCACAATGATCTTCTTTAATTCATCTGTGGTTATGTGCACGTTTAAGCTTGAAAATACGGGCAAATAACGAAAAAGATAAACGCCCATCTTGCGTCTTTATCTTCCCGTTTTATGCCTCCATTATATCACGTTTTTCACCCGCAAACGTATGATTATTTATCCCCTTTCCGGGTATTTTCACGGAATTATGAAAAAGCCGCTCTTTTTGGATAAGCGGCACAATTTGCTGTATTTCCTTGAATTATTGAAATCTCGTTACAGCTGGAAGACGAGATACAGCCAGGAAAGATGCAGCCAATTGAAAATAGCCGCTGAAACAAAGAGCGAAATGGGTGCGGCAATGATAAGGATCGGCATGAACGGCTGGTGCGGCTCAATTCTCTGCTGAACGATGCCGCGCAGGGATGCGGGCAGGACACGCATAAACCAATTCTGCTTCTTGTGGCGCCAGGCTGCCGAGATCACGTAGAGACCCAAAACCAAAAAGAAATAGATAACAACGCCGGGCCAGGCGGATAATATGCCAAAAAACGTGAACACCAGGATCTCGTCTTTTGTAATATGCAGACCGCTTGCGGCAGCCGGAGTGCTACGCAAATACATGGCAAAAATAAATGTCGTCGCAATGCCGACGGCCCACGATGCCCAGAACGCGGCGAACGTAAAATTACTGAACTGGGAAAATGCCCCGGCGCTCGCACCGATTATCGTTTTATATCCCAACCAAGTTATTGCCACCGCCGAAACAACAACGGATGCCGTGGCTCCTGCTATGGCCAGCGCGGCAAATATTTCAAAACTCTTTATGCGCTTCGCGCCCGAAAACTGCCATATTCCCAGCACAACGGCGGCAAACAAACCCAATATTGTGGGCAGCCGCCACGCAAAAACCTCCCACGATTCATAGAACAGGTCGCGCGCTGATGGTATCACCTCAACAAAATTCATATATTCATAATATCATACAAACCCTGGTTTTATAAAAACGCGGCCAAAGGGCCGCAAGCAAAAATAGTAAATAAAAAACTCTAATTAGCGATTAGGCGCGGGGCAATATATAAATTTATAAGACCAAGTGCTTTAAAAATTATTGGGGTACCCCACAACGCTAAAGGAGCGGCCAGCAGAAAAAATGGCATAATAGGAATACGTATTTCTTCCTGAGATATAAATTTACTGCGCAAGCGCCCAAAAAAACTTTTCTGAACTTTCGTCATATTTATAACATTCAAACATACAAGAGCGCTTATATAAAATACAAATACAAACAAAACATACATCATAACCGCAGGCCACCCAGCTAAGCCTCCAAATAAAATAAAAATGAGGATTTCTTCGGTGCTAATACGCTGACCGTTACTTTGTTGTTTAATTACCCACCAATAAATACTTACTGCGCTTGCTATCACCAAACCGACTATCCAAAAAGACCAATAACTAAAAAATACATACCCCAAAAAATACTCCGAAAGCGGTTTATATGGAGGCATTGCGTATTTAATCGGTCCGCCCATAAACGCATGATATTGCAAAACTGTAAGCAAAATAGATGTTAAAAATAACGCCGAGAGGCCGAAAATAAGCGAGAATATCACTAAGCTTCTAGGAATAAGCCCTTTCTTAATTCTATAAAAAATGCCAAGCAATAGCGCTAGGCTTAAACCAACAATCAGAAATAAGCCGTTCAAAAAAACGCTCAAATTAGAAAATAAATTGAATTCCCGCGTTACGGTTGGCAACATATACAATTTATAATTACATACTATGTTTTAAAAAACAAACGGGCCCGCATCGAGGCCCGTTTGTTTTAATTAACTTTATATACTTAATATGTTGCTTCCGTTGGCCCGATAGTGAGAGTCGTTCCGACTTCGTAATACGCGGTATTGTCCCCTCCATCATTCGCATCCAAATCCTGGTTTGGAGACGCACCGGCATATTTTGTGCTTTCCAAGACGGCGGCCAATTCAAATGCCGGCGTCGGCTTCACGCCATCCACTGCGCCCTGCTGACATACGTAGCGATAAAGGTAATCGGCGCTTGTAGGCGTTGCGTCGAGCAAGGTATTCGTGGGATCAACCGGAAGATTAGAAAGAGGCGAACCGCCGGTAATATCGGTAAAATCAACCGGAAGCCAACCCGTACCATCAACTAACGCGTGAGTAGGACTAACAATTGACATACAAAAATCCCCAGCCGCCGAATCGAATGTACTACCGGTATCTGCTCCAGCGCCCGGAGTAAGAGCTCCAACACACGCAGACGTTGCGTTTGCCTGAGGATAACTATAATAGATGTTGGCATCTGTGTGATCGCCGCCCAAACAACCAGCAAGCGCACCAGCGCCACCGTCCAAATCAACCGGATTAACGGTCGTCATGTAGAGAGAAATTGCTGACTTTAATGTTGAGAGGTCTGACAATCTTTGTGCATCACGAGCCTGTGCAAGGGTTTGCGCAGGGTTGAGCACGATAATGACCACCGCAGCCAAGATGGCGAGGATGGCGATGACGATAAGGAGCTCAAGAAGCGTGAAGCCTCGGGAGACCTTTTGCGTGAATGATGTGTGCATAATTGGACTGTTTAATTGTTTTTAATTAAAAATTATCAAAAATAAAGCCACAATGGCTACCTTCATCCATTATACAAGAATATTAAAGAAACAACAATGCGCAATCCACAGGCACTTATTTTAAATACGTACGCACCTTTGCCACCACGTCCTGTATCTTCATGCTGGTCTTCACGATATAGTCTACGGCACCCAATTCCATGCCCTTCTTGATATCGTCTTCCTGACCCAAGTTGGACAAAATAAGCACCGGGATGTCCTTAATAGCCGCATCGGTTTTGCGCTCATTCAAAAAATCAAACCCGTTCTTCTTGGGCAACATAATATCGAGCAAAATAACTTTCGGTTTCCCCGTCCGCGCTTTTGCAAGCGCCATATCACCATCCGTGGCAAAATCCGCGGGTATGCCTTCGTGCTCAAACTTCACTTTATAGGCTTTGGACAGGAACGGATCGTCCTCCACAATGAGGACCTGAATGCCGCCGGTGGACTGCTCCGGTTGCGGAGCCGCCTGTTGGGCGTTTTGACTCAATTGTCCTGCTGTTTCATCTGCCATGATTATTTTTTATTCGATGAGAGAATAGTACGAACGACATCTATTATTTCTTCAAGCTTCCAATCCGCTTTCACAAAATAGGTCTCCACTCCCAGCTCGCGCGATTGCCGTATTTTTTCGGGACTGCCGGAATTGGACACCACAATAACGGGAAGTTTTTTCCACTTTTCGTCGGCACGAAGTTTCTGCAAAAATTCGATACCGGGAATGCCCGGCAAGAACAAGTCGAGCCACAGAAGCGACGGCTCTGTTTTTGCCATAAGCTCCTCTGCTTCCTCGGCGGTCGTACACCCGAGGACAGGAAACCCTTCTTTTGTGAGTTTCAAACGCACGGCTTCCAAAAGTCCGGGCTCGTCCTCGATTATTAATATTGGCTTGGAGATATCGTTCATTTGCAAAGAATGCCTACATATATAGTATAGCGTGTTCAGGAAAGTTGTTTAAGGCCTTCCTTCGCCTTGCTGCCGGCAAGCGGAATAGTGAAACTAAACACCGTACCCTTGCCCTGGCGCGACAGGAACCAAATTTTCCCCCCGGAAACTTCAACCGCATATTTTGCGATGAAAAGACCGAGCCCTGTGCCCTCGGGAACCGAGTCTTTGGCGTTGGTGGCGCGGAAAAATTTCTGAAATACTTTCTCCTGTTCCTGCTGCGGGATGCCCATACCGGTATCGGCGACATTAACCTCAATGAACTCCCTGGATTTCGCCGCAGATACGGTTATTGTGCCGCGCGTTGGCGTATAGCGCATGGCGTTCGTCATGAGGTTCTCGATAACAAAGCGCATGAGGCGCGGGTCCACGTTCACGATCGGCAATTTCTCTTTTACCTGTACTTCCAGCGTTAAGCCGCGCTTGCTGACATCAAAACGCAACTCCTCGCCTATCTTATGGATAAGCTGTGCGATATCCGTCGGTTCCGGAGCCACGGCCAACTTGTCCTGCTCGATACGCGAGACATTCAGCAACATGGTCACCAAGTCGGCCATGCGCCCGATGCCGGCATAGATCTCCTTCATGAACTCCTGTTGCTGTGTTGCAAGCGGACCCGCATCCCCCGCCATAAGCAGTTCACTGAACCATTTCATCGTGGAAATGGGCGTGCGCAGCTGGTGCGACGCTATAGATACGAATTCCGACTTCGTGCGATCCGCCTCAAACTCTTTCGTCTCATCGCTTACCACCGCAACAACACCGAACATTTTCCCGTTATCGTGATACAGGGGCGAGGCGGTCACGGCGACGGCAACTTTTTTGTTCTCCTTGTTGAGAAGAAAATAACCGTCCAGGAACGAAATACTTACCGCCTTCTTGGTGTCCATGACCTTCTGAAATACCTGTTCTTTCAGAAAAATCGTCTTTTGCGACCTGTCGGTAACATCCATACCCCACGATACATCTTTTCCGACTATCTGGTCCGAAGGAATGCCGGTAAGGTTTTCCATTGCCTTATTCCACAAATTTATTTTAAAATCCATGTCTACGGAAAAAATACCTTCAGCTGCCGCTTCAATAAGCGCCGCGCCGCGGTGAAGCGCCTCGGCATCCGAACGGGCATGGAATTCGCGCTCCTGCAGTTCTTTTATCTCGCTTAAGTCCTGCACGGTAATAACGTTCCCGCGCGTACCGGTCGCAAGATCGGCAATGCGCTGGGAAAGCACCATAACCGGAATACGGTGTCCTTCCGCATCCATCAGGTAACTCTCCTGTTTGAAAAATGACGTGAAGGCGTGGTCAGGTAATTCCGGAAGGAATTCTTTTATGTTGCTGTTGAACAACGCGCTTTCTTCAGCCGAAGCGAGTTTTTGTGCGGCGCGGTTCACATATACTATCTTTCGCTCGTCTCCCAATACGAACACCGCATCGGCAAGGGTGGCAAGTACGAACGGCGCTGCGATCTCAATGCCCACGCCCAAAAACCCAAAGCGGACCATGGCCCAGGCAATAAGAAGAATATTCAATGTTGTCGTGAGGCTTCCAAGTTCGAAATATGCGCCCTGATGAATAAGCGGCAAAATGCCGTCGGTATAAAACCCGATAGTTACGGGCACCACAACACCAAGAAACAACAGCAGCGCCTGCGCCCGCTTGCTGCGTTCTTTTGTTACGGTCATAAATTGCAGGTACAAAAGTATAGCAACGCCCGCCTGCAAGGCAAACAAAGATAAAAGGTACGGGAACAGGGGGCCGGGAACAGACAAATATCCCCATGGGAACTTTGTCATCTGAGCAACTACGAGGTCGGAAAACCATACGAACGCGATTGCCCCAACAGACATGATCGTAAAGAATGACCCCAAAGCAATTCGCAGAACTCGTTTTATACCGACAAAATAAAGTGCAAACCAAAGCTGTATAAGCGGCGCCAGAATATAGCCAAAACTTCCCATACGCTCCCAGACAAGCGCCTGCTGCGGGGCGAAGCTGGAGCGGGACATATATTCGCAAGCCGCCCACCAAAAAATACTGAGTGCGGCAAAGGCATATACCCTGTTTAAGATCGCGCGGGGATTCCGCGTAAGCACCGCGAACGCCAAAAAGCCGTTCAACACGGCTACTATTAAAGACACGAACGGGCTTTGCAAAAACGCACCGACGCCCGCAACCGCCACCTCCGCTACGGCATAGAAATGTAGAAACATGCTTACATATATTATACCACGCGAAATGCTGGGGATGGGCACAACATGCTACAATATTTGTGATGAAAGGAATTTGGAAGAAACTGACCCAGCAATCGATATATATTCTCACATTCCTCCTTTTGGGCGGGATAGGAGTTATTATTTACGGCCTCTACTACGCACGGGACACACGCCTGCACGAAGCCTCGGCTGCCGTGGGAACCGGGCTTATTGTTATTTCCGCAAGCCTCATGTTCCTCCTTGTGAAGAACCTCTTTGAGATAGAAACGGAAATGAAACGGATCATTGCGGGCGACCTCACAAGTGTCGTGCGGATCTCGTCCCCATATGCCGAAATAAAATATATCGAAGAGACGCTCACTGAAATGAAGCGGGTTCTCTGGGAGCGGGAACAAAAGATACGGACCGGCTCCCTGACACAGGAAACGCTTTCGCTTATCCTTACATCCGTTGAAAGTGTCGTGCAAAACGTACATGACGAGATACTCGCCACCGACGACAACTCCATCATTAAATTCTTCAACAAAGCGGCAGGCGAACTCTTCGGGGTCACACCGGCAGAATCGGTCGGAAAACGCATCGGAACTATCGTTACGCTGCTGGATATGAACGATGCCCCCATATCGCTTGAGCATGTTATAGCCGAAGTACGCGCATCGGGAAAAGAAAAACATTTCGATATTAAAAATTATCTTTTCGCCGTACGGCGCGACGGCCTCAAGATACCGGTGGGGCTCACCATATCGCTGACCGGCGATACCGCCAGCTCCACAACGATCGTCTTTGTGTTCCGGAACATAAGCGCGGAACTTGAGATCCAAAAACTGCGCGACGAATTCGTGTTCATTGCCGCCCATGAGCTGCGCGCACCGGTCGCCGTTATCACGGGATATCTTGAGCTGATCAGTGAGGAAAAAACGGAACTTCCCTCCCAGGTGCTGCAGGATTTCGAAAATATAAAAGCAGCGAACCTGCGCCTCTCGGCATTGGTTGACGACCTCCTTGAGGTGGCGCGGGCAGAAGCCAATAAACTCATGGTGGACGTGAAGCCGCTTAACTCGGGAGAAGTGATCCAGGAAGTACTCAAGCAAATGGACCCGCTGTTCGCAAAGAAAAAACAAAAGATCATTGACCTTTCATTCCCTCCCGTCTCTTCTCCTGTTATCCTGTCCGACCCGCAACGCCTGCGCGAAGTATTCCTGAACCTGCTCAACAACGCAATGAAATATACGCCCGAGAACGGCACTATTACCGTGAAACAATACGTGCAGGACGATATTATGGTCACCGTTATCTCGGATACCGGGATAGGCATCCCGGAAAAAGAACAGAAGAATGTATTCGAACGCTTTTGGCGTTCCGAAAAATCCCGCTCTTTTGAAGGAACGGGTCTTGGCCTCTTTATTGTCAAACAGCTTATGGAGCGCATGAACGGAAAAATATGGTTCGAAAGCAAAGATAATGCGGGAACATCATTCTTCTTCAGCTTGCCCCTGGTCAAAGTGAACGTGCCGACAGCCCAGCCCCCCACCCAAAAATAGAAAAATATTGTATACTGGCCCCATACCCGCATGAGCGACCATTTCGATTACAAAGAACTCTATACGAATATCATTCGGCGCCAGATATCACTTCTGGGACCGCAACTTGCCATAGCGAAGGCGCGGGGCGTTTCCGGCCTATCCGTAGACGAAACGGGTGCGGTAGTCGCATATCAGGGCGACCCCAAAAAAATACTGAACGACTTAATAAGCGCCTATGTGGCTATTTTCGGCACTATCGTGCTTGAAAGCATCAAACCGATAATGGAAGATTTCCCCAATAACCACAACAACGGGGTGAATGCACCGCCCCCCACAACAACATGAGCTTCTTCAACTATAAAAACAGGATCGCGATTCTCTCTGCCCTTTTTGTCATAACGGTAGGATGGTGGCTTTTCTTGAACTCGAACGGCGTGCCGCAAGCCACGAACGGATACGCATTCAACCTATTCTATGCGTTCATACCGCTTATCGGCGGCGTATTCGCGTTCTCAACAGCACAACGCTGGGGACTGCGCGGCCACATCGGAAAAGGATTTTTGTTCCTGGGACTTGGTCTTTTAACCTGGGCGCTGGGCGGCTTCACCTGGGCATACTACAATTTTACGGGCGCACAGGAAGTTCCGTATCCGTCGCTCGCAGATGTGGGGTTCCTGGGCTCAACGTGGTTGTTTATGGCAGGACTTATTTATCTTGTTCGCGTGGGATGGTCAGCATTCAAAACGGATCCCCTGGGCAGAAAGATCGTATTCGCTATCATTCCGCTGGGAGCGGCGCTCTTCAATTTTTTCTTTTTGTTCGTGAAGCAGGTATGCGAAAACGATATATGCGAAACGACCCTGTTATTCTTCAACACCGTCGAAGACCCGCTTGAGCGCGCCCTCAATATTATCTACCCCATGAACGACCTCGTATTGCTTTCGCTTGCCGCATTTGTACTCACCTACAGTTATAAACTCATCGGCGGCAAACTGACAAAAGCCTTCATTGGGATGTGTATCTCGATGATCGTTCTCTATATCGCAGATATTATTTTCACCATCGGTACAAGTAACGAAACATACTACAACGGAGACGTATCCGACCTCATGTACGCCACATCGTTCTTTATCCTTGGCATCAGTATCGCGCTCTTCCACATCAAACCAAGCGACCTCTATGCAAACGAATCCGCAACAGCAAAAAACCATACTCCTGGTAGATGACGACAACCAGATACATGATCTTTTCAGCCGGACACTCACGCGTGCCGGCTTTCGTGTTATTGAAGCGCGGGACGGTCAGGAGGGCTACCGTGCCGCAAAAAAAGAGTTGCCCGATATCATCCTCCTGGATGTCCAGATGCCCGTATTGGACGGGATCGGCATGCTCGCAAAAATAAAAGAGCATAGAAATACTGCAAGCATTCCGGTCATCCTACTCACCGCATTTGAAGACTCGCCCGAACACATTACCGCGGCAAAAAATTTCGGAGCTGCCGATTTTTTTACAAAAGGAACTCCCCTCTCGGATATTCTGCAACGGATACAAAACCTTCTTCCATAAAAAGGATATGAAAAAGAAGAGCCCCCGTTTTCTCTTCAAAGAAAACGGGGGCTGTGTGCGCCTCTAGTGAACGAGGCGCGCGTGGATGGGGCCGCCGGACATGCCCTTGAGCTTGCGCCGGATGACCTTGGCGACGTGGTTCCTGCCTCCGAAGATCGGATCGGGATGCGGGCAGAACACCAGCCGCATCCGCTTGTGACCTTCGTGCACGATCTTGTTCTCGGCGGTCTCGGCGTTCGCGACGAACCCGTGCGGCCTGCAGACCGCAAGCTCCACCGTGAGAGTATCGCCCCGGCGGGAACGCTCCGGCTCCTCGGGAACCTCGAAGGTGACGTCCTCGTCACCATCCTGCTCCTCGAGCGAAGTGCTTTCCTCGGCGACATCGCTGATCAGAACGACCAACGAATCCGCGAGGGTTGCCTCGCCACCGTCGGGGACATCGTCCCACGTCGGCGTGACGAGATTGGGGAACTCCTCAGACGTCTCGGGCGCCGGCTGCATGGCCGTGACCTGCTCCGGCTGAGGCTCCTTCTTGCGCACCGCAAAACTCCTTTTGCGAATCCATCCTTTCTCAATGAAAGGAACTGGTTATTATATTAAACTATTTTTGTGCTTTTGTCAATATTGCGCCGGCCTTCCCTGCACCTTATGTACTAAGTACCGGAACGCTTACACAAAAAGGACTGACAGTGGAATCGCGTACCTCCGCTCCCGCATACCTCACGCCGACAGATCCTGCACATCCACGATTCGGCACCGCCGGCATGACCGTCGGTATCCGTTTTTCTCCGGATAGCCCGCTCCCGTTCGTTACCGCACTCTTCCCGGACGGAAACAGCGAAAAGATATCCCTTAGGGATATCACGACGGGACCGCGGCAGAAAAAACCGTGGCGCCTCATTTCAATATTCGACGCCTCGGCTTTGAGACGGCAAAATCAAACATAAAAATACCCCGCTTCCCTGCGGGATTTTTATTATACGGCGCTTAACCGCTCCGGTTTTACGGCATATTCCGCCGCAAAACGTATGGTGGGCGCGCTTGGACTCGAACCAAGGACCTCTTCATTATCAGTGAAGTGCTCTAACCAACTGAGCTACGCGCCCGAACAAAACTGCATGTTCTTCAAATTCGGTGTTTATAGTATATCAAACACACCCGTTTCGCAAACCTTTATTGTATAAAAGAAAACCGTTCCGCTGAGACGCGGAACGGCATTATTATTTGCTCTTTTTGGGTGAATCGGAATAAATAAAGACGATAAGCAGCGTATCGCGCACTCCCGCCTTTCCCTCAGAGGGCGTTGAGAGCGTGGTATGATGAATGACGATAGCGGGATTCTGGGCAAGCCACTCGCCAATTTCTTTTTCAAGCGCGGCAACATTCCCAAGAGACTGGAATATCCTGATCTTCTGCACGGAACGTACCCCGCATTCATACAACGAAAGGACATCTACTTGGAAAGATACGGCACGCGTTCAACTATGTCAACATTATTATTTTTTCTGAAAAATCTGCGCCACCGGGCCTCATATATTCCCGAGGGCGCTCTTGTATTATCTGCGCTTACGTTCGTAAGCTATATCCTTGGATTTCTTCGCGACCGCATGTTCGCACGCACGTTCGGGTTAAGCGGCGAACTGGATGCGTATAACGCCGCATTCGTGCTCCCCGAACTTCTCCTCGACGTATTCGTTGCCGGCGGACTTGCGGCGGCCTTCATTCCTGTTTTCAGTAAAACCGTCATGCGCGATGCAAAACGCGCAGAACTGTTCAGCCGCACCACGATCACCGCATCGGTGCTTGTTATGGCGTTGTCATCTGTCCTCGTATTCATTTTTGCCGATGCAACCGTTCCTTTGATCGCCCCCGGATTCGACACCACAACACGCGAGCTCTACATTCATCTGCTTCGCCTCATGTGCGTACCTCCCGTTATATTTGCCGCGTCGATAGCGTTGGGAGAAATACTTGTAGCAAAACGCCGTTTTGTATATTTCGGCATGGCTCCCGTTCTCTATAACCTCGGCATTCTCGCGGGAGGAGCATTGCTTGCGCCCTCATGGGGCATCCGCGGAGTCGTTGCCGGAACAATAGGAGGTGCTCTCATGCATATCGGGATACGCATAGCGGGAATGTGGAAGGAACGCTCCGTGTTCCGCCCCGCACTGGCGTTTTCGATGCCGGAATTCAAGGAATTTATCGTCCTCATGCTGCCGAAAATGATAGGACATCCCATTGAGCCGATCACATTCCTATTTTTCACGGCCGTTGCAAGCACGACGGGAGAGGGCGCCATAAGCGCGATCAGTTTCGGACGAAATTTTCAAAGCGTTCCCGTCGCTCTTATCGGCATCGCATTTTCAATCGCCGTATTTCCGGCGCTCGCAGAGGCATTCGCAAAAAACGACCGCGCCACTTATATGCTCCGATTCAAAAAAGCGCTCGTCGGCATCCTTGCCTTAAGCATACCCGCGGCAATTGCGCTCTATATATTCGGGCCGTTCATTGTCACCTTTTTCTTTGCCGGAGGCGCTTTCACCGCCGAAAACATGCGCACAACATCATATATCCTCATGTTGTTCTCTCTTTCCGTTCCTCTCGAGAGCCTCTCGCATATTCTCAGCAGAGCGTTATACGCGCAACGCAACACGCTATTGCCCGTTATTTCATCCCTTGGCGGTCTCCTTATTTGTATTACTGCGGCCCGCATTCTTTCGCCAACGCTTGAGCTGGCGGCAATTCCCGTTGCGTTTGCCGCCGGAAACGGCGTAAAAGTAACTCTTCTTGGGATATTTTTACGCGCCCGGGCATCTCGCTGACGACGCACCGATAAAATAACCCTCCGTCCATTTTTTGCTTCATGAGCAAATACGAACGCGAGGGAATTTTTAATATGTAAGCGATATGGATTCGTTCAGCTCAGCAGACGGCGCTCCCACGGTAATACGACCGCTGATGGGGTCGCGTGAAATTGTATATCCCGTATCATATACCGAACAATCTTTTCCGGTACCGACCGCGGGGTCTATAACAAGCTGCGGAACAAATGAGGGAACGATACAGGGACACAAATTATATCCGCCGATGCCTGTTTTAATGGCTGTGGGAGTCGCCGGTATGGCCCCGGCAGAGCATGTATATATGCCGCGGTTATCGATAATCAACTGGGTAACTCCCGTAAGAATGGCGCGCACTCCCGAAGAGCGGGCGGCGTTGCGGGCACTTGCGAATTGCTTTCCCGGATTAATTGCGACAACAACAAGAACAATAAGTACGGACAAAATGCCCATAACAATAAGTAATTCGATGAGGGTGAACCCCCTTTTTCCCAACCGCAAAATGCCTGCCGCCCCGGCAGGCGCAAAAACGCCGTGTAAAGAAGTGCGCTTTATCACAAATGGTTGCAAACGGCTTAACGCCCTCCTATTTACATTTTACCAAAATTATTGCCTTTACTGAAGAAAAAATCGGGTGGCGCGCACATACCGAACCACACCAACGCTTTTATCCGCCGGAAACGGTTCCCGCGGGCGTGGGATCTATTCAAGCACTATCATGACCCGTTTTCCGTATTCCACGTTCCCACCGTTCCAATCGTGGGCCGCATCCAAAATAGTCTCGAACGTATACGTATATTCTTCTCCGCGCTTTGTACCGGGATCGTTCGTAATGAACATCCCATCGGCCGTATAGCCGCGCACCACAAGCATGTGATACGGCGGACCTCCTCCACGGAAATATGGGTTGTGCAGCATACGTCCCGCCGCGGGAACGATAACGGGATTTCCCGAGGCGATCTCGCGCTTCACGTCATCAACGGTAAAATCGTACACAAGACGGGAATTCTGAAACCCATAATATTCTTTCGCCAAACGGACCGTTTCCTCTGCGGTCGTATCTTTGAAATAGCCGAACATCTGCATTTCAAGTTCAACAAGCACCTCAAGTTCAGCATCGGCGTCCTGCGGAGACGCGATGGGTTTTCCTTGCTTGTAATGCGCGACCATCAATATGCTCGCCTCCTCGCATGCGTCGTCGTGCATTTCGTCCCATACCGCAAACGGCGCCTGCGGCGTAAAGGGTACCGCAAGGTTCTGACTTGCCGGCAATTCGGTTATTATTTCCCGTGGCGCTTCCGGGCTTTCAGACGGCGCACCGGGGGGGTCATTTCCCACGATCTCATCTCCCCGCATCTCATCATACGATACGGCGGGCGGAAGAGAGCTCTTTCGTTCTTTCTCAAGCAGCCAATCTTTAACGCGTCCGCCTTTCATAAGCACGGCAAAACTGCCGGCGCCCAAAACGGTTATCAAGACAAAAGCAACAAATAATCTTTTCATATGTCATCACTATGTACCACACCGACGCGGATTTCTCCAGCATCAAAAAATGCCGCATGAAAAAAGCCGTCATTATATATGACGGCCATGATTCTTATTTCTTTTTGTACGGCACACGCACATTGGCAGGTACCCCGAAATTCAGACACTCTTTCTGTGACCAAAAAGAATTAATATAATCGGGGCATATGACAATAACCAAAAAGCATCGTATTGCAAAAGACGTAAAAGAACAGATACTGAAACGTATCAAAGACGATGGCATTTCAGTCACGCAGGCGGCAGACGAACACGGGATAAGTACCGCAACGATCTACTCCTGGCTTACGAAAGGCGTCAGTACCGGCCCGTCATGGCTTGAAGTGGCGAAGCTGAAGAAAGAGAATAAGGCACTGCTTGAACTGGTTGGAGAGATCACCATGAAGCTATCTCACGCCCAAAAAAAGAATTGAGCGGGAAGGCTTCCCTCACAAAAACCGCATTTGCCGCGAGTGTTGGCATCTCCCGCAGCCAACTCTACTACCGGCGCGTATTGCCGGAAAAAGACTGGACGCTTAAGCAAAAGATAGAGCTGGTGCTCCGCGACTATCCGAGCTACGGCCACAAACGGATTGCGTTGAAGCTACGCGTGAACAGGAAACGGATCCTTCGTGTCATGAAGATCTTCGGTATCAAGCCCTACCGCCGAAGAGGTCGAAAGTTCAAGAAAACAAAGAGTATGTCGGTCTCGTTTCCGAACCTTCTGCTCACAGAATTCCCGCACTATCCGCATCACATATGGGCATCCGACTTCACCCACGTTTCTTTTCACGGCACGATCGTTTACATTGCTACCGTTCTTGACCTCTATACGAGAGAGATCGTAGGATTTTCGGTGTTAACCACGCATTCGGTAACGCTTGTCATGAACGCCCTCTTTTCTGCGATCCACAAGCATCCTCGTCCCTCGATCATCCATTCAGACCACGGCAGTGAGTACACCTCAAAGGATTATGTGATGTTGAACGAACAGCTCGGTATCGCCATGTCGATGTCAAAGAAAGCGTCTCCGTGGGAGAACGGCTACCAGGAATCGTTCTATTCGCAGTTCAAGATTGATTTGGGAGACCCGAACCGGTTTCAAAACTTAGGAGAGCTGGTGTATGCTATCTATCAGACGATCCACCTATACAACACCACACGCATACATACGGCATTGAAAATGGCTCCGGCGATGTTCGCCGAAAGACATCAAAGGTCGAATGAGTTCATAGAGGCGGTGTCTTAAAAAATGGGTACCCGCCATTCCTCTCACGGAAATAAAGTCTAGATATGTGCACGCATCTTCCGCTTTGGCGTATGCATGAATGCCACAAAAGCATTCAAACCCGGGCGCCGGATGCGGAACGGAAATATTCCGCATGGCCATGGGAAGCGTTGCTATCATCTTGGGCGTGAAACGACAGTCACCGTACGCCTCAAGACGAGCACGGAACGGCCACACGTCGCTGCGTGAAACAGACTGAAGCTCCCACGCTAAAGGCTCGCTATCTTGCCTCAACACAACGCGCCATACGCGCCAGGCGATTATCGGTTCGGTAAATACCGAACCTTCTTCGGGCGCCACAGTGCGCTTATGCCGGAACTTTCTCTGGCGGCTTTGGAACCTCGACCGGAGCCGTAGCAGGCTTCGCGAGGGCAGGAACCTTCGCGGGCGGAGGAAAAACAGGAAGCGGCGTCGGTACCGGTTCGGAATTGGGTCTCACAACAATACGACGCTTTGGCGTGCCGATCTCCATGAGTATGCTCCTTTGCAATGAACGTGTCGTATATTTCATAAAACTTCGCGGAGTGTTAGTCAATAAAAAATCGGCTTGGAGAAGCCGATTTATTTTATTTAACGTCCGCAGGGCTCTTCGTCGCCACAATTGGGAC